>Ga0307993_1000268_pt1 | contig 17795 bp, 18 predicted proteins | sample EllFjometagen260_FD_203163 | JGI IMG/M metagenome (GOLD analysis project Ga0307993, IMG submission 203163) | Marine microbial communities from Ellis Fjord, Antarctic Ocean - #260 | ecosystem: Environmental > Aquatic > Marine > Unclassified | place: Southern Ocean | collected 2014-11-02 | reverse complement strand
AAGACGTATCTTGAGACCGTCTAGGAGGCTCGTAAAGGCGTCTGTGATGCCCTTCTTCTCAGCATCTATCGCGAGTCTTAGTGCTTTGAATGCTTCTCCTACAGCTTGGTCAGCTTGAGCAAATGCAGCCTGAGCATCCTCAAGACGGTGAATTGACACTAGGAGTTCTTTGTTTAACTCATGTACAGCCTTAATCTCAGCTTCACGTTGTCTTGCCAAGATGGCAGCGTTATTACCCAACAGAGTATCTAAGCGGTTCTGAAGTGCCATACGCTGGTTAGCAGCTTCGATAGCTTCAGCCATAGTCTCGAAGTGTTCAGTCATCTGAGCAAAGGCATCGCCCATCTTAGTGAACTCTTCAGCTATAGCAGCCTTCTTAGCTTCTTCAGAGAGACCCTTCAGCGAAAGTTTAAAGTCATGTGTGAAGTTGTCGAAGACATCATTAGCGATACCAAACTGACCAGCAGCATCCATGACACTCATCTGTATCTCTTTGATAGCTTCTATCATAGGGGCAGCATCTTCATCAGAGAGTAACGAACCCTTTGTTGAGACACTCTTAGACAAACCAAAGAACCTAGACTTCTGCAACTTCTCAAAGCTCTCAATAGTCGCATCCATGTTAGTAACTGTACCCTTGAGACCAGAGTCAAGGAGCTTAGTCTTGGAACTCAGGAAGCTGATTGCAACCGCTGCAACCGCTAGTGGGCCAGCGATAGCACCTAAAGACGTTCCAAAAGCGCCCATTGCTCCAGTAGCAAGTTCCGCAGAGGCTACTACACTAGCACTTGATCCGAAACCAAGGGCTGAACCAGCACCAGCATAAAGACCTGAGCCTAAAGCAGAAGCCCCAGCAGCAAAAGTACCACTGCCACCTAGCAAAGAACTGCCACCACTAGCTATCGCTTGAGTAGACATACTGGCAGAAGCACCACCAGTTATCGCTCCTACAAGTGGCTGGATGAAACTCTTTTGTGCTAACGACATAAGCATCTGGCGTATCATGTCTTTAAACGCACTACCTACAGATTTTGTCCCTTCAATGACAGAGGTAAAGGCGTCTGTAAGACCAGTGCGAATATCACTTATCATAGCTTGGTAGTCTTCGCTAATCCTAGTAGACTCAATAAGTTGCGCTTGCTCCTCCAGAAGAACTTTTACATTTTCGTCAGTGAGTTTAATGCCCTTCTCTTTAATCTTATTTCGGAGGGTAGCGACCTTAACTTCTTCTTTGGACAGACCTATGAGGCTCTTCTTTTGTTTTATCTCTCTGATTAGTTGAGCTATGTATTGCTCATTGGTTTGACCACCTTTACTACCAGTTGGGCTTTTGGCTGCCAGTAAATCTTTCTCAGCAATTAGACCTGCAAGTACAGCAATCCTCTCCAACGAGGCTTCATACTCACGTATTACAACACCCCTTGCTGTAGCATCCACTGCTGTGGTCAGAGCTATCTCTTTTCTTACCTCAAGTTCAAACTCAAGTCCAGCTATCATAGAAGCATTAGCTTTGTTACCACCCTCTTTAAGGGCTTCAACTTCAGCCGTAGCTTTAGCTATACTCTTCTCAACGCCTGTGCCAAACTTGGTCAGGTTGCTCATTGCTGTAGCAGCTTCTTTTAGACCTGCTGCTAAGTCTTTTGCGTCCTTTACACTAGCCCTCAGTAACTTCTGCTCATCAGTAAGTGTATTAACTAACGCAAGTAGCTCATCAGCCCGTTCTGCTGTAATTTTGCCCTTGATCCTATCAAAAATGATACCTCTCTTAGTCATAACCTCCTGTCGGTCTAGTTCGTCAGTAATAGTCCTTTGTAACTTCACATCTTGTGTGGCAATTACTAAGGCGTCCTTTGCTTCTTGATGGGCTGTGCTTTCACTTTTAATCTTCTCGCCTTCACGCAAAAGGGCGTTAAGTTCATGAATACTTTGAACCTGTAGCTTCATAGCAGCACCAGCGTTTTTATCAAGCTCACCAGCCTCAACACGGGCGTCAATAGCGGCCTTTCGGAGACGAAGTTCCTGATCTAGTTCTGCACTAAGGGCTTCGTCGCTATCACTGCCATACTTTTCTTTAGCTTGTATCAGAGCAAGCTCTTGGGTCAGTGCAAGAGAGCCTTTCGCAAAGTTACTATCTTTTATCTCACCTTCTTTTTCTAGTAGAAGGTTAAGCTGTGTTTTAGCCTCTGTTAGTTTTCCTAAAGCGTCTTTTTCTTTCATCTGTGCGTCAAGCTGAGCAGCACCTTCTTCTCCACTTGCCGCTGGTATATTTTTGTTTGCATCTACAACCGCTTTCAATGCTGTAACCAACTCTTGAGCTTGAGAGATTTGGGCTGTCAAATCCATAAATTCAAGTGACACACCTAATCCAGCAGCTTCTTTAACCCTCTTGTACTCTTTTAAGCTGTTAATAATGGCCTTAATTCGTTCGTTTAAAGCCTCAGCGGAACTAGCAGAATCTTTGGCGGAGCTACCCATCTCCATGAACATACGCCCAACTGCGCCAATAATAGGTATGAGGATACCAAGAGCCGCTGACAATCCTACGGCAAGACCCATGCTAATCCCAAGTGGCCCAGCGATCATAGGTAGCATACCAGCTAACTGTGCGCCCTGCTGACTGAAGGCTACAAAGGCACTTGTGCCACCTTGAACCTGAACAGCAAAGTCACCAAACTGATAACCTGCCTGTTGAACAACCATATTCATGCCATTCATCTTGTTCTTAGCCATACCCGCACCCTTGCCAGCAGAGGCAAAGGCACCCGCTCCAGCCATCATTTGAGCATTAAGTTGCGCTGTGGCAGCAGTTTGTTGTTGAGTCGTAATAATCCCAGCCTTACGAGCCACTGCAAGTTCATTCAAGCCCTTGCTATAAATCTTCATAGCAATATGACCTTTTACGAACTTATCTCTAAGACGCTCTAATTCTACAGCTTCTTTTTTAGTGGCAACAGTAGACCTAGTCTCCGCATCAGTAAACCGTTTGTTAATTTCTGTGGCTTCTCTTCTAGCAGCAGCAAAAGCTTTAAGCTCATTCGAGGCTTTCTTAGTTGCATCAGCAGCAGCCTTAGTTGCAGAAGTAGCTTTTCGATGGTCGTTAACGAGCTTGTTTACTCTAACTGAAGCTAAACCAGCGTTTGAGGAGTAATCTTTAAAGGTGTTCCTTGACTTATTTAGTTCGGCATTAAACCTCTTTTGAGACATTGTCCCTTTATCAAATTGCTTTGTTGCATTTATAATGTCTCTCTCAAGACGTTTAATAACAGGAAGTGCTTTGTCAACATCTTTGACATTAACCCCAATAGTTAGTTCAACAACATTGTTAAGATCAGCCATTATCTTCCTCACTAGTTATTTTAATCCAGATATTATCCAGAGACTTTATAATAGTAATTTCCCAAGGGGAAAGTTCTACCTTCGTAAGATCACACCAAGCCTTAATGATGTCGTAGGAGATAGGGTTGGGGCCACTCATACCATAGGTTCTACCATCGTGTAGTTCTATGAAAGTGGCCCACAAGTGCGAGGCGACATCAGGAAAGATTGCATCAGCATTGGCTTTCTCAACTTCCTGTAAGTCTTTCCCCAGTTGTTTGGCAACTTGAGCTAGATGGTCGGCCTCAGTAGCTTTACCTTTGCCACCTGAGACCTTTCTACCCATCTTGAAGGAGTATTCAGCGAAATCCTCTAGCTCTGCCTTTACTTGTCCAAAAAAGCTTGAGCATCGCCCAATGCAGCGTCTACTTGCTCACGTACCCAAGGTAGTGTATCAAACACTTCACGTACCTTAGCTTCTGTGCATTTTGGGGTTGCACCACCAAGCGTAATCTTCCAACCGTCAACACACTTCACCAGAAGGTCAAGAGCAGATGCTTCTAGCTCTTCAGCAGTAAGGTTGAGCTTTCCGCCAGTCCGTTGAGCTTTCATCAAGCGACGGTTCTGTTGAGCGTGTGAGATTGACTTGTACTTCTTCGAGTACGGGCCATGTACTGTGATGGTCATCTCTGATTTGTCATCATTAACGAGAATTTCAGAGTTGATCGGATTGTACAGGGTTACGTCTGAGGTTTCTTTTGTAGCACCAATGTTCATTAAATCCATGTCGGGATTCCTTTTATAAGTTGATTGTCGAGGTTAAGTCGGGTGATTTATAGTGGGGAGCATCAGACCCGACACCAATGCTCCCCTATCCTAGCTAGGAATTAGGTAGTGTCAGGGCGATTAACCATCAGGTTTGTGTTCAGCGTTGTGTCGTACAAGGCTACAAACGGGAGAGTTACCAAACGTGACTGTGGGTTCTGCAATGGAACAGAAGCACCATTGTATTTGACCCGTGGAAATGTGAATGTATACTGACTTGCACCAGATGGATCATTTACGTTAATGACGATAGCACTTTCAGTTTCATTGATGAACTTGTCAATGAGTGCAGCATCTTCGTAGTAAACAGTCATCGTACCTTCAACAACAGCGCGACCAAACTCAAGAGATTGAGCGGCGGAGCTACCAACAACGAATGTAGGTGCGAAGGAGTTAGTCACAGAGAAGTCAATGGACGTAACGATTGCAATGCTAGTACCACCATCAGAGATTGTACCTGAGTAGCTGTCGAATGGCTGGTTGGCTGAGGCTGCTGTAGGAGCGCCGCCTGTGGAGCCAGTAGTAGTAGATTGAACCATAGTCTTGCCAACCATGTCAAATGTCGTTGAGATCATCTGGTTAGGGGCGATAGAGATGTTCATTGATGAAGCTGAGAGACCAGTGAACAGGCGGAACTGAGTGATGTCCTGTGCGTGATCTTCCATTGTGAAGAACTTCTGTGTAGTGCCGACTTTAATAAGATCGGGTGCATCAGCAGGAGAGCTGTCCCAAGCGTTCATCATAACAGATTCAATCAAGCCGTCAAAGTCACCTTTACGGAGATCAACTTCGAGTGAACCACCAGCCTGTACGTTGCCGTGACGGTCAACCCGTGGCATACGGTCAGCTTGGATTTCATTGCCTTCAACACGATCTTTGGTCAAATCTAAAGAGTGTGAGTTTATTGGCAGCAACGCAAAAGTTGGTGCTGCTGGTGTAGTTCCGAATGCAGTCTCTGCGATGGACGATAGACTGGAACGGCTACCTTGTGCAAAAGCCATATTTATTCTCCTTCAAGAGTGATGTTAGTGTAAGTTGGTTTATTCTTAGCTTTAGGCTTTTCCGTATAACTTGGATCAAGTGCCGTAGCTACGTTTGCGGGAACTTCATCACCGACGAAGTATGTTCTACCTGAGTAGGCAAAATTCTTAGTTGCTTTAATCATTGTGGTTCTTTCTCTAAGCGTAGATATAATACTTGATGATTACTGGGACGTAATACCAAGGGCTGTCTACAAAACCGCTTTCTCTCTCAGCGTAGTCAATAGAAACCCTAGTGCCACCATTTGTTATATCAGTTGCAGCGTCAAAGGCGTCTATCACCAGATTAGCTAAGTTGTCAGCAGCGGATGGTCCGTTGCCTTCTGGCACATAACAGAATACTCTGAATAGGCCATCGTATCGTTGCTGCGGATTTAAGCCTCGTACAGCAGACCTACGAGACAAAGGTAGTAGCTTCGGCTGAACGAAGGGAGTGCCTGTCGTAGGGGTGTAAGAGACGTTCTCCGAGGCAATCTGAGGTATGCCTACCACTTGAGATAGATGTACCTCAAGAGCGGCTCTTATGTCATCATAAATTGCAGCCATTATGAGAACCTCCCTTTAACTTTCCTAAAGACTTCGTAGGCCGCTGTTCGTTTCCAACCTATGCCATTCTCTACGTTTTCAACGTGAGGAGATCGGTTACGGAGGGTGAACCTAGCATTGCCATCTTCTAAGTCTTGCGCTATGTCTAGTGCATCTATGTCACGATGCAGGTTGTCTAAAGCTTGCTGCTTCATAAGCATTTCATCCTGATACATAGGCTTGTTATCAGATGACACTGATCGACCGCCACCAAAACCTGCCTTACCGATGGAAAAGGAGTTAACATAGGCACCAGTAGAAACAGGGGAGACCATTACAGCGAAGTCTGCTACGTCTTCTAGTCGATCCTTAATAGCGTCTGCTGACTTGGTTTCGATCTGTTTCTTGAGGCCATCGAAGGTGGTTTGAATACTTTGCTTTAATTGAGCCATTAGTCTCTAACCTCACAGACGTAGCAAACGGCAACGCCATCACTGTAGAAGGTCTGTACTGAGACTACCTCGTATGTACTGCCTAAGCCTATGATTTTATCTTCATCGTCAGGAGCTACTGCAAGTCCTAGTGCTGGAATTATACACCGACTAGACCCACGACGAATTTCTTCACCAGTGTTAAGCCCTACAGCGAAGTTAAAGAAGTAACTTGTTGTAGTTAAGTCTTGGGAGGTTGATCCATCCACAGTTCCAGTAGCAGGGTTATATGTTCCGTCTATTACAGTCTTACGAAGGACTACATCTGAGCCAAAGTCTTTTACTAGGTTCAATAAGTCAAAGGAGCGAAATGACATATGTTACTCCTATTCGTATTCTGGTGTTTGATAGCTTGGAGGGTTCTTAAATTGGTCCATGCTAAAAACTGGTGCAATTCTATTAGTATTAGCTCTCACAGCATTTACGCCACTCTTAGTGATGCCACCAGCCAAGATACCCACAGCAGCACCAGAGGTCTTACCTTGATACTCTAGGTTGTCTGCAAGGGTCTTATACTGCTTGGCTAGATCAGAGTAACGTGCGCTCAGAGCGCCACTTAGTTCTGTCGTTACTTGTCTAGAGTATTTAGATGCAATAGCACGAGCGATCCAAGAGCCAGAGTAGTACACGTTGTTACCATTCTCAGCGAGGGCAAATGTAATCTCTTCGTTCTCAACCTGTTGGTCTTGAGTGTTAGTGTCACCAGTTAGGAGACGAACTACGTTTAACCTACCAGCGGCTGTGGTAGTATTTAGGTCTGCTGGGTTATAACTCCAAGCCATATAATTCGTCTCCGTTGTTGTTAGCTTATAATGCTATCTCGTATTTCGTAGAAGTCTTCTGTGATCCAGTGGCTTACGTTAAGGAAGCGACGAATAAGACCACGTTGCTTGTCATCTAGCTTTGATTTCTTGCACTTCTTAGCTTCATACTCTGTATTGCTAGAGGTTCTCTTCTTGACCTCTACGTTCATCAGATTAACCAAAGTGTCTAGTTGTTTTCCAGCTAGTTCAGACAGTCGATCTCCGACTTTGTTCTGTACTGCTAGTTCTTCGTTGTGATGAACGTAATTAGTGACGTACAGGCTTGCTACTTTGTCTGCATCAATCCCTCGTTCCAACCAATTAAAGTGATCTCCCGGCTTCCAAAGTTTACCGTCTGCATTTAAGGGCATCTTGACAAACAAAGGCCAATCGACTTGTATTCCCAAGTATGTGGGGTGCATGTTACTCTCCATTATATGAATACTATTATGTTATATTATATGTTGGGAAATGCCCCCGTTAAGGGGCACTCCGTTATTATAGTAAGCTAACTTACTGGATGACTGCGCTGAAGAAGTAACCCAAGTCTGGGCCAACAACCTTCATGTCGTAGGACATCTTAACTTGGATGTGCTCTGCAACCTGCTGACGCTTCAGTGCATCATCAGAGAATGATTCAACTGTAACACCAAGGTTGTTAACGCCGGGAACTGAGTTCCAAGCGAATGTCATACCAGCAGCAGGGGTCATAAGACCAGTAGCTTTTGGTGTGTAGCACAACATTGCGTTTTTGCCACCGATAAAGGCGTTAACCTCTGTGAGACCCTCAGCAGCAGTGTTGCTGACGGCTTCCATGACGAAGAAATTCTCTACGCCAAAGATTTCAGCCAACTTGCCATCTGTTACCAATGCAGGGTTGTTGATGGTTGAACCACCGTTCAAACGTGCAAGAATATCAGGGTGGTTGATCAAGATGTCACGTACTTCTTTGCCAACAACCATTGTATTTGGCTTGAAGCCACCAGACTTGAGCTGTGCATCTTTCATAGCTACTGTGACGTTCTGGATTGGTGTGGAGTTAGTGTAGTCATTCCAGAAGATTACTGCGGCAGCGCCAACAGCACCAGCACCAGCTACTTCTGTTCCCCAAATACCAGTGGAGAAGAACGTGGTAGCGAAGTTAGCTTCACGATCCAACAACATACGCATGGCTAAGGTCTGTGCGCCAGCGGAACGGATTTCCAACACTTCATCTTCGTTAGCGATAGTCTGCTCATCGAAGTCCATGCCCAAGCCACGTACATCTGTGAAGTACGAGTCGCTTGAGATTGCCATGCCGATACGGTTAACTTCTGTGCGAGGAGCAAGAATTTTAACGTCACCAGCGCGGTTCATGTTTGCGCGGTCATAAATATAGTAACGATCAGACTGACGTGCGACACCTACAGTAGGGAACACTTTGTCAGCGATGAAAACGTCTTGTGATTGTACATAGGCCAGCGTCAAGTTTGACAATGGTTGGTCCAAATGTACCTGTGATGGGGTTAATATTGGCATATTATATTTCCTTAATTATAGCGATTATGTGGCTACATTTCCAGCGTCGCTGAGTTCGATTGAGATGACCTGCTTGTTAACGCCAGCTTCATAAGCTACGCCCAAGATTATATCACCAGCGGTAGAGTCTAAAGCCGCGCCATTTGCATCAGCAGAGACGTTTCCTCCGATAGTTACAGTGCCACCGCAAGAAACCATGACTTTACCAGTCTTAGTTACTGTACAGGCTCCACCAGCAGCAGTGCCTACTTCAAGTAAGCCAAAACCAGCTAAACCAGCGCCAGTAGGGATAGCTTTAGCATTAGCATCAAGAGATACGAAAGTGAATTGAGCAGCAGACAGGTCTGCCCCTGCAACGATAGTGCGGTTGTCGCGTGATTGCGTTACAGCCATGATTATTCCCCTTTATAGGATTTGTTGATAAGTGCTTTGCCTTCTTCGGTCTTTGCTACAGCAGCATAAGCCTTGGCAAACTCACTCTTCTTTAGTTTATTTTCGTCCATGTAGGACTTCACGATACTATCCAGTTTGTCAGCGGAAGTAGCGAACTCGCCATCTACATCAGACTTACCAAATTCTTGCATGGATGCTTCAAAGGCAGCGTCAGCAGCTTTCAACATCTCCATAATTGCTTCATCTTCTGAGAATGACTTCAAAAGAGTTTTAGCTGCTGCCTCTGCAAAGTGTGGCAAGATTGCTCCAGCACTCTTCGTGAGTTCAGCGTCTGCCTTAACAAAAGCAGCTTCTTCAAGAGCTTTGAGAACAGGGGCTGGAATGTCAGACTTGTTCACATCAACGCCTTCAAAGTTCATTGTTTCTTCAGGTGCTTTCTTTTCGATTGAGTCAGCACGAATAGTGTAACCTTCGTCGATCAAGCCCTTGCGTAATTGCTGGTTCTCAGCCGTCAGACGCTCAAGATCAGCTTTAAGAGTGTCCGTCTCTGAGACTACTTCTTCAGCAGCTTCAACTTCTGGGGCAGCTTTCTCAGCAACCTCTTCAGCAGACTCTTCAGCTTTGTACAGGTCCATAGCTTTCATAGCTACGTCACGATCAACGCCTTTTTCATCCATGTATGCCTTGATTTTGGCTTCCATTTCATCTGTCATTTTAATAAGTTCCTCTTGGGAAGTGTCACGCTTAAAGAGGGATACCATTGCCTGAGCATTGGCTGGGCGATCCACAAGGGAAAGCTCTGTAAGCTGTAACTTTTTTAAGAGATTGGGCAAGTTATATCTCCTCTTTGATAGCTTTTCCACCAATGGAAAATGCTGCTAATTCACCACTCTTGACCATAGCCCAGACATCATCATCGAATACTTTGTAAGCGACAACCCATCCTTCACGGTCAGACTGGATACCAAGAGAATCACCTATTTCTTTAGTGATTGGGAGAGAGTGAACTACCGTTCCTACCTGCTCCCCTACGTGCATAGCCTTGCCGACCCGCACATGCTCCATAAATTCATTTACTGCTTTAACGAGAGTGTCAGCTTCAATCATGTCATCTTGACGATCTACTACTGGTTCTCCGTTCTCAGTGATAACTGATGCCCACCCGTAAACCATACGTTGCTCTTCATCAGTCTTTAGGATTTTACCCTCAATGTTCTTTGTCATCTTGTGCTCAAACCCATTCTCTTGTAAATCTAAGTGTTCTTGCAAGGTATTTACCTTTATGCTCTCTTTAGTGTCTGGGTGATACATAGTGTGAGGCTTGAAGTTCTCCTCGGTGTAAGCCTTCGTAAGGCTACTCACTGAACTGCTGCTCCACATGCGACAAGACCAATAACCAGCCGTTGTCTTATCCTTCTTGGTATCGCAGTTGTGCCTAGCCCTGAAGTTAGCCCTTGCTTTTGGGTTGTCTCTTCGGATGCTCATGTTAGGATCGCCGAAAGAAACTCGCTTAACTCTGTCGCCATCTTGTACAAAGACTTCAAACTTGCTGCTTCCACCTGTTGTACGTCTAGGTTTGTTCAGAGTTACCTGTTTACCTTGATACTCAGCCATTAGTTTAACCCTTGTGTATGTGGTACTAAGATAGATGAGTTCTTAACGCCATTGTTAATGATCTCTAGTGAGGAATTAACTGTCTCATCTTGGACAGTACAGCCAGCAGAGCTATTGTCAGTTACTTCAGCTATTCCGCGAATGCCTATCGAACCTGCTGTACAAGTTGCATCTATTACGACACGACCAGAAGCGAAATCTAGTGTGATAGCACCACCGCCAGTGTAGTTAGTTATCTTTAAGCCACCAGAGTAATTACGGAGAGCTAGAGAGTTTCCTGAGCCACCCATGTTAATCGTAACCAGTTGATTGTCTGCTATACCAGCAGTTCCTGACCAACAGTTGATTATGTTAGCTTGTGCAGTACCATCAACGGAAATAGTTCCAGTCAATGAACACTCTTGTAAGATACCGTTGACGTAGCTTATGTCGTTTACAGTACAATTCTTAAAGATGTTGTTGCCATCAAGAGTTCCTGAGACCGTAAGGTTCTCAAAGCCACAGTCGGTTACGTCAGCACCTGTTCTAAGCTGTAGGGTATCAACTGTTGCGTTATCCCCAGCGAAAACTTTACCAGTAGCAGCAGCGCCTGTTAGTAGCGTACCTGATGTAGCAAGTTGAATACGACGAATACCAAGTTTATTAGCTATTGTAATTGCATCACTAAAGTTATCTACTGGAGTAGCGCGAGTGCCCACTGGAATAGCTGTACCTGCTTGACCAGCAGTAGAAAACACCACTTGTCCCTGATATGCAGCAGTAAGTAGTGTTGACAGGTCTTGCAGACCAGCAGAGTTAGCGGAACGTACAGATACTTGGTTTACGTTAACTACATCTGCAATGTTTGAGTTGGCACCAGCCAAATTAACCGCATACTGACCGTCTTCAAACGTAATTGTGTACCCATTGACCATCTCAATAACACTAGCCAGAACAACGCCACCAACTGTTACTGATGGATTACGTATGTGTGTGTCAGGATTAGGCATGCCAACAATAGTAGCAAGTATAGCCTTTAGGTCTAATCGGAACTGGTCGATGCTCAACTGTCGTATCTCAGTGGGTGTTGACTGAATAAGCGTCATGTCAGCCCGTGGTACAGAGATAACCTTAGTTGCAAAGTTTATAGTTGTTGCCATGTTACCTCCTTATGCGTCTGAAACTTGACTTACGTTAATGCTTACACCAGCAGAAGTCAGGGTGGCTGTTGTATCAAAGGTCTTATAAGGAACAGCGCCATTACGAACCCGTATAGACAAATCTACGTCAGTTCCTGCCGAAGCTATAGAACCTACAAAGGGACTTGTTGAGGGAACCTCATTAAAGAGTACAACAGTATTTGTTGTGTCTGTCACGAGTATCCTAGAACCTGCAACAATACCGTTCAGTGTTAGTGTTCTATTGGGGAAGTTTAACACAACAGTTCCGCCACCTGTGTTAGTGAAGCTAGGAGTTGTTGTTGTCCCCACTAAGTTTATCGTTACCGTACCAGTGGTATGAGTGGTCTCTATGTCAGCAGTACCGCTTTGATCGAAGAATATGTCAGTTAAAGTGTAAGAACCGACAGTGTCAATCAAGATAGCGTGTTTGCCAGCATAAGACTCAAATCGCATATTTGCTATGTTCATTGGTCCTCCAGTAAAGTGTAGCGCATTAGATGCAAAAGTGTTTGAGATCGTAGACCCGTTGATGTTCACAGAGCTATTACTCAGCTTAACAGAACCAGTGTTATCGAAGGTTGCTGCACCAGAGACAGAAGAGCCTATAGTCAAGTCTCCCATACCCCTAAAGGTAGCTCCAGCTAGATTAGTCTCAGACAGGTTTGACTGGTCGAAGTTAAAAGCTGCCCTTGTTCCCCACAGGTAAGTGCCTGTCATAGTACAAGTGTCAGCAGCAGAGTCGAGTAGGTTCAAGTGAACTCGCATAGCTTGATCTGTTAGCTGAAACCTTGGGTCTGCTGCGGCATTACTAGCTGGACTAACGACAGTAACTCCATTGTCGTTGAACTGAGTAGAAGCAGCGTTGTCACCAATCTGAAAGGGCATATCTATGTAGACTACGCTACCTGTCTGCCTTATCCAGTTACCAATCTTGTTCGTGTAGTCTGTTCCCTGCACTAGGGTTACGGCCTGTACGAAGTCACTTGTCCCAGTAAACACTGGTATGTCAGCGTCACCCTTATCCGTACCAAGTACGAAGTTAGAGCCTTGGAAGTTAATGTTACCCTGAGTACCCACGACGAAATCAGAGTTAACTATAATTCCGTATCTAGTTACAGTAGTGTTATCAAAAGTACCTGCTGACGAAGTTTCATTGCCTGCATTTAGGTCCATAACAAAAGGCACTTGACCTTTGACGCACTCTGCGAAAGGGCTATCGTTGCCACCTATGTACCAATCCTTGTAAGCAAGGGAAAATAAGGTAGTGCCAGAGTAAAGTCTAAACCTAACACCGCCATTAGCTAGGTCAGCCACTTGGATACGGTTAGGAGCGTTGAACTGGTTGTGCCAGAGTAATACCTTAGTTGAGCTAGAAACGTCATAGGAAGCTGGCGTAGCTTGAAAGTAGTAACTTACTCCAGCCAACTGATTGTCTGCTGTTATCGTGAACTGGCTACCATCTTTAGTAATAGGTAAGTTGCCAGCTTCTTTTGTGTTGACTGCGTTAGGACTACCAATGTTATCAGCGAAGAGAGGATCACCAGCCCCGTTATTCTCATGCGTGTTGTTTACGGTAGGTAAGCTAAACGTCATGCTGCTAACCTCATCAAGTGACTTGCATTAGGGTTCTTTAGAGTTGACCCAGACAGACTTGCATTGTTGTTGTATACGACACCACAGCTATCGAATGTGGCATTGCCTGATACAGATGATCCTACAGTGAAGTCACCAACATTGTTGAATGTAGCTCCACTAAAGGTAACAACGGAACTGTTACTAATATTAAAGTCCCAAGCTGGTGTAGAGTTACCGCAGTTGTACAATCCACTAAAGGTTGCTGTGTCAGCGACATCATCTCTTAGATTAAGGTAAGCTCTGAACGCTGCGCTAGTAACTCTAACTCTTGGGTCAGCGTCAGTAATGCTCGTTGCGTTAGGCCAGAAGACTGTAACACCGTTGTCGTTGAACTGAGTAGAAGTGGCGTTATCGCCTATCTCAAAGGGAGCAGCATAAGAGAACACATCACCGTCTCGCTTGATCCACTCATCAGTAATCTTAGTATCAAACGTAGTTCCCATTGCAGTAATCATGTCACCCCAGTTAGACGCACCAGTGAAGCGAGGGATGTCAGTGGCACCCTTAACAGTACTAAAAGCGAAGATGCGCTGAGGAAAGAAGTTAGAGCTACCTGTGCCTGTGATACTAAGGTTATTAACACCAAGACCGAAAGTCTGTAAGTCTGTGTTGTCGTATGTACCTATATCCTCATCGTATGTCAGATCATTAGGGTCTACGATAATCATCTTAGGGTTTTCACGGGAAGATGCACCTACCTTGTCATTACCTGCTATGTTCCAAGTGCGATAGCTAGTAGTAGGACTACCTGTACCTGAGCCTAAGCGAAAGACTAGACCTCTGTTAGCTGCTGTGTCAGTCTGGACTCTGTTAGGAGCGTTAAACTGATACGTCCATACGATCAACTTAGTATTAGTTGAGGTATCAATCGCAGTAGGGAAACCGAAGTTAAAACCTCTTAGCTGACCATCATTAGATGAAGTCATGTTAGTTGCCGTTAAGGTCAGAGGCAAATTACCAGCAGCTTTAGCAAAGCCTCTCTGAGAGGTCTGACCTTCACCAACACCAGCGAAACCGCCTCTAGCATTAGGGTGAGAGTTTACAGAGTCTGTCATAAGGTCAACAGCAGTAGGTATTACGAATGTCATGCTGTCTCCTAGATTGTTATTGTCTGTGCCTTTGTTGCTACTAGACCGCCTAGCGTAGTTCCATTAAAGGTCTGAAAGTATCTATCAGAGCCACCAGCAGCAATATACCTAAACAACGTCAGAGTGTCATTGTTATATAAGTAGTTGTACACAGAGCCACCGAGTAGTGCAGTGTTAAACGTAGGGATACTAGAGAAGGATGTCGTAAGAGTGATCCAGTCATTAGTTACTCCGCCACCAGCAGTGAAACCAGTGTTGAACTCCTTGCCCCAAGCACCAATGATAACTAGCTCACCAGCAGCATTTGACTTAGTGCCTGTGATACCAAAGGAACCTACAGGAGCGCCAGTGTAGTATCCACCACCATCTCCGTTAGTCTCTTTAGTTAAACTAACCTTGCCAGCGATAGTCAGATCACCGTCATCATATGTGATGACTAGCATATTCTCTTCGTTGACCTTGATAGAGGCTATGCCTTTACCGTTGTCACCCCTGTCACCCTTAGCTCCAGCTTCACCCTGTGGCCCTTGTAATCCGTCAAGACCAGCTTTACCGATCTTACCAGCCCTGCCTGTCTTACCGTCTGTACCATCCTTACCGTTTAGACCGTCAGTCCCTGAGATTCCATCAGTTCCTGAGAGGCCATCTACAGCGTCTGTACCGTCTTTTCCTGATACGCCTTGCTTACCGATCTCTCCGGTCTCTCCAGAGGCTCCCTGTGGCCCCTGTGGACCTCTCATACCGTCTATGCCACCGTCACTCTTCTTAGCTCCAGAGACGGAGCGATCAACAAGAGCTTTGACTATTGCTAAGTCAATCGCCTTCATGGTTACTCTCCTTTGATAAGAGACTTCAGCAACTCATGTTCCAGCTTCTCAGTTTCAGTAGGTTCTGTAGGAGCTACGACAACAGGCTCAGGCTCAGGCTTCTTGTAGTCATCTACATTGAAATCTAGCTCTGCAATACTCATAAGGTCATTAACAACCTCTGGGTGAGCAGATACATCAATGTCAGCACCATTAAGGTTCCGTAGGAATGAGGACACTTCACGCAGATCGTGAGGAGCGACATCACCAGCTTCTATAGTTGGCATCAAGTCGTAGTTCAGACCGTTCAACTGCCATAGGCGCTCGACCAACTGTTTGTTGAGAACATCTACGATTGCTTGGATATAACTCTCTAGCGCACGGAGGAACAGGTCTGTCTTCGACTTGGACAGGGCGTAGGAGCCACCTGATGTACCAAGCAGAAGAAACTCAGATAAGACACTACGAGCAATGTCATGCTGGTAACGACTAACGATTGGGTTAATGTCTATGTTACGCTTACCATTAGATGCCATCAGTTCGATGTCTACTAATCTAGTGGTGGAAGGCGCTCCATCTTTATCGGGGTAGGTATCGGATGGCAGTATAATGTAGCCTTGCTCGTTGAATTTAACGTCTCGTAGGATTGTTTGCAAACTGTTGACGAACCCTGCTTGAGTAGCAGAAGCATCACCAGAAAGATACTCAGCGGGAATACGGGCGACAGGAATACCAGCCAATTCACGCTCAACTGCAATAGCTTCAATGGCCTGTAGATTATTAAGATACTGATAAGAAGTATAGGCATTACGAAGAATAGAACGACCACTTGCGTCTCCGTTAAGAGAAGTAGTTCTATAATAGATAGACTTATTGATTGGGATGTAATTACGTCCATTCATATAACCTACTGATTGTTCAATCCCTAAGACATCTCCAGTCTTCTGGTTGACATCAAACCTATTGATAGTCCAAGGCGCACGAGAAGCTATCTTCTTAACGCCTAAGCGTCCGTCAGTGTACTTAGAGTGCTTCTTATCAGAACGCTCTGTAGGTCCAACACGTCTTTTGTATACTACCTCAAACCACAGGAAACCATACTTCAGATACGACACAGCCTCAGCTATGTGGTCATCAAGGGTATGATCCATGTCATCTAGTACACTAGTAACAAAGTCAGCTTCTACCTTAGCAGCATCTGAATCATCAACAGGCTTAACTGTAAGCTCCACATCACGTAAGATTTGTTCAACAGAGTACATAACAGCACCAACAGTTGCATCATTGTCAGACATCTCCCGATACTTCTTTATGGCCTTCATGCCACGAAGTTCTGGGAGGAACTCGTCTGCTCTTATGGTGCCGTTCTTTGTGTTGTTACCAGCAACGCCTAGCGTTTGCATGGCTTTACCCTGAGAGAGCTTCTTCATTAGACTATTGCCTTTTACTTCGATAAGCCCTTAGCACTTGAATAAGCGAGGGTCAATTTAGGTTTACTGTAGCCATTTAAAGAAAGGTCTGTGATTGCCCATACCATTGCATCTAATCTATCAGGAGAACCTATTCGACCTAAAGGTTCCCATGTTCGCATCTGTGTTTCTAGTTCATTCAGTGAAGCACCATCAGGAGGATTAGAGACATGCTTTACAAGTCCCCTTTCGTATAATGCTGACACTGGCTCCGCTCTAGCGTACTTACCACGAGAGGCTCTTACAGCCTTGTAGGAGACACTATCGTCTTCACCATGAACAGTAGTCTTAACCATGTCACCACCCTGATTGACCTCAGCTACGATACGGTCAGCCTCATAGTGGTGATACAGTTGAATTGCTTTAGCTGCCCAACCCTGTGGGGATAGCTTGTCTGTGTAATCACCTAAGACATAGGCGATACCGTTAATGTCTATTCCTGCTACTACTATACCAGTCATGTCACTCTCAGCGTTAGCAGTAACGGCTGGGTCAAGTGCAACGACAATACGAGTAAGGTCAGGTACGTCCTCATGCTTAACATGAGCAGCATCTAGCATATCAGTAGACCAGAGAGCGCCTTCGGCTTCTTCTAGTACCTCAGCGTAGAGTTCCTGTCTACCTATCCTAGTACCTTCATACTGATCTCTCACAGCAGTCAGATACGTATCAGCTAGGTTAGCGGAGTTATCAAAGGTAGAACCACTTGTGACTACAGTCTTAGAGTTCTTGAGTAACTCACGCATTAGCTTAGTTGGCTTGGGGGTTGTAGTTACGCACACACGAGGGTGCTTGCCTAGACGTAAGCAGAACTGAAGCATCTGCCAAGTGTCTATGTCTTTGTTCCACGCAGCAAGCTCATCACACCATGCAGCGGAGAACTGAGGGCCACGTAAGCGTTCTGGTTCCTCTGCTGAGTAGAACTCAACCTTAGCTCCATTAGCCCATGTAAGGGATCGTCTAGTAGGAGACCACTCAGGGAAACCTATGTGAGTGTCCTTGTGTGTCTTATCATGCTTCCAGCATACCGATAGAAAGCCACTCTCGCCCTTCACCATAACACGTTCGATGTCTGAGTTAGTGGATGCTACACAGGCTATACGCTTATGTCCT
>Ga0307993_1000267_pt1 | contig 17816 bp, 19 predicted proteins | sample EllFjometagen260_FD_203163 | JGI IMG/M metagenome (GOLD analysis project Ga0307993, IMG submission 203163) | Marine microbial communities from Ellis Fjord, Antarctic Ocean - #260 | ecosystem: Environmental > Aquatic > Marine > Unclassified | place: Southern Ocean | collected 2014-11-02 | reverse complement strand
TGGGGGGTTAGCGGATGGGGTATTAGAAGTAACATCTGCATTGGCAGCAGCCGGATTAGTATCAGTTTCTGTAACTCCAGTAATCGCATCGCTAGTCGATACGATAGGGGAAGCTTGGTTCTTGGTTTTCTTCTCAGACTCAGCTTCGTTGATTACTTTCTGTTGAGTTTCTGGTGTGGCATTATCTTCAACGTCCTGTTCTAATTGCTTCGCTTCTTCTGTGACATCTTCTTTTGTAACCTCTTTTTCATTTTCGGGTTCTTTAGCAGCTTCCTCTGCAGCAGCTTCCTCTGCAGCAGCTTCCTCTTTAGTGTATTCAGCCTTAACTCGTTTTATAAACTCTGCATTACTTTGAGGAGCTGTTTTTTCTAGATTTTCAAACGCCTTTAATTTGTCATTAGCCCCCAGCAATCTTCTGAACTCAGCGTCAACCTTTTGATCGATCTCCACCATCTTGTCGGAATCCATCGATCTTGTCGGTGCTAATTCTTTTAAGCCCCCACCAATGGCGGGGGATGCAGCACCCATAAAGCCTCCCACTGCAGCACCCATCAAAGCGGAACTAAGTGCATCCGCAAAAGATGTTTCTTTCTGCGTCCAAGCGTCTTGGATAATTGTGTTCGCGAACTCATCGATGAATTCTTCTGCTGCTTCACCCACACCCCCCCTAATTACACGACCCCCTAATCCTAACCCAGCCTCCTTCAACGTGCTAGAAACAGCCTTCTCCATGTATTCCAGAAATGCTTTATCTGAGGAGACACGCGCCACCATCCGGTCCGTGCTTTTCTTAAGTGCTCGGAAACTTACTCCTTGAAGAACCGCACTCTCAAGACCACCATATTTTCCGCCTCCTAGTTTCCCTGCGATGGCAGTTATAAGCCCCGTGGTTGTTCCGGCGGCGATCATGGATTCAAACCCAGCTTTGTGCGCGACTTCCTTTACTCTTTGTTCGCTCCACCCATCCACCCACTCCCCATTAACTGTATACCTCTGAGTGTAGTCGTCGTAGACAGTCCTATGGACCGCCCCATAAGTCATACTCCCTGAGCGCAAAGCAGCAGGAGCAAACTGAGAGGCGTTGAGGGACAAACTTTTGGCTACCTTACCATTGTAGTTTTTAACTACTGAAATCATTTGCTGGTTGGACAAACCTTTTAATGTCCCTGCTGTTTGCAATCTTCGGACAGCAGCTCCCGTGCTTTCTTTAATGAGTCGCCCCGTAGCATCATTTCTGAGTTGCTGTTTTAGAGCAGTATTAAAAGTATTTTTAAGCGCGGCTCTAGCCATAGCCGTCGCCCCCTGCTTTACAGCGAAGTATCCCCCAGCAGCAGCAACACTTGTTCCCAGTGTCGGAGCGGAAAGTAGTGCTGCACCGAAACCAATAACAGCATCCACAGCCATAGGAGCTATTTGCTCTGCTCCCGTTTGCATCACCCCCGCATCTTGACCGAAGATCGTTCTCATCTGATTTAGGTGAGCTTGATCTTTAGCGTTCTCAAGTAGTCCCTCTGTCCCATACTCTGCCCCGAACAACGCACCCGCCCCGTAATACAAAGTCGAAAAACCTTGGACGACACTCAGGCCAACCCCCTCCAAACCCAAGTTGGGGTCTTCGTCTGCTACAAATTTCTCAACTATCTCTGCTTGAGTTAGCCCCGCTTGTGCGCCCGAAATCTCTGCTAATTGAAACGCATTTACGTAATCATTGTCCGCTCTAAAAAGGTCACTGCGACTAGCTGCTAAAAGTTCATTGCTGGCTAGTCTCTTCCCATCCTCCATTTTGATTTCTTCCGCAGTAAAACCAGCTTGCGATAAAGTTTTCCTAAACTTCTCTGGTGTTAATGCTAAAGCTGGTTGAATAAAATTACCCCGATACTTCCGGCGGACAACATTTTCCGTTAGTTCGTCATCATCTTCGGCATAATTGAGCGTCGGCTCCTGAGTGTCAGATCCATTCCCAGCTATCTCTACGACCATGTCGTCAACAACATCTTCTAGAATCTGCCCACTAAGTCCGGTCTTCTCCGCAAGATCTGCAATAAGATCACGATGAGTTTGATCGTAATCATCTTCATACTCTTCTCGTAGTCCCTCAAACCTTTGGTAGTCTTCAGAGAATTTCTTTTCTTCGTCGTCACCTGTAGCCCAGTTCCAACTCTCCCTAATGTTTGAGGCAATTGAAACGAATACTTCCCCAGTAGAATCGACCCCCTTGTCCATCCAACCCCAAGACTTCGCTTTCCCTAAAGACGTAGCCAATGCATCGAATCGAGCCACAGTTTTTTCGTCTTTGAGAGGATCTTGTGGATCTAAAAAAGCTTCGACTTTGTCCTGCGCTCGTTCCCGTTGATCGACTTCGTATAACATCAAGTCGTTCTTATCCTTTTGAACTTCTCGTTGATCCCTAAACGAAAAGACATCTCTGGGAACCACACCAAATGGCCCCATTTGTTGTAAGATTTCCGCCTCAGATGAGTTATCATCCATCTTCCCCCCGAGAAAAACACGCCTACCGCTCTTGTTGTAGTAAACCCCAGCCGACAACGTCCCATTTTCATATAGCTCCGTCACATAGTTCTGTCTTTTTTGCCGTGCTATCTCATGCACTTCATTAACGTCTATATCTTCCGGTAGCTCTTGCCCCGTTTCTAAAGCTTTTGCGTAGCGCAAAATCTTCTCTTGTTCCCCCTCCTCGAAATCCATCTCAGCAGATCCAACACCCATATTGTCCTTAACAAACAGGACATCTTTTTGATTAGATGGGAGAACATTGGAAAATTCTAGGATAGCTTCTTGAACTTGTTGCTGATTTGATTGCGTCAATAGCCCCTTCTCAATTAAAGAAGTCTCAAACCTTTCTTGAAGATCTGTTTCAAAATCTTCATTATACTTACCCGCCCGAATAGTCTCAAGGCGCAGGTTATCTAGGTGTTTAGTTCTACCCTCCAGTTCGTTTTCAAAAGGGTTTTCTGTAGCCCACACGCTATATGGCGTGGGGCTAAACGGTGTTGTTGTGTTTGGTTTGCTTGGGTCCGACATAGCAGAAGCAGTGTGTTATTTTTTAGTCAAAGGCATCCACGGTCACGGATTTGGTTTCTTCTTCCTTATTAGGAGGAGGAGTAGTAGTAGGCTTACGCCTACCGATAGGTGATTTTTCTAGAAATTTATTACGCTTTCTTCCTCTTTCAACAAGGCCAGAACGGATACGACTACGAAGTGTTTTCAACTCCGTTTGTAGCGCTGATGCGTTCGTTCCTTTAAGAACGGTTCCGTCCGGCATTCCCAAACCTGTAAATTCCCCGAAGAATTCTTGATCGGTCCCATCAGTTGCCTCCTTTAGTTTTCTAGCAGCCGCTACTTCACGAATAGTTTCGTCAACTTGATCAATAGTATATTCATCAATACGGTTCTTGTTATTAAAGACCTCGTCATCAACAGCTTGCTGTTCTTTGTAATCTTTATCCTTTTTTAGCTCGACGTTTTTAGTCACGGCAAAACCAGCATTCCTGAGATTAGCTGCTTCCCTTGCTGTGATTTTTTCACCCCCAGCAGAATTTTTGTTGAGGTAAGATTCTCTGAGAGATTCAACCTGATCTTTATGGTCATATCGGTAAACAGTATTAACATCGAACCCTGTCGTATCGTCAGCCACCCTCTTCTCGGCTTTTCTCCGCATCTTCCTAGATAGTTTCTCATTCCGCTGTTGCATCTGAGACCCGAGGAATTTGTTTGCTGCAAGTAAAGATTGTTGAGCAACCCTACTGTTCGCAAATGTTTCAGAATTTTGGAGTTGGAGAAGACTTATTTTTTCTTGCCTCTCAAAGGGACTAAGATTTTCGTCTTCCACAGTGCTTTGGATTTGCCCCAATAGCTCATCGGCTCTTAGGTCAGCATCTCTCTCGTCACGGAAAGATTTTTTTCTTTGTTTGAATTCAAACACGCTCGTCTCGTAGGCGAGATCGGCGGCTTTTTCCCTCTGTAGATGCCCATTCAACTTAACCATCAAGTCAAGCTGTGGCAGGATCTGCTGATCAGCTTTCGCATTAGCGAAGGCGGATTCAGTTCCAGTTCCAGAAAAGCCATAGTTGTTCCTTTCGGGAGCAATGTCCCTTTCAAAATTAAAAAGAGAATCAGGCATTATGAGTAGTAGCTACGAGTACGCTTACGGTTTTCTAAGTTTGTTTTCTTTAACAATTGTTCCTGTAAGTCAAGATTCACATCCCTTATTCGACTAGCTCTATCTGAATCCCGTTGCATTTTAAGCCGCAAAGCAGGGGTCATAATAGACGGAGCCGACGCTTCTGGAGAACGAGCATAGTCCAACGCGACGGCTTCTGCTGCTCTACCAAACCCATCTTTGCGTAATCGTTTAGCTAGTCTCAATTTCCCTTTCCTTTGGTAGACGTTACTACGCTGCCCAAACCCCGACGACAGTGTCCTGTTAGGGCTATTAGCCCGAGCAAAGAAGGCATCATAATCTTCTTTCTTTTCCAATTCTTGGGAATCTCTCCTAGCTTCCATTGTTTTTACTCGACCACCAACAAACTTTTTTCTCTCTTCGAGGATCTCCCGATCCATTGCTGCTGGGTCAATAGCATATTTGCCATCAGGATCGGTCCCTTGGTCCCTAATAGAAGACAATCGTTCTTCTCTAGTGTCAGGATCTTCCGAGTCAAAAGCTTCCGTTATATTCTTTCTCAGGGCGATCCGGTTCGACAACCCCAATTCGTCCCGCTCGCCCTGCTCGCCCTGCTCGCCCTGCTCCCCCGCATCGCCAATCTTCTTATCCTTTTTCTTCTTGGGATTTTGTTTATCAAAAGCGGCAAGTAATCTTTTGCCGCCTTTTAAAAGGCCTTGTAGGAATTTCGACATAATTTAAATTTAAGGTATTTTTAAGGAAAAGTCAATCGATGAGGGTGGTCTCTGCGTTTTGTAAAGCACTAGTCAGATTTTTTATGGTCGTCCTCCGGTAAGGCATGGCTGGATTTTCTGTATCGGGGGGGTCAACCGCCACTAAACCAAGCCGTTGCCTAGCACAATCCAACGCCAGAAATGCAGCATCGGCAAGATCGGGGCTTCTACCGAAGCGAGCTTTAAACTCTGGCTTCGATTCTATTTTCATTCGTAGGCTCCCCCCTTTAACTATGTCGTAGTTTCTAGCGGTCATTTCTTGTGCGAGTTCGGGGTCAATCCCAAAGATTTGTTTGGTCCGCATCAATTCTTTCCCCACAAACCACAACTCCGATACACGATTTACGTATAACTCCGTCCCGATTTTAGAGCTGTTTGCGCTAACTCGTTTATCACTAGCCCTCCCGCCAAAAGAAATTCTCATAAATTTGTTCGACCACTCCCCAGCCAGAACATCACAGAATGGAGCACCCGCTCCCGTGGCATCAACGCTGAGATTCTCGGGCGGCACGTTGTTCTTAATACATTCTTTTTTTACCTGTTCAACAATTTGGTATGTGCGAGGAATCGCCTTGTTTGTCGCGTCGTCATTCAAGTGGATGGATTTTCCAAACTCAATCACGTACTGACCTGAGATATCGTAGCCACATTGCGCTAAGAAAAGAACTGTCCGATCCCCGCCATTGGTAAAGCTAGGGTCTAGCCCAGCCAAATTTACCGGATTCCCTTGCCAGTTTACTCTATTCAAAGAACCAGAAGATGTTAATTCGTTCTCCGTGTAAATTCCTGTGGTCTCATCACTATCAAAAAACACAGCTCTTACCATTCGCATATAGCCCCTACTCTCAACACCCAACAGTGCCTTGTCCTCGTCAAGTTTTTCTTGGGTTGGGAGCCAAGGATAGATAACTTCTCCCGCTACAATGTTTGGGGATTTCTCACCGTCTAAGCGAATATATTTCCCATTCCATTTTGTCTCCCAAGCATCCTCTGTGTTCGTGTCTACACTATCCCACCCGCTTTTTGGCGTAGCCCATATCCCAAAGGCATCGAATCTGGAGTTGGGGTTACTCATCCCAATCATTTGAAATGACGGGTTCTTCGACAAGTTAGTTAGTCCGGCATTCAAAATTGCTTCCGACAATTCTGACAGCTCATCACCAATGAGGATCACTCGCTTCTGTTTGATCCCGATAAACTTACCTACCGCTTCTTTAGTCTTGCTCTTCTCTGCCGAGATCAGAGAAAGTCCTGCTCGCTCAATTAAAATTCCTTTCTCATTAACGTAGGAAGCATTTCCGATTGAATCCCGAATCTTGATTGGTGCATCGTCAATCACGGACAGGAGAGACATTACACTCCCCCAGATACGCTTACGGGCTTCACGAAGCGTGGTTGAAGTCATAAGAATTAGCGTGTCTTGAGGCTTCGATAACCAATTCACTATCCCCCAAGCTGCCATAGTGTGACTCTTTCCTGATGAAGCTGACCCACCCACAGCCAAATATTTATTCTCTAATGCCGCACGGATCATGAGGCTTGCCCAAGGGTGGCGGACCATTAACTTTTCTGGAAGCTCGTCATTATTCCAAAGCTCATCGCACACCCGCCAGAAATAATATTCTCTCGCAGTCACTACTTCATGGTTGGCAAACCCATACAAAAGGGCTGTGAGTAAACTAGTTGGGGGGATTTTAAACCCACCTACGTCCATCTTTTTTGTTTTAGGGTCGATTCTTGGTTCGAGTAACTGCTTGCTCCTTTGTTCTTTTGAAGACATAATTGTTAAAAACAATAGAACAGAAAAAAATGGGTATCAATTCCAAACAAGAAATTAAAGACCGCGCCTTCCACCTATACAATTTAGATTGGAAAACAAGTTCTATCGCCAAAGAGTTGGGGGTCCATGTGGGGACGGTGCGAAGATGGTTTAAAAAGAAAGGAATACCAGCCAGAAAAAACGGGTTAGCTATGGCGATTAAGACAGAAGATATCGACAAAGAGGAAAAACCTGTCGATTATTTAGCTGATAAGATCGAGCAGAATTTAGAGAACATGACAGACGAAGCGGTTCTCAGAGCAAAGCATGATGCTCGCTTGGAAGAAGATGAAACAATGATGGAGATTGCAGAAAGCCAAAGTAGTCCTGCTCAAAAGTATCAACACTACATTGCCGCAGCCGGAATTAAACTTCTGCGGGACAACATGAATAACTTAAAAGGCCCGAAGAATGTCCGCGAACTTTCTGAATTGGATCAGCTTATCCGAAGGAACTTAGGTCTTAATTCTAAGACGGGTGGGGGAGCTTCAAGTAAGATGCAGATTGACATATCCATTCTAAATAATAGGAAAACGGATAGGGGGGAGGGATCTGTAATAGATATTGAATCCAATGAAAAATAATTTTGAAAACTTCTCTTGGGACTACGACCCTAAAAAAGACCCTTACCATAAAAGGTCTTTCTCTTCGGAGAAACGCCGTCGGGTCCGCACGGGAGGGGGCGACATAGAGACTGATTTTTCAGTAGTAATATTTTTTGAACAGCTTGAAGAGGCACTAGTTGGAATTGTTGAATTAGCGACTGGACCTCCAATAGCTTGTTATAGTAGTTCTATTGCAAGAACTTTACTGCAGGAAGAGCATGGGCTAACCGAAGCTTACGCCAAGTTTGCCCTGACTAAACTTATTGCTACGGACTTAGGACCGAATGCGCCCTGTTTTTTAGACACTAGTATCATAGAAAAGTAATGACCCTATTCAGAAATAAAGAGCTTATTAACAACCCCAAGGTAATCATCAGAAGAGAGGATTATCCGAAGAATGACTTTTACTTTATTACAAAGGAATTAGCGGGACCATTCTATAGAGTCAACCCCTCGAACGCCAAAGAAGTTTTCTTTTTACAAGCCCTACCAAAAAACGTATTTGTTTTCGCTCCTGCGGAAGGGAACGGGCTAATAATTACTTTAAATTTGTTTTGATAATCGGGATTGATAATGGACTAGATGGGGGTCTCTGTGCTGTGTCTAAGTTTGATGGCTCTATCATAGACAAGATTGCGATGCCGACAAAGTGGGTGGCTAAAAAACGAGAGGTAGATACTCGCGCCGTTAAAGAATGGGTTACCGCCCTCAACACTCCTTTCACAATTGCTATTGAAGAACCCCTAGCCCATGCCAAGAGTTCTCAAGCAGTAAGATCTATGGCCCTTTCTTTTGGGAAAATTGTGGGGATGGCAGAAACCAACGACTACGATGTGCAAAGGATTTCGGTTCACAAATGGCAAAAGACCATGCTCGGCTTTAGACCTAAAGGGATGACTAAGCAAGTTGCGCTCGCTAAAGCGGAACATCTAGCCCCTATAGAGTGCTGGTTAAAGAACAAGAGATGCCGCAAAGCCCACGATGGGATGGTTGATGCGTTCCTTGTCGCCCTTTATTACAGGGGGATACAAAAAAATTGAAAAAACTTATTGACCAAATTTCGGGGCTACCACAGAGTCCGTCTGATGAAAACGCCAGACCACGCTGATAGAGGACACGCCGAGTTCTCACCCTCTTCCCTAAAATACTGCGCCGGATGTGCAGGGTATAACGGTCGCGAAGGAACCAATCCTGCCGCCGAGATGGGAACTCGTATTCACGAAGCCCTTGAAATTTTAGACCCATCTAATCTTCAGAGTGAGCAGGAGATTTCAATCTACGAGGAGATCATTGCTGACCAGACTGAATATTTAAAGAACTACGAAGACAGAGAACTAACTGAAACACACTCAGAAATCCTCCTAGACATAGAACTAAAAGGAACGTCAACTTTTGGAACTTGTGACCACCTCTCAATATACGGGAAAAAGGAAGGGGTGTTAATAGACTACAAGACGGGGATCAGTGTTATTGAGACCCCCCGAGATAACTACCAAGCTCGTGCTTATACGGTAGGGTGCTTCCAAAGATTCCCTGAGTTGGAAGAAATTACATTTGTATTCTTCATCCCACAACGGAATGAAATTTTATCCGACACTTTTAAGAGGAGCGAACTTGAAGATCTTATCGACGACCTCTCCTCGGTGATTCTAGAAGCGGAACGAGTTCGACCTAAATGGGAAGGGGGGACTCCTAGTCTAGGAGAATTGACTCCTACAGTGAACTGCCGCTTCTGTAAGTTTGAGGATATTTGTCCCGCACTAGGTGGGCTGGTGGTGGAAGTCGCTAAGAAGATAAATCCCCAACTACCTGACGTTGACTTAGACTCGACTGAAGACCCCGAAGTTTTAGAACAGTTGTGGGCAATACAAAAAATCGTTACCTATTGGGCAGACGGTTTCAAAAAGAGATGTATTAAGCTCGCTCAAGACGGTCTTGAGTTCCCTAACCTCCGCCTTAAAAAGATGTCGGGGAGGCGGAACATAACTAATCAAAAAATCTTTATGCAAATTGCAAAGGATTTTGGGATGGACAGTGATAAAGTCTTAGAACAAGTTTCCATCCCCCTCGCCAAAATTGCCAAAAGCATTGGGGAAACAGCGGAAAAAGGTCAGAAGAAAACCAAAGCAGAGTCCTTTATTACGACCTGCCAGTCCCATTCGATCATCGAAGAATCATCCTCAAGACATACTTTGTCGTGAGGGAAAACAAAAAAAAGAAACCATAAACTAGAAAAAAAATGAGAAAAAAAGATGAATTAGCACCTGAGCCTGTCAACGCATTGTCTACAGGAGCACTGCCAGATACTATTGACGCATCAGACATTGATATCCCCCGCATCAACGTGGTGCAAAAAACCAGCGACATTACTTGTCGCGATGGTGAACCCGCTCCTTATGGGTCACTCGTCCTAGACAAATCCGTTGTATTGGCTCAACCAGAAACTCCAATCAAGGTTATCCCTTTGATTGCAACAAAACAATGGCGTGAGGATATCCCTTATGACTCTGATGATGTTCCACGCATTGCGGGATCTGAAGCAGAAAAGAATCAACTAGCTTTGGATAGTGAGTATAACCTCATTGAATTCGCTGAGATTACTTTCCTGTTTGAGGGTAATGATGACGTTGAGGTTTTCCCCCTCCCTCTCGGGAAGAAGAACTACGCTATGGGTCGGATCAACGTAGCGAAGGATGCCTATAGGCAGACCTTTAAAAGGTTGGCTACGTTTGCTGTCTTCAACAAGAATACTCCGATTCACACTAGACTGTGGAATCTTACTTCTTCTGCCATCACTAGGGGTAAATATTCATGGTTCGCTCCCTCTCTGACAATCACGCAAAGTGAGACAAGTGAGGAAGTCGTGTCATTTGTGGAAGGCTTTATGAATCAGTAATATGACTACTAATATGACTACTAATATTACGCCACAAGAAGTGTTTGAGGTTGAAATCGGGGCAATGAAGAAAAGCCTTGTTGATCTGGAATCAGTTCGGAATACCACAGAAAGAGCAATCATCGCAAATAGACTGCTCTTGGGTGGTCTTGAACAGAACTTGCAGGACATCCACAAGGAAACTAAATTGTTACTTGAGTAAAAAGATTGGGTAATGCGGCGGCGTTGTTACTTACGCTGGTTAATCATCCACCTTTGGGTAACCGCATAAAAGCCCGAGAAATACCCCGATCCCTTTTTAGTCGATTTTAGGGGGGTCGGGGTAACTTTATATTATGAATACTTTCGCAATAGATTACGAAACTTATTATGACAAGGAATGCTCCATAAGAACTCTAGGAGTTTTGGGGTATTTCAGCCACCCCAACTTCGATGCTTACATGGTGTCTGTAGTTGGGACAGAGGGGACAAATTTTGTTGGTCACCCCAAAGACTTTGATTGGAGTTTGCTGGACGGTAATATTGTCCTATCACACAATGCCTCCTTCGATGAAACCTTGTTCCTGTATGGGGTATCCCGCAACTGGTGGGCTAACTGTGAACCAGCCGAGTGGCACTGCACTGCCGATCTTGCCGCATATTGCAAGTTACCCAGATCACTTAAAGGGTCCACGGCTAAACTATTTAATATTACGGTAGATAAATCTACACGAGATAATATGTCTGGTAAGCGGTGGGAGGATATGCCCCCCGATTTCCAGAAAGAAGTTAGTGAATACGCTCTCAAAGACAGTGAGTTATGTCTCAAGTTATGGGAGTCCCTCAAAGAGTATTGGCCCCAGTTTGAGCGAGACATCAGCCGAGTAAATAGAAGAATAGTTCAGCGGGGTATCCCAATTGACACAGATCTTTTAAAGACTCAGTTAGAGACAATCAACAAAGCTTTATTTGAAGCGGAACAGAACATCCCGTGGTTAGATGAGAAACCCCTTTTGAGCAAAGCCGCTTTCGATCATCAATGTTTATTACTAGGTCTTACCCCACCACACAGTCTTGCAGAAGCGGACGAAGATTCTAAAAAATGGGTTAAAGAGCACAGTAACGAACACAAATGGATCGGAGCCGTTAAGAGCTGGCGAAGGATTAACTCGATTAAAAAGAAGTTAGAAAGCTTTGATTATGCCACCATGCCAGATGGTAGATACTACGGGGGGTGCATGTATTTTGGCGCTCACACAGGGAGATTCAGTGGGTCTGGGGGGAACTTAAACCTTCAGAATTTACCCCGAGAGGGAATGTTTGGTGTCAACTTGAGGCATTTGATTTGCCCCCAACCCGACAAAAAATTAATCGTGGTAGACCTTTCTCAGATTGAAGTCCGAACACTGTGCTGGTTAGCTAAAGATCGCGCAATGATGGAGGAGATTAAAAACACAGCCGATATCTATGAAGCGTTCGCCATTAGATTTGGGATGTGGGATGAAGAAAAAGGTATCCTCAAAAAAGAAGACCCCGAAAAACGTCACGCCGTAAAAACAATGGTGTTGGGGTGTGGTTATGGGGCGGGAGCTAAACGATTTTCGAGTATGTCTTCAATTAGCGAAGAGGAAGCTCAAAAAAGAGTGGACACTTATCGGCACAAGATGAGGAAAATAACAGCTCTTTGGTATGAATATAGCGAGGACATCAAAGGTTCAGTAAGTGTTACCGGAGGATATGATGAAGAGGGTAGAAGGCTACACTCTAGATTCACAGTTGACCTCCCTAGTGGGAGGATTCTGGACTACGGAACACTACAAACAGGTGGAGACCCTAGTAATATTCAATATACAGCGAAAGTTCCTAGACACGGTAAATATGTTCCCATAAGACTATGGGGTGGGTTAGTAGCCGAGAACGCTTCTCAAGCATTAGCACGAGATATATTTTCCGATATGCTGCTGAGAGTTGAGAAAGCGGGATACAAAATTGTTATGCACGTACACGATGAGGTGGTTGTTGAAGCTGACGCTGATGAAGCGGAGGAAGTGTTACATAATGTAATCAAAATTATGTCGGAACCCCCAACGTGGATTCCAGATATCCCCGTAGCTGCCGAAGGATCAATACAAACCAGATATGAAAAATGAAAATTAAATACCTTAAGAACTTAAAATCGAAAGCTGCTTTAATAACAGCAAGTGATCCCACAGAGATCGCGGTAAAACCAATCCCCCCATTTAAATCTAAAGCTTTATATCGGGAGTGGTGTGCTAAGAGTGATACCGAACATGCCTTCTTAACGGGCTTTGAAGGTATTAACCCTAACGCAAGAATCGAAGGAGAGAACAAGATATGTAAGATTAATTCAATCCCAGCGGACTTCGACGCACCCCCCGATTGGCCTAATGTAAAAGACATCATCAGAGCAAAATGCCCCAAAGCTTTACCAGCTTGGTATTGCCGGACATACAGTGGCTACATCAGGTTGTTCTTTGAATTCGAGGAGACTCTTTCTATCCACCACACTTTGGTAGCTGGGTTCTTTAAGTATCTTAAACAAGCCCTCCAGTATCAAAAAATCTTTGCTGGTTACGATAGGAAGTCTGAGGCTCCCTCCCAGTTAATGGAGATTGGAACAGACTGGGTAAACATGGGGGGTAAGATTCCTAGCTGTGTGGTTCAAACGGCTTTGTTTAAAGCGGCACAAGAAAAACCACCAGAGTCTAAAGATACCTCCATCCCAATTGAAATAATTTCCGAAGAGGTTGAGAAAAAATTCCCCAACAGATGGATCGGAGATTTTGAAGTGGGGTCACGAGGCCCATTGTTTTGGATCGATGATGGCATCGACAGGGAGGGGTGTCAGGTGTTTGAAGATGGGATGATCGTGTATTCGGATCGGGATCTCGCTTGGAAAACATGGAGAGATATTTTCGGCCCTGATTTTGTCAAAGACTTTGAAGAACAGAAAATGGGGGATCTCCTCGATGAGTATTGGTTCAACGGCAGACAATTTTTTAAACAGCTTGGTGGGACGGCTAAAACGATTCCCCGAGATCAATTAGTCTTGGAGCTTCGTCAGAGAGGCTTTAAAGGGGGGAGACCAAAAAAGGGGGAGAACATATCAGAAGTTGAAGCGGCTGTTGTCCTGATTAGTAATACAAATAGGATAGATGAAATAGCTCCTGTTGTGTTCCGGCGGAACGAAAGGATTGTATCTTACAACGGTTTACAGATCCTTAACTCAGCAACGGTGCGCCCTATAGAACCCGCTTCGGATGGGGATGTAAGTAATTGGCCTTTTTTGAACAAATTTTTTGATCAGTTCTTTGAGGACTCGTCAAGTATACGGAGTAAGTATTATTTCTTGGGGTGGCTTCAAAGATACTACAAAGCATTTTACCGCAACAAAGAAGATCAGGGGCAAGCTTGTATTCTGGTTGGTCCGGCTAAGAGGGGTAAAACCCTTTTGTCGAACAAGATAGTAGCAGCCTTAGTTGGGGGGTTTGCTGATGCGAGTGACTACCTATCAGGAGGAACAAAATTCAATAAAGACTTAGGGCGAGCAGCTTGTTGGGTCATCGACGACACAGTCAGTGCAGCGTCTTTCCAAGATCAACGCAAAGCGACAGAGCTAATTAAGCGGGGTGTAGCTAACCCAAGAATTGAATTCATGGCAAAATATTCGGATGCCGTCACCCTCCCGTGGGCGGGTAGAATCATAGTAAGTCTTAACGACGACCCCAACTCGATGAGTGTCCTACCCACAATGGACTCCAGCAACAAAGATAAACTTATGGCGTTCAGAATTCGTAAGGAACCCTTTATATTCCCAAAGAAAGAAGAACTAGAAGCTACTATCACACAAGAATTACCACACTTCGCGAAGTGGCTGATGGATTGGAAACCACCAGAAGAGATATTAGACGACGATAGATTTGGTATTAAGGGCTTTATCGACCGAAGTATTTCTTACGCAGCGTTTGATAACTCAAGCAGATCTCAAGTGTCTGAACTAGTTGATTTCTTTTCAAAAGCTTGTAGGCAACAAAATGAAAAGATGGCTTCGTGGCGGGGGACAATACTAGAACTCCAAGTCGCGTTACATTCCTACAATGGGGGGCGACCGTTAGGAGCTTCTAATAAGATAGACTTCATAAGGAACGGGTTGTCACACTTAGAAGATGTGGGACGAAATAGTAAAACTACTAGGCCCATAAAATCCGTAGGTAAAGGAAGTGGTAAGGTCTGGGTGATCAATGTTACCGCACCTTTCGATATTGATTACGAAGAGATTACTTCAGAGAACCAGCCTTTCTGAGAGACTCGATTGGTAAATGATACCCATCAACTTTGTAAACAAAGCCGAATTCATCCGGTTCGCCACGCAGTTTATAGTCGGCTTTCCTCTGTATAGAGAGGGCTGTAGCCCAACCAAGGAGCCAAGCTTTCTGAAAATCTTTGCGGACACGGACGAAGAAGTATGCTTTAGCGGGTAACTTTTTTCCTTCGGGACAATTAACAGAAGCTGTGTAGTGGGGTAGGGGAACCCCAGCACAGCTTTTTGATTTTATATCTATCGTCCGATTACCGAGAACGTAATCGTGTTTAAAAGATTCACCCCCCTCATAAATAGCTTTGGGGTATAAACATTCAAACGCGACCTCACCCAAAAACCCAGTCATCCGACCCTCGCCCCGAGTAAAAGAATTAGGGAGAATTCCTAGCTTTTCGCTCCGCTCAAAAGCTTCTTTGACATGATCGCTCGTAGGACTAAAAACCAACATACCGTTGGATCTTTTGAAATGTTTTGGTAATTTTTTTCTACTCATACTTCCCTAATCGTTTCAACAAACGCTCGTAGGCGGGGAAGAAAACTTCATCCATACACCGCACCACAGCTTCCTGTTCAAAGGTCTCACAAAACCCAACTCCTGATATGCACAAAGAGGCTTCCATAAGCTCATGCCTCAAAGTGCTAAGTAACACCTCACCCGTTAGGTCTTTATCTAGAATAATTACTTTCCGGTCGTGGCTGTAGTATCCAAACAACCCGCCCTCGCTTAAGTCTTCTCTTAAGATTTTAACTACTTGGCCAGCTACACGAACAGTTTTTGGCAATCTCATCAGGCGAAAAAGTTATCCATCCCTTCGGCGTACATCTTCCCCAACTTAGATAGGTCCGACATAACTAACGCTATATCTTCTGGGTTAGATCCAAAGAAGGGTTCTGCAATACACGCAGCTACAGGAGTCTTCCGCAAAAACAAAGATCCCCGATCTCCACGAGACCTCGGTTTAACCCCACGAGATTTGAGGGTAGGGTAATACTTAGTCATTGATTCTTTTAAACCCGTAGCGAGCCGGATTCCCCCGTTACTCCCCTGCCAATGCAACCACTCATGCCCTGTGGCCTTCGGCCCAGCCGAATTAAAGTGGAGTTCTACACATGCGTCCACACCATCCTCACGCATTTTGCGAGCGGCGTAGTTCATAGCCCCCAGATAACTAGACGCTTTGTAGTCATCGTATATTTTGTAAGGGACTTTTAAGTGGGCGGTAATAAAAGGTATGAGGTCAGAGTTAAATGTGTGCTCACTGACACGGGATTCCCCAACGGTATACGCCCCGTTATCCCCTTTCCTAGAATGACCTATCGCGATCCCAATCATTTCCTCTTTAACATTTTGTATATAGTTATAACAGCGACCGCGATACCCCCAGCAAGGGACAGGATTCGGAGCCAGTATTCTAGCTGATCTTGGTAGGATAAAATAACTCCTATCGTCGGTGACACGGCCCCTACAATGGGTCTGATTAAACTGTCTTTCATTACTTCGTGCCTAAAATAATTGCTCTGCGGTAGCTGTAATCACTGTGGAATTTGTGGTCTTCTCGACCAACCAAAATGCCCTCACAAAACGGGTATGATTCTCCTTCTATTAGAGTAATCGTGGGTGGGTCATACAGTGCGCTTGAGTTCGCGGTGGTGTCGTTTTGCAATGCGCTCAAGCCGCAGCTTTGCAGCAGGGCTACCATCGGCAGCAAGATCATCGATTTCATCTTCCATGTCATAAACAAATCGGCGGTGTTTCAGTTTTATGTAAAATACGTAGGCTTGTAGTGCCGCAATAATTACTTTTAGCATTTTATTTTTTCGCCTTACCAATGTTTAGCGCAGCCCATTCAAGGATGACATATAGCTTATACACAAACTTATCGTCTTTTGGTGTGGGAGTCAGGGCGCAAATTGCGGAGGCAGCAGCCACGATAGCCGTGGCGATTGAAATAAGGCTTTCTTTGTTTTCTAGGATGTAATTAATCATGGGTTATAGTAGGTTGGGTATTCTTGATCCTGATCCAGTTGGATCAAAGTTAACTGCGGGTTTAGCTGACCCTCGGTAAGCGTCTAGCTCTTCTTCTAAAAGTTGTTTGCAGACACCCCAATGGTAGGTGGCTCGTTCCAAATCAGCATTGTCTTCTGCTACAGTTCCCAACAAACCGTGTTTGATTGCGTTGAGGTTACTGGGTCTGATTACATCAAAGCTATTAATAAGGTTTTTGAAACTCCTCTTAACTAATACTCTGATTGTTTTCTTGGTGGTGTTGGTAATGTCGTTCCCCAACCTATATCTTCGGAAGCTATTAACTTTGTTAGCTTCTTGAACTGTCCCCAACTCCAATGTACCTGATGAATTATTAACCTCTACCGCCGTGATTTTTACAGGGCTAGTTAAGGATGAATCTCCATTGCGTATCTCAGTAATCGAAGTGAACTGCACCGACCCCGAAGTAATATTGTTGGAAGCTGTATCTAGATTTGGGGAATATGTCTGCAAAGCAGGAGTGGTGGCGTTATTTAGTCCCGTGATCGTAATAAAGTTAGTCGAAGTTCGGGGTATCTCAGTTGCGGGAGAGATTGGGCTTACAGTGATGGTGTAGCCTTTAGAGGCTTCAAGCTCGTTTACTGTTGGCGCAAACCCATCATCAACCAAACCGAAGCCGTGGAGAGTAGAACCATCTCTATTTCTCCCAGTAATTCTATAGTCATGGAATTGTGCTTTTGCCCTGACAGGGTCGTTGTCTATCAAGGCAGATACGATTGCCTCGGCATCATCTGGTAACGTGAAATTCCCATCTGTAGTTGATATAGTGGTTTCATATAGGAGATCACGCCACATGCCCATCGCATACAAACGGGGCAAGACTAGATTGAGTTCCTGCGTAAACGAGGAACCAACCGATTTAAACTTTGACAGGGCATCTTCGACACCCGCTACAGTAAGGGTAGCCATCCCCTACTTTAATGTAAAAAGGACTAATAGTCAAGGTGTGGGCCTATATACCCTATTCTTCTGGACACAGGTTAGTTGTAGGGCATTTAACTACCTTAACGGGGTCACTGGCACTATTTGAAGAAGGAGATTCTAAGACAGTCTTATGCAATGTGCCTGTGGGGGCGTAGACTTCTGTAGTTACGGCTCCCGTAATAACGGGTGTAGTAGTGCTCCCTACCGTAGCTACTACTGAGGTAGTATTCAGACTAGCAACGACAGATACGGGTGTAGTAGATGCAACCACACTTACGTCTGTAGTAGAA
>Ga0307993_1000262_pt1 | contig 18028 bp, 11 predicted proteins | sample EllFjometagen260_FD_203163 | JGI IMG/M metagenome (GOLD analysis project Ga0307993, IMG submission 203163) | Marine microbial communities from Ellis Fjord, Antarctic Ocean - #260 | ecosystem: Environmental > Aquatic > Marine > Unclassified | place: Southern Ocean | collected 2014-11-02 | reverse complement strand
TGACGCATAAACTTACGGTCACTGTCTATCCAAAAGATTTCTTTGTCTTTCATGAACTTAGGTATTTGCTCAGGATAAGGCAGCAGGTGTGAGTGTCCGTTGATTTTCATTGATTATTGGTTTTCGCGAATGTACTACAGCTAAGTAAATCCATAAAGTTTTTTTTTAATAATGTGCTAAACCTATTTCAAGGCTTTGAAATAATTGAGCGTAGCATTCTTTCCTTCTTTGTAGAGGATGTCCTGCTGCTCCTTGGTCAGGCTAAAGTTAGTGATTGCTATTCCTTTGTTTTTGATGACTACCGTAGTTTTATCACTTTCTAAGGTTTTAAAAAAATCTACGTCTTGAGCATTGAGTACTGTGCGAAAGAGATGTTTGAGGTATGAGCTGACATCATTGAAGTCTAGTCCATCATCTTCCTCATTGATGTCTAAGAAAAAACCAAGTGTTTTATCCAAGTCGTCAAAGGCCGTGATGGGGTAGTTATAGAGTACTCCGCCGTCTACAAAGATGTGGTTATTAGGTTTTTCGTCAGGAAATTTCCACGCATCAAAGAAAAGAGGAATAGACATGCTAGCACGGATACTTTCTGCTATTTTAACGTCTGGTGTCTTTTCGAAAGAGAACTCTGTAAGGGTAGCAGTGTTAAGATCTGAGGCGAATACTTTTAGCGTTTTATATCCTTGGTCTTCTAGCTCTGCAAAGGTGAGGTGCTTATTTCCAGTCTTTTGTTCTATGATTTCATGTAGCCAAGCAAGAAGTTTCTCTCCTCTGTATAGACCATACTTGGTGGTGAGCTTCAGAGGGTTTAGATCGTCTTGAAACTTTTTAAAATTAGTATTTCCTAGTACTTCTACTATCTCTTTAGAGGAGTAACCTAAGCTAATAAGTGCAGCAGATACGGCACCAGCAGATGTTCCTGCTGTTCGTTTCACATACTTTAGCACACCTTCTTTTTCTAAGGCTTCTATAGCTCCAGCGTATGCTATGCCTAGTACTCCGCCACCTTTAAATACTAAGTTTTCTATTGTACGTGTCATTCTTTTCTTAAAAACTGCTCAAATATATACATCGTAGTTTGATGTATGAGAGTAACTCGATGAAGATGGATGAAAATAGTTTGGACTATCTAAGCTATATCCCTGCGGCGTTCAGTTTCCTTTTCTATGATATTGGCTACCGAGCGGAAATTATGGCGAATGGTATTCCAACGATCGGGATACTTACCAAAGAGCTCGAAAGTCTTCTTGGCGTGTTTATTTAGAGCATCTGTGATACTAGCATTACTCACGGGTGGTGAGCAGTGATTGCCTATATTTTTACCTATCACACTCAGCCCTTTCTCTTGTGCTATGTTAGCTGCTGCCTCATATCGGTCTAGTAGTTTATAGGTCTTAGCATATCTACCCAGTTGCATTTCATCTTCATTGGCGTAAACTACTGACTTAGAACTACTAGTGAAACTTACTAGGTGAGAAGGAGTGAGGAGTATTTCACGCTCATCTTTTATCAAGGCAAGGTTTAGCTCTATCTGTACGTGTCGCTCTAGGTTAGGTTCTAGTTGGTCAAAGGGTAGTCTGTACTCCTTTAGTTCATCTACAAACTCGCGACTCATTCGTATTTCTACGGTATACTTTTTCTGTAGCTTGTTCACTATCAGTTGTATAAACTGACTTATGGCTACTTCGTAGTTTTGGCTTTGTATGTTAAGCTGCTTCTTAGTCTCTGCTATTTCCGCAGTCGCCATCTGATTACTCCTGGCTATGTCTTTTAATATATCCTTATCCCTAGTTCTAATATGAAGTAGGCTATCTATAAAGCCTTGTATCGTTCGTTCAAACTGTTTCTTTTCTGCTGCTAGTAGGTACTTGTCTTTGGCTAGTCCGTATGGCTTTAGTTGTACCAATAGGAAAAGTGTGCAGTCTTCTACCTTTATGTTTCTGAGCAGGAGAAAGTCTCGCTCCAGTTCCATCTCTAGCAGAGTTTGACCTATTTGTTGCTTCTTGCTAAAGGGAGTTTCATTGATAGCATACCATCCCGTATTGCTAGTGGCTAAAAAGTGGGAGAGTGAAGCTGGAAGTGAATTGGGGTATTCTCCTTTTTCTGTTTGGATAAGGACAGTGTCGTTGTCGTATTGAGCTATGCAATAGATATGATGTGCCTGTGCTAATGAGCTAGATATGAAATCTGCTAGCAACTGCTGAGGCGGTATATTACTACTTAATAACACTGTGAATACTCACGAAGGTAAGACAATTAAGTAAAACATTAAGCTTAATCAAGTAGTTAAGTTAGCTTGATTTAAGTGTTTTACGGCAAAGTTAAGCAATACATTTTTTACTTAATTAGCATAAAATCAATGCATTGTGATAATAATATTGCCACAGATTAAGGAGTTAAATAAAGTAAAGATTAAGTAAAATGGAAGCAAGAATCACAGTAGAGCAGTACTTTATGTACGAGGTAGTAGCTACTTTTAATGCAGTAGTAGAGTGGGTAAAAGGTGAAAACCGTAGTGTGAGTCAATGGAAAAGTCAGGTGGCTAAACTGAAAAAGGCATTTCACTATTTTATGTTGGATCTAGAAGTAGATGAGTTCAAAGACTTAAGATTACCTAGTGAGAAGAAGTCAACTGAAGGAGTGCCTAAGTCGAAATCTAAAGCCAAAAGTAGGAGAGGAGTAGCAGCTAAAGTAAAAACAGGAAGCAAGCAGCTACAGTTGTTCTTTATCCAAATGGCTAAGGCGTCAATGCTTACATGTGTCATCGTGATAGAGGAGGTCTCTCAGTGGTGTGCCAAGCAGCTCATGGGAGAAGTAGAAGACTTTGAAAATAAAAAACGCAAGCAAGGATAAGCCAAGTTTAGTTTTGAGTGCAGGTTTATACTGGAGGTATTCTTATTTGTAGCGTTCTATGAACTGGATGATTGTAGGCTTATATGCTTCCCACTTATTATTCATAGGAGAGTGTCCGGTCTTTTCGAAGATGATTAATTCTTTGTCTGCACAACTTATTGTTTTTTCACTCGGTACTTTATAGTTTCACTTACCGGGGATTTTATTCCAAGATTATGCTAAGGGTTAATGCAGTTATGAGCATACGTAAAAATAGGAACTAGAATACGACCTTCGCTTACTTTGGTAGATGTATTTTAGCTTGTCAAAAGTTATAAATTAATCAGATTACGGCTAAAGATATGTGGTAAGTTTTTATTGCGAAAGTGTAGCGTGGGATTTATTAAACGTTTATCTAGCCTTGTATTTCTTATAGAGTGCTCTCGCTATTCCATCGGAGAGACCCACCTTAGGAATATAAATCTGCTCAGCACCTAGCCAATCTGCAGCTGTAAGAAAGATCTGAGAAGCAGGGATAATAACATCTGCACGGTCCGGATTCAGAACAAATCGAGTGATACGTTCATCATAGTCTACTGCATCTAGTTCTGCTTTGAAGGCTGCCAAATCTACCGTATTGATGAAGTAGTCACTTTGTTGTTTGCGGAGCACCTTTAAAATTTTATTAATGTTACCACCAGTGCCGAGTATAGGTGTACCAGTTTTTAGAAGTTGATGCTTGTCAAACCATTCTTTCATCTGATCCCATAGAGAAGAGTCTACAGCGTCATGGAGTATTCTTACTGTGCCTATCTTTAATGATATAGAGTCTACTTTTTTAACGTTTTTTATATAGGTAAGTTCTGTACTTCCTCCACCTACATCTATGAATACAGCACTTTCAAAATGTGGCATGAAGTCTGGCAAATCTGCAAATGATATGGTATCGGCTTCTTGCTCGCCACCTATTATCTCTAGGTCTATATCTGCATAGCCTTTTATCTCTGATATGATAAACGGGCTATTGCTAGCCTCTCGCATAGCACTTGTAGCGTACGCTCTATAGTCTAACACTTGATGTACGTTCATCAGGTGTTTAAACGAACGCATGGTCTTAATGAGTTGATCCGATTTTTCTTCTCCTATTTTCCCATGGATAAAAGCGTCTTCTCCTAATCGGATGGGTACACGTACTAGGGATAGCTTACGAAATATAGGACCTTCTTTAGTCTCGAATACGTTGGTGAACAGTAATCTAACAGCATTGGAGCCTACGTCTATGGATGCGAACTTGAATACTTTCAAAATAGTAGCACGAATATAATTTTTTTGTGCTGTAGAATAATAGAGGTTATTATATTTGCAGCCCTGAAAGGGGGGAAGGTAGAAAGATAACTACTGAAATAAATATCTAAATATGGCTTCGTAGCTCAGCTGAATAGAGCACTTGATTACGGCTCAAGAGGTCTCAGGTTTGAATCCTGACGAGGTCACAAAAGGAATCCTTTCACTGCAAGTGGAGGGATTTTTTGTTTATAGACCGTGAAGTTTACTTCTAAGGGCTAGAAACAAAAAATCCTCGGCAAGCGATAGCTTGAAGAAGGGATGCGATGCTTGGGCTGAACCAAATGAAGAGGATCTATCATCCTGCGTGTTCAAAATCATCAAGTTTACTTCTAAGGGCTAGAAACAAAAAATCCTGGGCAAGCGATAGCTTGAAGAAGGGATGCTTGGGCTGCACCAAACGAAAAAGACTCAGTTTTTATTGGGTCTTTGCGTTATGTCTCAATGTCTAGTCCTGGAATAGCGTTACATAAAAGATTGTAATGAAAGAAGAAGAGACAATTATGTATATAGCCGACATAGAAGGACTATTCGATTTCCTTTAAGTAGCAAGTAGTACAAGAGATAGAGCGGGGAGAACTGATCTGCAACACTAGCTTTATGTATATGCGGTATATAAGCTAGAAGTACTACAGTAAATTGGTTTAGGAAATAGGGTAATTTTGATAAATAAAATTGGGTATCCAGTAATATGTCCAAGAGTCCAAAATAGAAATTAATTGAACTAGAGCAAGGTATTTTTCCCTTTAATGAAACGATTACCTCTCAGGGTCTTTTGTGCAAAACCCCAAAGTATCGGTTAGTCCTAGGTTAAATAGACTATCTATCGGATAACAGTCACTACGCCTTTGTGCGACTCTCTATTGCTAATCTCTAATTCTATATTGGTATAGTTTAAAGTCCATATATAAGCACCTATCTGTACGTCTTTTCCTAGGTAGGTTCCATCCCAATTTTCTGTTGGGTCAAATGTCTCAAAAAGTTTTTCTCCCCATCTATTAAATACCGTAAAGTGATAGTCTCTAACTAAGCAATCTAAATTAGGAATAAAACCATCATTTAAGGCATCGTTATTTGGGGTAAATGCAGATGGTACGTAAGCAACGCAATCACAGTTGATGAATAAGATACTTGCGGAGTCTGTGAAGCCACAAGTTCCATTGGATACTTCTAACCATATGCGTTCATCTGTGCGGGTTTCAAAGTAAGATTCAGTTGATCCATTGTGCCAAGTGATAGATTGATTAGGATTAAGATCAAATTGCAATCTAAAGGTATCTCCATCGCATAGCTTAGTGTCTATTAAATCTACTCTATCTACTCGTAAGCGTTCTTCTAGAGATACTGTGTCGCTCACTTCACAACCAGAAAAAGGATCTTTTACAGTCACTGTATAGGTGATGGCATTAGCCATAGTCGCTGTCGGTCTAGGGTCTGCACAGTCAGAAAGACCAATGCAAGGGTCCCAAGTATACTCGTAGTCACTTACGCCAATTGTTCCTAGCTTATATTGGTCATCAAGACATAATGCTGTATCATTTCCTGCTTCCACAGAGAGTACTATACAGTGAATAGTTACTAGGGAAGTATCCTTACCACAGTCATCTGTCAAAATCAATTGAATGGGGTAGGAGCCTCCTTCTTCAAATATAACCAATGGTGGATTTTCTCCATTGAAAGAACTTGGTTGAGCGTTAGCACCAAAGAGCCATTCGTATGTATATATACCTGTGGTTTGTGAGCCATTTTGGAACTGGACACTCTCACCAGAGCATATCACAGGATCTGTAGCTAGTTGTATCTCAGCTTTAGAGAAGCAACAAATTTCTACCTCTACTAGAACAGTATCTGAGGATATGCATCCTACAGCACTAGTGCCTTGTACAATATATTCTTGGTCTATATCAGAACTACACATTATTTTGTCTCCTGTAGTCCTAGAAATTCTATAGTCAGGACTCCACGTATATTGAGGTGCTCCAGAAGCAGAAATCTCAATACTATCTCCAAGACATAATGCTATGTCTTTAGGAGACGCTACTATATTAGGCAATGGATTTGCCATCACATCAAAAGAATCTATTACGGTACAACCCGTATCATTTTTATAATGACAAACATAGTATCTAGAGCTAGATGGGTTCACGATCACAGATGGAGTATCTGTAGCAGAAATTTCGTAGGCAGGATACCAAGTATATTCGGAGCCACTACCTGCAGATAGTGCGAGATCTTGATTAGCACATATTTCTTTTTCTACATTAGATGAGATAAAACAACTGGTCGTATTCTCCGAGCATTTAAAAGATACATCGTCTATTGCAAAATCATTTCCACCTCCTGATCCGCCTAATATGAGTATGTCTATCTCTATAATACCTGTTTCAGTAGCTGTATATTCACCTACGTACTCAGTCCATGGTGTCGTTTTACCTAATGCTCCTGTAGACAGTAATAAAGGACCTGTGATACCTTTTACTCGTATTTCGAATGAGGATGTAGCACCACTGTATCTTCCATTTACATTAGCATTAACAAACCATGCAGAAAAGTCGTACGTCTTTCCTTTTTCTACATAAACATCTTGGTACCATAAACGGCTAGTTCTAGAAGGTCCATCGCCTATTAATACATTAGTGCCGCCTCCTGGGGTGTGGTCTAGCACACCAGACCAATACCCGCCATTCCATCCACTGCCATTTGGGGTGATGTACAAGTAATTAACTCCACCGCCGGGCTGCGTGCAATCCAAATACATATCTGTTTTGAAACCTATGGGATTACAGTTGGCTTGGTCTATCAGTTCAAAATCGCCATTGAAAATGACAGAGATACATGTATCATCTATAATACTAATGTTGCTGCGGCCAGACTTAGTTCCGTCGCAATTGGCATCATTAAAACTTTTAAGGGTTAACTGAGTAGACGAAGCAAAAGGGCCAAAATCTATAAAATAAGGAGAAAATGCTATATCGGAATACGTGTAGTCATTCGCCCCATCTGTTATTACAAAGTCGAAGGGAGGTGTGCCTGTAAATTCTACTGTGATGCCGGCCTTTATACTGGAGGGTATTTCATAGTCCCCAGCTATTTGAGCGGCAGGTTTTTCTATTTGTATAAAGTTGTTTTGTGTTTTAGTATCTGAGCCATATAGGTTAGTAGTAGTAAGCGACACTGTATATGTTCCTATGGCAGCATAGCTTACCGTAGGGTTAGCTAAAGTAGATGTAGCAGGAGAACCACCAGCGAACGTCCATAAATACGTCTTATCACCCTTACCTATAGATGCATCTGTAAAGGTAACTGCTGTATTAGGACAAGATTGACTAGGCCCTGTAAAGTTAGCAGTAGGCTCTTTAGATAAACAAGCTAAGGCTTTGTAAGCATTAATTCTGCCAGCACCTAGTTGATTGGTAAATGTAGGGTTTTGAGTATCTATATTATCACAAGACTGTTTCAGGCAGGTCTCTAAAGCTTCAGGGGTAAGACTAGGAGCATCGGCTTTCATAAGTGCTGCTAGTCCCGCTACTAGAGGGCAAGCCATAGAGGTGCCGCTTTTATTATCATACCCTGCAGTGCCAGGTACAGTGCTGTATATACTCACTCCCGGTGCCGAAACGTCTATACTGCTTCCGTAATTAGAGAAACTTGCTTTTTTATCGTTTTGGTCTGATGCAGCTACGCTTATCACGTGATTATAAGATGCAGGATACATAGGAGCAGATATATTGCTATTGCCAGCTGCAGCTACGAGTATTTTTCCTTTACTGTATGCTACGTCCATCATCAGTTGAAAGGTAGCAGAATAGCTGCCGCCGCCCCAAGACATACTTATCACATCGCAAGGAGTAGATATGGCGTATTCTAGACCCTTATATGCAGCAGGTAAACTTCCTCCAGAGGAATTACTTGGCTTACATTTTACGGCAATTATTTTTGCATTCATAGCTATGGCAGCTATGCCAAGATTATTATTGGTCACTGCCGAAGCTATTCCCGCACAGTGTGTTCCATGGCTGAAATGGGATGCAGAAGCATTGGCAGGAGGATTGGGATCATTGTCATTATCTGCTACGTCATAACCTGAGATGTCGTCTATATATCCATTGCCATCATCGTCTATTCCATTAAGTGTTTCAATGGGATTTTGCCAAATATTACCCGCTAAATCTGGATGTGTTATTTGCACCGCATCATCTACCACAGCTATTGTGACACTGCTACCATCCGCTGCTATATCAAAGGCATTGAAAGCATCTATCTTAGCTAGATTCCATTGGTTAGCTTGTACGTCGTTTGGAGTCAAAAAAGTAGAATAAAGAGGCACAAGCTCTATATAGTCTATACCTACTAAACTATGCAAAGTTGCAATTGCATTTTCTTCATTTGCTTGTAAGCTAATAACGTAGATATGATTCAGGCTCTCGTCTTTGAGCTTGAATGCTTTTTTTATCTTGCTAGTGCCTAGAGCCAGAAGTCTTTGGTTTAGTGGTTTATTGGCAGACCATGTAGTTAGATTTTTACCTAGGAATAATTCGATATCGGTTGTATTCTCCAGTTTAATAAAATAGTCTTGAGAAGTACTATTTATTTCAAAGCCAGAGAGTATAGATGCTGCTAATATTAGGAATAAGGTGGAAATGTTTTTCATTAGTTCTTTGCAAATTTACAAAAAAACAGTAAAGGTATTTGTGGGAATTATTACTTTGGTTTTGTACCTTCTTATTCCCCTTTAAGGTCTCTGGCATAGGACCCCAAAGTATCGTTAAGCCTAAGTTTATTTAATCTTTCTAGCGTGGGATTTATAGGAGATACCTGAAAAAGTAGTCTAAAAAAAGAGGTATGGTTAGGAGGTGTCGGTTAGGAAAGAATCAGATAGCCAATAATTTTAAATTTATACATTTGAAGAAATCAAGGTTCTAATATAATTATGCTCTCTAAATCTAAAATCACCCGAGGCCTACAGTGTCGCAAGAGTCTGTGGCTATATAAGAACCAACCCGAGCTGCGAGAAGTAAGTCATGACTTACAAACTGTCTTTGATACAGGAACTAAAGTAGGCATACTCGCTCAGCATAAGTTTCCAGGTGGTATAGACGCTACCGAGGGACACGACTGGCCTAATTTTGAGTGTGCAGACACGACCAAGTACCTAGTAGGTATAGACCAAAAAGTGATTTACGAAGCCACGTTTGTTTTTAATAAGGTACTGGTAGCGATAGATATTCTGGTAAGGAATGAGAAAGGAACCTGGGATGCCTATGAGGTAAAAAGTACCAACTCTGCCAAAGAACCACACATAGTAGATAGTGCCATACAGTATTATGTGATGACAGGTTGTGGACTGGATATTAGATCCTTCTCTGTGATGCATTTTAACAAAGAGTATGTGCGGCAGGGAGAGTTAGATATAGAGCAACTATTTATGGCAACGGACATCACCGATGAGGTGCTGGATTTGCAAGCAAAGATGCCTGAGATTGTTGTAGATCTAGAAGCTATGCAAAAGCAAGGAAATTGTCCAGAAGTGGAGATAGGGCCACACTGTGGGAGTCCGTATCCGTGCGACTTTGCGGTGCATTGTTGGAAACATGTACCTGAGTATTCGGTGTTCAATCTGAGTAGGGGGGGCGATAGGGCTTGGGAGCTGTACGATAAAGGTATTTTAGAGATAAAAGATATTCCCGTAGAATACCCGATGGGCGATAATCATAGGATACAGCAGATGGTAGAGATTACCGGAAAGCCGCATATTATGAAGGATGGGATAGAAATGTTCTTAGAAGAGTTAGTCTATCCAATGTATCATTTCGATTTTGAGACTATGATGAGTGCAGTGCCCATGTATGATAACAGCAGAACGTATCAGCAGATCCCGTTTCAGTACAGTCTGCACATACAGCTCAGTGAAGGTGAGCAGTGTGAGCATCTAGAGTTTTTGCCTCAGGTAGCAGTAGGAGTGGAGTCGCCTGATCCTAGGGAGGAGTTACTTGTTCAAATGCTCACAGACTTAGGCACACAAGGCAGTATTATGGCGTATCATGCTAGTTTTGAGATGAGTAGAATAAAGGAACTGGCAAGAGACTTTCCGCAGTATGCAGGGCCTCTATTGGCTCTCAATAAGCGAATGGTAGATTTGGAAATCCCTTTTAGAAAAAGGTGGTATGCAACCAAAGAAATGCAGGGTAGGAGTAGTATCAAGAAAGTATTGCCTGCTTTGGTTCCAGAGTTATCCTATGCAGACTTAGCCATATACGAAGGAGGCACAGCAAGTAGCACATATCTGGCTATGCACCAAGGGGTGTATGCAGGTGACTATGCTAAGACTAGACAAGATTTACTAGACTACTGCAAGCTAGATACATTTGCTATGGTGCAGGTATTGGCAGTTTTATATGCCGTTAAGTAAATAAAAATCATAGTATCGTAGTTGTTTTGGGTAATGGAAAAGAAATAAAAGAATGATTGAATTATTAAGTAACGCTTGGCCGTGGTATGTATCGGGGCCTTGTATAGCCGGGGTTATGTTTTTATTGCTGAGAGCAGGCGACAGTTTTGGAGTGAGTTCTACCCTGCGTGTTATCTGCTCTATCTCAGGTGCGGGAAAGCACTGTAACTATTTTGATTTCGATTGGAAAAGTCAAAAATGGAAACTCGTTTTTGTACTTGGAGCTATCGTAGGTGGTTTTATAGTCACTAGGTTTCTGAGTAATCCAGAAGTACTTGCCTTAAGTGAATCTACGATACAGGATCTTGGGGCTTTGGGTATCCCTTTTGATGGCACTATTGCTCCCCTAGAGCTATTTAGTTGGGCAAGCATTCTCACTTTCAAAGGCTTTTTGGTAATCATAGTTGGCGGATTTCTTGTTGGTTTTGGTTCTCGATGGGCAGGAGGTTGCACATCTGGCCATGCCATTAGTGGACTATCCAACCTGCAGTTACCATCACTCATAGCAGTAATCGGCTTTTTCATAGGAGGACTTATTATGACTCATTTACTATTTCCACTTATATTTTAGAAGAAATGAAATTTATCAAATTTTTACTAATCGGAATCTTGTTCGGTATTATCATGACCAAATCAGAAGCCATCTCGTGGTATCGTATTCAAGAGATGTTTCGTTTTCAGGCGTTTCACATGTACGGAATCATAGGATCTGCATTAGCAGTGGGTTTGCTCTTAGTACAGTGGATCAAGCGTAGGGAAATCAAAAACAGTGAAGGACATAAAATAGAAATAGCAGACAAAGAGATGAGTATTTATCGTTACTTATTTGGTGGGATAGTATTTGGACTAGGATGGGCACTTAGTGGTGCTTGCCCCGGACCTATGTATACGCTTATCGGAAATGGATTTACAGTTTTTATAGCTGTACTATTAAGTGCATTAGCGGGTACTTATATCTATGGTTTGGTGAAAGATAAGCTTCCACATTAATAGACTCCTAATTTCAAATATTCTAGTCCATTTCTACTACCCAGATACAACGAAGTTGATTCTCCGTATATCCTGTGGCTTGGTCATTCGGGTATTTTTCTTCTATCACTTTTAGTGTTTAAGGGGTAATGTCTGTTCCTTTTTTATCTTGACATTGTAGACATATTCCGTTGGTTACCCTGGGTTACCTTAGGCTAAATTCGAATCAAAAAAAAGGCCCAACAACTGCTGAGCCTTTTATAGTGGTATTTAGGTCTTTTTATTCTTCTTCCAAGGGAGCGGTATCATCCGTATTTCCCGTCTTTTCTAATTGTTTCAGCTTCATTCTGCAGATATCTAGTAATCCATCTCCTTCTTTATCATAGTTGTCTAATATGCTCTGTAGCGTTGCCTTAGCTTGAAAATAGTCCTCCTCTTTCACGTAAATGTCGCTTAATAGAATAAATCCTTTAACCACCCAAAACTCGTAAGCAGAAAAATCATCTTGGAGTTTATATACGTCAGATCTGGCACTATCTAGATCCTCTTGATCATATTCTATATAACCTCTTTGGTATAGAGCTTCTGCAGTTTGCTCGTTACGACTATTGGCTATCACATAGTCAAAGTGGAAACGGGCAGTTCTCAGATTATTGTCTTTTAGCTGCAGCCTGCCTAAGAGCATGTTGGCTTCTACTAAATCTTCGGTAGGTACATTCTCTATAGGGAGCAACTGTATCGCTTTTGCCTTAGCAGCACTATAGTTCTTGAGGATATAATGGCATCTCATTTGCCCCATTATAGAGCTTATATAGGTGCTCTTAGATGCAGCTATTGGCTCTAGCTGTAGGTAAAATCCTATTGCCTTGTTGTGGTTTTTGCGATAGAAATACGTACCAGACAGTTTCACTAATGATTTTTCGGTATAGTTATTATTACCTTGGTTTACCACATACTCGTAGTGAGCCAGGGCTTGATTTTCTTTATCTGTATAGTAATCAGCCTCCGCTTTAAAGTAATTAGCAGGTACAATAAAAAACCCATCATCCCCAAATCGCTTGATATAATTTCCTAATTCCTTAGATGCACCTTCGAAGTCTTTGTCTTCGTATATGTTTATAGCATGCTGATATAGTGTGCTGTCTTGCTTGGTCAGTCGTATTCCGGCTCCAGGTATTTTCGCTACATAATCAAAGTAGCCCTGCGGATTACCTTGGTTATTATATATGATTTCAATAAAGGTAAGTGCCTCGTTGGATGCATTCGTCTTAGGAAACCTTTCTACAACAGTCTTATAGTATCCCAAAGCTACATCGTCCTTTTGCTGGGTATAGTTTATAAGACCTAGTTTGAGATAACTATCTGGTAAAAAAGGAGAGTAGTCGTGCTGAGAGATCAATAGGTTAAACATACTTTCTGCAGTGCTGTAGTTTTTCAATGTCATGTATTCTTTACCTATCTGGTAAAGAGCATCATCTTCATAGATGCTTTTCTTAAAGTCGTTTTGTATTTTCTTTAAGACATTTATTTTTTCGGCGTATCGCTCTTGCAAACCATAGAGCATACCTTGCTGAAAGATGGCATAATCTGCGTTCTTATAATCGTTTTTTATAATAAATCCATATTCGGCGATAGCAGGATTATACTGCCCATTGAGAAAGTAGCAGTCTGCTAGTCGCTGCGTATTGTCTAGGTATATTTCTCTATTGGCACTGGTAAAGGTTTCAAATTTATTGAACTTAGCAAAGTAATTTTGTGCTTTAGGGTATTGCTCTTGCTTGAAATAATTATACCCCATGCTATAGTAGCCGTAGGCCTTGTTCTTACTTCTATCTTCACCACTGTTGCTCATGAAGCGGTTCATTAAGTTTATACTCTCATCGTAGTCATCTACCTTAAATGCTATTTCTGACATCCAGAAATAGGCTAAAGCTTCAAGTTTTTTGTCCTTGGGAAATTTCAACGATTTCTTGAAGAAAATATTAGCATTTTGATACTCCTTATTCAAGAATAGCTCTTCGCCTCTATGGAAAGTCAACTCTTGATAGGCTATTTTGGTATTAGCATTAAGATTCCCTATTTCTTCTAAAACTTCTATTGCTGCTTTGTAATTTTTAGTACTCAAAAAAATGTCAGCCATCATGGACTTAGCCTCATTTCTATATTCTGAAGCGGTATATACATCTAGAAACTCCTTAATAGCAGATATGGCCGTTCCATTCTTTTGCAGTTCTGCTGCTAATTTGGCATAGTTAAATGCAGCTATCTCGCTTATTTCTTTGTTGTAGTCTTTTCTTTTGGCTTCTCCAAAGGCATTGAGTGCTCTTTGTTTTTGGTTGTTTTGCACATCAGCTACACCTAAAAAATAGTTAGCAGATTGCCCCATCTCATTGTCTTCATTTGCTAGATATATGAAGTACTCCGTAGACTTATCGTATCGTTCGGCTTCATAATTAGCATTTGCAAATTGGAAAATCTCATCAGAACTTAGCTTCTTTATATCTCCTGTATATTTATTGAAATGAAACAGAGCCAAACTCTTATTTCCAAGTTGATATTGTATTTTGCCTGTGAGCAGTTCTATCTCGTCTTGTTTTTTGGGAAGGGTTATATCTTTCACCTTGTCAAAAGCCTTATTGTAATCTTCTTGCTCATAGTAAATCTGAGCCAAATAGAGTTGCATAGTTCTAGGACCTTTGTCTCCTATTTTTTCGAAAGTAGATATAGCACAAGCGTAGTCTTTTAAGATATAGCATTGGTATCCATAGTAGTAACTTGCTTCTATTGCATATTTGCCGTCTCCATTCATTACTTGTTTAAATTGGGCTTTGGCCGCAGCATAATTTTTATTCTTAAAATAGCTATATCCCAATTTAAAGGCAAGCTCTCCTCGTTGCTCTTTGGTGATGTCTGTTGATTTGATCTGCTCTAGATATTTCAGAGCCCGGCTATATTTTTTATTACCAAAGTAGTAAAGGCTTAGCTCGTAGGTAATCTCAGTAGTGAGTTTATGCTCAGGCTCATTTCTTAGTAATTGAGCTACATCTTTGCTAGCCTGCTTTTTATCTAGCTTAAGCTCAGAAAGACTAATGTAAGCTCTAGCCTCATAATCAAAGTTAGGTCCAGGATTTTGCTTCAAGAATTCTTGAAATTCTTGAATAGCCGGAACATAGAGTTTTTTGATATATAGATTCTTACCTTGCTCGAAATGCACAAGGTTATCAGTATATGATTTAGTCTTTTGTGCTAGAGTAATGCCTGTGCTTACCGATAGAAAAAGAAGAATTAGAAGTGTTCGAAAAAATGTGGTCATCAATTAATGCTAAATACTTTTCAAAATAACTCTTATTTAGCCGTTTTTAGTGCTCTAATTGCCAACAATCTATTAAGGAATTGCTCTTTGCAAGAAAGTGACTCATTTTTATTCTTTTGTGTTCTATATGATAAGTGAAATTATATATTTGCACTCGCTGAAACGGGTTAGAGTAATTTTTACTTTGTTTTGGCATATTACCTTGGTAGTTTGTAACTCATCTCTGAAAAACCTAGAACGAAGTTCTAAGCATTATTCGAGAGTCCTCGAGAGGAATTTGAATCCTCAAGAGATTGGTTACAGTTCCGATAGAGTATGGTGGTTGTAGCTCAGTTGGTTAGAGCACCGGTTTGTGGTACCGGGGGTCGCCGGTTCGAGCCCGGTCTTCCACCCAAGAACTAAAGGTTCGTCAGTCTGACGGACCTTTTTTTATGCTTGGAAAAATCAAACCATCTTCATTTTTCTCTGTTTAGTATTTAAAGTTTTACATTCGTGCTAATGAAAAAAATAATAATAATATTTGCCGCATTTAGTATTATCGCTTGCAGTCCTTCGTCTACAGAATCTACTGAGAACGAATCATCTAAAAATATAGAAGAGATATCTGAGGTAGTAGAAGCTACAGAAGGGGTGTCTTTTGTAAATATAGAAGATGGGGCAACGCTAACGTCTCCATTTGTTTTAGAGATGGGAGTATCTGGAATGCAAGTAGAGCCAAAAGGCGAGCCTAGAGATGGATTTGGTCATCACCACTTATTGATAAATGATGATTTCACACCTACAGGAACTATTATAGTAGCTGACGATACTCATATTCACTATGGCGGTGGTCAGATTAGTGATAGTGTTACTTTAGATCCAGGATCTTACGAGCTTACTCTACAGTTTGCAGATGGTATGCACGTATCATATGGAGAAAAATGGGCTAAGTCCATAAGTGTCATCGTTGAATAGTGTATTTATATCTACTCATTTCTAAATAGGCTATTACAAAATTTTACGTTATGTATTCATATTTAGGGGTAATGTTCCTCCTTTTGATGGTATAAAGTCCCCTCAAAATGAGTAATATTAGATACATTTTTACCATATCAACTTGCATTCTGCTATTTCAAGCTTATGCTCAAGACCCTGACCGTAAGCATAGTTTAGGCGTTTATCAAGATTTCACAGACTACAATGTTAGCTTACTATATGACAAGCCCTTTGCTTTGGATAGTGCACTCTCCCAGTCTTTTAGGGTGGCTTATGTACGAAGGTTGTCTCGTACTTGGATGCTAAGCACAGGTATCAACAACGGTTTTATATTAAATCAAGACTTGAAAGAGACCTTTATCCCTAAAGCATACTCCATAGGTGCAGATATTGGTGTACAGTTTAAGTTGAACAACGGGAGGTTAATAAAAGAAAATCCTTTTATAGCTCCATTTTTAAGCTTTGGATATAAAACAGATTATATAAGCAAGCTTAAAGAGTTTGATAAAAGCCCTTGGTTATTTCATAATCAGTATGGTGCTGGTTTTAACCTTAGAATGGGCAAAAGAATGCACATTCAGACTCAAGTGACTATGGACCAGAAGCTGGGAGGAAATTTTAATACCCACGTGCAGTACAGAATTGGGCTAACCCAAAGTTTAGGCAAAGTTAAGCAGGAGTTATTGCCTAAGAATCCAAATTTAGATAGTGATCAAGATGGCTTGTTAGATAGTAAGGATGACTGTCCAGGTTTATTTGGCAATGCCAATAATAATGGATGTCCAGATACTACAGACTATTTTGCTAAAAAAGTAGGCTATGATAGTTTGGAAGAATTGGCCTTGAATCAACAAAATAGAATATCTGAATTAGAACTGCAAAATGCAAAGTTGATAATCGGTGGGGATTCGCATACAAGCCGTGAACAAGAGCTTCTGCTTCGTATTTTTAATCTTGAAAAAGAAAATACTAGTAAGTTCTGACCCTGTTGAGGTACTCACTAAGATAATCGTGCGAGTAGATACGGTATGTAAAACAGATATAGTGTATACCGCAAAAGGAGATGACTCTGCCGCTAATGATGTTGAATTACTAAAATTAAGAGAAGAAAAAGAGGCTCGTTTGATAGCAGACCAAAAGAGGTCCAAAGAACAGCAAATCGCCAGATTAGAAAAGCTAAAACTAGAAATGGCTTCAAAGAATACTTCTGATAACGTTTTAGCAGGAGAAATAGTAACGCCAGCACCAAATATACCCGTAGATAAAAACTACTATATAATAACTATATCTAGCCCCAATATCTCTACTGCTGAGGCTTGGCTTGAGAAAATGAGGAAAGATTTTGCGGATGCACGAATTTTACCCCAGTCCAATGGTTACTATCGTGTAGGGATTTATGCTGCCAAGGATAGGAAACTGGGTTTGGTAATTTTAGAAAAAGTAAAGAAGCAAGGTTGTGTAGATGCATGGATTTCTGTAGAATAATTATTTTCGTTTTAGATTGAAGAATAGGAGACTTTTATATCTAATAGTAACACTGACATTTGCCACGTGTTTATTTGCTCAAAAGGAGATTAACCCAAGTATATTTATATATGCTAAGTGGCATAATTTTTATTCTGCCGCAGTATACGAAGTGGGTAATACTAATAATGCTAAAGGAAAAGGAGTTGGAATATCTGTAAATAAAGATTTAACCAAAAGATTTAGTTTTTTTGGTGGATATAGTTTTGCACTAGCAGACAGTTTGCCTTACAATAACTTTTATACGGGTAATGCAGTCTTTCATCAGTTAGATGCTAATTTGGCTTTAAAACTAGGAACTATTTGGAAGGTGAAACCCTATGTTTTTTCTGGATACACCTATAATCATATACAGCAAATAGATAAGTTCGGGTTTAATAACGATGGATTAAGTATAAACCTAGGGATCAAAGCCGAAATAGAGATAACGGAACGAATAGGCTTAGGATATCAAATGACATACGGATTTAGTCTGTCGCAAAACATCCCGTTTAACTTTAAGCACCAATTGGGTTTAGTTTATCACCCGTCTATGGGTGGCCGCAAGCAAATAAATAAGTCGCGTGAGAGTATTGTAGATTCGGATGAGTATGAAAATATTATACTTAAAAATGATTTATTGT
>Ga0307993_1000261_pt1 | contig 18054 bp, 15 predicted proteins | sample EllFjometagen260_FD_203163 | JGI IMG/M metagenome (GOLD analysis project Ga0307993, IMG submission 203163) | Marine microbial communities from Ellis Fjord, Antarctic Ocean - #260 | ecosystem: Environmental > Aquatic > Marine > Unclassified | place: Southern Ocean | collected 2014-11-02 | reverse complement strand
CCGCGGGCTCTAGGCCATGCGGTTATACCGCAGCAGCATGTCAAAGGGCGCGCCCGGCTCTGCCCTCGTGAGAGCCGTGCCTATCACCCGGAACTCGAGCTCGCGCTGAATCTCAATGAATCCCTTGAGAAAGGGCTCCAGCACCGTGCGCGACTCGGCGTTCTGGAGCAGGTCGGTCGAGTTGTCGATGCCCATTTCTTTAATCTTGCGGCAGAGGTTGTCGGTCAGGTTGAGCTGCACCTGTGCGTCGGCGTCTTGACTCGCAGATTTCCCGTTTGTGTGACGGAAGAGGTAGTCCAACGTGGACGCGGTCGAGTTGAGCTGCGCCTTTTCCCACGGCAGAGTCATGAACTGCTTCTTCGTCTGCGGCATGCCGTAGCTGGCGACGATGCTGGCCGAGGCGGGGTCCGAATCAAACAGAGGAATGTCCCACACGACGCGGTTCCCGATGTCGATGCGGTGCGGGCCCGTGTTGATGACGGTTACCGCGCCAGCGACGGCGACGGAGGCGTGGGTGTTGCCGGTCGACACGCCATGCAGGCTGGTCAGGTTGACGCCGATAAAGTTGAGCCGGCTGCGGATCTTGCGGCGCAGGTACTCTTGCGCGTCGCCCTGCGGCGCACCCAGCAGCTGCACTTCCGTGACAGAGGTACCGTTCGGGGAGCTGCTCGACACGGGGATGCCGTTCGCGCTGGTAAAGTACCGGAGCTCCGGATCATTGACACCGTTGCTGGGGCCGCGCGGCATCAGCATCGCGTCGTTGAACGAAAAGGCCAGCTCGTGCTTGCACATGTCGAAGTTGTCTTCGACCACATTGTTCCATGGCGTGCGCGAAGAGCCCCCCGACGTCGGCGCAATGCGCCGCTGGAAAAAGGTCCGGTCGAACTGGCCGTTGATGACCACATACGACTGGGGCGTCACCGGATTGCCGATGCCGCCCGTGGAGTTGGGCCCGGAAGCCATGGAGTACGCCATCACAGCGGCAGGGATGGGGGAGTGATCGACCTCGATGGGAAACGAGGAGTGTGCGAGCGCTCCGCGGTTTTTTAAACACTTTGGTATTTGAATTGTCCTCTTTTTATATATATTGCATGTGCGATTTGGAGCGCTGCTGGCAGGTCCTGTCGGGATGGATGCGAATGAGGACGACCAAGACCGCCACTGGCGGGAGTCGACGGGCAGAAGCGTCTGGCGCACCATACACACCCTGGCCTACGGCATGAAAACCGCCGTCGAAGTGCACGGGATGACGATTCAGAAAGCCAAGCACACGTACAGGTCAGTCGTGCGCGGCGTCGCGGCCATATATCCGTGCTCGGGCTGCAGCCGCCACCTGCGCGACGAACACGCATCCCACTTTGACATGCTCGACGCCGTCGTCCTCACACGCCACGTCTCGGTGGCCAGCGCCGTCAACGACATGGCCCTGTGGGCATTCCGCTTCCACAACTCGGTGTCCGCCGCGATCGGCAACAGGGCCAACGAAGCGATCGTCGGACTAGGCGCGGAGCAGAGCGACGTCACAATACTGCGGTACCTGTCGGCCACCTACTGCCCGCCCGCGGGAGAAAGTAGCATCTGTCTTGCATAGCAAAAATATAAATAGAGAACCAATTAAGACACCATAATCAGACGCAGCTCTATGGAGACCGGACTACTCACCCAGGAGCGGAGCAAGCCAATGCTCCCGACCGAGCGCAGGACCAGAAACTATACCGTAATATCCGTCGTGTCGGCCGCGTGCGCCGTAGGCTTTGGCTGCCTCGTCCTGTTCTACGAGCCCCGCTCGCAGCGACTCATCGAGCCTCTCGATTTTGACGGGTCGCCGGGCGATGTGGAGGATGGGCGGGCCGTCATCTACGGGGACGGCGGAACAATCTCCGCCGATAGTCTACGCCTCGGCGGGAGCCCCATCACCGCGAGCGCGGACGACATTAACCAGCTCACCGGCCAGGACATTGAAGAAGCGCTCCATACGCTCAAGGCGTTTAATGCAGATGACCTGGCTCAATTGCACGGCGCGGCAGCAGCCTCCGCGGATAAAGACACAGTTCCCATCTACGGCGCGGGCGGCTCGCTTCGGGTCGGCTCCATCGTGGTCGATAAGACCGACGTCGTGCTATCGCCCAGTGACATGGCCAAGCTCGTCCCTAGCATCTCCTCCCAGCCGATCGAAGACAACAAAGTCGTCCTCTACGACGACAGTCTTGCCATACCGGTCGGCTTGGGAGGGCTGTCGGTGACTCTCGGGGTGGGCGAAGAAGAAACACCGGTCGACGCGACCGATCTCGTGCTACTGAATGTCGGCCGGGACAGCAGCTCCGACAAAAATCCCAAAAGCCATACGCCAGGGAAAGTCGCCCTGCACGACACAGACGGTGGACTGCACGCCGTCGGAATCACACTGTACAGCGACAGCAGCGAGTCGCCGGCCGCCACGGCGCTTTTGACGGCCGATATGGTCGCTCTGCTTGACGAGACGGCGGACGGGGCGGATCGCGTTGCTCTGGAAAAGGTTTATGATGGCACACGTCGTCTCCGTGTGCCCGAAAAAGGAATCATGCTCGAGACAGGTAATTCGGACCCAGGTGTATTGATCGACAAGACAAATCTAACAAAAATCAATGGACGGTTTGTCGAGTATTCTGGAGCGATTGATGATAAGAGGGTGATCCTTGTGCCCGGCATGCTGACCACTAGCAGTCTGGCGGTCGTGGATACATTCGGCGTAGATGGCAGCATAATTATCGGCGGCACACCCCTCGTCGCCAGCGCCGACAATTTGAATGCGCTTGCCGGGCGGACCGGCACGCTGGTGCTGCCGCATGAGCTGGGGCAGTGGACGCCGCATGAAACGTGCTCCCAAACTTTAATTGGATTGGAAGAAATGGTCATTTACGAGCTCTTTGGCGAACCGCGGCCCACTTTGACGAAGGGCGACTTCCAGTCGTACTGCAAAATTACAATAGATGGAGAAGAAGGAACAACTGTTTACGATAATTATTTCGTAAACTTGCCGTCCTCGTTTGAGAACGACGATGCCCTCGTTGGGCGAACCTTGCATATCGCCGTGTACGAAACCGGCGACGCAAAAGGCGCCAGAATCGAACTCCGAGGTGCTGGCAAAACAGTTGATGGCGGCGATGATGCATACAATCCGATACCGAATGGCGCGTGCGTCGAGGGAAGCTCCCAATCCACTGTTCATGTGGACATAGGGAGTATGGTCAGCTGCATCCTAAAAAAGTGTGCAGGCGGCCAAGAAGGCACCACCCCAAGTGACATGCGATGGGAGTGCGATCCCCAAGTCGCGGGAGATGGCGCCAAAGACGTCATCGCGGACCCGAACGGACTCATTACCGTCGTTTCTGCGTCGATGCAGGAGATTCTGCTCGTCGATGGCGCATTGGGTACCGGTAACACAGGCGGGAACCCGCAGTCGGTCGACGCAACCGGGTGGCGCCCTTCTTATATTTATATAAACCATGACACTCTAAACATCGAAGGGGAAAACTTTCTGCCGATTCGCCCTCGCACCGTCGTTCAAGTCGATCCAACCATACCTTCATGCGCTACAGGTAATTGTGAATTTGTCGCAACCTTGCCGACTGGGGTCGGAAATCAAGACTGGCTGGAGATTGGCTTTGCAACAACGCTTGTAGTGGCGAGAAAGTCACTTGTAGAACCCGAAGATTGCGAACCCGAAGGTTGCGAACGCCACAACCAGGCGATTCGTCTCAAGGCTCATAATTCTAATTCTAATGAAGAAAATGTTCTGAGCATGGAGTTGCTGGCGCAGGCAGTTCCGTATCAAGTGACGTGCTTGTATAACGGCGTTTCTAATAACAAAGACAAGTGGTCATTTTCAACAGACCTTCCGACCGCAACAATCTCTGTGAGCAAAACAACAGAATTTGGTGACGACGACCCGTGGTTGTCTCCGCTCGTGCCGGCGTACTTCATCCACACAACTGATGTTACCTGCACTCCTGGGGCTGGGAAGGAGTGCAGATATAGAGTCCGTCTTCGTAATGACCCTTACCTATCTCGGCAGACGAATGCGCGCATCACACTTCTGAAAGAGCCGGGCCCGGCAGGATCTTCAGATGTATATTTTATTCGGATTTATCTCGGAAGCGGAAGCGACCATGTTACTTTCAAGAGCGCCAGTAGTTCCATGCTGTGCATCTTCGCGGGGACAGAAGGCAACCTTAAATGGTCTTGCGATGATTAGTAATGGGCATAAAGGACACTAATTCTTCTTCGTTTAAAAATATGTATCTCCTGATTTATTATTTACATTAATTGGTTCCGCCTCCAGTGTCCAGTATATCCGTCGTTCTCGGCGCCGCCCGCCTCTTTATGTGAAGGTGTTGAAGGCGCAGAAAAGGGGGTTGTCGGTGTCACTTTCGTCCGCCCCGAGCAGCGCCAGAAACGCCCCAAGCGGTGCGTTCTTCGCGGCTGTTGCCGCCCGGGCGATCGCAGAAGAACGCTTGCCGTCGTCGCGAGAGGACAGCGCCTCCATGAAATCATTTGCGGGCCAGTTCTCAAAGTGGACCTCCGGCGCGCGCAAAATCCATCGATATCAATATCAATCAATATCGATAGAAAATCTGCTCGCGCTGAGCAGATTTCCCAGACTAAGCACGCACCCCTCCCCGTCAAGCCGACGCGATGTCATCGGCCCCGGTCCACTTCTTCAACCGCAACGCCCGCTTGAACTGGGTTTACGAGAACCCGGGCGACGGTGCGGAGTCCAAGCGACTGCCTGAGATTCTGCAGCTCGTTCGGCTGGAGTCTGGCCAGCCCGCGCTTCTGCGCGTGCGGGAGTTCCCCGCCACGGTGGTGGTGGCCCAGCCCACGTCCTCGGCTCTCTCGCTCGACGAGTTTGTGGCGCAGCTGGGGGGGGTGTCGTTCCGCGAGGCGCTCGCCGCTGCGCACACGGGGCGATTCCGCATCGATGCGAGCGACGTGTTCAGCGACGTCGTGCCGGAACGGTTCAAGAGCACCAAGTCGTTCACGCGCAAAGGCGACCTGGTCGCGGGCGCGCGCATCAGTCTTTTGACACATCAGCTGGTGGGCCCTCTGCGGCGTGCGCTAGCCAGTTTCTTCAAAGACGACCTCGAGGCGGAGCTCTTCGACGCAGCCGGGTCCGAGAGCGACTACGTGCAGAGTTTCAACAGCCAGACCGGATGTTCGCCGTTTGCCTGGTGGAGCGTGCCCTCCTCGGCCCTGTTCGAGCCCCTCAGTAGGGTGAGTAACCTGAAGCGCGAGTACTGCGTCAAGTATGAGCCGGGGCTCATCCGGCCGACGCCGCAGGAAACGATTGACGCCAGCGACAAGCTCGTCGCCATTACGCACCAGCGCTGCGTCGTGGGGCTGGACATCGAGACGCTCAACGGCGAGACGGCAGAGACGCTCCACACCGCCTACGAGCCGGCGAGCGATAAGATCATCATGATCAACCTGCAGATCTACTCGACAGACAGCCTCGGGCACCGCCTCGAGCGAAACCTCCAATACGTCTTTGAACCCACCGACGAGCTCAAGCCAGGCATCGAGCTGGTGCTCTGCAAAAACGAGCGAAGCATGCTCGAGAGCGTGCTCCTGCAGATTAAAAAGTCGCGCCCCGACTACGTGGTCGGCCACAACCTGCTGGGCTTTGACATGACCAACATCCTCGCGCGCGCCAAGCAGCTCAAGCTCGCCAACAGCGCCTACATAATCGGCCTGCTCAAGAATGAAAAGATCGAAGTGGCTGCCAGCGAGTTTGCCTCCAAGCAAAAGGGTCCCATCACGACCCACCTCGTCGGCCGCTGCTTCGGGCCCACCTTCTTCTGCACCGCCGTGGCCATGCGGAAGGAGAGCCCCACCGGCCTGCGCGGCTTCACGCTCGAGGAGTGCTGCAACTTTGTGCTCGGGCCGCAGTTCGGGAAGGACCCGGTCGACTACGACAAGATCCACTCCCTGTACACCACCCCGCACGGCCGCAAGCGGCTCGCCGACTATAATGCCAAGGACGTCAGCCTCACCTGCGACCTCTTCTTCGCCAAGCAGTTCACAACCACCTACGAGTCCCAGGCCAGGATCTGCCAGGTGCACCTGACGGTCCTCATCAACCGCGGGCAGACGCCGATGCTGGTCGGGGCGCTCAAGCCCTTCTGCAAGAACACAGCCCGCCCAGACGACAGCTACCTCTTCATCTCCAAGCCGTACGTGTCCGACGCGGACCTCGAGGCGCAGGCCGCTGCAGCTGCAGAGGCCGCCGGAGGCGACGCGGACAACGACGACGAGGCGGACGGCGGCACCACAAGCACCGAGCGGGGTGGCTTCATCGGAGGGCTCGTCCACCGCGTCACGCCGGAGCTGTTCCCCGACCTGCTCATGATTCAAGACTTTGCGAGCCTGTACCCGAGCATCATCCGGCGGTACAACGTCTGTTTCAGCACCTGCGGCCTGCACGGCGACCTCCGGCTGCTGACCTTGCCGGACGGCGCCCAGCTGACGCTCGGCGAGCATTACGACGCCTACCCGCGCTGGCACATCCGGTACAAGGACGACGGCGCCCTCATGCCCAAGCTGCTCAAGTACGCCTTCACGCCCGACAACTACCGGCTCGTGGGCGAGTCCGCCACCAAGGAGGTGTGGGAGGAGCGGGTGGACGACAGCACCATCTGCGTGCTGCGCCCAGAAGTGCACGACGGCAAGTGCCCGCACATTGCCACCACGTTCACAAACGAGCGCAAGGGCTACCGAACCATCAAGAAGGGCGTCGACAAGGAGCTTGCTAGCCTGAAGCGGTCCTCCGCGAGCAAAGACGACCCGGCCGCGGCAGAGAAAATTGCCGAGCTCGGTGTCCAGAGCGACACCCTGCAGAGCAACCAGCTCAACGCCAAGGTGCTCAACAACAGCCTCTACGGCATCTTCGGCGCCCAAACGGGTCCGCTCTACAACCGCATGGTCTGCACCGTCATCCCGCTCATCGGCCAGCGCCTGAACATGGAGACCACGCTGGTCTGCGAGACGCACGACTGGACCGGCCTGATCCGCAAAGCGATGGATGGCGACGTGCCGTACCGCATGGACGGCGGCAAGGCCGTCTGCAAGCTCGAGAGGTTGCCCGGCGACTTTCTCGACCGCTTCTGTGGGTTAGACGTCAAATACGGAGACACGGACTCAGTGTTCGCGGCCGCAAAGGGCAACGTGAGCCCGGAGGAGTTCTGCCTCCTCGGCCACATGGTGACCCATCATCTGAACACGGTCACCTTCCAGTATCCGATCGAAATGGAACTCGAGTCAAACTATGGGCCAAGTCTTATGATGAAGCAGAAGAACTATGTTGCCATGTACAACGACACGTTCGCCGGACGGCCGCTGCTGGGCGGGGATAAGAAGCCCAAGATGCAGTACAAGGGAATAGACAAGGTCAAGCGGTCGACCGCGAGAGTGGTTGCGGTTTTCCAGGAGCGCATCTTCGACGCCATGCTCGTAGACACCAATCCGGACCTGTGCGGGGCAGAGCTCAAGGCCTGGAGACTGGAGCAGTGTAAGCAGGTGGTGAGCGACATCTTCAGAGACATTGACGACGACCAAATTCCGCCCAGCTGGTTTGTGAAGACGTGCAAGCTGGGGCAGTCGCCTGGCGACCTGACGGCGTACTTGGCCGCGCCAATGGGTCAGCACACGTCGACGGGGAACTTCAAGGTGGAGAGCCTCGGGTTGCGGGTGTACAAGATGGCGGCGCGGTTCGGCATGAGCGTCAGCCCCACCGATCGCCTGAAGTTTGTCGTGGCCGAGGGCTACACGCCGGGCGACAAGACTCTCGACTGGGTGATGCCCCTTGATCAGCTGATTGCCGAGAAGCGGCGCGTGTCGGCGAGCTACTACATCTACTCGGCGCTCAACAAAACCGCAAACACCATCCTCGGTTCAGCCGGCGTGCCCGCCGATGAGCTACGGGGGCTGTGGTACAGACCGGCGCCAGTCCCCCCTCGGCCCAAAGCGCCCGCAATGAAGACGGTCACACAGACGCGGGCGTTTGGCCAAGCGCTCCTGCGGGAGCTGAAAACCTGCCCTGAGAGTGATGCCGGCAACCCAAAGGTGTCGGCGCCGGCGGTGCTGAAGAAGGCGTTGAAGGCGCCGGGGAAGTTAGCGTGGGTGCGAAAGATATTTGCCAGGATAAAAACCGCGACCGCCATCAAGTACGCGGAGGGCGATCAGTGCTTTGTGCCCCGGGCGCCCACCCGGACAGAGGCTCTGGCCGCCGTCGAGGAGCAGCTGAGCGCCGACTTGGGGAAGGGGCCGCCGCCGGTGTCGGCTTCGCTCAGAAAAAAAGGATTAGAGAAGTACGGGGGCGGGTGCAGTGAACGCTCGGCCCCTCGAACCTGTTCGACCTGCTTCGATGCTGTGGTTTCTGGGACCGACTCCGATGGCTTCTGCGGGAAGTGCGCCAGCAGTGGGGAGGCGCAGTTGACGGTCCGATCGAGAAAGAGGACGGTTGAGACGCAGTACGAGCGGTGTCGTCAGGAGTGTCTCTCGTGCCAGCAGTTCAACCTTGGCGAAGCAGCAAGCCTCTGCGACATTGAGGACGCGATCTCTGGTTGCAATAATAGAGCATGTTCGACACTTCAAGACAGATCGTGGGTGGCCTCCAAGCGACAGCGGCTTATCGATTGATGAAAAGCTTTAGAACATATTCGCAATTATACACACAGTAGTATCTAATACCTAATTATAGTTAACAAGTATTATGATCAAACCGAAGTGTCAGCATGAAGGCTGTGTGAAGAGTGCGCGGAGCGCCACCGACTTCTGCATATCGCACGGCGGGGGTCGTCGGTGTCACCACGAAGGCTGTGGGAAGAGTGCAGTCGGCGCCACCGACTTCTGCAGAGCGCACGGCGGGGGTCGTCGGTGTCACCACGAAGGCTGTGGGAAGAGTGCGCGGAGCGCCACCGACTTCTGCAGAGCGCACGGCGGGGGTCGTCGGTGTCAGCATGAAGCCTGTGTGAAGAGTGCAATCGACGCCACCGACTTCTGCGTATCGCACGGTGGGGGTCGTCGGTGTCAGCATGAAGGCTGTGGTAAAGGTGCAGAGGGCGCCACCGACTTCTGCAAAGCGCACGGCGGGGGTCGTCGGTGTCACCACGAAGGCTGTGGGAAGAGTGTGCAGGGCGCCACCGACTTCTGCAAAGCGCACGGCGGGGGTCGTCGGTGTCACCACAAAGGCTGCGGGAAGAGCGCGCAAGGGACGGCCAACTTCTGCGTATCGCACGGCGGCGGTCGGCGCTGCCAGGAAACCGGCTGCAGCAAGAGTGCTCAAGGGGCGACCAACTTCTGCAAGGCGCATGGCGGTGGCAACCGGTGTGTAACGTGCCGTCTTTTCTCGGTGCCCCGCAAGGGAGCCGATTGCTACAGCTGCCGCGTTGGCAAGGGCCGGATCAAGCAATTCGAGCTGGAAACGATGGAGTTTCTCAAGGAACAGCCGGATCTCTGCAACTGGACGCTGTACGATACGGCGCTCCCGTGCCGCGACGGCGAGCAGCGGGCCTTTCGCCCGGACGTACTGTGGGTGCTGGAAGACCGCTATGTCATCCTTGAGATTGACGAGCACGAGCACCGCGTGTACTGCACTGTCGCGGAGGAGGACCGGCTCCACGAGCTGCGCGACGAGCTGCAGCACCACGGGGTCGACAAGTACCTGGTCGTGATCCGCTACAATCCCAACGAGCCGTACCAGACGCTGGCGACGAAACAGGCGCGGCTGGCCGCCACGCTGCGGGACGCGTTCCAGACGTGCGAGGTTCAGCAGGCGCCGTCCGGCATCCTGAAGCTCTTCGTTGGCTACACCGGCAAGCGCCGGCGGGAGATTGATCGCGAGTACGCCGAAAGGACGGCTGCCGAGATGAAAGAACTCAAACGGCAGTCAGCGTGATTCAACCTGGGTAGCCTCCAAGCGACTTCGACTGCGGCTTATTTAATAGAGAAGAGATTGTAAAATTATTAATAAAATAACCATGCTGTACGAGGACGAAGACTGTTACACGTCGTCTATAGACGACTGGCTCCTGGTCGACCGTGCCGAAGCTGTAGACAGCCGCGACACAACGGCGCAGCAGTGTGTGCTGGAGGCTGTTCCGGACAACACTACTGATGATAGAGCGGCAACCCAGACGTACAAGACGGTCCTCATGCACTCCGTAACGGCAGGATGATGCAGAAGTACACCTATAAGGAATAGAAAATATAAGATAAGTTTTTTATTATGCACGCTCGCCTCTAATTCTCCGAGCGAGCTGTATGTCCTTGGGCATTATCGTCATCCGCTTGGCGTGAATGGTGCACAGGTTCGTGTCCTCGAAGAGACCGACGAGGTACGCTTCGGCGCTCTCCTGCAGCGCCAGCACGGCGTGGGATTGGAAGCGCAGGTCCTGCTTCATTTCTTGGGCGATTTCGCGGACGAGCCGCTGGAACGGAAGCTTCCGAATGAGAAGCTCTGTGGTTTTCTGGTACTTGCGAATGTCGCGCAGGGCCACCGTCCCCGGACGGTACCGGTGCGGCTTCTTCACGTTTTCGCGGGCCGCTTTGGTCGCGAGCTGTTTGCGAGGAGCCGCCCCGCCCGTGCTCTTCTGCGTGGTTTGCTTCGTCCTGGCCATCAGTGCATGCGCGCTGCTTCGGGATGTTACACGTCCGACGTGCACAAATGGGGGGTAAAAGTGCAATCGATACCTTTATATAATGTCGTGGTATGAAGCATTAGGGAGAACCATGGTGTGCGGAATGTTGTGTGCTTGCGTGTCGGGCTATAGCTGGGTTCGCAGACGGACTGTCTCCACTGCTTGTTCGCCGCCAGAGACGTCTGTGAAACTGAAACCGTGCGACTCGGCTGCGGAGCTCATCGGAAAGACGGCCAAATGCTCCAAGGTCGCCGACATGTCCTCGTCGGCACCAGAAGGGAATTCGGGCGGCGACGATGAGAGTGTCTTTCGGGATTACTTCTGCTCCTTTTCGAACGCCGCACCGGAGATTACTGATCGCGCACGCGCCGGCACGCTGAATCCAATGAGGTGCGTTAGGGCAGAGCCGCCCACCACATCCACCAGAGACGATGAGAGTGTCGAAGAACAGGTCTTAGAAATCTATATGCACACAGGCTCCCAAGACAAAGACACGAAGCCGTCTCCGGTGATGCTTCGCTGCAGTGCACAGGATGCGCGGCCGCGGTCGGGAACCACCGACGTAGAGCGGGCCGAGCGCGCGCTTTATACTCACATTCGGACCCTGAAGTCCGTGCGTGATAACATGTAGATGAGGTATTAAATTTATCACTACACCTCTATGCGTACTGGCTTGTGGTAGCTTGTCACTGTCGTGGGCCCCGTTCCCGCAACCGCATCAATCCAGCCCGTCTTCTGCAAAATGCTGTGCAGAGCCACCACGTCGCCGACGGCACTGTGCGCGGACGGCGCGTCCTGCCCGTCGTGAACCGCCTTGTATATGGTCGTCTGCTTTAGATTTTCGATTCCAAGCCGGGCGCGGGCGTCCATTGTCCGCGCGTACAAGTAGCTGTCAAACACCGACATCGTCTTGCTCGCGCTTTGCGCGGAGGCCCGAACGGGCACCATCGGTGTCGCCCGCGCAGCTGCGGCCGATAGGAACTTTATGTCGAACCCGAGGGCGTTATGTCCAACGAGCGTGACGTGTTGGTACGGGAGACGGTCGACCCAGTCAAAGAAACGGGCGACCGTTTCGGGCGGGGAGCCCGCCTCGGCCACCGTCTCGTCAGAAATGCCGGTTAGCTGGGTTATCCGCGTGGATATAAAACCATTTTGTGGCTTGGCGTAGCTCTGAAACTTGGCGAGACTGCCCACCTCCAGAGCGGCGATTTCTGTGATTTCGTTCTTCTCAGGGGACAGCCCGGTCGTCTCCAGGTCGAAGATGACAACCCCAACTCTCTCCGCAGACATTTTCACCTTTTTATTGGCGCACACACCGCAGTTAAATATATACAGTATTCACGCTTTAAATAAGGTTCACTGCGAATACATTTCAGCGACTCTACGTGTCACGTCATCCGTCCTCGTCATGGGAGCCTGCGGCGGGGCGGGCGGCAGCCCCGGGGTGCTCGATGGGACTCTGGGCATTTGCGCTCCTAATCGCAGCTGATCTTCTCCCTCGGACTCTTGCATCATTTCCTCTAGCTCCGCTTCCAGGTCTGCGTCGTCGAGCGTCGCGCCCGCCGAGTCCTGCATCATGTCTGTGATCCCAGCGAGATCCCCCTGAAAGTCCCCCATGCTGTCTGTCAGTTCGCCGATCTTGCTGTACGCGTCGTCCATCTGCACACCCTTGAACAGCAGCTGCACTTCGTTAAGAACGCCCACCGTCTCTCGGATGGCGTTGCCGTTCTGAATATTGTCCAGCATGCGCTGGCACATCTGCGCCAGCTGCTCGAACCGCCCGCGCTGCGTGATGAGCTTGTGCTTCTCCTTCACCTTTGTTTTGGCCAGCGCGATATTTTTGCTCCTCATGGCGGCCGCCTTTTGCTGGTCGAGCCCGTCGACCTGCACCGAGAGGCTGTTGACCTGCGCGGTGTGGAGCGCCAGCTGCTGGCCGAGACGCTTGACAGCCATCTCCTGACGAGACTGGGTGAGAGGTGCGAGGAACGATATAGTCAGGCCGGGTGTGTATTTATGTAGAGCGTAGAGACAGACACACAGAAAAGCGCTTACCTCGTGACCGGCGCCCGAGCTCGTCCTCGCAGTGCCCCACGGCGCAGAGCACCCCCCGAAGGGGTTCAGTGCTGAGAGGAGGTCCCACAAAAGGAATCGCGGCGGCATGTTTGTGCACGATAGGAACCTCAGAAGCGCACCCTCGTCCGCAGCGCCGCGGGACGAGGGCACGTGGAATCTGCTGGACCCGCCGTGGGTTTCGAACGACAATGTCAATGTACTCGGGCGACCCGACGAAGACGAGCCTCGTTCTGCCGAGTCTTCCCAGATCGGACCGATCTCGTTCGAAGCTCACGCAGTCGTCACCAACACCCAAAATACGCAGACCTCCGAGACCGGCGCAGTCACCAAGTGTGCATTCACTTTATATGGGGTCACCCCCGGACAGCCGTTAGGAGTCGAGCAGTGTGCCAGTGAGAACCCGCTTCACTTGGCACAATGCGAGTGCATCAAGCAAGAGATGAGCGCCGCCGATAATACAAGAGGCTCTGGGTCCGAGTTTCCCATCCCGCAGGCGTCCGAGCTGCTGATGGCAAATGGCACGGACGCGGAGGACACCGCGTCCCGCGTCATGCGCTCCGCGGGTTTTGGAGCGATCGCCTGCAAGGTGGCGGCTTCGGCGAGCGATGTCCGCGGCCTATCGGCCTTTGTCCGAAAGGGCGAGCAGATCCTGACGGACCTCAAGTCTCGGTCGGGCGAGCACCTCCGGGAGTGCGTCGACCGGGGCGACAACCCGAAGCGCGAGAGCTCCCGGCTCAGCAAAGCGATGAAAACCGATATCGACGGCCCTCTCTCGGCGCCACCCAGGGGGCTCGACACCCTGCTCCGCCGGGCGGATAACCAGCGGACGGTCCTTGGCGCCGGAGTCCGTCCCGACCTGCGTGAAGCCATCATGGAAACGGAAGACCTCATCTGGAACGCGTGCGGGGGAAGCAGCAATCGGCTCGGCATAAGCCAGTGGTTCTCGGAGCAGCGCAGCGCGCCGAAACCGAGCGCCCCTGAGCGCCCGCGCGCACGGGACCCAGACGCGTCCTCGGACAGTTGGCTCTTCGAACGCCTGATGGAAATCGATGTGTCCAAAATCCCAGAAAAGATTTATGAGTGGCGTCCCCAAACGCCACCGGAAATAACTCTGATAAAGAATAAAATATTCATGGGCCTGGGTGGCGCTCGCCAGTTTGACGACGACAATGTCTGGACATCTGCCGCACACGGCGTAGCCACCTCCGAACTTGTCATTTTTGTGACAGCCCAGCGAGCGTATATCCCCAACGATGCGTTCGCGCGCGGCCGGCGCAACGAGCTCATCGCATGGCTGAGCGTATCGGTTGCGGCTCTGCGGAAGGACCTCCCGCCGCGCGACGATTCCAGCCCGCGGACCATGACTGTGGCGGAGCTCCTGTCAAGGGGTGGCTTCTCGGGCGAGCGGGTTATTGAAACCGCCGCGAGGCTCGTAGGAGAAAACGAGTCATTGAAACACTTGATGGACATTAAATCAAAGGGCGACGCAAACTCAGAGGGCGACGCAAGCTCAGAGCATAAGGCGACGCAAACTCAGAGAGAGAGCGCTTTTTTGACCCTGTGGCCATATGAAGTTAAAACGAAACTAAAAGATTTAGCAAAGACAAAAATGACCGATGCTGAGAACCGGTGCTCATACGACCTCACCCCGAACCCGAACCCGAACCCGAACGACGCGGCCGTGGTGGTGCCGACGTACGAGCTGCAGGGGTGCGCGGTCATGTTCTTAGAGCGGCTCGCGCCTCCCGACCAAAAAGGGGCGTATGCGTGGCTGTACATGACCCCCGATCGGTCCAAGCACTTTCTTGAGTGTGACATGGTCAGCGTCTTCCCCGGATTCCCGAGTTTCTTCCCTCCGGACACCAAAATGAAAGACGAGGCTGCTGCGTGCAAAGAGAAGAACCTGGCGGTGGACATCTGCATGGAAGCGCTGTGGCGTGAGAGCGTGCGCAGCATTTTGCAGGCCAGGCGCGCCGCGGAGATGACGCTCCTGCGCCAACAGACACGCGGCGTGGACTGGCTCGAGGACAACGAGTTGTCCAGGCGGTTCGCCAACCTCGTGGAAAATGTATTCAGTCGAAACAACAATTTCCCGAACGTGAGCGCATTCCGGGCCAAGGACCGCATTTTGCAGATTAACTACGCGATACGAGAGCAGCTGCACTGGTTCATGCAGAAAAACGGTTCTGCCCCTCGCATAGACCCTATGTACATGTCACGTCGGTAGACACAACTATTGGACCTTTTAATTAACTTTTTTGAATAATAAGTTTGACAATTAGTACAGTCTATTGCTCCGTGGGTGGACGATGGGCATCGCCAGCTCCGTCGTAAAGTGGTGCAGCGCCCCTTCGCGTATTACGATGCCATCCTCGGCGCTCGCCGGGTGCGGAATGGTGGCGACCAGCAGGTTCATCCCGCCGCTGACCTGCATCACGCGGTTGCTCGTGGGCGGCGTCACCGTCTGTTTCTGTACAAACTTGCTCGTCAGTTTGTCCGAAGCCCAACGGAATATGTGAAGCAGCCAGGCAGGTTGGCAGGCCGGTGCTGAGAATGTGGATTTTTGTTTAATGGTTCTCCTGACAACCGGACGCGAGAAGGGGAAATGTATCGATATCCACTGTTATTGAAATAAAATGTTACTGCTTTGGCTTCATTACTGGTTCTGCGCAATATAAGTGCCCAACCGGTTCCGTTTTGCCAGTCTAAGCGGCTTGCACGCCAAGAGGTCCGCATTGGTGAGCGCCATGAGGTCGTTTCTCGAGTCCACGCCGGCGTGTGCAACGAGACATGCAATCTCCTCTGCGTTCAGTCGGATCCCATAGGAGTTAAACTCGCGGCCGTTTAGCCACACGTCAGACCCCGCAGGGTCTTGGGCAGGACGTCTCGGCACCGGAATCGGCGCGACGGTGGGCGCGCACGCACACGGCTGTGCTCCAGCCTGCGCCTGGACACCCGGAGCATTGTCAGCCTGCATTGTTGCACGATCCTATAGAAAAATCAATGGCATAAAATTTATCGATACTAACGTATATACCCGTTTTTAATCCTAGCAGCAGCCGAAAAGACAAGACCCTAGAAGTTGGCAGAAATTATAACACGAGTCGTCTGTCTGCACACTGCGGCGACCGGGTTGTGTAGGTAATTGAGAGTCGCTCCGGCTCATACTCGTCGGCTGTGGCTGAAGCAGGCGTTCATATTTTACGCCCGATGGGTTCGTGTTGTTGTTCATTGTTTTTTAAATGCGTTTCTTAACAGATTTACTTTACATTTATATATAAAATTATTAGATGTAATTACATAAAAAAAATACACCGTTGTTTATGGACAGCTAGCTATGACAATCGACTCCAGCCGCAGCGACTCCCGATCCCGCTGCTGGTCCGGCTACCAGCTGCGGATCCGGCTGCGGCTGCGGCTGCGGCTGCGGCTGCGGCTGCGGCTGCGGCTGCGGCTCCGGCTCCGGCTCCGGCTCCGGCTGCGGCTGCGTCCGCTCGTATAGTCGAGAACGAATCCGGTCGTATAGTCGAGAACGAATCCGGTCCCCTCGTTCTTAAACACCGGCAGCCACGTGGGCTCTGAAGAGTCTTGAACAATGCACTTGTTGTTGAATTTGAAGTGTTCATCAAAGTGTAATTTTTTTTCAGCCCAGGCCGGTGCGTCCGGATCCCACTGGAGATTGTTCTCTGTGTACGCCCGTTGCCACTTCATCATCAATTGCATGTTCTTGGAGTCGCCAAGTGGATCGTTCTGAAGCCTGTATGCTTCCTCGCGATTCAGCGGACCGCTGTAAGTCTCCACGCCCGCGTCGAGAAGAAATTGCTCCCCGACAATCGCGTTACCGTAGTACATCATGTAGAACATCATGTAACCTGACTCGGTGTCCGGGTACTTGCCGGTCGTTGTTGGCACGTACCCGCATTCGATGTAAATGTCGTAGCAGAGGTATGCCAAATGGCGAATCCCAGTCGAAAGTGGACGCCCGTCAACGCAGAGCATCCGCTGGTCTTCCAACGCCGTGTAGATGTCAATCAGCAACTTGTAGACTTTCGAGATTTTCTGCCGCGAGGGGCGCGCCTCGCTCACCATGCCTCGTGCGGCGAACGTCGCCGTCAGTTTCTTAATAAACCGCTCATCTGACGAAAGGTCCCGGGGTCCCTGCGCAAGCGAGAGCATCGTGTTGGCGTGCATGCACAAACCACGCAAAAATCCTGACTCGGAGTGGCCGTTAACTTACCTGCTGTACGCCCCACAAACTCCCATGTCCCGTCACCGCAACCTGATTCATCTGATTTGTGGGAAACTGCTTGGGTGGTTTTACTTGGTTGATGGTTTGTGAGTGTTCAAAAATGTTTCTGCGCCGCGCCTAGGAGATATATCGATATATTAAAATTTTCCAATATCATTTTTTTTTTCATACTTGTCCGAGATTTTTCTAAACTCTCTCTCTATATATATCCGGATAGGCGGTGCATCCGTCGAAGTAAATCCTTTTGTCGTTACGCGCCGCGATGGCCCCAGCAACGCTCTTACTGATACTAGCACCGCTCTGACGTATCTTGAAACGTCCGCCGGGCAGAACGTCGATATCTAACTCGTCTGCTTGATTCAAGAGCTCGGCGAGGTCAGGACCATAAAGCTCATTGTCGTCGTCATCTGGCGGCAGATCCGCGTCTGCGGAATACGTCGACAGCACAAAGTTTTTGCCGACACCAGGCCAGCTAGAAAATTCGTAAACAGTGTCGGAGAGACACTGGAGTCCAGTGCGAATGTTCGAGACTGCATCGGCGTTCGCGGGGTCACCGTCTTCCAGATAGTGGGTGTATCCTCTCCCCAGAAGGATATATATTTCATGTGTTATATCGGACTCCAACCAGAGTGTCTCCGTGCGAGTTTCCCGTGTTGTCCGAAGGAGCTCTTCAATAGTCCGGCAACCCATGCCGCTGGTGAGTGGAACTGTGAACACACGGTGGCTCTTGTCATACAGTTGAGTATCGTTTGACCACCTCCACCCAAGGTCGTCCTCGACAGTCTCTAAACCCATATACAGCAATTTGCGCGTCAGCCCATCGCTGGTCTTTTCGTTAATATAGTAGGTGTTCTGCATTGACTCAGCTTGGCCGAACGTCTCGTTCACGAAAGCTTGACCCAAGCTTTGTGGCACATGTACAAGGGATTCGACGAAAATGGCGGTCTGTTGCTCCTTGTTAACGAACGTGTAATACTTTAAGTTGCTGCGAGGGCCAAAAGCAGTAACACCATATTCAAGCGCATCACCCGAATCCGGCAATTCGTCCCACTGCTC
>Ga0307993_1000255_pt1 | contig 18251 bp, 41 predicted proteins | sample EllFjometagen260_FD_203163 | JGI IMG/M metagenome (GOLD analysis project Ga0307993, IMG submission 203163) | Marine microbial communities from Ellis Fjord, Antarctic Ocean - #260 | ecosystem: Environmental > Aquatic > Marine > Unclassified | place: Southern Ocean | collected 2014-11-02 | reverse complement strand
TGTCCCCATTGTAGTAAGGTTGGAGGCAATAGCCAAATGAAAAGATATCATTTTGACAATTGTAAACAGATCACTGGTAAAGCTAAACATAAGCAATCCGGTAAAGCTACAGAACATTCCAGAGCGGCTATGTCTAAAGCACACAAGGGTAAGCCGAAGCAAAAAGTAACATGCCCGCATTGTGACAAAATTGGTGGCAAGAATACGATGGGTAGATGGCATTTTGATAACTGTAAACAACGAGAAACTATATTATGACGGAAATGTATAAATTATCTGAATTAGCTGATAATGAGCTTCGGGAATTTGCAATGTACACTATAGAGAATCGAGCGATTCCAAGTGCAGTTGATGGTTTGAAACCGGTACAGCGATTTTATCTTTATTCTTCTATCGTGAATTCATCAAAGGAATATAAGAAGGTATCTGCTATATCGGGTATCATATCTGACTATGGTTACAATCACGGAGAGACTTCTGCTGCAGGAGCGGGCCAATTGATGGCCGCAAGTTGGAATAACAATATATGTCTCGTCGAAGGTCGCGGTTCGTTTGGTACTCGACAGATACAGGCAGCAGGAGCAGCTCGCTACGTCTATACACGACTCCACTCGAACTTTAACAAGTACATCAAAGATCTTGAACTGTCACCCGAACACGAAGACCCCGAACATATGCCGCCTCAGTACTACATTCCAGTGATTCCACTTGTGTTATCTAATGGAATAAAAGGTATTGCTACAGGTTTTGCAACAAACATATTGCCGCGTGGTGAGAAAGACATCATCAAAGCTTGTAAAGAATATATCAGTAAAGGAAAAATATCGAAGCGATTACCTATAACATTTCCTGACTTCAACGGCACCACATCATATGATAGTGCTACAGACAGATTCTTATCTTACGGTGTATTTAAACGTCCCTCCGCTACAAAACTTGTTATCACGGAAATACCATACGGTTATGATCGTGAGACGTATATCAAAATACTTGATAAGATTGAAGATGACGGTAACATTGTGCGATATTCAGACCAATGTTCTACCCACGGCTTTCAATTTGAAATACAGTTAAGCAACAAGATCGCGAAGACATTAAACACTGAAGCGAAGGTTCAGAAGATGTTTAAACTCGAAAAGTCGTATGCCGAGAATCTTACCGTGATCGATGCCGAAGGTAATCTTAAAGAATATGACGATGAACGAGAATTGATAAAAGATTTTGTCACCTTCAAGATGCGGGTACTTGATCAACGTATCGAATCTAAGTTAGTCAAAGTGAAGGAACAACTTCGGTGGTTATTACTGAAACGCGCTTTCGTGAATGCCGTACTTGCAGACGATGTGAAGTTTAAAGGAAAGTCAAAAGCGCATGTGGTACAACAGATTCAATCGATGATGGTTGCAACCGACGACGATTGTGATAGATTGCTTCGTATGAACATCATGACCTTAACGAAAGAGATGGTTGATGAACTTAAGAAGCAGATTGAAGTTGTAAAAACCGAAGGTGAATACTGGGCCGGTACCACACCAAAAATACAATTTATAGACGACCTGAATTTTAAGTGATTATAAATAGATGTATTTAGACCTATTAAGGAGTATTTTAAATGTCTAATGATCAAGATATATTACACAGATTAAGTCAGCTCGAGATGCAGGAAGAACGTGCATCTGATATTGCAAACAAGCTCGAGCGAGCAGTAGATAAATTAGCGATACATTTGTCTCATTATAAAGAGCACCATGTATTGGATAGGATTCGCCTACTTGAAATAGAAATGGCGAATCAGAAGTTGATAGGTTCGGCAATCAAGTGGTTGGGTGTTTCTATTGCAAGCACCGCGATCATATTATCAATATCGTATTTATTCGGAGCAAAGGATTTTTAAAATGATAGAGCTGTTACTTCTTGTAATATTTGTGGTGTGCCTTAAAACTTTTTATGCAATGTTAAAATTAAATGACATTAGAAGTAAACGTGACTCATCTGCCAATAATAGGAAAATATAGGTATGTCTCACATTATAGACATAGATAATGTTCAAGACTCTGCTAATAATATAGCATACAACTTCTTATTGTTGTTTGAAAACCCGTGGTTCATCGTCGCTTTAATAACCACCTTCATGTTGGGTATGTTGGTCAATTTCATATTGAAAGGTTACTATACAAATGTTAAAAGACAAACGCAGGCCTTGTTAATATGGAGTGCTCAATTGATAATGGGCCCGGTATTTACTATATTCTTCGTAGATTCTATGACAGAATATAGAGAAGCGGCGATGAGCGGTGTTGTGACGATAACATCATTTTATGTGTTGATGGGTTTGTCTATCAAATTTAAATTACAATGGTTGAAAGATTTTTTGGGTATGAGTTTCTATAATCGGAAATAGATGTTAACGAATGCAGTTCAATTCCGAACAGCATTTCTTAACAATAACCGAGACAATAGAGAGTCATGAAAGTAGAGAAGGGCGCGATTATCAATATGGTAAGTAAAATCCGCAAAGTTGCAAGTATCATTAAATGTAAATATAAGTGCCGTAGACAGGTCAGTCGAGCTCAAACGGATTTGATGAAATTGGATAATAGAATATTGAGAGACATTGGAATATATGACAGAGACGAAATTAAGTCTAGAGTGAGAAGAAATTTTAAATGCGATCACGAATTAACAAATTATCTATAGCATTATTGGTAGCACTCTCCACTCTAACGAGTGGAGATTTTGCCGCAAAGAACAATTACGGCGGGCTGGAAATGATATTGATAGGCAGCGCTCACGTACTCAAAGATAGAACGACAAATGTTTATTACATCTGTCTCCCCACCCAAGACGTCATGGCCCATTGCATGATCACCGTACTCTCGGATTATCAAGAATGCACAATCCTTTCCCCAGCAGACGGGTTCATCGATTGTGGAATAAACAAACTATAATAGAAAAAGGTTGACAAACGGCATCGTTTATGATATAATGTATCTACATTAATTTAATTGGATATATTTACATGAAGACGCGTTCGTTTGTATGGGCAACTGCAGTAATTCTAATAATAGCAATTTTTATCGCCGTGCCTTTTGGGGTCATTTGGTTAGGCATCAACGCCTTTCATCTCAACATTACATATAGTTTCTGGTACTGGTGTCTTTCTTTATTCGCGACAAGCACCGTCGTCGCTCTAGTACGAGGTAAATCACGATGAAAACATTAACCTTAGGTATCGTAGGTAAGGGGTTTGTAGGTGGAAGTGTATCCCACGGCTTTAATGTTAACGTCAAACAACTTGTAGTTGACCCTCGACACACAACGACCTCTATCGAAGACTGCGTCCTGGCACAACCTCAAATTATATTCTTATGTCTTCCAACACCACAAAGCAAGAATGGAGAAGTCGACGCATCTATCACTTATGATGTTCTGTCCGAACTTGAGAAATTGGAGTATCGAGGCATTGTTGTGATCAAGAGCACGATCACGCCAGACCATCTTAGAACCATGTCAAGAGGGTCTGATTTGTCTATCGTCTACAATCCAGAATTTCTAACTGAGGCCAATGCTCATTGGGATTTCTGTAATCCCCCAATGCAAGTACTTGGAGGCGAACTAAGTGATTGCGAAGTTGTCGAAAGAGCATATCTTAATCATAGTAGTGTAAAGGTGGTTCCGACATTTAAGGTGGATATTGCTTCTGCAAGTCTCCTTAAATATACAATCAACAGTTGGTTGTCTACAAAGGTTACATTCATGAATGAACTTCATGAACTCCACAGAGAAACTCACACAAACACTAGCTGGGAACAATTCACCGATATGTTGACCCGAGACACCAGAGTTGGCAGTTCACATATGAAAGTCCCAGGACCTGATGGAGATCGCGGATTTGGCGGTCATTGCTTCCCCAAGGACACCTCGGCTTTACTTGCATATGCAACCTTTATGGGTGCTGATCTAAGTGTCCTTAGTTCGGCGGTGGAGAAAAACGACTATATTCGCAACAAATAGGTTGACAAACGATATAGTTTATGATATAATGGTTACTCAATAAATGAAAGGAAATATAGTATGATTACAACATTAATAACAGTACGCATGCCCTCTGGTGAACTTCGACGAGCGGACATTGCACCTAAAACTAACTCGGGTTATAGGGTTGCTCGAGTTTCGTCTTATAATGGATATACAAAGATTCGCGGGCGGGTAAGTGCTGCACATGGTTTCAGCGAAGTGAATCGTACCCACAAGTTCGAAGTAAACGCAGTTGACGCCGATAAGGTATTCAATAAAGGAGAATATATAGTCACCGCATAGAACTTGGTGGGCTGGTGTAACGGTAACACGTCAGTTTCCAACGCTGAAATATGGGGTTCGACTCCTTAGCCCTCCGCCTCATTTAAAGGCGCTTGATGATTTTCAGGCGCCTTTTTTTATAAATAATGTCGAGAAACCATATAAACCATAAAGAGAGGCGTTAATATGAATTGGAACTCGTTAATTGAATTGCTTGTTCAACGGCCATTGACGATATTTATATTATTAGCTGGATTGTTCGGGTATGCTTACTTTGAACAGAGTAAGGAAATGAACAACTTGATCGGTGAAGTTGGCGGTTTGAGAGCAGAATCTCTTCAAATGGCCGAAATAATAATACTAAAAGTAGAATTGGCAAGTCTGGCACAGGCAAACACTTGTCAAGCACTCGCTGCCCGGCCCTACAATGGTAAAGGCGGCCCGACTGACCTATGAAAACCTGAACTGAGCACGCTGCATCAAATAAAACTTGTGTAGGATAACCCTATCATATACAAGTTATTCAAGACCCTTCATTATAAACTAAGTTAATACCCCCATAAAAATATTTGTGTAAAATAGTGCATTTAGTTGTTGACATTGTACCAGGATTGTGGTATAATACATGTATGGAAATTGAGAAAAACGAGATTATTATGAATGATTATGACGATAACTGGACAGACAACACCGAAGCAAACGAAGACGCGGTGTTCTTGACTCAAGAAGAATACGATGCTGAAATGAAGAAGGTGGAATTATGAATTTACAACTACCCAAGATATCAGGTTACATAGGAGCTGCGCTGATGGCAGCGTTCGCTTTCACTATGAATCCTGCTCTTGCGATTATAGGTTTGGTACTGTTAACAGTTCAGTCTTATGATGCTAAGATGTGGAACCTCGTTACTCTCAACTTCATTTCGATTTTTGGTTTTGTTACTCAAGTAGTTTAGGAATATATTATGAATACAGTTAAACAGCAAATAGAAAAGATGGCAGATACGCTTCAGGCCTTCACGGAGGAGCACTATGAAAATAGATCATATCAAATAGCAGTTCCAAATATCATCGTATCGTTTGGCAAGAAATATGCCAAGATCATCAAGTGTCGGCCTGGCACTGATCAACCAGAATCGGTGCATTCATTTGTCAATATGATGAATGGTGACATTCTTAAAGCCGCATCATGGAAAGCTCCAGCTAAGGGTGTTCGCGGGAATGTTTTTGATGATAATGAAGGTTGCGTCACCGCTTGGGATACATACGGAGCGAGATATCTATGAAAAAGACAATCGAAGATTTAATAACTGAAGCGTCATTCAACGATTTAATGGATGCGGTTTCAGACATAGACGAGGCCAGAGCAGTGGCGAAGTTCGAGAAACCTGAAGAAGAAGAAGTAAAGATAAAAAAAGATACAATTCTTGACATAGCACATGATAAGACAGTAAGACCTCTGATGGAGGCGCTGATCAAAGCACGATCACTGTTAAATCCCGGGCGCTACCTTGCATTCGGACCTCGTGATGATGAATACAAAAAGCTTGAAGTTAAGGTTATGCATTATGACGATTATGGCAAACCTACGATCTTTAAGTCTGAATTTACCGTATTCGACGCGAACAACGAAACCCGAGCTGAGGAGTTCATGATCTCGGCTAATGAATATATCGAGGAACAAATCAATGAATAGAGAAGGTTATCTTACTTGGGCGGAAATGGCAGAACCATTCGTAGAGCTGGGTTTATACGCTCTTGTTGTTCTATTGGCAATCAGAATTGTTTTTGCCCTCCCTAAATATATCTTGTTTGTTATGGGTGCTATTGTCTTGTGGCTCGCCTGGGTACATCTTAGCGGTTATATCGATATAACAACTAATTCTATATAATGACGAAATAGTTGTTGACATTGTACCAAGGCCATGATATAATACATGTATAAATTAACTTAAGAGATAAATAAAATGATTAGATTTGTGATTGGAATGATAATGATAATGCTTGCCGCAAGTGTTATAGATACCGCACCTATTGAATATATGATAACCCTGGCCGCGGTTGGCGCTGCATTGGTTCTAATGGGATTTAACAAAATGTCGGAGGGATGGGCAGATGAAGAATAGAATCGATCTTATTGCTTCTGCTGTTACTAAGATACAGGGTGGCACCGAATTCAAGGTAAAGATGAAGAGACTTGCCATCAAGTCAAGATTAAAGGCGCTGGCGAATCGTAAAGTTTCTACCGAGGCCTTTAATGCTAAGATTGATGCAATGGACGAGAACTACAATTGTTGGACCGATGGCCCGCAGTATCTTGAAAAATATTATGGAGATAAAGTGGCGGACGCTGCAAAATCCGATGAGTGGGATTAATGATTAGCAACAAACAATTCATGAATATAGCAAGAGAGGTATCGTTAAGTTCTAAATGTGTGTCGGTTCAAGTTGGAGCAATTATCGTTAAAGATGATCGAATTATATCAACGGGATATAACGGCACGCCCAAGGGTCACACCAACTGTTGTGATGTATGGAGCGAACATGGACCTGAACATACCGCATGGAGCGCGGACCACGAAATTCACGCAGAGATGAATGCCATCATCTTCGCGGCTAAATCAGGCATTTCTATAGAAGGCAGTACTATGTACACGACTCTATCTCCTTGCAGGCAGTGTTTAAAACATCTGACTCAGGCAGGCCTGACCCAATTGTATTACGCAGAACAATATAAACGAACAACTGACCTTCAGATGCAAGCGGACAAGGAAGAATACGGTCCTGACCTGAATTTAAGGCATTGCCCCTAATAACCTATATAACAACTAATTATAAGGAGATTGCAATTAGTTGTTGACATTGTATCACATCCGTGATATAATACATGTATTGAAATTGAGAATAAAAATAATATGATGATTAAAACGAATACTCCGCGTCAAGCCGATAGTGTAGCAGAAACACTACACATCGGACAACGCGATAAAGGGGGAAATGATTACATCATGCATCCTCGTCAAGTGGCAGTTATTGTCAAGGAAATGTACCCCTCCCAGGCCACAGATGATGACGTTATGGTAGCATTGCTACACGATGTTATCGAAGACTGTGATATAACTGCATTGACTTTAATCAAGTTAGGGTTCAGCAATACAGTTGTAGATGCGGTTGTAGCGATCACCAAGATAAAAAAGCCTGTCTACGAAGAATATACCAATTATATGTGTCGAGTCATGTCAAATCCGATCGCTCTACGAGTGAAGATTGCTGATATGACTCATAATATGGATTTGACTAGAATAGAAGAACCAACCGCTCATGATCTTAAGCGTCAGGAGAAATACACCACCTGGATAGACATACTCAAAGAGAATGCCGGGCAGATTGATTATGAATAATTATAAATACCTCATGGCGGTAAATTTGGAGCGGAAATGAATAAGATGAAAGAACGCGCTGTTGAAACAAACGACGAGATGGAAGCATGGGCTGACGTTGAAGGACTCGTCTACCCCGAATTAGAATATCTTGACCTATGTGGAATGTGGACACAAAATCCACATTATGAAAACCGAAGATGGAATAATGAAGCGAGAGATCGTGGATGAAAATAAAAATCGGTCCGTACATAAATTGGTTCGGGCCCTACCAGCTTGCGGATTTGTTGCAATATATTGGGGTATCCGAGGATAGGTGTTATGAAATAGGGGCCAAGATGCCTGAATGGGTTACAAACACTTGTGATTGGATACACGAGAAACGTAAACGAAGAGTTAAGATACACATCGATTCGTTTGATATTTGGAGTATGAATAATACTCTGGCTCTTATCATTATCCCGATGCTGAAACAACTCCAGGCTAGTAAAAATGGATACCCTTCGGAATTTGTCGACGAGCAGGAATATTCACCCCAGGCATCATTTGTTGCCGAAGGGTTTCAACTAAAAAAAGATGCCGGTTATGAAATATGGTCGAAAACCCTGGATAAGATGATATGGTCATTCGAACAAACCCTCGACGACAACTGGGAAGATCAATACTACACCGGCGTGACAGATTTGCAATGGGCGGCGCCGACCGAAGGAAATAACTATACGGCCTTGGTCTACGGGCCGCTACATACGAGTGTGTGTGATTACGCTGGAATGAAAAAACACAACGACCGCATACAAGAAGGGTATGAATTGTTCGGCAAATATTATCAATCACTCTGGGATTAAATATGCACAGACATAATAAGAATTCTAAAATAGAATCGATCTGGGGTTGTGTTGTCTTAGGGGTTATGATAATATTGGCTGCAATAGTAGTAACCATATTCGTGGCGGGTGTTTATATAACCTATAAATTTAAATCGTGGAAGTAAAGCGCTCTTTTGTTATAAATAATACTAATTATACCACAACAACTACATTGGGAAATCATGAAATCGTTTAAGCAAATAAGAGAGGCATCAAAGTTCGTCAAGGGCGATGCTGTAACTATCAATAACGCGAACAAATACGATTCTTTATCTCCAAAGAAAGTGCGCGGTGTGGTTGATATGATTAATCCCAACGGCACAATCAACGTAAGTGTCAAGAATGGTTCGATGAGTGTCAACGCAAAAGATCTTATCAAAGAAGCAAAGAATTCTTATGAATTGTATCATGATACCATGAGCGGCGCATTTGCAGAAGTCGAGAAAGAACTAAAGAAGAAAGGCTTTACTATCGAAGATGAATCTCGATGGAATGATGTATCAACAGGTCCTGGAAAACCAGGCCGTGGAAAAACTAATCGCTATACACTTAATTTACTTGATAAGAAGGGCAAGGAATCTAAAAAGAAACTTCAAGTCCAAATCTACAATCGGGAAACAAAAGCAAAAACCTTCGAACTAAATTTTTACATCGGTTAATCATATGCTATCTTTTAAGAAACATCTCGTAGAGCAACAAGAACTTCAAGAAAAACTCCTTCTGATCAACAGAGGTGCTCGATACGGCCAAATCGTTATTCTTGCTGGTGGTGCAGGTAGTGGAAAAGGGTTTGCCGCAAAAAACTTCATTAACTCTCAGGATTATAAAATTCGAGATGTTGACGAATGGAAGCTCGCATTTCTTAAAATCGATAAGTTAAAGAAGAAATATCCCGAGCTTCGCGGCCTGAACTTAAAGAAACCCGCCGATGTATTCAAACTGCACCAATTCATCGAGATAAAGGCGATCAAAGACAAGACTCTGAAAAAGATGATTAGTGTGATGCAGAACAAAGAAGTCTTGCCCAATATAATGTTTGACGTTACTCTAAAAGATCTTGATAGCATCAATGAGACTCTACCAAAGATGTATGATGCGGGTTATAACCCCAACAATGTGCATCTAGTTTGGGTACTGACTGATTATAAGATAGCGATCAAGCAGAACGCAGCCAGAGAAAGAGTTGTTCCTGCCAATATAATGTTTGAAACTCATGAAGGCGCTGCAAAGACTATGTGGGACATAGTAGACAAGAATAAGATACCTGTTGGAATGAATGGTGGTATTCACGTTATACTTAACAACCAAAAGAATACGATATTTTTCAAAACTTCTGATGGAAAGGATTTCAGATCAGGGAAGGATTCGAACACTGACTCTATCCGTGGTACTCAAGCTAGGGGCAGTACAACCCTTGATAAACCATTTCGTGGTGCAAAGGAAAAGGGAGACATATTCGGTACTATAAAGGATTTCAAATACCTCACTCTCAAGATGCCAGGTAAACCAGTCAACAAGATGATTGACATTAAAACGCAATTATGGGGTTGGATTAGTGCGAATATACCCATCGATACATTAATGGCAAGGAAGTTCGACTAGATACTTGGTGTACACCAACCTACCTCGGCACCACTTAGTTATTATAACACACTTTCAAGGGCTTGTCAACCTTTATTTTAATTTAATAGGGGTTGACAAGCCCTTTTAGTTATGATATAATAGATGTATTAATTAATGAAAGAGACTATATTATGCGACTAATACTAAAACCAAAAGCAACATCTCCCGAGCAAGGGAAGTGCTTCCAACCCGGTCGATTGTACAAATACTTAGGTTCTGATGAATCTTCATCAAATTCGACATATTGTATCTTCTTATGTGTCTGCGAAACAAAAACAGACTCCGGCCCGACCTGCTCTCTAGTTGGTCTCCCATCCGCAACCACTTTATATCGTACCTCAGGCCTTCAACGAAGTGCCTACGAAGATATCACCGAAGAATATACATTAACCCACGTGAGTTACCTCAAATGATAAATGACAAGGAAACAGGCCAGCAATTGCTAGACCTATTGGATTTGAACCAAGAGAAGATGATTCGGAATTTAGTAGAATTGGAGATGTCGTACAATGGCGGAGACGTCCATGTAGCGTTCAAATGGGTCGAGGCAGATATGTATCAATCTTATATGGAAATTATCGAATCTAAGTAAAGGAACTTAAAATGAAACCTTGGAAACTTATACTACACCTACAAAGTGATAACGGTAAACTATTCAAACAAGAGACTATTAGAAAGGAAGCAGAATCTGGCAATGACGAATTCTTCGCTGGCCTAAAACTTACTTTTCATCCCCTTATCACCTTTGGTGTCAAAAGAATCCCATGGTCTAATGTAGGGCTTGACGATGAAAAAGACCTTGCTTGGGACAAGTTCGCCGAATTAACTACCGCTCTTGCCAACCGTGAATTGACCGGTCATGCCGCAAGGGATGCCATCATTGTAGCGATGGAATCTGCTGGTAAAGATCAATGGGACTTCTGGTATCGTCATATACTTATTCAAGATATGCGAGCCGGGTTTACTGAATCGACTGTGAACAAAGCGGTCAAAGAGGCCAAGAGACACCCAGACTATACAATACCGGTATTTGCATGTATGCTTGCTCATGATAGTGCTAAGCACGAAAAGAAACTCGTAGGTAAGAAACAGATAGAAATCAAACTTGATGGCGTTAGAGTTCTGACAGTGATCAAGGCGAATAAAGGCGGCGTCATTCAAACGACTCGAAATGGCCGAGAACTTCATAACTTTGGTCATACAAAAGATCAACTTATGGAGATGGATTTTCCTGTTGATACCGTGCTTGACGGGGAGATTATGTCTGACAACTTTCAAGATCTGATGACCCAAGTCAATCGTACAAGTGACGTTGATGCGGGTGACGCGGTGCTTCATGTATTTGACATATTACCACTTGATGAATTCCTTGACGGCAAAAGTACATTAAATCAAGTTGCTCGGTCTAGTATCGTGGAACATTGTGGTAAGATTTATAATTTTCAACACGTTCGATTTCTTTCTAGTGAAGTTGTTGATCTCGATACAGATGATGGTCGGGCACGATATAAGGAAATTAATCAACAGGCAATCGATGGCGGTTATGAAGGAATCATGCTAAAGGACCTTGAATCGATGTATGAATGTAAACGATCTGCCCATTGGTTGAAATTGAAACCATTTATTACTGTTGATCTAATAGTCACAGGACTGGAAGAGGGCGAAGGAAAATATGAAGGTACTTTGGGCGCACTGGTATGCACTGGTACTGACGATGGCAAAGAGATCTCTGTTAGCGTTGGTTCTGGGTTAACTGACGCAATGCGCGACCTTATATGGAATGCCACAGACCCTATCGGTATCGTAGAAATAAAAGCAGATGCCATCACTCAATCCAGAGATAAGGACACATATAGTTTAAGATTCCCTCGGTTCGTTCGATTCCGAGGCTTTGATGAACAGGAGAAAATGTAATGACTAATTATGAATTAACAACTGAAGAAAAGATGATGCATATGTTTGAGGTTGTTCATGGAAAATTTTCAAACAATTTTGAAGTTACCTATGTACAGCATGATGATTATGACGACAAAAGCCCGCACGAAGACAGCATCATCGTGTCGAAAAACGGCAGCTATTGTTGGAGTGTTACTAAAAGCGACCTGTTATTTGATTACATGACAAGAAACTTGAATATGTGGGAAATCAAATATGGCGAAGAAAGCCAAGGTGGTGTATCGCAATGATAGTAGGTATAACATTCAGTACGTTCGATTTATTTCATGCCGGCCATGTTGCTATGTTACATGAAGCAAAGTCGCAATGTGATCATCTCATTGTGTGTCTTCAAACAGACCCGACACTTGACAGACCTGGGAAGAACTACCCCATCCAATCTGTATTTGAACGATATGTGCAGCTGAAAGGTTGCTCTTATGTCGATGAAATCATACCTTATGCACGAGAGACTGATGTTGAGGATATAATGCTCACATATATGATAGATAAGAGGTTTATCGGGGAAGAGTACAGAGACAAGGAATTTACAGGCAAGCAAATCTGTATAGGGCGAAATATAGAAATTGTATACAATAATCGCAAGCATTCGTTCAGTACCAGTAATCTCAGGGAACGAATAGTCAAGCGCTGTGCTCAGGATGTAATATCGTCGTTATAAACTTAGTTAATGTGCCCATAAAAAGATTTGTGTAAAATAATGAAAATAGTTGTTGACATTGTACCTAGACCATGATATAATACATGTATAGAAATTAAGAAAAGAAGAGAAATATTATGAATTTAGAAACTGCAATTGAAACGATTTTTGAAAATGAACATCTAGAAGATGCGTATGGTGAATGGCTCATGACAGAGTCTGATTGCCTTATCGGTAATGGAGACATGTTACTCCGTGCTGTTGACAGCTGTTATGACATTGGTATCTTTGTCGAATACGCTATCAAGAAAAATCTATTTCCAAAGGAAATGTTATGAAAACTAGAAGCGACTTTATCACTGACGAACATCTGATCTATCTTGATGAATTGCGAGATAGTGGTATTACCAACATGTTCGCTGCACCCAATTATATACAAGAATTTTTCCAAGAAAGCCGGAAAGATGCTCTTGCCATTGTTGGTTATTGGATGTCCTCATTTGGAAATGTGTCACGATGAATAAAATGCTATTTAGTGCACTATTAACCCCTGATGGTACGGTGATTCGTTCACGCCATCGGCATGATTTTGTGAGACACCAAGATCAGAATGGAGAAGAGTACTTTCTTGATGGCGGTTGTGATTATATTCGCACCAGTGTCAATAAGGAACAAGGCGAGCATTTAACTATAACTATGGATGATGATATATGTGTTGTCCGAGAATGGCTCGATTGGGGTACTTATGGAATAGCCGGTGATGAACCGCTTCATTATGTCAAATTGATGGATATGGATATTGGGCACATACAAACTCTTTTGAACCCAGATATGAAAATCCCTATGCAGTCCGAGCTGAGATTTTTTATGGAAGAAGAACTGGAATATCGAAAGGATTACGGATTATAAGAATCATTTCAGATTAGAGTTATTAGATCATATAAATAACTAAATGAAATCATTTAAATATTTAAGGGAAGAAATATCGCAAGATCAACTTGATCAAGTCGAGAAGTTTGCCGACAAATTATTTAAGAAAGCGAATATAGATGTATCATTCACGCGACACTTCGCCGATCGAATGAACGATGAACGAAATGGAAAACCTATTACTGCCGCCGAGCTGATCAGTTTGTTCCGAAAATCTTGGAAGAAACTAGGCAAGTCCATAGCAGAATTTCCCGACAACTTTGAAGCGGTTATTCATGATGTAGCCAACGATGTTAACATACCGTTCGTTATCAATGATAGAACAAAAGATAAAGAAATGATCACAAAGACTATAATGAGAAAGAAGGATTTTAAATCCAGCGACCCAAAAATTAAGGTATAAACATGAAGTCATTTAAAGAATTCCAAACAGACACAGACGAAGCTACGATTCCTCAAGGCAAAACTGCCATGACTACCCGCGACTCTATCTCTAAGAAGGATAAGGCCACATTACTGAAAGTTAGTAAGATGATGGCCAAAGAAAAGAAACCTCGTAAAGAAGCAGTCGAAGTTAATAAGTCGATTATATATTCTACAGACGCAAGCGGTAATGATTATGAACTACACGTTGGCGTCAACAAAAATGGCAAGTTCTTCGTTGAATTGAGGTCTGGCAATATGAAACACGATATGTCAACATTGGCCGGAAGCAAGGGAAATGGAGGCAAGATGCAACGAAGCGTGGAAAGTGCTGTATCCAAGGTTTGGGCTCGGGTTTCCGAAAAGAGCAACACCATTAGAACAAACGCCCTTGCCAATGCAATGAACGAAAAGAGCGTTGGTTCAGTGTTCAAATGGCGTCGAAAATTTAAAATGTAATCGGTATAAATAAACTAAACTTAACTAAAGAGAAAAACAAGAATGAACACTGAATTTGATAATATTGTTGATGCCGCCAAATTGTTCGGTACACAAATTAAAGAAGCCAAGGCAAAGAAAGTACTATCTGACCCGGATATGGAGACTAATAAGGCATTCGTATCTGATCGCAAGATTCCAACGTATCTGAAATCTATGTTCGTTAAAAAGGTTGACGACTATAGCGATGCTAAGTATTGGCAAGGAAAGACGTCTATGGAAGGAAAGAAGGGCGAGAAATTACTCGCGGATAATGGCTGGGAAAGTCGTCCATCAAAAGAAGATAAGAAGATGGTGCTTTGGTCGAATAGTTCAGAACCTAAGATGAGCATCGTTCAGAACACTAACGTTGGTAACTTTTGGATTCAAAATTCTAATAAGCAAGCGATGCGTACATACAAGAAAAAGTTAATAATCGCCATTTATAGCTAGATGACAATGTTACTTGTACAACTCGAACATAATATGAATCATGAGAAATCATGTAAAGGGGTTGCATTGTCTTAATAATTAATAACAGACAATGATTAACCCGCAATAGAAATGTCGCGGGTTTTTTTTGGCCAGAATATAGTTAGAAGGCAATAATATGAATATCGAACCGACAATAACATTCGGCAATTCCTTACCTAAGGCAGACGTGATGGGATTGACCTTAACCAAAGATGCTTCGCAATTCATTAAAGCGGAGATCAAGCGCAGGTCAGATACAACTGTCGGTGTTCGGTTTGGTGTAGAAGGTGCTGGGTGTGGAGGATATCAATATGTCGTGGAGTTCGTTGACAACCCACACGAACTTGATTATAAGTTTGTAGACATATGGGATGACGTATCTATATTTGTTGACAGAAAGTCTATACTGTTGATCGATGGAATGGAAGTCGACTATGTTAAAAAGGCATTTGAATCGGGGTTGACGTTTAACAACCCTCTTGCAGGGCAGGCCTGTGGTTGTGGTGAATCGTTTAGTTTAAAATAGAACCGAGTACACTGAATGCTATGAAGCTCGGGTAGGATAACCCTGCTAAAATGAAGTTATAGATCGTAATTAGATAAGAAAAAGATTGACAACGTACCATATATGTGATATAATACAAGTATAAGAAATCAGAAATACATTCGGGTGTTCCTCGAGTGAATGATCTTCAACAATATAGGTTTGATTAAAAATGTTCTAATAACAGGAGAAGAATTATGAAAAATCCAGTGGCAAAACATGCTCGTACTTACAACAAGTCGGTTGTAATGCGAGATAAGAAGAAGGATTATACTCGAAAGGGTAAATCGAAGTTCAAGAATGAAGACAAAGATAACTTTGAAATGTTGATAACCCACACCAATATTTCAAAGTTATCGGAGTTAATTTGTGATGACAACGCGGCCGCGACATATTACATGTAATCTTTAACGTAATAGTAACATAGGTATTGCATTATAACACTTATGGTGTTACCTATGTTACATTAACGCCGTATTCGAATACGGAATTGATGAAGTGTTTATGTAATCATCTAAGGAGGAATTCGACTGCCTTATAAAAAAATACGGTTGAGCCAATTAAATACGCAGAAGGGGCCGACAACACCTTGACGCTCGGAGAGACGAGACTCATTCCAAACGGGCCCTCTAGGTGGGGGCATTGCACTGTTAATGCAAGTGTTCTAGGTTCGAATCCTAGGTTTGGAGCCAATTTACACCGGCGCATGGTTGCTGGAAATTCATTGTCAAGGCGTCACTTTGATTTTCTATACGAGGTTCGATTCCTCGGCTGGTATACCAACAAAGAATAGAAACACTATATACTATGATTATATAAAAAGGTAAGATGAGATGAAAGTGTCAATAGATAACATAGGCGGCCAAATCGCAAAGAGTGACGACCGCTATATTGTAACAGACAACACCAGCTTGAAAAACTTGGTTGTCAGCTCGACCGACTTGAAACGTTTAAAAAGCACGTCAGGTCATGCTCATGCAGGGCAAGAAGAAGTCTACCATTTCGTCAGTGGTTCTGGCGTAATTGAACTTGATGAACGTACTTACTCGGTCAAATCGGGTGATATTGTTCTAATAGAAGATGGAGTCTTCCATCGGGTTCACGCAGGCTCGGATGGGTGCTATTTTATATGTGTATTCGATGGCACTAGACACGATAAAAGATCGTAGTCGTTATAAACTAAGTTAATACCCCTATAAAAATATTTGTGTAAAATAATGCATTTAGTTGTTGACATTGTACCCAAACCATGATATAATACTTGTATAGAAATTGAGAAACAGATTATATTATGTTAAATTACAAAATTATGGATAAACGACTTGCCGCTGCTGAACTAGTGGATGCCATCATAATGAAAAGGAATCGTACAGAATGTGTGGTTGAGAAACGAGCACTGATGACTGAATTAGAATTCGCCATTACAGAATTCAAAGTTATCGACGCTATCACCCTTCTAAGAAACCTATAGGATTATATTATGTTAATGACTTATACAAATTCACCCACCGATTTTTCCGTACACTGGGACTTGTCGGTATGTGATAACGATGGAAACCTTGACTTCTGGGACAAGTTCCTTGATGCCCAAGCCCTGGATTACATGACCCCTACTGTTGTACCTACCCTGACGCTAGAAGAAAAACTTGCGATGGCTGACGTATAATGACATTAATCACTGTATTAGAAGAAATCACTGACTGGGAATACCCCTCTGGTATGTACCACGTTAATGGCAACGGTGCTCTTGTTGGTTATCAACCTTCAGGCGGCGAATACAAAGAATTCATCAATCCCATGAAGAAATTCAGTCAATCTCGTCGTAAGTTTCGTACCCTACGGACTCGGCCCGATACGTCTGTGCCAGAAGGGACGACTTGGGTTGTCAAAGGAAGCAAAGATGCATCTTATGTTGTGTCTGATATCGAAGGAAAGCTATCCTGTACCTGCCCCGGCTTTAAATTCCGCCATGTGTGTAAACACACCAAATGAGACATTTTACCCATGTATTTTACGGGTACTCGACATAATACATGGGTATTAACTTAGTTAATGTGCCCATAGAAATATTTGTGTAAAATAATGAAAATAGTTGTTGACATTGAACCACATCCGTGATATAATACATGTATAAATTAATTGAAGAGACTAAAAATATGTACAATCCTGCTTTCCAAACTACTGATTCAAAAGGCGGCCGTTATTCGGAATTCTGTATGGACAACCTGAAGTCAGGCGGTCTAGGTTCGTTGATCTCCCATTCAAAAGAGATCACTGTTGAATACAAAAAAGGTCTGGTTGCAGATCTCCTTGAAGGTCGATACTCCCTTGTAACTCGAGAGATGATGAATGATCTTGATCTTGAACCTAACGAAGAAATAGAATTCGGTGGCGCGGATGGTTTCAAATGTATTCGTGCTCATGGCGTCGAATATCGTGAAAAGAAAAGCGCGATTGTGGTGGTATAATATGACTATAATAAAGGTAGGAACGCGAGTAGAAGGTGTTTGGGGTATGGGCATTGCCAATGATATTGGAACTGTTGTATCGTTTGCCGATGACAACAAAGAACGTGCTATTATTAAGTTCGATGAGTCTCCATATGATGATGACAGTGGCAGAACGCTGCATATCCGCACT
>Ga0307993_1000239_pt1 | contig 18531 bp, 17 predicted proteins | sample EllFjometagen260_FD_203163 | JGI IMG/M metagenome (GOLD analysis project Ga0307993, IMG submission 203163) | Marine microbial communities from Ellis Fjord, Antarctic Ocean - #260 | ecosystem: Environmental > Aquatic > Marine > Unclassified | place: Southern Ocean | collected 2014-11-02 | reverse complement strand
TTTTGCAAAAGCTATGTTACCTAAGGTCATTCCAGCTTCTTGGGTGTATTTATCTTGTGTTTTTGAGACACCAAGAAATGACTTATAGTAATATTCGGCAGAGTCTAATTTTTTCATACCATAGTACAGACCACCTAACTCGTATAATGCAAAAAAATGATCCGGTTTTATATCTAGCAGTCTTTTATAGGTAGCTATAGAACTCTTGGCATCTCCTTTCTTTTCGTAGGTGTGGCCTAGAGCATCATATGCATCTAGATACCCTGGAGCCCTTTTAATTACCTGCTTAAAGTAGTCAATTGCCTTATCGTAATCTTGATAGTTTTGAGCTTGTAATCCCTTGTTAAAGATTGATTGTGTCTTTTTAGGTAATTCTGTTTGGCCATTGGCTAGTTGTGTGGTGCCACAAGCAGTGAAGAGAATTAATGCTATCGCCAGGATGCCTATGTTTTTCCTAATTTCGTTCATATTCTATTATATTTATATCAAATAGTTTGCCGTTTTCTATATTAAATTTCATCATAGTCCGCTTGGTATGAAAACCGTGCTTGCCTATAGCCCCAGGATTAAAATGTACAAGATCTAAATTTTTGTCCTTCATTACCTTACATATATGCGAATGCCCACAGATGAACAGGTCTGGTTTATGCTTCACTAGAGCGTCTCGCACTCCTGCTTCATATCGCCCAGGATATCCCCCTATGTGTATCATGTATACCGTTAATCCTTCCACAGTATATATCAACTCTTTAGGGTACTTTTTTCGTATCTCAAGGGTATCTATATTACCATATACTCCACGAACTACGGCATTCTTCTCTAGCTCTGTAATTACGGAGTCGTGTCCCCAGTCACCAGCATGCCATACCTCATCTACATCATTAATATGATTTTCTATCTCTTCTCCAAAATAGCTATGTGTGTCTGATATGAGTAGTATTCTCTTGATGCGGTAAAAGTAAGTATCCGTAGACAATGCCCTATTATTGTCCAAAAAATGTTCACTTTTGCTTTCCATGAATGTTAACCTAATTCTTGTTATCAGCATTGGCTTAGTCAGCTACCTATGCCTCACTAAAAAGTTCTTATTTGACAAGTTACTTTTTAATCCATATCAAACTTTAAGAAGCAATCAATGGTATCGATTTTTGACTAGTGCTTGGGTTCATGGTGACTTTATGCATCTTGGAGTAAACCTTTATGTGCTATATAGTTTTGGTGGATTATTAGAAAGTGTATTTTCTGCACCTACTTGGTTTGGCAACCTAGGAGGCCTTGTCTATCTAGGTTTCTTCTTACTTACGGTTATTATAGCTCACATCCCTACATTTATAAAAGAAAAAGATAACCCGAGTTATAACTCTGTTGGGGCATCTGGTGGTGTATCAGGCTTATTATTTGCCACTATTCTACTCTTCCCAAACGAGGAGCTCCTTTTATTCGGGATTATCCCAATGAATATGCTGCTCTTTGGTGTGCTGTATTTATTTTACACGTACAGAATGTCTAAAATGGGTAAGGACAACATAAATCACGATGCTCATCTCTGGGGAGCTATAGGTGGAATGGCTACTTTAATAGTAATACGACCCGAGGTAATACCTTTATTTATAGGGAAGTTACAGAGTATCTTCTCCTAATTCTGGCATATCGTCAGTGCGAAGCTGATAGGCAATAGCCTGTTCTAATTCTGAATACTTAGTAATAACTACAATAGCACATATAGCTACTATAATTTCTATGGCGTATTCTACACGTTTTTGTGAAGTTAATACAATAGGAAATTCAGTCTTGATGCGTCACACTTTATAGAAGAATGAACGACTTAGAATGGTAGATCGTCTCCACCATCATCACTAAAGTTTACACCTGTAATGTCGTCACTAGCAGCAGGAGAGGCAGGAGTAGAAGGTGCTGCAGCTGCGGCACTTCCTTTTTCTATACGCCACGCTTTTACGTCTGTGTACCATCTAGAATTATATTCTCTACTCTCTATATTTATAGAAACCTTAACATCATCACCTGCATTCAATTCTGCTACTTTCTCAGCTATATCTTGAAAACCTGTGATACATATTTTCTTTGGGTAATTTTCATTTGTTTCTATAACAAAATCTTGTTTTTTCCACGCTCCACGAGTGCTTGTTCCTTCTTGCGGCTCTAGTAATTGCACTACTTTACCTTCTAATATTATATTCTCCATATAGTGCTACAAGTTTAATCATAGTAACTTGGAGCTGTACTATTAGGTTATCAATTTTTTTTGAACAATTTTTGGAGTCTTGGAGGTTGTCATAGCATTTGGAGTAGCAGTATTTTTTAGTTTTATCGGATCGGTATTTTTGGGTTTGGTAAATGCAGCAGTTATAGAGACAGCTATCAATCGTTCAGAGAAATCAGCTTTATGGCTAGCCTTTGGTGGCGTATTGCCAGAGATACCTTATACACTTATAGCCATTTTTGGCACTTCATATATAGCCATACTAGAAGGTTATAAAATGGAGATGAGTATTGGTATGGGAATAGTTTTCATACTCATAGGTCTAAGCTACATGCTCAAAAAGAAGAAGGAAGTTAAAGCTCAGAATAGCATAGAAACAGGAGCTCTGGCTAATTTTAGTAAGGGTTTTCTATTAGCTATCGCAAATCCCCAATTGATTTTTTATTGGTCAGGTTATCTCATCGTTTTTCAAACTGGTACTTTTTCAAATGGGAAACCATTCTTTACGTTTACGGATTCAGTTTGGGATCCTACTAAGTGGAGTTTTGCCATAGGAGCATCTGCCGGAGCATTTTTAATATTGTTTATCTATATTAAATTAAGTTCGATCTATAAAGACCAGTTAGTTAGGTTAATAGGTGATAAACTCTCTCATATTATCGGGTTAGTATTTATAATTATGGGCATCTTTACCATTTTAAGCAATGCGATTTAACCTCACCATACTCTTTATACTTAGTATAGTTCTAAGCTATGCCCAAAAGCCAGCCAACAGCTACCATTGGAAACATCTAGGTCCGCAAACTATAGCAGAATCGCTATGCGACTCAGGCCGATGGACAGGAGTAGGGCAAGGATGGATAGAAGATATTATAATAGAAGATGACCTTTGGATAGCAGGTACTATAACTGGCGGCTTATATAGAAGTACCAATAATGGAAAGAAGTGGAATAAAATAGACAAAGACACTCTTCAGTTTGGTACTACTAGTTTACTCCTGGCAGGTGATATGATATATAGGGGAACAGGTCTTACTCACTATGATAAAGATCTGGGTATCGGTATTCTAAAATCAAAAGACAAAGGTAAAACGTGGCAAGAAACAGGACTTAAGTTTGATAAAAATGAAAGAAATCCGGTTTGGGATATTGCCTGTAATACTACCCTGAAAGTACTAGCTGCTTGTACACCTACTCAAGTATATTTTAGTATAAACAGTGGGGATACTTGGGAGCTTCTGATAGAAGATAAAGAAGAAGATTTTAAGGCCGTATTGTTTCATAATAGTAAGCCAGACGAGCTGTGGATAGGAGGTAAGTCATTGCTAGTGGCAAATCTGAGTACAAAAATAGTGACTGATAAAACTCCGCAACTTTCTGCAAACACTGAGGGTACAAACCAGGAGATAAGCAGAATCGCTATTTGCCAAGATCCTAATAATGATAATCGTTTCCTAGCTTTTTATGGCCTTAGTAGAAGTGGCGTTTTAGATGAGTCACTAGACGGCGGAAAAACTTGGCATGTGTTAAATGATGGCAAACGCATAGAGCGTGCAGATAGACACCATACCGAAGTTGCTATAGCACCGGGAAATTCTAATGTTATTGTTTTAGGAACCTTTAGAACCTACCTAAGTATAGACAATGGAAAAAGCTTTACTACCATCACACATCCAGGAAAAGATAATCCAAGGTTTGCTCACGATGATATTAGAGAGGTTTCTATAAAGAGTGACCAAGAGTTTTACGTAGCTACAGACGGAGGTGTTTTTGGGACCTTGGATGGTGGAGATAGTTGGAAAAATCTATCGGGCAAAGGTTTAGTAGGAATGCAGATCTACGGTATAGATATACTGACTGACAATAGTGTGCTTATGGGGACACAAGACATGGGGTATTTTAGTTATCACAATGGGGAGTGGATTCACCTTGGCTTGTTCTATGGAGATGGCGGTGATGCTCTGGAAATAGGAGATAAAATCTATATAATCATGGGAGGAAGGCTGAGGCAGTTAGATAGTATACATGCCAAAAGGTATAGCTCTTGCCACCCTCCAACGGGTACTAATCCATTTACGGCTAAACTATACAAACATCCTATAGATAGCACTTTGTACTACGTAGGTCATCAGCTATGGCATTACCATGAAGAGTCTTGGACAGATCTTTCTAAGGGATTAGGAGATAGGCTACAAATGATAATGGATATAGATATCAATGATCAAAATCCAAATCAGATGTTCTTCGCATATGACCAACCTACTTGGAACGCTAAAAAACTATCGGGTAAGTTTTTTAAAAGTATAAATGGGGGAGAGTCATGGACAGACATCACACAGAATCTGCCCATATTAGCTTGGCACTATATTACCTCCATTAGTTCTAATCCTACTAACCTAAATGAGGTATATGTTTCGTTGGGCAAAATGGATGACTCATATCTTAATAAGGTTTACCAAAGTGAGGATGGAGGTATGACTTGGAAGAATGTATCGACGGGAATTCCTCCTTACGAAACCTTTAAAATAGAACATATACCAAACTCTTCAGGTGTAATACTAGCTTCATTAGGTGGCCTATTTTACAAAAACGATAAGTTAGACCGATGGATCAGATTAGAAGGTAAAATACCCCCGATAGCTATTCGTGATTTTGTGATTGATATAGAAAACAGAAAAATAATCGTAAGTACTTACGGAAACGGACTATGGCAAATGAAAATGCCCCGAAGAATGCTGAGATACTAGTTTTTGGGTCTTAGAATCCATATGTCTTTTTTAATGAGTCTAGACTCATTAAACGTTTGCATAGCTTGTTCTTCTGATGATCCAGCGTAAAAACCAATTCTATATAGATCATTATCGTATTCTAGTATTTCTGCACCGTTAAAAGACGGCAACCAGGTAGTCCAAAAGTCATATGCCTGAGCATAACTATATGAAGACCCTATGATAATGTAGTATAAACCTCTATTTGGTGTAAAAGAGGCTTGCCTCTGATCGCTCAATTCTGAGATAATGACATCGTTTGCTGTAGGTAGTGCCTCTGAGCCAACGCTTACATTATCTACTAGAGTCGGCTCAGATCCAGCAGTTATTTGAACCTGTGTCTGTCTCTCTACTAACTTTACTATTTCTATAGGTTTTATCTTGGTGAGTTGTACCGATAGGTTTTGATCTAAGGCTGTTATGAAACTGCTACTCTCATAGCCGTCTGCCATTACTATGCCTTCATATTCTGCAATATTTTTATCAGATTTATATATAAAGTTGCCGTTCACATCTGTGACTGCAAATATCCCCATGCCATCATCAGTATTCATTATAATGTATGCATTCGCAATCCCACGGCCTTTTTTGTCTATCACATTACCGAAGAGTGAGCTTATGACTTTGGGCCTATCAACACTAAGGAGTTTATGCTCTCCATTCACTTCACGGGTTATTAAGAACTTAGTTCTACTCAGATTTATCAGCGAGAGTTCATTTTGTTGCGTATTAAGCTCTATACAGTTTAAGAATATAATATTAAAATCTCCTAAATTTTTGTATTTATACAGATCATAACCACCCTTAGATACGTGACCATTAGAGCTTACATATAGCCAATCTTCCGTAATAGTTGGATTAATCTCATTTCCAGCTGAGTTTAAACGATCACCCATATTAACAGGGTTATCAAAACTAGCACCATTGAAATTACTGAGGTATACATCGTAACCTCCAAATCCGCCTTCCTTGTCAGATGAAAAGTAGAGTGTATTAGTGGCCACATCCAGATGAGGAAACGCATAGTTAGCATTACCCTCAAATATCTTACTTGGCTTTTTCCATTTCCCTTTACTCTTATTCAGCAGATATAGGCTAGATGTATTCTTAGCTCTGCTTATTAAACTTGCTACAGCTTTATTACCATTATCAAAATAAGATATAGAACCAAAAGGCATATTTGTGATATCCTGCAGTACTTCTGTTCTATTCTTCAAGTTGCCATCACAATCATGATGATACATCATCATGAGGCCATTTATTTCTGTGTATAGCTTATCTTGAAAAACGGTAGGATTACTTACTGGATAGTCAGTCTTCACAGGATTTGTAGGATATCGAACATTGCTACTTAACACCCGGTCTATTTGTTCGCTGATTGTGAGCCTATTAGATTCTTTAGCGTACTCTTTATAGAATTCTTTAGCTAGAGCTGGTTTATTATCTATGTTTAGTGTGTTTGCGAATAGTAAGAAATCATTAGGAGTAAAATTCCCTTTTTCTAACTCAGAATAGAGCAAAGCTTCGGCCACTATATAGTCTCCACTATTATAAAATTGTCTAGCCTTCTCTATGCCTGTGAAAGGTTGAGAGGCTTTAGACTTGAGCACATTGATTTCTGGAATTTGGGCAATAGAAATAGAGGTGCTCAGAAATCCAATAAAAGCGATAACTAGATAAACGTGTTTGCTCATGCTCATGAATGATGCAAATTTCGTTAAAAAAAATCGAATTCACTATTGACTATTCAAAGCAATGCTCTTAGCAGCTATAAAAGAACCGCTCCAAGCGGCCTGAAAATTAAATCCTCCGGTCACAGCATCTATATTGAGTAATTCGCCGGCAGCATATAAATTGGGTTGTCCTTTTATTCTAAATGAATCAGGTTCTACAACACTAAGGTCTATTCCCCCGGCTGTTACAAACTCTTCTTTGAAAGTGCTTTTACCTGCTATTTGAGATTCAAACTGGCACAGTGCAGAGGTTAATCTCTGTATTCCTTTTTTCCCAATCTCAGACCAGTTAGTATACTCTTTCAGTTCTGCTACTTGGCAGAGATGAAGCCATAGTCTTTTAGATAATTCATGTTCTTTCCAAGACATGATTCGTTCCTTTGGTCTGTCTACCGTATAGCTTTTAAAAAGCTCTCTTAGCCTATTGGCATCATAAGATCCCCAATTAATGACTAGTGTAAATCGATAGTCCAACTGTGACAGTTCTCTAGCGTACCAAGCACTAATTTTTATTACTGCAGGAGCACTATACCCTGCATGCGTTATTAGTAATGGGCCGTTTTCACTGCTATTTTTTATTTCTTTAATACTAACAGATGACTTTTCTACACTCACACCTGCCAGATCTACTAGACTATGATCCTTAGCCTTAAAAGTGAACAGGGATGGGAGCGGAGGTACTATTTCAATGTCCTTAGTACCTAATAAATTGTAAATACTAGGACTGCTCCCAGTACATAAAACTAAGTAGTCACAAGTCACGGCTAGCCTATTGAATTCTAGCTGCCATCCATTTTCTACTTGAGTAAAATTCTCTAGTCTATGACTAAGTTTCACCACTATATTGTGCTTACTAGCAAGGGTGGTTAGACAGTTGAATATAGTATGAGAGGAATTGGTTTTTGGGAACTTACGGCCATCGTCTTCGCATTTTAAAGGCACTCCTCGCTCGGTAAACCATCTTTCGGTATCATCAGAAGTAAATTGCTCAAAAACCGGTAATAGGAAGTCGTGACCTCTGGGATACTGTTTAGTAAGTTCGATAGGGTCCGATATCGTATTAGTCACATTGCATCTTCCACCACCAGAGACTAATACCTTGGTGAGTAGCTTATTACTACCTTCGTATATAGTAACCGCTAATTTGGGATTTTGCTCGGCGATGTTTATAGCTGTGAAAAAACCTGCTGCTCCACCTCCGATTATTGCTACCCTCTTACTCATTTACATCTGAAAAAACTCAATAGTTTCGGTAAGTACCTCAGCAAATGCTTTTGGTATCTTTCTTTCTGTGAGTGGATGTTTGGTATTAAAAGTATGATCTGCGGCCTCTATCTCTACAAGGATGGAGTGATGTACCTCGCTATATATAGTGTGTGCGTCTGTCAAGGGTACTACGGTATCACTTTCGCCGTGTATTATGAGCAGTGGGCAGTCTATGTTTTCTAAGCCAGAGCCTAAGTGCAACTCTTTAGCATTTTGAGCGTATGCATCTACGAACTGGAAGTAGATAGGCATATCTACATTTGTGCGAGCATTAGGTATGTGGTGCACACCTTCTTTTCGCCAACTATTTACCTCTTTTAATTCTAGGTATCGCTCTAGGTCAGATACGCTAGCCCATGTAGCACATTTGGTTATCCTTTTGTCTGCGGCAGCTCTTAGCAGTGATATGGCACCACCTCTGCTATGTCCTATTAGAAATATCTCACCGTTCCAACTAAAGTCAAAGGAAGATGATTTTTTCTCAATGAAATCTACTACAAGGCCTAAATCATCTAATTCTATTTTAAAATTATTATTACCAAAAGCCTCTAGATCTTTAAAATCTGTAAGATTCTCTGGTGTGGTGCCGTTATGCGAGAAATTAAACTTGAAGAATGGCAATCCTTTTACCGCAAATATTTCTGCTGCTAGTGGCCATGCACCCCAATCTTTAAATCCTTTGAAACCATGTACAAAGATGACTATAGGTACTTCACCTGCATACTTAGCATAGCTAAGATCCGCCGTGATTAGCTTCTCTTTACTTCCTTTAAATTTAAATTGCTTTCGCTCTATCGGACTACTCACCTTTGCATTATTTTAAAGGTAGATTTAGCATTGAACTTGATAGCCGCATCGCCTACTCTGATTATTTCTATAGACATATATATTGGATCATTTGGTCTATCGCCTCTGCCGCGTGGCACATTTCCCATAAAATCTACTATATTTTGACCTAGCACTACTTCCCCAAATATATTATAAGCACCATCTAACCACGGTGTAGCTTTATGAGTTATGAAAAACTGACTACCATTGGTGTTTGGTCCAGAATTTGCCATACTGAAAATGCCAGGTTTATTGTGTTTCAATTCAGGATGAATCTCATTTTTAAACTTATAACCAGGTCCACCGCTGCCTATACCATCTGGGTCTCCACCCTGAATCATAAAACCTGGAATCACTCTATGAAATATGAGACTATCGTAAAAAGGCGTACCAATAGGTCTTGCCGTATTTTCTAGAGTACCTTCCGCTAAGCCGACAAAATTGGCAACGGTAAGCGGTGCTCTGTTCATATAGAGCTTACCTACTATATCTCCTATACTTGTTTTGATATATGCGTACATCCCGTCTTCTTTTAAGTCTAGTTGCTTGGCTTGTACATTTACTAGTTTGAGTTTCGTAGTTGGTTTATCTATAGCTTGCTCTTCTTTAGGTACTTGAGTTTCAGAAACCTCTAACTGATATAAAAATCCTTTCGTGGCTTCAAAACCTTCAATCTTTTGATTAAGCGTAGTCCATTCGGTGGCCTTTTCAGAATATTTCACTTGCAAACAAGTGCCAGTGGCACATTCAGATTGTTCACTATTTACCCAAACAGTTTTATTCTGAGGTTTTTTACCCTTGAATATAGAGCAAGAACTTATGACTAAAAGTGCGATTAATAATTGATGTACTTTCATGGCCGCAAATGTAGAAAATACAATGTTTACTCATTGATATTTTCAATAATAATGTATCTATTTAGGTCTCTGAGCGACTGAAACAGCGTTTAAATATGAAAAATTTATTTTTCATCTACACAATGTGAGTATTGCGGTATAGAATTATCAAGGGTATTCTTTTTTGATTGGTACCTAATGTGCTAATCTTGCAGTCTTGTATGAGTTTAACAGCTGAAATAGAAAAACGCAAAACATTTGGAATCATTTCTCACCCAGATGCAGGTAAAACTACGCTTACCGAGAAGCTTCTACTTTTTGGGGGTGCTATTCAAACTGCGGGTGCAGTAAAGAGTAATAAAATCAAAAAAACTGCGACTTCTGATTTTATGGAGATAGAGAAGCAGCGTGGTATCTCGGTGGCTACTTCGGTGATGAGTTTTGAGTATAAGGGTAAGAAAATCAATATTCTAGATACTCCTGGGCACAAGGATTTTGCTGAGGACACCTATCGTACTCTTACCGCTGTAGATAGTGTAATATTGGTAGTAGACGTGGCAAAAGGAGTAGAGGCCCAAACTCGTAAACTAATGCAAGTATGTAGAATGCGTAATACTCCAGTTATCATCTTTGTAAACAAAATGGATAGAGAGGGTCAAGATCCCTTCGATATACTAGAAGAGTTAGAAAACGAGTTGCAAATCACCACAAGACCACTTAGTTGGCCTATTAACATGGGGCGAAGATTTAAAGGAGTATTTCTTCTTCACGATAACTCATTAAACCTATTTGAAGCGGATAAAACGAAAAAGGCGGCTGACTACGTTCAGATAGAAAACTTAGAAGATGAACGATTAGATAAAATAATAGGAGAGGATGATGCTAATCAACTAAGAGAAGATGTAGAGTTGATCAATGGTGTTTTTGAGCCTTTTGATGTTTCACTATATGAAGAGGGACTGTTGGCACCTGTATTTTTCGGTTCTGCCCTTAATAATTTTGGGGTACAAGAGATGCTAGATACATTCGTAAAAATAGCTCCATCGCCTAGACCACGGCCCACAGATAAACGAGAAGTAGAGCCAGACGAGAAAAAAATGACTGGTTTTGTTTTTAAAATACATGCTAATCTAGATCCAAATCATCGAGATAGAATTGCATTTCTGAGGGTGTGTAGCGGAACTTTCGAGAGAAATACCTTTTACATTCACCCGCGTACCGGTAAAAAGATGCGTTTTAGTAATCCGTATACTTTCTTAGCAGATAGTAAGGAAGTAACTCAATTTGCATACCCAGGAGATGTAGTAGGATTATACGATACAGGAAATTTCAAAATTGGGGATGGACTTACAGAAGGAGAGGAGCTTGTGTTTAAAGGGATACCAAGCTTTAGTCCTGAACTATTCCGTGAGGTAGTTAATATGGACCCAATGAAGAGTAAGCAGCTAGAGAAGGGTTTAAACCAGCTTACAGACGAGGGTGTCGCTCAGCTATTTACACAGCAACCTGGTAATAGAAAAATAATAGGTGTAGTAGGTGAATTACAGTTTGAGGTAATACAATATAGACTGGAGCACGAGTATAATGCCAAAGCTAGATTTGATTCTGTAAACTACCACAAAGCGTGTTGGATGACGGGAAATAAAGACAAGATAGCTGAGTTCATAAAATACAAACCACAAGATGTGGTGCTAGACAAAGATGAAAATCTAGTATACTTAGCTCAAACAGCTTATCTATTGCAAATGGCCAAATCTAACAATCCAGAGATAGAATTTCACGAGACCAGTGAGTTCAAAGTGTCTATGGCCTAGTCATTTAGCCTATTTTATAATACAGGATATTATAATTAAAAGAATTTTTACAAGATTGATTAACCCCTTTTTAAACGGTTAATCAATGTATACATTAAAAGTCCCTTTCTTTTTAGATAGGTAGTCAAAGTAATCATTTAATAAGCCGATGCCATTAATAAACGAAAACAAATGAGCTACCGAAACGTAAAGCTTAAATACTGCGTGCTACCGTTTGAGGCAATGCCTTCTATACGTATCTGACCTTTATAAAACTCTAGGAGCTCTATTAGTTGAGCAGGATCATTCTGAGCTTCTCCATTCACTTTTACAAAAATAAAACCTTCACTAATGTTCATTTTACGGAGTTTACCTGTTGATATATTTGTCACTTTCACGCCGTTTTCTATTCTGAATGTTTTAGCTTCTAGTTTAGAAATAGCTTCAAACTCGCCACCAAGGGTTTCACTGATTATCGATTCTTTCTTAGTGATTTTAGTTGTGCCGTTTTTATTGACCAAAGTAAGTTCCAGCTCCATCTTATTCTCATTTCTAAAAACCTCAAACTTTACTATATCACCTGGTCTAAGGTAAGCGATACGTTCATCGAACGTAGATTTACTGTCAATTATTTTCTCATTTATTTTGCTAATTACATCACCCACTTCTAGCTTTTTAGCTGCCTCATCATTCGTCCCGGTTATCCTTTTTATGAGTACACCATTGCTTCCTAGTTTCTCACCTATATCACCATCTATGTCTACTACGTCTACACCCACAAATCCTCGCTGCACTTCACCATATTCTCTCAAGTCATCAATGGTTTTCATCACTATATTACTGGGTATTGCAAATCCGTAACCTACATAACTACCTGTTTTGCTAGCTATGGCAGTGTTTACGCCTACCAAGTCACCCTCTAGATTCACCAACGCACCTCCACTGTTTCCAGGATTAATAGCGGCATCTGTTTGTATAAAAGACTCTATCGGAAATTGATTATTTACGATGTTTATATTTCTTCCTTTGGCACTCACTATACCCGCTGTTACGGTACTAGTAAGATTAAAGGGATTTCCAACAGCTAGTACCCACTGACCTATTTGTACATCATCAGAATTACTAAAAGTAATTGGTTTTAAATCGGTTGCCTGTACCTTTAGTAAAGCCAAATCGCTACTAGGATCAGCACCTATTAGCTCAGCACTGTAGCTTTTTTTGTTGCTGCTCAGTACTACATCTATTTTATCCGCATTAGCTATTACGTGATTATTTGTGACGATGTATCCATCTGCACTTATAATAACCCCAGAACCAGTACTAGCGACTTTGCCTATACGTCCAAAAGGATCAAATCCAAAACCCCAAAAACCACTAGATTGATACTGCTGAGACTCCGTTTTTATAAATACCACACTCGCAGTGCTGCTTTTAGATGCATCTATAAACCCAGTCTCTAAGTTTGCCATTTCGGAAGTATTAACATTCCGATAGGGCGTTTCGTCACCTTGTTTTATTAAAATAGTGCTATCGGTATCAAACCAAGTTTTATATGCAAATGCACCTAGAAATGAGGCCATTAGGCACACTGCAACTAAAAGTAAAGACTGACTTTTTTTCATATTTCTAACTATTCAAAAATGTTGCCAAACTCAAAGCCTAATAAACTACAGCTTGGACGTATATTTTTTTAACAGGATTTATAGGGTCATTAGAGTAGACCGTTATGGCTTTAGATTGTGAGCCCTTCTTATACAATGAATCAAACTTAACATCAACTTTTATACTTTCTCCTGGAGCTATTACTAGCTTAGAAGGAGCTATTATAGCACAACTGCAATCCGTATCTATTCGTCTTATTATAAGGTTTGTTTTGCCAGAATTAGTAATATCTATATTTCTTCTAGTAATAGCACCACTCTTTACTTCTCCCATTTGTATTTTTTCATTGCTAAATACTATCTGAGGTGCTTTCTTATAATCACGTTTCTTCCACTTGCTATAGTCTTGCTTATAGTTTATACCTACCGTAATTTGCTTGGTAGGGAAAAATTTATCATTGGTTTTAAGCCTCAGAATATCTGTATTTTTGCCAACGGTATCTAGCACATCCACTTTTAGTAATAATGCTTTAGTCTCACCTACTTTAAGAGTAATCGGGGTATTGAGAGTGGTAATGTATGCTGGGCTTTTAGTAAAACCGCTGATGATTATATCGTTGTACCCATCATTTGATAATAGTACAGAATCCAAAAAAGTTTGCCCTACATATCTATCTCCCCAGTCTAGTCTTATTTTGTCTAGCAGTAAATATCCAAATTCGCCTTTATAATATACGTTTGGATCTCTTTCCTCGGAAGAAGCTATTTCTGCTGTAAATTTTAGTTCCACTTGATAGTCATCAGAGTAGTTGCCTATTACATTCACATACTTATCTACCTTGCCTCTCATGCCTTTAGGGTTAAACTCTACACTAATATCGCCTGAAGCCCCTGAAGCTATAGTATCTGCAGAACTTCTAGGGTTGGTGCACCCACAAGCTGCGTCTAAAGATCTGATCACAAAGTCCTGAGTACTATTATTTGTAAATTGATAATTGGCTAAAACTATACCTCCTTCTACAAATATTCTACCAAAGTCTATGGTTGTTTTTTCGAAAACGATGTCACTTTTTTTAACTTGAGCTGAAGAAGACCAAGCAATAAAAAAGAAACTTAGAATAAAAAATAATTGCTTCTGCATATTGTGTTTCAAAGAAAACGACATTTAGTTATCTATAATTATGAAGTAGATGAAATGTATGTAAAAAACGTTGCCTACCATTCCAAAACTTATCTTTACTTTCGCTCTGTGAGTAACGAAATCTTACAAGGCAATGCCGATGATTTATCAGATTCTGAGAAGGACATTGAACGAGTTTTACGACCGATATCTTTCGATGATTTTGCGGGACAAGATAAGATATTAGAAAATCTAAAAATATTTGTACAAGCTGCTAATCAAAGAGGTGAAGCACTAGATCACGTTTTACTACACGGCCCTCCAGGTCTTGGTAAAACTACCTTAGCCAATATTATAGCCCATGAACTAAACAGCAACATTAGAATAACTAGTGGCCCGGTTTTAGAAAAACCTGGAGATTTGGCAGGTTTGCTTACCAACTTAGACGAAGGCGACGTACTCTTTATAGACGAGATACACAGACTAAGCCCAGTAATAGAGGAGTATCTGTACTCGGCTATGGAAGATTATAAAATTGATATAGTGCTAGATACAGGTCCTAATGCTAGAAGTGTACAAATAGGTATAAGCCCTTTTACACTCATAGGAGCTACTACTAGAAGTGGATTACTTACTTCTCCGCTTAGAGCTCGATTTGGAATAACAAGTAGATTAGAATACTACGATAAATCACTACTAGCACAAATAGTAGAGCGGTCTTCCAGTATTTTAAATATGCCTATAGACCATAAGGCGGCTATAGAAATAGCTGGTAGGAGTAGAGGCACACCTAGAATTGCTAATGCTCTGCTAAGAAGAACTAGAGATTTTGCTCAGATAAAAGGAGATGGCACCATAAGCTTAGATATAGCACAGATAGCGTTAAATGCTCTAAATGTAGATGCTCTAGGCCTAGACGAGATGGATAATCGCATTCTTGCAGCTATTATTGATAAATTCAAAGGAGGACCTGTAGGCCTAAGCACTATAGCTACAGCAGTGAGCGAAGAGGCTGGAACTATAGAAGAAGTATATGAACCGTTTTTGATTAAAGAAGGTTTTTTACAACGAACAGCAAGGGGCCGAGAGGCTACAGAGTTAGCCTATAAGCATCTTGGCAGAACTATGACTCGCGGTAATAATCCAAGCTTATTCTAGTGCTATGCTTCTAGCATCAGCACAAAAAAATACCGATAAAGTAAAAGAAATAGCGTCACAATTGGGATTTGCCTATTGTGGTATTAGTAAAGCGGAACATCTGGAAGAAGAAGAAGTGCATCTTACTAACTGGTTACAAAAAGGGTATCACGGTAAAATGCAGTGGATGGAGGGCCATTTTGATAAACGAGTAGACCCAACCAAGCTCGTAGACGGGGCTAAATCGGTTGTCTCTTTATTATTCAATTATTATCCTGAAGAAAAGTATGATAGTGAAGACTATAAAATATCTAAGTACGCATACGGTGCAGACTACCACCACATCATAAAACATAAACTTAAAACATTTCTACAGCATATTAACACAGAAATAGGAGAAGTAGGAGGTAGGGTTTTCATAGACTCAGCTCCGGTTCTCGATAGAGCTTGGGCAGCTAAGAGTGGCCTTGGCTGGATAGGCAAAAACACTATGCTCATCACCAAACAAGAGGGAAGCTTTTACTTTATAGCAGAGTTAATTATTGATTTAGATCTAGTAGCAGATGCACCTACTACAGATCATTGCGGCACTTGCACAGCTTGTATAGATGCTTGTCCTACAGATGCTATAGTGGCTGACAAGGTAGTAGACAGTACAAAATGCATTTCCTACCTTACTATTGAGCTAAAAGAGAATATACCGGCATCCTTCGAGGGGCAAATGGAAGGCTGGGCATTTGGATGTGATATTTGCCAAGATGTATGCCCTTGGAATAAATTCAGCCATGCTCATACTGAAAGTGCTTTTAATCCTCATCCAAAACTCAAAGAACTACACCAAAACGACTGGGAAGAACTTACCGAAGAAGTTTTTAAAGATGTATTTAAAAAATCTGCGGTAAAGCGTGCTGGGTTTATGAAATTAAAAGAAAACATACTTTTTGCTCAAAAGGAGAATTATCTTAGCGGCAGTAAGAAGAAACTCCTTTAACTAATAATGGAATGAATACTTCACTAGAAGAAGAAAGCCAAAATAATTTTTTTTATATAAATATCCACTTAGGCACATTACTTGTTTATACTTACTAAAATGACCAGACTTTTAACATTTACTTTATCCATTTTTATTCTAACATCCTCTTTTGGAAATATTGGTGATGACAAGATTGACCCCAAAAAATTTGACCATAACTTATATGAAAAGGTCCTATTGCTCAAAATCAATGCGTACAGGAAAGAGAAAGGAATTCGTCCGCTTATGTCCAACACTATCATATATAAGGTGGCGGCAGATCAAAATACTTTTTTGAAGACTAAAAGTGATATAACACATGACCAGCCCACCGCTGGCAAAAAAAATGTTCAGCAACGATTAGTTAGCTATATCAATGTAAAAAACTATAGTGTGGCTGAGAATATAGCACGAACTTTTGTCCTGCTAAATACTCAAAACTACCTTAGGGATGGTAGTACTAAAAAAAGTGTAGCCACCACGTATAACGAGGCGGCTACGTATATGCTCAACGCTTGGATAGCAAGCGAATTTCATAATAAAAACTTAATTAATCCAAATTATCAATTAAGTGGGATTGCTTCTTACTTCAATCCTCAAAATTATTCACTTACTGCAGTGCAAGTTTTTGCAACTATAAAGTAAGTCAGCTATTTTTAGTGCTGGTGTCCCTCTGGCCCGTGTACGTGACCGTGAGTTATTTCTTCTTCTGTAGCTGCTCTTAGGTTAGCTATATCTCCAGCAAAATGTAATTCTTTACCAGCTAATTGATGGTTGAAATCCATAGTAACTTTATCGTCTGATATAGCTTGTACTACACCTACCATTGGCTGACCATCCTGGTTTGTCAATTGTAACTGTGCTCCAGCAAATACTTCTGTGCTCATATTCCCATCTACTAAAAATATAGCTTTATCTAGATCTACTATAGCTTCTGGATTCAGCTCACCGTATCCTTCGGCAGCAGGTACTGTGAAATCGTACTTGTCGCCTTCTACTAAGCCTTCTAGTTGCTTCTCGAAACCAGGAATCATCATCCCGTGACCGTGAAGGTAAGTAAGAGGTGTATCTCCAGATGCGTCAACTGGCTGCCCTTCTACTTCTAATGCGTAATTTACACCTACTACGGTGTTATTTTCTATCTTCATTGGGGCAAAGGTATAAACCTTGTTTTACTATCAAACCTTCAACGTAAATAATATCTTCGCACAGATGAAATATACTAGATTACAAGTTGAAGAATTACACGAGCTAGAAAAAGAATTTATTAATTTCTTAGTTGTAAACGGCGTCACAGCAGATGATTGGGTAGCTATCAAAGAAAATGAGCCTGTAAATGCAGATGAGATTATCAATCAATTTAGCGATGTAGTATGGGAAGGTGTGCTCAGAGGAGTGCAATACCTTAAAAAAGCTGAGAAGGACACTGTATTTTATTTCAAAGCAGACAAAGAGGATATACATCTGATTAGAATAGTACAATTAGATAGCAAAGCAGAACAGCATATTGCTTCCAAGAAATACTCGAAAGTACGTGAATTAGAATTATTTGATATGATACAAAATGGCTGTACTATCAATGATGGCAAGGAGTATAAGAAATTGGAATAAAATAATTCTACTTTCCTACTCTTGGAGAGTCAGTACTCACCTTTTCCTTATAATTTTCGTACCTATTTGGCTTTATTTCTTTAGCCGTATAGATTACTTTGTAGTTAAAATAGTCCACCTCATACTTTAGAAAAAGAGATCCATTAGACTCTCTCAAGAAATAATTCCATAAGTCATCATTGATGTTCACGTATTGCGTTTTATCTACTTTTAATGCTTCCGTATACCAGTATTTTATCGTTAAGTACGCTATTGAATTCCCTTTGGCACTTAGCGATTGTGCACCTATAGATACATCTTTAAGATCATACTCCATTACTTTTATTTTTACATTATCTTCACTCAAAGAATTCAACTTAATAATGTTTTGAGTACTTGCTTTATGAGTAAAGAGGGTGTCTGAATTATTATACTTTTCCATCACCAAATTCTCCTCTAAGTCTACATAGTATAAATCATACCCTTCTGGCGAGTTGCCATTATACTTACGTTGAATGTCTCCGTTTTTGAATATAGTAAGGTACATTTCGTCTCCAAAAAAAGACTTCTTTGCCTTGGCCGAAGTGTCCGTAGTGCTCAGCACTACTTCTACATCGTATATTATA
>Ga0307993_1000237_pt1 | contig 18590 bp, 28 predicted proteins | sample EllFjometagen260_FD_203163 | JGI IMG/M metagenome (GOLD analysis project Ga0307993, IMG submission 203163) | Marine microbial communities from Ellis Fjord, Antarctic Ocean - #260 | ecosystem: Environmental > Aquatic > Marine > Unclassified | place: Southern Ocean | collected 2014-11-02 | reverse complement strand
CATCCACAAACCTTTGCTCTCACGTGCATCGACTACATCAATGTGTGCCCTGCGTACATTATCGTTATGCCACACACGGTTAACCCATGTGTCGCTATTAAAATGTGCTAAGCCTGGCTCATCATACTCGGTTGCTTTTTCGTTAAAGATATCAATTATGTCATTCTGACACTGTATCAGTTTGTTCCAAATAATGCTCAATGTCTAACTCCATAAGTTCTTTAAATAAATTAGTTGCTGATGTAAATACGTACTTTGCTTCATCGGCCATATCATCATTAGTTTTTGATCTAATAGCTTCTTTTAATGCAGCAGTGTCGCCCTCGAACTGATACATTGTACCTTTGCCCGGAACACGCTTTGCAATCATCTGTCCGCCACTTAGGTCGCCCATGTGCAATACATAAAGGTGTGCCATCAATTTATCTGCATCGTGCATAATTGTTCTCATGTGCATAATGTATTCTTGTGTGCTTGCTACTAGCTCAGGAGGAGTATCATCTGACCATAATTCTAAAAAGTCAGCCTCGATCTTCATCTTGCGTCTAATATGCGGCAATTCATTCATTAATCCTTGTGCGCCTGCCATTGCTTCTAACAAGTCGTATTTCTTATGTTGATTCCAAAGATAGGTTGCATAAAACCTTGGATTAATATTTTTGCTCATTAACACTTTTACAAAGCCTTGACGCTCTGCATCCATGTGTGCTTCTTTAGTAAGTTCTTTTAAGTTGCTCATTCTTGCTCCAATCTAAGCTGTAATGGAAATCCGTGATCCTTTGAAAGTGTAACTGCTTCTACACTTTTCTGTTCTGCGATTTCGTAATTATAGGTTCCGCAGACTGCGCTGCCTTCATTGTGTACTGTTAACATTATTTGCTGTGACGTAATTTCAGTATGTTTAAAGATACTAACTAATACACTTACTACCCAATCCATTGGAGTGCTGTCATCATTAAGCAAAATTACATTAAACTTTTTAGGCATGAGTGTTTCTTGTTTAATTTTTTCATCAATAATGACTTCTGTGTCTGTACTCATGTTCATTCTCCTGTATTAATGTTGGGGGAGATATTTCGCTCCCCCTAGACTGCTTACTTGTCTGATAAACCGTCAGTTGCTTTGTGTATTGCGCCTGATGTAACAATCTTAATTGTCTTAGGCTTTAGTGCATCTGGTATTTCACGTATTAGGTGTACGTTTAGCATACCTAGTTCTAGTGTTGCACCAACTACGGTAACGTGGTCAGCAAGTGTAAATTCTCTACGGAAATCACGTCCGCCGATTCCTTTGTGTAGGTAGGTTACTGTTTCGTCTCCCTTAGGGGGTGTTCCTACAATCTGTAGTTGATCACCGTCTTTAGTGATCTCAAGATTGTCCATACTAAAGCCGGCCACAGCGACTGAGATCATATATTCGTCTTCGTTGACTTGTGCGATGTTGTATGGGGGATAACCATTTCCGTTTGGACTCTTTTCAAAGCCTCTTTCGAGTTCATTAAATAGTCTGTCAAAGCCAATAGTAGCTCTGTGGAATTGTGGTAGGTTTACTGTTTGTAGTCTTGTCATTTTGTTTTCTCCTTTTAAAAAGCAAGATATAATAGTGAGACCCTTTACGGCATCTCACTTTTATTTATCATTTGCCTGCGTACACAGAATTAAATTGTTGTGTACAACGAACAAACGTTGTGCATTTGCTAAGTTGCTTGAGCTTCATAGCGCCTGCGTATGTACAAGTTGATCGAATACCTCCGAGCAAGTCTTGTACTGTGGCCGCTACTTCTCCGCGATACGGAACAAGTACTTCACGACCTTCAGAGGAACGATAATCTTTCAATCCTCCAAAATGTTTTGTGTTTGCTGCATCACTACTCATACCGTAGAACGCTACAAACTGTTTTTCTTTGTATACTGTTTCGTAGAAGTTATCATCTGTTTTAATAACTTCATCTGTTTCATAAATTTTAGTAATTACATCGCCGCCGCCTTCATCGTGTCCAGCAAGCATACCTCCAAGCATTACAAAGTCAGCACCGCCAGCAAAGGCTTTAGCCACATCACCAGGGCAAGTGCAACCGCCATCAGCAATGATATGTCCACCAAGACCGTGAGCTGCGTCTGCGCACTCGATGACAGCTGAGAGTTGCGGATATCCCACCCCAGTTTGAATACGAGTAGTACAAACACTACCAGGGCCAATGCCCACTTTAATAATATCGGCTCCAGCAAGAATCAACTCCTCTGTCATTTCACCAGTAACTACGTTACCTGCTATAATTACTAAGTCTGGAAATTGATCACGTACTTTACGTACTCTTGCCGCAAAGTGATCACTGTATCCGTTTGCAATATCCATACATACATATTTTAGTTGATCACATACTTCTGCGTGTACATCAACCAACTTATGAAAGTCTTCATCACTTGTGCCTATACTCATAGCAACATTAGCTGTACGCTCTGGTATATCACTATTAAAGTATTCTACAAGTGCTTCTACTGAGTAAGTCTTAACTAGGCAAGTAAAGATATCACCTTCAGCAAGTTTGTCTGCCATTTCAAATGTGCCAACACCGTCCATGTTACTTGCCATAATCGGCACGCCTTCGTACTCTTCTTTACTGTTTCTAAATTTAAACTTACGATCAAGTTTAACTTGACTGCGGCTTTTGAGTGTGCTACGCTTTGGACGAATAAGAACATCCTTGTAGTCTAGTTTAACGTCTTGATCAATTCTCATTGTTTCTCTCCGTAGTTAAAAGATATAGATAGTCTATCTGTTGCTGATTGATTACTATCAACGCTGTGCATTAGCCAACTAGGAAAAATGTAAAGCATATTTGTCTTTGCTGTATAAGATGTTATAGTACTAGTATAACTGGAAGTGTTTAGTTTGTCAAGCGGAATATGATACTCTGCATTGTCTTTTCGTTCGAACTGTATGTTACCTTGATTAGATGTTGCATCTATGTAATAGACTCCGCTTAGTACTGAACCTAAATGATGATGTGACGCATTGTAACTTCCTGGTGGATTAATGTTAATCCACGCATTTGACATTTCTAAACTTCCAAGATTGTTTTCAACTGTAATCTCTTTGATAGTGTCGTCTATGCAAGTAACCAAGGCGTCTAGTGATTCACACATGCCACCGACTAAGTCTTTACTGTGCCAGCCACCTTTGTTGCTAATTACACAACCAAGACTTATTTCTTTTAATTGATAAGAAAATACTCTTAGTTGTGAATTATCAATAGTTAAAGGTTTACTCCACACATATGTAGGAAATAAAACTTCACGTTGTAAGGACAAATTAGAATCCTTTAATAAAGTCGAGGTGTATTAATTTCGTCTTTAGAAAGCTGTTTCTTCCAACGTGCTATACCCGCCTTTTTTGCTTTTGCACGTTTCTTGCTTGGCTTAACAAATTCTTGACGGTCACGGACTTCTTGGATGATGCCGGCTTCTTGTACTTTCTTTTTGAATCTACGCATCGCGCCTGTAACGTCTCCGTTTCTCACTTCAACACGACATCCGTCATTCATTGGGTTACCGTTTGGCTTAAAATTATTCTTTTTCAAAAGTTGTACCTCCATGTACAATGCTGTCTAGGTTATAAATTCTGTTTGAACTTATTTTATTATAAAACAACTGTTCGCCACTAGTCAGCCAATACGTATTTGTATTAGCAATAAAATATGCGGCTAGTGCTGTAATATTCTGTGGGCAATTATCTATGTCTAAGATAACGCAATTTGCTTGTTTAGCTAATCCAAGTAACCAATCAGGATCATGTTCGTCATTCTCTACTTCATACATGTAAAGATTGCACGGCTGATCAAAATTAGCGATTAGATTGTTAAATTGTTCTTTTATTTGTGTGCTTGGGTATATCAGTAAGAAACTGTAATCATTGTTATACAGCCTATCCGGCGGCGTTATTAGATTTATTTTGTTCACTTATCACCTATTGTTTTCCAAATTGAGCTTTCGCTTTGTTCTTGGTTCTGTATATATTCGGGTTTATTATCTTCACTGTCCAAATCTGGCTGCACATAGTCTTCCCACGGTAGCCTATTAATAATTCCTGCCTTATATTTTTGCTTGTGTTCTTTTAATGTTTCGTTTGGGTTATCATTCTTCCAACGATGTTTAGCATCTTGCCAAACAGGGTGTAGATCAAGTTCATCTAACTGTGCGTCAGTATACTTTTGTACTACAGGAATTTCTAGTTCTTCAGTATAAAACATTCTGTTGGCAGTGTCTGGGATATCTTTCTTATTTAACCCTTCCGACGATTTTATACTTTTTTTTTGAACTGGAACTTCTTCTTCTGGTGTTGCATCCATATAGGATTGTGCTATCTTATCTTCGGCAAACTCTTTGTCTATTGTTTCTTGATCCACGTCTTCAAACTTAGGAACTTCGATTTTTTCGTCTGGGTCTTTTGGGCCAGGGTTGTCAACTATCTTTTGCATCCTTGCACGGTCATTGCTTATACCTTTGTTCCTTCGAGCAAAGTCAAACGTATACTGACTAGCAATTAGTAACAATACTGCAAGTGGGTCAAACACAAAGATAATAATTATAATTACCCATGTAACTGCTTTCTCTAGCATGTTCTTGTCTGCGTCTTCGCCATACACAAATTCAGCAATGTATTTGATTGGTCCTACTTCTGCTTCTAGCTGACGATACTCGCCTTCTAGTTCGTACTTCTGTTCTGTAAGTATTTCTATTTCTGCATTAGCTGTTTTAATACGTTCGCCTTGTTCGTCAACCGCCGCATCAATTTCAACTGTTTTATCTGTTTGTGCAAGCTGGCTACGTAGTCGTTCAATAAGTGTTTGACTGTTAGCTACTTGTGCTTCTGCACTTTCACGTAGTCGTTGTATCTCATCTCTTGCTGTAGAAATTACAGGCGATTCAGTTTGACGCACTTCGTTAATTTTATCTAACATAGTTAGTTCACGAGCTTTGAGTGCAGGTATTTGTACTGTGCGAATGTCTTTAACAACACCTGCTAGACGTGTACGTTCTTTGTCTACAGTAGATGTTGCGTCTTTGCGTACTTGTGCTACTTCGCCTTGTATTTGCGTTATACGGTCACGTTGTGCCGCTACCCATGCTACTAATGCTCTACGTGTGTTTCCGCCAAATGCACCGTCACTGCTTACGCCTATGATAGCTTGTCCAGCACGTATTTGATCCTTCTCACTACTTTGTAGTTGATTAGTAACTCTAATAATCTCTGCTTCTAATCCTGCAATTTGTGATAGTAAAGGCTCTACTCCACTCGAGTCACTTGATAGTGTACTAATTGTAGACTCGTACTCTTTGGCACTTGTTTCTAAACGCAGGATCTCTGCTGTAATACTTATAAGCTGATCTTCGTATGGCTTTGTGCGAGTAGAGTCGTTTGTTCTTGCGCTTTCAATAGTTACATTCTGTTGTGCAATAGCAGGTTCAATACGTTTAAACGCTAGGTCAATACGTTCTTGCTCTTTGTCTATTTGTGATTGTATGTTAGCATCACTACCTGTGCCACTAGTTTGTAGTGCATTAATTTTAGTTTCTGCACGAACAATAATTTCTTCTTGTCTACCAATTTCAGTTATTAGTCGCTCTACTTGTGCAACACTTTCTTCGCCAGCACTTGTCTGTTCAATATGTGCTTTACTTAGATAGCCAAAGATGCCCATGCTTGTAATAAACATAAGAACAAGTACAGCTAGTGCTAGGTAATATTTAAGCCACCATGCTGCTTGAGACCAATACCTATGCAACCATACTGCTGTAACTAGTTTAGCTACTTCAAGTGTTGTGCCCATAATCATTATGGGAATGGCTGCGGCAGCAAATATAGCCACTAGGCCCGCTACCGAATAATATATTGCGACCGCACTAATTGTTAGTGCTGTCAGCATTGTAAGAAAAGCTAAAAACATTGTAGTGTATTTATTGGGTTCTGGATACATAATTAACCTTTACTATTACTCAATTAAAATTCCAACGTTTAGCACTGCCATTGTAGCAGGCAGTTTCCTGGAAGTGTTTTTGTTTGCCTCTATACATCATTGTATTAAACATATAGTGACACCCTGTTGCATCAATTTGTACAAGTTTTACAACACCAATACTGTTACCTGGCACTTCCCAAGTACATTGTTCGCCAACTTGCATTTCTCTTAATGCAAAATCAACACACCTATTGTACTCAGCTTGTGCTATTGTTGGAACTGTATAATAGTTCTTTTTAATGGCATTGAAGCCCAGATCGTATGCGCTTCGATTAGCTTGGAACTGTGTAGCAACACTAAAGTTAGTAGTAGGATTGCTAGCACCACATGCTGTTAATAAACTAATCGAAAGTAGGATAAGCAAAAGCCGCATTGACTGGTCTCCAGGTTGCTCGACCACGATGGTCTGTAAATTTACACAATAATGTTTCACCAGCTTTAGGATCGTTTCTGTTAGAGTCTAACGGACGACTGATCCTACAACTACTAGCAACACCTATATCCTTAACAACGTGTTCTACTCTAGGCTTGTCAGTACATTCAGTTAAGCCTTCGCTGTTTACTGTATCACCTTGTGTACGAATCTTAGTTGTTTGATAACAATACTGCGAATTGCTATGATAGCCGTTGTTTGTCATCATCTTTGGACTAGATGAGCATGCTGACACTGCCAGCATGACTCCTAGTAATACAATTATCTTAGTCATTAGACAAAGCTGCTTGTGAAGACCGTGTTAAAGCTGCTTCGTCTAGAAAGCCGTTAGCGACATTTCCAATTGTTTTAGCTTCTTGAACTAGTTGATCAAAAGTTTCTTTGTCCATTCTAAGTTTTACAAAAGTAAACATTTTACCTTGGTACTTAAACGTACCTGTTTCTTTTGCAATGTGCTCGCGGATTGATGTATTTTTTACAGTGTACTGAATACGTGTCAGTGTTTGACGTGACTCAGTGCCGTTGTTATCTTTGAACTCCATTGTAGTTTCGCTGTTTACTTGTGAGTTCATTCGCTTTGCAAAGTTGTTCATTGCAATTGCGTACATTTGCTCTTCTGCGGCTTGTTGGAAAATACTTTCTCCTGCGCCACATGCAAATGCATATTCTTGCTTCCACCAAAAGTATCCAGATGCGCCTGATTCTACACAATTTGAATACCATTTCGGCTGTGCATATTCGTCGCGTTCTGTGATAGTAGTCATCCCTGAACATGCACCAAGTGCTAATGTAGTTGCAAGGATAGCTGTCGTCTTAAACAGATTCTTCATAGTAATGCCTCTTTCTGTGTGCCTTAATTAATGTTTAACTTCTGTTAACAATACTAGTATATACTCTTATACTAGTTTGTCAACCTTTTTTGGATAAATTTTATGGTGCTCTAAAAAATAGGTGGGCGCCGATACGTCCAATGTCATGCATATTCTTGTTCCAACTAGGATTTACATAAGTTGCATGGTAGTGTGTGCTGCCTTCAGTAATGCCTCGCATAGTAGTTAGGACTACAATCTGATAAGCGATTGCTTGTGATTGTCGCCACATTTCTGAATTAGGAGTTGTGTCAGCTTTGCCATCGCAGTACCAGCTGAACTGACATTTGTTTCGTTTCATTGCTCCGTTTGCGGTCTTATACCCTTGATATATTACTTGGCAAATGGTATTAGGATAGCGTCGATCTGTTACACGGTTAAGCACTACATCTGCAACTGCATAACGTCCTGCTAGACTATCGCCTCGTGCTTCAAAGTAAATATTCTTAGCAAGACAGTATAACTCTGGACGGCTTGTTTCTGCAAAAAGTTCTGCTGTATCAGGATTGTCAGTATCTGCTCCTGCTGCTGTTGATGCAAATGATGCTCCTGTAAGTATGGATACAATTAACACAACTGATGATAAAGATAGTTTCATTTTAAGTTCCTCGTCTATTATTTAAGTTGGGATTTGAATTAGTTATCTGCGCATACGTGCGACTTTTACTGCTTTCCTAAGAACACTTTTAATGTTCTACCATCGTCTTGGAAGCTAATGCTGATTCCGTTTATGTCATACTTTACAAACTCTCTGCCTTCACCAATAACTTCTACCCTGCTTACTAGTGGATGAGATTCGATAAAGTCTAAGTTGTCTTGCACTTTGTTTCGTTTGTTAAATGCATCAATGTCATCTTGCGTCTTCATCGTCTCATCCTCGCAATTTCAATTGCTTCGTGTTTGTTATCTTCAAAGATAGGTACCATATTACTTTTGTGCATCGTGGCGATCCCAAGTAGCTTACGTTCGCCTGTGTACTGCATTGCTTCTTTCTTAGCTGCAATTCCAACACCGTTACCTGCACTTGGATAATGTTTACGTTCTTGTGTAAATGTAGCCGTAGGTACGTATTCTTTAAACTTCTTTGCTTTAGGTTTATACAGACCACGTACATACAAGTCGTAGTCTTCTAACGACATCATTTGATCGTGAGCATGTGCTCGCTTCATACTTTTATTGTATTCACGATGCTGCTGTTCAAATTTAAGTTGTTGTGACTTAGTACGCTTAGATTGCTTACGCTTCTTATAAGATGTTGTTGTTAGGCCTGGGCCCACCATAGACATTGTCATAAAATAGTCCTGCTATTGTTTCAACTGTATATACAGTATAGCAGGACTATTTGGTTATGTCAACCTTTATTTGGCCATTTTAGCGACAGCTTTGTCGTAGTCTTCTTGGGTTACAAGACCTTCACTCAACAACCGAACTCTGTTCACTTCGTGTGCTGCTTGAGTCTCTTCTTTTGATCCGCCGAAGTAAGGAACACAATGTCCTTCTTCTGTTAGAATTTCAGTTACTTTCTTCATTTCGCCATTGTAGTCTACTTTGAAGTCTCCTAGGATACGTCCGAACTTGCCTTTCATATCTTCACCATGCTTATCTTCAGTAGTAATAAGTTTACCACCATGTTTCATAAGCTCTTTCAAACGTGCTTTAGCTGCTTCGCCAAACAAGTCTTCTACTCTATCACTTGTGCGTGACTCAGGCGTATCAATGCCCATGATACGTACACGCTCGTCTTTTAAGCAAACGCCAAAACCTAGATCGATATCTACGTCTACTGTGTCGCCGTCGACTACTTTAATTACTACTACGTCATACTCATTATTGTGTTGCATTTTTGTGCCCTCCTTTTCTTATCTGTGTTTTACCAGAACTTGACTTTGTTACCGACCCATTTAGTACCGCTCACACCTTTATTATAAGTGCTTACATGTGCGTCTTTTGTAGCGGTCCAAGCAATGTTACCAGCCTTTTTAGTTTGTTCCCATGTCTTGTTACCAGCGTCTTTACCTTTATTCCAAATACTCATATTATGTTCTCCTATTAACTACTAATATTTAGTTAATTTTAGCCATAAAAAAAGAGCCCCTAAGGGCCCTTTTAGTTCGAACGGCGTTACGCCTGTTCTGTTAGTTTAGAACTTAACGCTAAGTTCTAACCCTGGTGTTACTTCTGATGCATCAAAGTTATAGTTTGCATCTGCTGTGAGTGTCATTCCGTTAATGTCTGTAGTGTATGCTAGTCCAGCATTTTCAGTCCAGTCATTTTCGTTACCGTTTAAGTATGCTGTGAATCCCATTAGGGTAGCATCTGTTTCAAGAGCAAGTATGTCTGCTGCATATGACATTGTTGTGCCAACTGCTACAGTTGATACTGAAGCTGCTGCGCGACCGCCCCAGCTGTATTTGTCTGTAGTGTTGTTCCAATCAACTGCTGCTGTAACGTCTACAATTGGCAACGACATTGTATATGATGCTTGCACATTTGCAACGTCACTTACGTCTGTTGAGATATCAGTAAAGCCTGCTGCTAGTGATACGCCCATAGTAGATACTTGGATCGATTCTTTCATTGCTGCATTTGGATCATTTAATGAATCAAATGATGTTGCTGCAATTGCTGTTGGCATAATGCCACCTTGGTCACCAAAGGACACAGTTGAACCTGCAACTGTTGTACCGATGTGCCAATCGTCAATCACTAGGTCATTAGATGAATCACGAGCTAATTCAATTGCTCCAAAGGCTGTATCTGAATTGTGATTGAAGTCAAGATTGAAACTTGGAGTTGCTACATATTTGTCTGTAGTTTGATTTTCTGTTACATCCAGGTCGATTGAACCTGAAATAACTGTTTCGGCTATGGCCGTTGATGCAGCCATTATAGCCACAGTTGCTAGTACGAATGTACGCATTTTAGTGTATTCCTTTAAAGTTAGATTTTGTTGTATGTGTTTGCTCACCTATTACTTATGCAGAATTGCACAAGTTTGCTGTTTTGTGAATGTAACTTTTCTGTTGCCAGGTAAGTTACCAACCCCTACATACCTATTTCTAGGCTGCTAATGCCATTTCTGACGCTATATTTGCTTTTGCAATTATAAGTTTTCTTCGCGATAACCGTGCTTAGATCCGGGTAACTCCACTCGCCTATTAATCCGCCTGTCGATGCCCAGCTCAGCCCCATCATAAACACTCTAGCCTGCGTATCCGACCACGATAATCTACGATTCGGCCTAAGGGACACAATGTTTAAGATACCGTTCCTAAGTATCACTAGAGTGTTTATGGTGGAGCTGCCGGGATTCGAACCCGGGTCCAGCTCGTCGTTTAGCTTGTTTCAACGTTACATACTATTTATACACTATAAATTAAGATTTGTCAACCTCTTTTTGCATATAAATTAACTTTTCTTTTATATGAACATGTCTAACTGTTGTTCTACGTGTTCAATACCTTTAATCATTTTCATTTTACACCTCAAATGTTTTATTCACATCAAACTCAAAGTTCTCTTCATGCGCATAACCACGAGGGTTACACAATATATTAGTACCTGCGATCTTGTAGTCAGACGTGTTATGCATATGACCATGGATCCAGAACTTAGGCTTGTAGTCCATCATAAAGTTTGATAGATCTGTCGCATAGGCTGGGTTTAAAGGCGAACCGATAAAGCAATCAAGGGAAGACTTAAATGACGGAGCATGATGTGTAACTACTACGTCACCTTTTTTCACATTCTTCTGTAGATACATCATACTTTCATGGTGAAGCAACTTTGCATCGTTTGGACGGAAGCGTCTATACTCTGCACCTTTACGGATAACTCTGAAGTCACTCATGCCTTTTGATATGAAGTATTCATCAGCAGGTGTGCCCATGTCTGTCCACAACGTTGAGCCATGAAACCAAGTATCCTCAATCTTAACAGAACTGTTCTGTAAGAAGTGAATACGTGGATCTAAGTCTTCAGAAAGATACTCATCTGTATGAGAAATATTAGACTTATAATATTCGTGGTTACCAGTAACGTAGATAACGTGCTCAAATTTCTCAGCCTGTTCATTGATCCAATCCACTCTATTTTTATATGTGATATCACCGGCCAATACAAGTACATCTACATCAGGTGTAGGATCTTCGTGCAATGGCCCGAACTCCAGATGGAGATCGCTCATGTATTTAACTCTCATAATAATGACCTATTATTGCATATAAATTAACTTTTCTTTTATATGAACATGTCTAACTGTTGTTCTACGTGTTCTCTTTTTTCTTCTTTGTCTGGTTTAATTGGTTCTAACCAGCTGTCTGCAATGTATGCTTTAGGACTAGGGCCTAATTGAATGTCTATGTCGTCGCCTTCGATCCACCAATAGTGATCATGTACTAAACATGTACAAGTCATTCCGTGTGCTTCAAACTGTTCACCTTGTGCATACTTACCGATGTACTCAACTACTTTTACTACTCGTCCAATGTTACTTGGGTTCACTGAATGTATTATACGAGCAAAATCACCTGGTCTACACTTCATTGCTAGTCTTAGTCTCTTCGTATTTAATTATCATTGCTGATAGTTCATCTGACTTAACTAGCCAGCCGCCTTCGTTTACAATAAACACATCACCGGGTTTGTACAGGCAGCTATCTTTTTGTTTGCCGTCTGCCATTTGTCCCATGACTTCACCGGGCCAATCACCTTCGATACGAAAGTTGTTGCCTGCCTGGGTTATGTTATAGTCCATCCATATCATGTTCTTACCACCATTCTAGTGTTCTTCCGTTTCCTGTAATAATCATACAACATGTAATAACATGCAGTATAATCCAAAAGGTACGAAAAGCCAGAGCTTTCTTCACATCACTTTGTGTAATAGGAAGGAACTCTGGCTTGTCATCATCGTCAATGCCAACGGGCATTCCAACAGTTCTAGCCCATGTTCTAAGCCATCGCCGTTGTCCGCTCATTACATTGCGTTCTTTTTCTCGATAATTTCTTTGCGGCGCTCTTTAGTAAGTTTGCCTAAGTTACCAAGTGCAGTGCGAGCGCGAGTTGCTGCTGCTTTTACACCTTTATCTTCGAACGTTGCATGCTCTGTAAGATAGTTATTAAACGCTTGTACGATATCATCGTGAGTTGGTTGTGACATTATTAGTTCTCCTTTTTTATTAATGTTAATTAATTATATACTCTTTTTTACAGGTTGTCAACCATTATCTAGTTGCATAACCATATTTTTTTAGAATTGGGACTGCCCAAGGAGCACGAGATTCGAGGCATCTTCTACTTCCACAAGATCCCCAGGCCCTTTTTCCTCCGATATCAACATGTATAAATGTATTGTATACTCCGATTCCTGACAAGCCCGCTTGTATTGCCTTTTCAATAAACACAATTCTATCGCTCGTACTATAAGGTCTCATTACAATATCACACGCCATTCCTTTCATATGTAAACTGCCTTTTGCAGCGCCTTTTAACCCTGCATTATACTCAGGGCTTCTATATGCACTTGTGATTACAAGTGTTTGACCCCAATCTCTTGCTAATCTAATTAATTTATTTTTTAGATCGGGTCGTATTCTTGAGTCAGTATGTGGAAGAAAGTTTAACTGTGGATCCGAGACTCGTTCAAACGAACTTTCAGAAGGTGAAGGTGTTTGTTGTGGTCCGGTTACTCCATTTGCTGGGCTAGTATTGTTTGCTAAAAATTCTCCATCACCGTTTGGAATGCCGCCGTCGCCATATTCTAGTGGTTCTGAATTTTGTTCTTGTACAGATACATATTGTCTGAGATATGCTTCGTGTTCTGGAGTAATATTAACAGCATAAGAAAATAAGTTATCTATAAATACATCTGGTGAACCTGATGCTGCTTTATTAGCAACCCAACTTTCGTGACCACCTGTGGCATCGCCTTTTTGATGTATTAGCTTATCTTCAGCGTACACGTTAGTTGCAGATCCAACTGCTGGATCACCGCATATAGTTTTATCACCTTTACGTATTACTTGTTCGTCATTTACAAATACAGTTATGCCTGGCTCAGCATACGCTGTCTGATGAAACGCACTAGGTGTAGGGCTTTCATGTCCTACATGCTTGTCTACATTTGCCCTAACTACGCTTGGCATTATACTAGTGCAATTCCACTAGTTTGTGATGTATACTGCTTACCAATCTCTGCTTCAGTTTTTGCCATACAGCTAATTGCCGTTGCTTTCATAACGAACTTGCCGTCTGGTGACACTGAGAACATAAAAGGAGCGAGTCCTAATCCTTTCTCTTGTGCAATAAGTACCATTGGCTTTTTAAGTGTAACGTTGTTTTCAACTTCTGCCTCAAGGCGTCCAAGGATTTCTTCTCCTGAACTTAGTTTTAGAGATACTACGTCTCCGACTTTATAAGGTGCTTCAATTAACATTTATAGTGACCATCCTGTTCCGTTATAGTTAGTGTCTTCTAGGTATGCACCTAGCTTGTCGTACCCACCGATGTTTTCATCGTTTACTTTAATCTGTGGGAACGTTCTTGCTCCTGGAAACTTTTCCAGTACTTCTTCTCGATTAAAGTCTGTACCTAATTGTTTATAGGTATACTCTAACTGTCGAGACTCGCAGAGTGCCTTTGCTTGATCGCAAAATGGACACGCTGGTTTGCCCCAGATTTCGATCATAATGAAAAGCCTTTTAAACTTTCTGTTGACACATCTTGTTTAATGCCGCCAACAATGTAAGACTCTACTTCTGTTTCTTGTGGTGCTACTTGTAAGCCTGAACTTGACAACCAGTGCTGTGTCCACGGTAGCGGGTTAGTGTTTACTGGTTGATCAAAGATAGCAGTTAATCCAAGTGCTTTCAGTCTACGGTTAGCAATGTATTCTACATATTGATTAAGCAATGTAGTGTTAAGACCAATCATTGATCCGTCTTTGAACAAATACTCTGCCCAGTCTTTTTCTTCTAGAACACAATCACGCCAAGCTTCATACACATCGTCTTGGCACTCTTTAGCAATAGACGCCATCTCTGGATCGTCTTTGCCTTGAGCCCAAAGTTTTAATACATGTGTGCTTAGTGCTAGGTGTTGTGCTTCGTCGCGAGCAATAAGACTAATAATCTTAGCACTGCCTTCCATAAGTTTAAGCTCGCCAAAGCCAAACGTACAAGCAAAGCTAACATAAAAACGCAAGCCTTCTAAGATATTAACTGTCATCATTGCCATGTATAACTTACGCTTAACTTCACGCAAACTACCTTCGCCTCTGTGATTGTATGCATCTGCTGCTTCAGTAAACGCATCATAATGCTTAGTAACACTAGTTGCACGAGCAATAATCTTCTTGTCATCTAGGATAGTATCAAATACTTCTGACGGGTCAGCGTACACGTTCTTCATAATATGTGTGTAGCTACGTGAGTGTATTGTTTCAAAGAAGTCCCAAGTAACAATACAGCCTTCTAGTTCAGGAAGTGAAACGTGCGGCAAAAATGCTAGACACGGACCACGTCCTTGGACACTGTCAAGTAGTGTTTGGTATTTTAAATTACTTGTAAAAATATGCTTCTGCTCTGGACGGAAGTTAGCAAAGTCTGCACGATCTTTTTGTAGACTTACTTCCTCAGGTCGCCAAAAGTAACCAAGCATTGTCTGGTTAAGTTTATCAAATACAGGAAACCTAAACGTATCATAACGTTGTGTGTTCATGTCTGCTCCGAAGAACATATTTTGTTTTGTAAAGTCAACCTTTTCTTGGTTAAATATTGTCTTGGCCATGTATCTCTTTCCTTAATACCATTTGTATAATACCAGTGTACTATACTTCTATTTTGTTGTCAACCTTAGATTGCACATGCATCACATTCTTCACCGTCGTCCATATCGTACGTGCTAGGAGCAAGTTCGTCTAACGGTAAATCATCTTCTAGTTCACTTGGATCTGTTTTATAATCGTATGTATTTTGATAGTAACTTGTCTTCCAACCTAGCTTATAAGTTGTTAGCAAGTCCTGTATCATTTGACTCATTGGTACTTCATTGTCTGGGTAGTGAGTTGGATTGTATGACCAGTTACCACTAATACCTTGATCAAAGAACTTCTGCATAACAGCAACAATATTAATATATCCCGTGTTGTTAGGCATTTCCCATAACAACGTATAGTGATTCTTTAGCGTTTGATACTGTGGAACAATTTGCTTAAGAGGCCCTTTTTTGGACTTTTTAACGGACAAGTATCCTCTAGGTGGTTCAATTCCGTTTGTTGCGTTCGACACAACGGATGAACTCTCTGAAGGCATTTGTGCGGACAAAGTGCTGTGCCTGAGGCCATGTTCTTTGATAGATGCCCGTAGACTATCCCAATCATAATTTAACTTGTGCTCCACAATAGTATCAACATCTTTCTTATAAGTGTCGATAGGCATGATGCCGTCACTGTATTTAGTGCGATTAAAGTACTCGCAAGCACCTCGCTCCTGCGCTAATTTGTTGCTGGCACGAAGTAAGTAGTACTGGAATGCTTCTGTTAAATTGTGTACTAAAGTCCAGGCTTCTTGATCTGCATAGCCTACTTTATTCTTAGCAAGGTAATGTGCTAGGCCAACATAGCCTATTCCTAAACTACGTCTTGCTTTAGTTGACTTCTCTGCTGCCGCTATAGGATAGTTTTGATAGTCAATAATTTCTTCTAGCGCACGTACCGCTAGTTCACATAATTCTTCTAAGTCAGATAAGTCTCTAATGATACCTACATTAATAGCACTTAGAATACATAATGCAATTTCGCCTTCTTCGTCGTCAATGTGATTAAGTGGCTTAGTTGGCAATGTAATCTCTTGACACAAGTTACTCATGTAAACTGGATCTTTAAACGAACTGTGTGTGTTACAGTGATCAACATTCATGATGTAGATACGCCCTGTTTCAGCACGTTCTTTAATTAACGCACTAAACAATTCCATTGCTGGTACTTTAGTTTTCTTAATACTAGTAGCACGTTCGTACTTTTCGTATAGTTCTTGAAATACTGCTGGATCACCAAAGTATGCTTCATACAATCCAGGTACATCGTGTGGCGAGAACAAAGTTATATCACCGCCAGATAACAATCGTTCGTACATAGTTTTATTAAGCTGAATTGAATAGTCTAGCTTACGTACACGATTGTCTTCAGTACCTTTGTTGTTCTTTAGTACAAGGATGTCTTGAATTTCTTGATGCCAAAAAGGAAAGTGTGTAGTAGCACTTCCGCCACGAACACCGTTTTGTGTACAACAACGTACTGTGCTTTCAAACTTCTTTAGAAACGGAACAAGACCAGTGTGGGCTACTTCGCCGCCTCTAATACGTGAGTTTACTCCACGTATTCTTCCTGCGTTGATTCCAATTCCTGCTCTCTGAGCAGTATAGCGACCAATGGCCATGTCTGAAGCGAAGATGCTATCGAGGGTGTCATCAGCGTCAACGAGAACGCAAGAGGCAAACTGGCGAACCGGAGTGCGGACGCCTGCCATAACTGGCGTTGGTATATTGACTTTAAAAAGTGAGGTCGCATCGTAGTATCTCCTTACATAATGCATGCGTGTTTCTGCTGGATAATTAGCAAACAATGTTGCTGCAATCATCATATACATAAACTGGGGAGTCTCAAAGATCTCTTCGTTGCTGCGATCCTGTACAAGATACTTGTCTACTACTTGGCGCAAGCCTGCATAGGTAAAGTTCTCATCACGTTTATGTTTGATATAGCTCTCTAGTGTTGCAATTTCTTCTGCTGTGTATTTTTCAAGAATTTCGTTATCATAGATCCCACGGGCGATGTTTGCGTTGATAATGTCAATAAACGCAATAGCATCGTATTCACCAAATACTTGTTTGTATAGTCCGTAACTTAATAGGCGTGCCGCTGCATATTGATAATTTGGAGCTGATAAACTAATAAGATCGTTAGCACTTCTAACTAGAATTTCTTGTATTTCTTGTGTTGTCATTCCGTCATAAAATTGTAGATTTGCATTCATTTCAATTTGACTGCTACTAACACCTGCTAAATCTTTACAGGCTTCTTCAACCACAAAGTGTATCTTATCAATATTAAGATGCTCTTTGGTACCGTCACGTTTGACGATTTGTGTTCCGTTTGACATTATCTCTCCTAGTCTTCTATTATTGATATTTATTGCCGCTTTGGCAACACGTATATTTTTTCGGTTATTAGTGACGCTGGCAACTCGTCAACAGGTATATATGTACTATTATAATACCCTATTGCAGTTTTGTCAATGACTAATATGTAATAACTTTCAGACTTTTCTTTGTCTGTACTGATAGTTATTGAAAAGGAAGAACCATTAAAACGATCGGTTAACTGTAAGGAATAACACATGCCTAATACGCGAGCGAACTCGCAGTACTGATTCTCTTGTAGAAGCTGCCATGGGTCTGGCCAGCTCTTTTGGTCCCATGCGTCCGTATGAATACTGACTGTTGGTGCGGTGTTATAGTTGTCTATAACGTCTTGGATTGGGTCTTTTGATTGCTCAAGCGTCCGCCTAAAGTCAACCCAGGAAACCATCCTGTCTTCATAAGTTTTATCAAACATTACTCACCAGTGGCGTCTATTATTGTTTTTCTATTTCTTATTTTAAATTCTAATTGCGATAGATCATCACCTGGCATTGCACTAGCTACTAGCACATCTATCGAGTCTTGTGTTGCATCACTATCTGCATCTTGTATCAATGCTGAAAACTTAATGACATCTTGATAAGCAACTAATCCTGTGTAGTCAAAAGAATCTGACAGTGTTATAGACTTTGACAGTCCGTTAACATTCAATGTAAGAGTTCCTGTTCGTGTTGCTGAATAGTTTCTGCTTGATAAAATATAATCAATATCAAACTGCTGACTAGCAATATCAACTTCGCCTGGAAGTCTAAAACGTTTTTGAGCTGCGCCTTGTGTGATGCTGTTTAGTACATGTGTTTCACCAAACTCTGCAGTGACAGCACCTTCAATTTCAGGAAGGTATGCATTATTAGTCCAGTAACCAGGAGTATAAGACAACACTGCTGTTCTTGCAAAGTAATCGCCTAAAGATGAATTCCCCGGAACACTATACTTAATCACCGAGTCAGTTGCAAGGTGTTCAGCGGCTCCACTAGTTCCTACCATAGTGTAGTAGTTGTCGCTACTTACGTTACCTTTACCAAACTTAATATATACTGCACTTTTATTAATATTATTAAAGTTACAG
>Ga0307993_1000234_pt1 | contig 18731 bp, 18 predicted proteins | sample EllFjometagen260_FD_203163 | JGI IMG/M metagenome (GOLD analysis project Ga0307993, IMG submission 203163) | Marine microbial communities from Ellis Fjord, Antarctic Ocean - #260 | ecosystem: Environmental > Aquatic > Marine > Unclassified | place: Southern Ocean | collected 2014-11-02 | reverse complement strand
CCAATTGCCCAAAAAAGGGAAAGTATTTAAATTCACTGGCTGCTATGGCTGCCGTTGGCCAGGGAGAGAATATCATGAAAATATCAATGTATGAAGGGTGGTTGCTGCAAACCATGGCCGGCTCACCTTTCACCCATTGACCGTGGCTATTGTGCTTGAAGCCAAGCGCAAAGAGGGTGAGTTTGTTGAACCATACCCTTGCTGTGGCTGCTCCTTGGTTACCTGCTAAAATCCTAATGAGGACAATGACCACGCATTCAATCGTTACAATGAGCAATAGAGCAACGAGCCTTAAGCTGGCTCTTGTGGTTTCAATGGTCCATGTGAGCATCGCAATGGGGTTTGTTTTAAGTCATGTAAAGTTGCGAAAAAAAAAGCACCTAGGGAAGGAATGTCTCCATGGCCTCTGGCCAGGGTTTGTTAAACTGAATCCCTAAATCGTCTTCAACCCATTATGCCTGTTTAATCCGTCGCAGGCGGGACGATTTCAAAGCCTGGGCAATCCTTGAGGTATTGCTCATGGTAGTCATAATAGGCCTGCATGGATGCTGACACATCGGTCACCATGTGTGGCGCACTGATGTGGGTCGTGACTTCGCTGCGTCTTCGTTTGAGAACGATCCAGATATGGGCCAAGAGATGGGGAATGAAGCCCTTCTCGAGGGCATTAAAGTATGGGATGTCTTCACTGCCGTAGCGCAGGTTGTAAAAAACGATGGGAATCTGATGCACCATGGCGGTTTTGAACATCCCCGGAAAAAGGGGATGCAAGGAGTGACTTCCAGAGGTCCTTCCCTCAGGACAGAGGTATATGCCGCAGCCTTCTTTGTACCTGGATGCAGCCATTTCTCTCACGTTACCTGGGTTTTTTCGGTCGATCCAAATGGTTTTCAATGCCATGGCCAATTGCCCAATAAAGGGAAAGTATTTGAATTCCTTGGCTGCCATGACTGCTGTTGGCCAGGGAGAGGATATCAAGAAAATATCAATGTATGAAGGGTGGTTGAATAAAATCATGGCCGGCTCACCTTTCGCCCATTCCCCGTGGCTATTGTGCTTGAAGCCAAGCACAAAGATGGTAGCCTGACTGAACCATACCCTTGCTGTGGCTGCTCCTTGGTTGCCTGCTAAAAGGCTGATGAGGACAATGACCACGCATTCAATCGTTAGAATGATCATTATAGTGATAAGCCTTAGGCTGGCCCTGGTGGTTTCAATGATCCATGTGAACATCGCAATGGGGATTATTAAAAGATGTGAAGTTGCGAAAAAAAACAAAGCAACTAAGGAAGGAATGTTTTTAATGCCTCTGGCCAGAGTTTGTCAAACTGAAGCCCCAAGTCATCATGTGCCTGATTCAGCCATTGAGCCCCATGGTGCAAGGGGTTTTTGTGAGGGAATCGTTGACCCATTTGAACCAAGGTGGCATCGATGCCTTCCAGGGTCGCGTAGCCACAAAGCCAGTCATGCCGCTCCATGGCCTCAACCATGGGGACGCCTTGAGGGAAGTACCTGCTTGCGCCTTCCTTCAATTGGGCTGTGCTGGCTTGGGTGAATGATGCCAATGTCTGTGTGTGATAGGTGGCAAAGGACCGCGCCAAAAAATGGTCCCAATACACATCCAAAAGCACCCCTTTGAAGAGGCCTGCCTCCGGAGGGAGCAAGGCTTTGCTTTGTTTGATAATGGGATGATTGTCAGTCCAGTCATCGATGCGCCGATGCAGAAGAACCCCCTTGCCAATGGCTTCTGGAAGGGATTGCCAGGACTTGCCAGGTGCAAAATTGGCAAAAAAATTCCCCAGCATGATGTCGTCTTCTCCGGGCGGGGAAAGTGTGAGGTGAGCTAAAAAATTCAAAGGGCTTAAGCCTGGTTGAAAATCTCAAACACAAAGCTCTCCATCACTGGATTAGCGAGCATTTGCTTGCAAGCAGCTTCCACTTGCTCTGAGGCATCCTCCTTGCTTGTCGCCTTGATTTCCAAGGTGATGTGCTTGCCAATGCGCACATTGCTGATGTCTGACAAGCCAATGTTTGCCATGCTGTTGCCAACGGCCTTGCCTTGAGGGTCAAGAAGTGCCTTGAGTGGCATGATGTCAATTTCTGCTCTAAAGGTCATGCGAATCGTTTTTCAATTGCGGAGAATAGGAGGAGCAAAGGTATGATGAATGTGAGTGCGGCAAGTTCAAATGTTACCAACAAAATCAAGGAACAGACCAAGAATACCCATCGGTATTTTTGTGCTGCAAATCCCGAAGGCATGTCCTTGAAGCTCATCACGGGCCATGAGGCATTCAAACTGTAGCTACTCAAGGCAATTAAAGCCAACAAGGCGTAGGTGCTGAGTTGTATCAGGCCGTCAAGTTGTGCATGAGCTAACCCAAGGATGAACAGGGCATGGGCAGGAGTAGGTAGGCCTATGAAGCCTTTCTTGCCGGCTTCACCAAGGTTGAAGCGGGCCAGCCGATAAACAGAGGCAATCACCACGATAAAGGCTAAAGAAGGAATAGGAAAAGATGAGTCTAGTAGAATCTGGTAGGCCATGAGGCCGGGCAACAGACCAAAGGTGATGGCATCTGCCAGGCTGTCCAATTGCAGCCCCATCTCACCGTCAACCCCTAATTTCCTTGAGGCCCATCCGTCTAAGGCATCGCAAATCAGGGAGGCAGTCATCAAAAGGGTGATGCCCTGGAGGTCCATTTCAGGAACCAGGGTGATGGCCATGCAACCAAAAAATACATTGCCCATTGTGAGGGCGTTGGGAATCCATCGCATGGCCCAAATATACATCCGCCAATGAGTATTACTTTTAAGCCCATGATGAAGCGTCCAATTGCCTGGGTCTTGTTGACCGCCCTTTTGTTGTCAATTGCTTGGCCAGGTGTCTTCCCTTGGTCCTGGGGTGGCAGCCTATTCTTGGTGACATCAGTAGCCATGGTTGGCATGTTTGTGATGGTGGATATGATCCATGCTGACGCTAAACCGCACAAAGGCCGCAGAATCTTCTGGCTGGCCTACCTAGGCATGGGCCTGTTCAATTTAGGAACCACCTGGTGGTTGGTCAATGCGCATTGGTCAGCTCTGTTTGCAACGGTATTTTTCAATGGCTTCTTGATGGCGATGTTGTGGACCATCTATGCATGGGTTTTGCGACTATTTGATGCCAAACTTGCTATGTGGGCTTTGGTGCTGGGCTGGTTGGCCTTTGAGGTCTTTCATGAAGACTGGGCCTTGAGTTTTCCTTGGCTTGACCTGGGCAATATCTATGCGGACAAAACCCCATGGGTTCAATGGTTCCAATTCACGGGTCACAGGGGAGGTGTTGTCTGGCTTTTGTTGACAAACCGGGTGATGTACCAGGCCATGTTGAGCAAGCGATCTGGTCAGTCTTGGTGGCCTGCTTTCAAGCCAGCAATACTGCTGATTGGCCTGCCTTCTCTGCTGTCATTGACTCTTTTGTGGACCGCTGAGGATCAAGGTTTGACCCAGCATGTAGCCTTGGCGCATCCCGATGTTGACCCCTACCATGAAAAATACCAGCTAAGCGATGCCTCCGTTGCTGCGCAATGGAAGGTTCGTGCCATGGATTACCTTGAGGCTGCTGAGAAGCCCGTAAACCTGATGGTTTTCCCAGAGACTTTTTTCTATGAGGGTTTTGATGAACGCATCATCAACATGATCAATCCCATTCGGCAAATAGACAGCATCATCCGGGTCTACCCATCCTGCAATCTGTTGATGGGGGTAAGTACCTATGCCATCTACCGCCCAGAAGACCGCACCCCATCGTCACGCCCCGATCGCAGTGGTCGACGCTACTTTGATTCCTTCAATACAGCCTTGCACTGGGGTGATGGAGTCCCCATGCGTCTCTACCACAAAAGCAAATTGGTGGTGGGTGTGGAAACCATGCCCTTTGCTGCTTTGATGGAAACCTATTTGGGTGATTTAACCGTCAACATGGGCGGCACAACAGGCACCCTAGGAACACAGGCCAACCGAGTGGTATTCAGCGATGTGGATAGCCTGATTAAAGTGGCACCCGTCATTTGTTGGGAACAGGATTACGCCACATTCACAAGGGACTTTGTCGCTGAGGGAGCTAATTTGATTGCCATCATAACCAACGACGGGTGGTGGGCTAATACATCGGGCCATGTGGCTCATGCGCATTATGCCCGTCTTCGTGCCATTGAAAACCAGCGCTGGGTAACCCGTGCAGCCAATGCCGGCATCTCCGCATTCATCAATCCTCAAGGGGAGGTAGTGGCTTCAAGGTCTTGGGGAGAGGATGACCTTTTTAGCCATGATGTCACCTTGATTGAGGCGCAGAGTTTTTACACCCGTTATGGTGATTTACTAGGACGGGCAGGCTACTGGCTTTTCCCCTTTCTCTTGCTGAGTGTTTGGGTGCGACAACGCGTCAGGAGCTGACCGCCAGTTGCCAAGCAGTGACTACCTTTGTCTCACCAAAAAGGAATGATATGGACTATGATGTAATTGTGATTGGCTCTGGACCTGGTGGCTATGTAGGCGCCATCCGATGTGCACAACTAGGCATGAAAACTGCCCTTGTAGAAAAGTACCCAACCCTCGGTGGAACCTGCCTCAATGTAGGCTGCATTCCCTCCAAGGCCTTGCTGGATTCGTCGGAGCATTACCACAATGCGGTTGCCAATTTTGCAGACCATGGCATTGAGCTGCAGAAACCGGTGTTGAATTTTGAAACCATGGTTGCCCGCAAGCAGTCTGTGGTGGATGTGACCTGTGATGGCGTTGATTTCTTGATGAAGAAAAACGGCATTGATGTGCACCAAGGCGTAGGCTCCTTTGTGGACGCCAACACCATTGCAATCAAGGGTGACTCAATGGCCCAAATCACCGGAAAACACATCATCATTGCCACTGGTTCCAAGCCGGTTGAGCTACCCTTTGCGCCCTTTGATAAGGAGCGCATCATTTCCTCCACGGAGGCATTGAAACTGACAGAGATCCCTAAGCATTTGGTCATCATTGGCGGTGGTGTTATTGGTTTGGAGCTCGGTTCCGTCTACCGCCGATTGGGTGCTGATGTGACCGTGGTGGAATACGCAAAAACCCTGCTACCTACCATGGATCCGGCAGTGAGCAAGGAGATGAGTCGCTCACTCAAGAAATTGGGCATGAAATTCAACCTGAGCACCAAGGTGGTTAAGGTTACCCGCAAGGGCAATGTGGTTACCATCGCTGCCACAGACAAGAAGGATAAGGCCATTGAGCTCAAGGCAGATTACTGCCTGGTCGCGGTGGGTCGCCGTGCATACACTGATGGCTTGAACCTTGATGCAGTGGGATTGACCACAGATAAGCTGGGTCGTTTGACAGTGAACCAAGAGGGCCAGACAAACCTTCCTCACATTTATGCCATTGGCGACGTGACCCCTGGCGCTATGCTCGCTCACAAGGCAGAAGAGGAAGGTGTGGCTGTGGCTGAACGCCTTGCTGGCCAGAAGCCCCAGCTGGATCACAATTTGATCCCTGGCGTGGTTTACACTTGGCCGGAGGCAGCATCTGTGGGTCAAACAGAACCACAATTGAAGGAGGCTGGTATCGCCTACAAAGTGGGTCAATTCCCCATGCGTGGCCTTGGGCGTGCCAGAGCATCTGGTGATGTGGATGGCATGGTGAAAATCCTTGCTGATGCATCCACGGATGAGGTCTTAGGCGTGCACATCGTTGCAGCCCGCGCAGCAGACTTGATTATGGAGGCGGCCACTGCCATGGCTTACCGAGCCTCAGCAGAGGATATGGCGCGCATCTGTCACGGTCACCCGACTTACTCAGAGGCCATCAAGGAAGCAGCATTGGCCGCCACGGATCAACGAGCCATACACGCCTGATGTCTTATACGGCACATCATCTTGATGAGTTGCCGTCGGAGCTTTTAACCACGCTGCGACAGGCAGCGTCAGCAGTAGAACCATTTTGCCTCCTGGAAACAGGCCAGGCGCATGGTGCAGGACCTGAACAACTCAATCGTCAGCAATTTTTAGCTGCTGGAGGCTTGGTGCAATGGCATCGGATCCCCCGTGCCAGCAGCGAAGCATGGGAAAGGTTTGCTGCCGCTTGGCGCAAGGAGCCAACCTGGTGCTTTGGGGTCATGGGCTATGAAATGCGTCACGCCTTTGAGGCAGGCATGGATCGCCATGAAGGCCAGTTGCAAGACGACATGCTTTTGTTTCAGCCGCTGTGGGTTGTCGATTGTGGACTGACCGGTGAGGTGATGCTGCATTTGCATGATCAGGCCCCATGGGCAACGTCACAATTGTGGTGGGAAGCCTTGCAGTCATCCCAGCATGAAGTAGATTCATCTAGCCATGGCCCTGTCAACTGGGAGGCAGAGTGGACCGATGCCAAGTATTTGAAGGAGGCCAATGATTTGATGCAGCACATGCAGCGAGGCGATATTTATGAAGTCAACCTCTGCACTCGCCATCAGGTGAAAGGGCTTGCATTGAATCCGTTGACAGTGTACCAAGACCTGCTCCATCGTGCCGATGCACCCATGAGTGGGCTCTTTGCAGCCGCAGACCATTGGTTGATCAGTGCCTCTCCAGAGCGCTACATTCAATTGGCAAAATCAGACCGGGGCATGGTCATGTCATCACAGCCCATCAAAGGAACAGCAGCGCGGTTTGACGATGTGCACCAGGATGCTTTGAGTGCCAATTCACTTCGAAATTCTTTGAAGGAACAGGCAGAAAATATCATGATTGTGGATTTGGTCCGCAACGATTTAAGCCGTGTGGCTGAGATGTCAACCGTAACAGTTCCTCGCTTGTTGGAGGTGCGAACCCTGCCAACGGTGCACCACTTGGTGAGCACGGTGGAAGGACTGCTTAGGGAAGGGTGTGATTGGCTTGACGCCATTGCTGCAAGCTTCCCAATGGGAAGCATGACGGGCGCACCCAAGGTCAGTGCCATGCATTTGATTCAGTCCCATGAAAGTTCGACGCGGGGTTGGTACAGTGGTGCACTAGGCTATGTGCGTCCCAGTGGGGAGTGCGATTGGAATGTGATCATTCGTTCCTTGGTCCATCATGCCCCTAGCCAGGCATGGGAAACATGGGCAGGTTCAGCCCTGACATTGCAATCAGACCCACACATGGAGTGGGAGGAATGCGCATTGAAAACCCATGCTGTAAAGGCATCCATGCAAAGTCAACCATCATGAAGTCAACCAAAGATTTATTGGCTTCAGTGAAGTCGTCATTGGATGGCCTAGTGTTTGAGACGCCTTTGGTTCTGCTCTGCTCAGGCGGTGTGGATTCGATGACCTTGACCAAGGCTTTGTTTGAGCTAAAGGTTGAGCATGTATTGTTTCATGTCAATTATGGGATTCGTGGCGAGGACTCTGTTGCAGATGCCAATGTAGTTGCAACATGGGCTGCGCAAACAGGGATCCCCTTTCAACAGATACTGGCACCCAAGGATTTCAGCCAAGCGCCTGAGCTTCAATCCCGCGCTAGGGTCATGCGATTGGATGGAGCTAGAGCCCTTTGTCAATCAGTCCATGGCAGCCATTTGGTCACAGCACATCACGCCGATGATGCAGCTGAGACCTTCTTGTTTTATGCGGCAAGAGGCAGTGGCATTGAAGGACTGGTTTCCATGCAGCCCCTTCGGGGTGATGTGATTCGTCCATTTTGGAATCTCCACAAAACGGTCATTAGGCAAGCGGCAAAAACCTGGGGCATTACATGGCGTGAGGATCAAAGCAATGCAACGGATGCCTACACAAGAAATCACTTACGCCACCATGCGATGCCAGCATTAATTGATGCCATGCCACATGCGGTTTCTGGTTTGGTTAAAACCATGGGTCATTTGCGGGAATTGCATGCCTTTGTGGAATCATCCATTGCCAGAGAAGGGGTGCTTTACGTGGGGGAATCGGATGAAGTTCCAGGTCATAAGGTCATCTACCGCGATGTGCTAGACCACCCCCACAGCAAGGTAATTCTGTGGTACGTGCTCAAAGATTACGCGGCATTTGACCCGCAAGCCATCATGGATTTGGGTCATTCTCAGGTAGGTGCTCATTTGACCATGCCTGGATGGGCGTTATGGGCTGAACGAGAAGGGTTGATCCTTGTGCCGGAAAGAACAACGCCTGTTGCCAGTCATGTTGCCGTGGGTATTCAAGACAGCTTCCAGGGCGATGGCTGGCTGGATGGCCTGTGGCAGACAGGGAAGCAATGGCTCATGGAATCCATGCCAGAAGGCCCGCAAGGTGATTATGGATCCTTGTCTCAACCAGTTTTTGCCTGGGATCGTCTGCCAGATCAGCTGCATTGGCGGCCATGGATTGAGGGCGATTTCATTGAGCCATTTGGCATGAGTCAGGGACAAAAGAAAGTGAGTGATGCATTGACTGAGGCAAAGGTCCCTTCCTTCATGAGGAGCCAAGTATGGGTTTTAGCCCGTGATCAAGCAGTAGCTGGAGCGGTTTATTGGATTCCGCATATTCGCTTGAGTCGGGTGGCAGCCATCCAAATTGGAGATAAGCAACTTTCGAGATGCTTCATGCATTAAATTTGTTCCCATGATGAAGCGATTGATGCTAGGCTGCTTGGCAGCTTTTTTCCTTTTTTCCACGGCTCTTCAGGCACAGATTTTTGATCCCGTTACGTGGTCAACATCCATTGAGCAGGCCGAGGATGGCGGAGTGGTCTTGGTGGCCACAGCGAGCATCGATGATGGCTGGCACATGTACAGCCAGCACGTGGGCGACTATGGCCCGATCCCCACCACATTTTACGATGAAAAATCTGATGACTTTGAGGAGATGCCTAGCGGTTCTCCATTATTTCAGGTGTATAATTCGGCCTTGATCGATGGCATGCTGTGGTCTGAGGGTGAGCCCGTGGTGGAGTACGATAAGAATTTCAATATGGACTTGGCCTACTTTGCTAAGTCAGCGACCTTCAAACGATTGATCAAACGGGTCAACTTTGAGGCGTTCACTTATGACATGGAGGTTGAATTCATGGTTTGTGATAGTGAGAAATGCCTACCTCCAGCCTACATGCCATTGCATTTTTCGATCCCTAAAGGCAATCAGCTCCTTGCTACAAGTCCGGCAGATGTCAGCCTTGAAGGTGAGGCTTCAGGTTTGGTGGATGATGCGAAAACAGGCATCCTTGCCAGCGCATCCAAATCCACTTTGTTCGCGCTCTTTGGTGAGGGCATGTTTTGGGGATTTTTAGCCTTGCTGATGCCTTGCATCTTTCCCATGATCCCCTTAACAGTCAGCTTCTTCATGAAGCAGTCGAAGAATAGATCTCAAGGCATACGCAGGGCTGTGGTTTACGGCATCAGCATCAATGTCATCTATGTCGCCATCGGGATTTTAATCACGGTGATGTTTGGCAGTAGTGCCTTGAATGCCCTTGCCACGAACCCGTGGTTCAACCTATTTTTCTTTGCCTTGTTTGTGGTTTTTGCCATCAGCTTCTTTGGAGCATTTGAGCTTACCCTGCCTTCATCTTGGGTGAACAAGAGCGATGATGCCTCGCAAAAGGGCGGCCTATTTGGCATTTTCTTCATGGCCTTCACCTTGTCCTTGGTCAGCTTCTCGTGCACGGGGCCATTGATTGGCACTGCCTTGGTCAGTGCGGCTACATCCGGTGAATTGCTCGGTCCCGCGGTGACCATGTTTGGCTTTTCCTTTGCGCTTTCCCTGCCATTCATGCTCTTTGCAGCCTTCCCAGGGTGGCTCAATGGATTGCCAAAGTCAGGTGGTTGGTTGAATACCGTGAAAGTGGTGCTGGGTTTCCTTGAACTGGCCTTTGCTTTGAAATTCCTGTCAACGGCTGACATGGTCTGGCAAAATCACTGGTTGGAGCGTGAACTGTTCATCGCCATTTGGACGGGCATTGCCTTCATCACAGCCTATTACCTTTTTGGCGGATTCCGCATGCCGCATGATTCTGAAGTGAAAACCCTATCGGTACCCAGAATGTTGTTTGCAACCACCTTCACCTTGATTGGATTTTACCTGTTACCTGGCACGTTTGGTGCGCCAGTGAAATTGATTTCAGGCTTCCCACCCCCTGATTTTTATGCCGAATCTCCTCCCAGAACTGGCATTAGCAGCTCATCTGTTGATGTCCTTGACCCCTCTGCGCATTGCCCTTTGAATCTGCCCTGCTTCAATGACCTGGACAAGGCTATGGCGTATGCAGAGTCAGTCGGCAAGCCCGTTTTGATTGATTTCACTGGATGGGGTTGTGTCAATTGCAGGAAGATGGAGGAAGAGGTCTGGTCAAATCCTGAAGTGCGGCGTTTCCTTGCTGAGGAAGTGGTGCTCGTTTCTCTCTACGTGGATGAGCGAACCAAACTGGATGAACCGATGATTGGTGAGTTTTCCGGTAAGCCTCTTCATTACAGTGGTCAGATTTGGAGTGAGTTCCAAGCGAAAAACTACCAAGCCAATGCACAACCATTCTATGTAATGATTGATGCAAGCAAGGGCTATGAGGCCCTGCATGAGTCAGCATCTTACAATCCTGATATAGCCAAGTACTTGGATTGGTTAGAGCGAGGATTGGCAGCTTATAAGGCCCGATGATACAAGCCTCGGATATGGCTCAGCGCATGATGTCGGTCATTGAGACCTACCATGAGACGGATCATGTGGATGCTAAGCAGCCTTCAACCTCGAAGGATCTTGATGGGTTGATTGCAGCTAAAGGTTGGGTGGATGTGGTACAATGGCATTTAGAAGATGCCATTCGGGCCCCTGAACTCGGTGGCGACGCGGTGATTGCTCTCAAACGCCGCATTGATGCCTGCAATCAACAGCGCACTGATTCTGTGGAGGCCATTGATGCTTTACTGCAATCGACCCTTCAGCCTATTGAGTCCACTGCATGGGATATCAGCACCCGAACAGAGACCTTGGGATGGGCATTGGATCGCCTTTGTATCCTCCAGCTCAAGCGCTACCACATGACCATTGAGGTTAAGCGGGGCTCTGTTGATCAGTCTCAACTGGATGCCTTGCATGCGCAGTATCACGAACTGATTGCGGCCATGGATCAATTGATTGAAGATCTAGCGACTGGCAAGGTGTCATACACACTGTACAAGCAATACAAGCTGTACAATGACCCGTCCACCAACCCCAGTCTGTATGGCTAAGCACGTACTTGTTGTGCGCTATGCAGCTTTGGGCGATGTGGCCATGTTATGGGCCGTATTAGATGCCTGCTTGGCAGACAGTCCAAGCCTCCGCTTCACCTTAATGACACGCAAACAGATTTCTAAGCACCTGCCTCAGCGCGATCGATTGACGGTGATTGGTTTGGACCTGGATGCCACTTACCAGCGACCTGGTAGCTTGATGGCTTTCTATTATGGTTGGCTTCGTTCTCACCAGCCTGATCAAGTGTTGGACATGCATCAGCACCTTCGAACAGCCAGCTTGCGCTGGTTGACAAGGCTGCTTCGCTACCCTTTGCACACTCTGGCAAAGGACCGTAAAGGCCGTCGACAACTCCTCAAGGATAAACGCAGCCAAGTGGCGCCCATGCAAAGCCAGTATGCAAAGGTTTTGCATCAAGCGGGCCTGCTCGTGCAGTGGCCGCCTAAGCGTCAACCCCTTCCTAGGCGATCTGCAGGTCAAGCCATGGGTCGACTGATTCTTGCGCCATTTGCTAGCAAGGCCAGTAAGGCCTGGGACACAGATCAAGCCATGGCCCTGGCCTCCTTGTGGGCTGGTGCTGGGGGGACAGTGACCTTTTTGGGTTCACCCAACGAGCTGCAGTCTTTGCCCGACTCCTCCAACGCAGCCATCAATACGATGCCGCCATTGGATGAGTCTTCCTTGTGGTCGGAGGCTTCCGTAGCCATGGTCTGTGATTCTGCCAACCAACACCTTGCAGCGATTCATCGCTTACCAATGGTCAGCCTTTGGATGGGAACCAGTCCTCTGGCGGGTTTCCTGCCTTTCAGTCATGGCAAACGCATGAGCCTGAGCCTGCCTGAACCGTTGCCTTGTCAGCCTTGCAGCATTTTTGGAAGTGAAACCTGCCATGTGGGTGGCTTCCCCTGCAGGCAGTTGTCTGCCTCGGTGGTTTTCAGGGCCTTGCAAGCCGTTTTGCATTAGAAACGCATACATCCGTTTTCTGTCCGGATGATAGGGCTTGTAGGTGTCAGATTGCGCCTATGATTGCCACAGTACACAGTGCCCTTTTGCATGGAGGGCAACTCACAGCCATCCGCATTGAAGTGTCAGCGGAACCCGGGTTAAAATTTCAAATGTCTGGGACAAGAGATCCCGTGATGCGAGAAGCGCCAGATCGAATTCGTGCGGCCTTTCAATCCATGGGATGGCGTTGGCCTGGCAAGCGAATCACCATGTTGCTGCACCCCTTGGATATGCACAAGTCTGGTGCCACATTAGATCTACCTATGGCCCTGGCCATAGCGATGGCAACGGGACGCATGCCAGTGCCACCACACCATGTGTGGGCCCTAGGGGCCTTGAATCTTTCTGGACGAATTTGTCAGCCAGACAAGGGCGGGGTGGCTCAAGTGAAGCCATCGATCAGGCGTTTACCCCCATTGACAGCCGTCAACCATGTATCGCAAGCAATCGACACCATGAAGCATTGGGGGCAGCTTGCAGGGCATGATGCGGTCCGCAAGATAACTTGGCCAGACATTGCTTGGGATGCCAGCACTTGGCTAGTCTTTGAATTGGTGGCAAGTGGTGGGCATCCTTTATTGCTTGAAGGGCATCCTGATCAAGACAAAGTGGCCTTTGCTCATGCTCTTCACAAGGTCTTGGAGGTATTGCACAAGCGGCAGCTGCCACTCCGCGAGCCAGCGGGCATGCTGTCAGCTAAAGCGTTTTTCAGCCCCAGCGGTGAATGGGATCAATCAACGGGTGGTTTGTTGTTTGTGAATCAAGCACAGGTCTTGCCAGCATCGACCTTGTCAGCCATGGTGCAGGCGATGATGGCCATGCATTCCCCCGCAGATAGGCGGTGGCTTCTGCTTGCGCGTAGCCCTTGTGCTTGTGGCTACCAGGGGTCGCAATTACAAGCCTGCCTGTGCACGCCTTCAGCCTTGTCCGCCCATGAGAGAAAGTTCAACGTGACATTGCTGCAGGCTTTTCACTTGATGCATGTCATGGAGGCAGGTAAGGTTAAAGCACAGTGGGATGAGCTGATTTACCGATGCAAAAAGGCCAGGGCAGTTCAAGCGAAACGTGGCGTGCTGAATGCTTTTGCCAGCAAAGCGGTGATCCAATCCCATTTCCAATTGGCGCCCTCTGCCCATGAAGCCATGTTGAAGGAGGGTTTGCGGCAAGGTCAGGCGCATTTATGGCATCTGTGTCGTGTGGCACGAAGCGCTGCTGATCTCGATGGAACCAAGCATGTGCTAGGCCGGCATGTGGCATTGGCTGTGAGCCTTAGCGCCAGAGTCGGTCCCTTGGGTCCGGGGCATTCTTTGTCCACATCACAGGCCCTTCGCAACCCGCGATCTCAATGACTACCGCTTCATCACCGCCAAAGTAGGTCAGCATCAAGCTGCGCCATTGCCGGAATGCCAGGGTTTCAAACTGGGTGCAGGGGTGCGTGAGGACGGCGATGGTTCCTTGATGGATAACAATCACAGCTGGATCTGCATGGGCCAACTGGCGACTGTCTCTTCCCGGACGTAACTTTTGGTTGTCCATGAATGACTTCAGCCAATTTTTCATGGCCCAATCCAAATCCTCTTGGTGGTCAAAGTGGTAAACATGCACATAGGCTGAAAACTTGACCTGTCTGTCGATGTTGTCCACAGATTTCTCCAGGGCCTTGAACTTGAAATGATTGGTGAACTCTGGTTGTTCATTGTCAATGGCGCCCAGTTGCTGCCCACCCATGTTCAGGGTTTTGACTTCATAAGTTTGGCTCACATCGCCTTGAAAGGCTTGGATTCGTTGAGTCAGGTCTTCATGCTGTGCGTGCATTGTCAAGCTGAATAGGCCAATTAGGGCGATAGGAAGTGGGGATTTCATGGGGGCAATTTACACAAGAGCCATGCCATTACCTTTGTCTGATGCCACTTCGTCTGTCTTTGCCTGTATTCATTGTGTTCTTTGCCTCACTCATGCCCTTTGGTATTTTGCAGGGGCAAGTGGTCAATGTAGAGGCCATGCGCGAACGAACGGGCGATGAAGCAGGCAGCCATGGCATGCTTGATGGCAGTTTTTACTTGGGAGGTACCCAGAATATTTTGCTTCGGCTGCATACCGCTGCCAACATTCGACACAGTGAAGGCAAAGACAGCTACTACGGCATTTTTTCTAGCAATTTCTCTACCCGATTGGGTGGTGATAATTTAGTTTTTGAGCAAAATGGTTTTGTGCATGGCCGGTACAATCGCATCATCGATGAGGAGTGGACTGCAGAGGTGTTTTTCCAATGGCAGTCAAACATCCCTATGCGCATTGCGCAGCGCTACAATGTGGGTTTGGGACCACGTTACATGGCCGTGGATTCTGAGGGCTTGAAATTCTTCATCAGTCCATTGGTGATGTATGAGCTGGATGTGGACTATGTGACGGGGGCTTATGAGTCTGCCTTTCGCATGAGCACCTACCTGTCGATGAATCGGGTCATTGCAGGCAAGTACCACTGGAATACCATTGCCTATTACCAACCAAAATTTGGCAAGTGGGATGACCTCCGCACGGTAATAGATACCCGATTTAGCACCCCCATTTCACCCGATTTGAACTTGGTGATTCGTGGATCATTGCGCTACGATTCCTACCCTTCAGGGACGGATGTGCCACAATTCACCTTTGGCACAACCACGGGCCTGAGCTACAGGTTCTAGGCCTTTTTAGCGAGGTGCTCAAGGCAATCAGCCACCACAAAAGAGGAACCCCCGACGTAAATGCAGCTCTTGGCATCGGCCTGCTGCAGGGCAAGTTCATAGGCTGCTGCTACTGTTCCTGAACAAGTCCCTGGCCGACCACAGCGTGCGGCTATTTCTGCCAATGCTTTGGCGGGCATCGCCCTGGGAATGCTAGGGGCACAGAATATCAGATTTGCTGAAGGAGGGAGGAAGGAAAGCATGTGTTCAACATCCTTGTCGTCGACCATGCCAATCACCATGATGCCTGTGTCGTAGCCGGCCATGACGGATTTCCACTGCGCCATGGAAGCCTGCAGTCCATCGGCGTTGTGAGCGGTATCCGCCACCACATAGGGCTGTTGTTGCAAGATTTGCCAGCGCCCCATGAGTCCAGTTGATGAGGCAACATGTGCTGCCCCGTAAACCATGGCAGCATCACTGACAGGCCATGTTTTTTGCGTAGTCAATGCGGCCACGGCGGTCAAGGTGTTTTCCCTTTGGTAATGCCCTTGCAAATCGCAATCGGGCAATGACAGCCCTTGGACTTTCAAGTCCTCAGCCCATAGGATGTCTGACCCGCATGCCTGAGCCTTTGCTAGAAAAACTTCTGTGGTTTCAGTTTGTCGACGGCCAACCACCACAGGAATGCCTGCTTTGATGATGCCCGCTTTTTCTCTGGCAATGCTGCCGATGTCATTACCTAAATAGGCTTGGTGATCCAGGCTGATGTTGGTGATGACACTGATTTCTGGCTGGATGACATTGCTGCTATCAAGTCGACCACCCATGCCAACTTCGATGATGGCCACATCAACCTGCACATCCCTGAAATAGCAAAAGGCCAATCCCGTGGCCATCTCAAAAAAGGACAGCGACATGGATTCAAAGGCAGCCCGATGGTCATGAACAAAAGCTGTGACGTAGGGTTTGGGAATCATGTCCCCATTGAGCTTGATGCGCTCACGAAAGTCCATCATGTGGGGCGACGTGCTCAAGCCAACCTTCAGACCTTCTGCTTGAAGGATGGATGCCATGATATGTGAGGTGGAACCTTTGCCATTGCTCCCCGCGACATGGATGCTTTTGAAGGCTCGTTCGGGGTGGTCTAGGTAGGCCATCAAGGCCCGGGTCTTGCTGAGATCAATTTTGTAATTGGCAGAGCCTTGCCGCTGGAACATGGGCAGCTGGGTCAACAGCCAATCCATGATGTCCTCGTAGGTTGACATCAGGTTCTGCTGAAGCGATAACGAATGCTGCCGGTTTGCAATTCAGGGGCAGATGGATCGCCTTCCCAGGTGGTCAGTTTTGCAGCAGTTTCAGCCCGTTTAATCAAGCAGGATGGGGCAGTGGTTCCGCGTTGCCCACCTTCAACCTTCACAACCTTGCCAGATCGATTCACATAGACCTTCACAATGACGACACCTTCCCCCGCACAGTCATAGGTAGGCTCTGGCATCACTTGAGCAATGCGATTACCCAACTGGTAGTTGCCGCTGTTTCCGTTGCCACCAAGGCCCTCTCCCTGGCTTGCTAGGCTACCTGTTGGCTTGCCAAGGTCGCCACCACCGGTGGTTGTGCCTTGTCCGCTGCCAGTGGAAGGCTGGGATTTTGCTGTTTGGCTTGTGCTTGTCAATGCGCCAGCTAGCCGGTTGGATGGCTGTGGTTTGGGTTCAACGACTGGTTCGGGCTTGATGGGCTCAGGCTTGACGGGTTCAGGTGTTGGGGTTGGCTCGGGGGGCTTGACCTCTTCAGGTTTGCTTTTCTCAGGCTTGTCGGGGATAGCTACCGCATCCACAATGTCTTGCGTAACGGCAGTTTCTGTCACAGCTTCAGTTGCAGCCACCACAGGTGTCTCAAGGGGCTCAGCAGGTGCAGCGACGCTGTTACCACCACCTTGCTCATCATAGCCAAAGTTGATGGGAATGCCCATCTCGGGTGGTGGGTCACTGTAGCTGAGTCCATAGATGCTGAACAGCAACAATAGCAAAATGTGCACAGAAATAGTGGTCATCCATCCCTTGCGCTTGTCTCGCTTGTTGTTGAATTCGTAGCCCATGCCTTAGCGAATGGTGGGATCGGTTGCCAAGACCATTTTAATACCGTGCCTGTAGGCGATGTCAATCACTCTGACGGTTTCACCGGTAGGGACAGTCTCATCTACACGCAATACAATTACAGCTTCAGGTTCTGAAGCAGCAGCTACCAAGATGGCATTTTCCAGCTGGCCTAAGCTCACAACGTCGTCATTGACACTCAAGTTGAGTTCCTTGTCAATGGTTACAGTTACCGTGGCTTTTTTCACGGTCTGTGCTTTGCTTTTTGGTAAGATGACGTCCAGGGCGCTGGTGGTCACCAGGGTGGATGTCAGCATGAAAAAAATCAGCAAGAGAAACACCAGGTCCGTCATGGAGGACATGTTGAAATCTGGCGAGACTTTGTTTCGGTTTCCTAAGTTCATGGCGTGGGATATGGATTAAACAGGCTCATGCAACAAGTCCAAGAACTCGGTGGCACTGCTTTCCATGGTGTGAATCACGGATTCAACACGCATGACCAAATAGTTGTAACCGAAGTAGGCGATGATGCCAACCACCAAGCCAGCGACTGTGGTTGTCATGGCGACATAAATGCCCTCTGCCATCATGTCCACCTGAACACCGCCGCCAGCATTGGCCATCTCCTTGAAGGAGAGGATCATGCCAATTACCGTACCTAAAAAACCTAACATGGGTGCGCCACCGGAAATGGTTGCCAAGTAAGGCAGGTTGCGCTCCAGGCGTTGGATTTCTAATTTCCCTTGGTTTTCAATGGATGCTGAAATGTCTTGCAGGGGCTTGCCAATGCGGCGAATACCCTTGGCTAACATGCGCCCCACTGGGGTGTCGCTGCGCTCACAAAGGTTGGTGGCAGACTGCAGGTTGCCATTGGTGATGTAATCCTTGATGTCATCCATGAATTTGTCATCCATTTGACTGGATCGCTTGATGGCAGAAAGGCGACTCACAAACAGGTATATGGCCATGATGCTCATGATGAAGAGAATGCTCATGATGATTTGAGCACCGATGCCGCCATTGGTCATGAGGCTGAGGATGGACAGGGTAGATTCTGTCACTTCAGGCTCAAGGGCTTCAGTTGGAACGTCGATTTGTAAAAGTTGCATATCAGAGGGTGTTATGGTGGTTTAACGTGGATATTAAAGCAAATGTTGTGCCTGAATCCCTAGGTCTGGTCAATGAATGGTCCTCAACCAATCAACCAGTTTTGAAAAATGTATGCGCCAACGCCAGAGACATAGCCGATGAGTGCCAATAGGCTGATGCGTTTGAGGTACCAGCCAAAGGGGATTCGCTCAAGCCCCATAACCGCTACGCCTGCTGCTGATCCAATGATGAGTACAGATCCGCCTGTGCCAGCACAGTATGCCAGGAACTGCCAGAAAAGGCCGTCTTGTGAGAAATAGCCGGCACCTTCAGCCAGTGGGTACATGCCCATAGAGGCAGCGACCAAGGGCACATTGTCCACAATGGAGCTCAGCAGCCCAATGACGGAAGCAACTGCGTAAATGCCGCCTTGCGTGTCTGTTCCCAGGTTGTTGTCAAGCAAGGTCGCCATGTCAGTTAGGTGTCCGGCACTTTGCAGTCCTGCAACAGCCAATAAAATGCCTAGAAAAAACAACACAGATGGGGTGTCAATTTTTCGCAGCACCCCCAGAACGCCAATCTGTTGCCTGACATCGGGCGGCTTGTGTTTGTGCATGAGGTCAGTGATGATCCAAAGCACGCCAAGGCTCAACATCATGCCCATGAACGGAGGGAGGTGTGTGACCGTCT
>Ga0307993_1000230_pt1:17500-18824 | contig 18824 bp, 12 predicted proteins | sample EllFjometagen260_FD_203163 | JGI IMG/M metagenome (GOLD analysis project Ga0307993, IMG submission 203163) | Marine microbial communities from Ellis Fjord, Antarctic Ocean - #260 | ecosystem: Environmental > Aquatic > Marine > Unclassified | place: Southern Ocean | collected 2014-11-02 | reverse complement strand
CAAACCTCCCCGTCGATGTGAACTCTTGGGGGAGATCAGCCTGTTATCCCTAGAGTAACTTTTATCCGTTGAGTGACGGCCTTTCCACTCAGTACCGTCAGATCACTAAGACCGACTTTCGTCCCTGCTCGACTTGTAGGTCTCACAGTCAAGCTTCCTTATACCTTTATACTCTACGATCGATTTCTGACCGATCTGAGGAAACCTTTGTACGCCTCCGTTACCATTTAGGAGGCGACCGCCCCAGTCAAACTGCCCGCCTGAAACTGTTCTCTGACCAGCTAATGGTACAAAGTTAGAAATCTAACATTACAAGAGTGGTATCTCACTGATAGCTCAGACATTCCCGCAAGAATATCATCAAAGCTTCCCACCTATGCTGCGCAAGTAAAGTCCAATTTCAATTTCAAGTTACAGTAAAGCTTCATAGGGTCTTTCTGTCCTGGTGCAGGTAGTCCGCATCTTCACAGACAAGTCTATTTCACCGAGCCCCTCTCTGAGACAGTACCCAAATCATTACGCCTTTCGTGCGGGTCAGAACTTACCTGACAAGGAATTTCGCTACCTTAGGACCGTTATAGTTACGGCCGCCGTTCACCAGGGCTTCAGTCATCAGCTTCGTTAATACTAACCGACTTCTTTAACCTTCTGGCACTGGGCAGGCGTCAGCCCCCATACATCGTCTTGCGACTTAGCGGAGACCTGTGTTTTTGATAAACAGTTGCTTGGGTCTTGTTATTGCAACCTTATAAATAAGGCACTCCTTCTCCCGAAGTTACGGAGTTATTTTGCCGAGTTCCTTAGAGAGAGTTATCTCGCGCCCCTTAGTATTCTCTACCTACCCACCTGTGTCGGTTATGGTACAGGCATTCTTTATTTATGACAGTCCGAGCTTTTCTTGGAAGTTTGGCATAGACTACTTCGATGCCTTAACATCTCCTACTCACGTATTGACTCAAAGTGTTTTCGCCACTTCTCAACATCTTAAACGTTTAAACCGGTAACCAACATCCGGCTAGTTTAGCCTTCTCCGTCCCTCGTTGTCAATAAAGAATGGTACGGGAATATTAACCCGTTGTCCATCGACTACGCTTTTCAGCCTCGCCTTAGGCCCTGACTTACCCTCCGCGGACGAGCCTTCCGGAGGAAACCTTGGGTTTTCGGGGTATAGGATTCTCACCTATATTTTCGTTACTCAAGCCGACATTCTCACTTCTGCTTCGTCCACATCCACTTCCGTTAATGCTTCAACCTACAACAGAACGCTCCCCTACCGATATATAAAATATCTCACAGTTTCGGCAAATTACTTAGTCCCGTTCAT
>Ga0307993_1000230_pt1:0-12500 | contig 18824 bp, 12 predicted proteins | sample EllFjometagen260_FD_203163 | JGI IMG/M metagenome (GOLD analysis project Ga0307993, IMG submission 203163) | Marine microbial communities from Ellis Fjord, Antarctic Ocean - #260 | ecosystem: Environmental > Aquatic > Marine > Unclassified | place: Southern Ocean | collected 2014-11-02 | reverse complement strand
CTTACCCTAGTGAGCTTTATGGTCCAACAGCGGCTGAAGCATCTCAATCTCAAGCTTTTACATTTTTAGTTCGTGACCAACGTTTAGGTGCTAATGTATCTTCTGCGCAAGGTCCTACTGGATTAGGTAAATACTTAATGAGATCACCTAGTGGTGAAATTATTTTTGGTGGTGAAACTATGCGTTTTTGGGATTTACGTGCTCCATGGGTAGAACCATTACGTGGACCAAATGGTCTTGATATCAACAAAATTAAAAACGATATCCAACCTTGGCAAGAACGTCGAGCTGCAGAGTATATGACACATGCACCTTTAGGATCATTAAACTCCGTAGGTGGAGTTGCTACAGAAATTAATTCAGTTAATTATGTATCTCCAAGATCATGGTTATGTTGTTCTCATTTCTTCCTTGGATTTTTCTTCTTGATTGGACATTGGTGGCATTCAGGTAGATCAAGAGCTGCAGCTGCAGGTTTTGAAAAAGGTATTAATAGAGCTAACGAGCCTGTATTATCTATGAGACCGATTGATTAATTATAAAAGAATAACAAAAGAATTTTTAAATCTTAGAAACTAGATTTTCTAAATATAGTTTCTAAGATCTAAAAATTCCTAAAAATAGCAAAGAAACCAATCTATAAATGGATAAGCAAAAGTATCTAAAACAACTACTGAAGTATCTTAAGTAGAATTTAAGTCGAATTTGTTGTACTTCGGTCTATTTAATTTTTTGGCCATCCTAATAGCGTTTCCGCAAACAAATTTTATTTCCTTGAAAGGAATTTACGGTTTATGGGGAAATTTCTTTTGAGAATAGATAGACTACTTTAAATCGTCAAATATTTCGTTCAGCCCGAAAACAGACCCTCCAAAAGCATTTTTGAAAATATTGTGCGCCCCATTTCGTAAACCGTAAAAAAAGAAGGTACACTTAAGTGTACCTTCTTTATTACAAAAAAAGTATTTTTAGTAACGAGCGCCTTGTGGGCTGTTGTTAGTAATGTAACTTTTAATTGTATATCTAATTTGACGTCCATCAGCTTCTTGACGTTCTAAGTAGAAACCAGGTTCATTTTGTGGACGGTTTACGATAAAAGATAAAGCACAACTTTCTGTACCATAACTAGCATCAAAAGCGTTTATACGAATATAACCTTTAGTGATAACTTTACGAGCTTCATTTAATTCAAAGATAACTGAGGCAGCATCTTTAACATCAAATAAAGGTAAACCCCATAATTCCCAGTAGCTATTACGAGGATGAGGATCATCTGTATATTCTATATTAATTGCCCAACCTTTTGCCATTGCGTAAGAAATTTGGCTTTCAATTTGTGCATCTGTTAAATCTGGTAAAAAAGAAAAAGCACCTTGTGTAAGTCTCATGTTAACTCTCCGAATTTATTTATTATTAAATTAAATTTTTGTTAAATTTTTGAGATAGAATTATAATTCTATCTCAAGAATTTTATACGTTTGCAGTAGTTGATGCAATGAAATCAGCTGTATCAGTTGAAGTGTAGTTGAAACTAATATCTTTCCATAAATCTAATGCTGTTTGTAATGGAGCACATGTCTTAGCTGCAGTACGTAAAATTACTGGACCAACTTCTTCATTAAAGATGTCAGCACCTTCGTTACGAGCAATTACCATAGCTTCTAGAGCAACTCTATTCGCTGTAGCACCTGCTTGGATACCATCTGGATGACCAATTGTTCCACCACCAAATTGTAACACAACATCGTCACCAAGGTAGTAAAGTAATTGATGCATTTGTCCTGCATGGATACCACCAGAAGCTACTGGCATACACTTACGTAAACTAGCCCAATCCATATCAAAGAAGATACCAAATGGTAAGTTAACTGTTAATACGTTTAAACGTAAAGTATCGTAGAAACCTTTAATCATTAAAGGATCACCTTCTAATTTACCTACAACTGTACCTGCATGGATATGATCCACACCAGCCATTCTCATCCACTTACAAATTACACGGAAGTTAATACCATGATTTTTTTGACGTGCATATGTAGAATTACCAGCACGATGTAAATGTAAAATCATGTCATTGTTACGAGACCATAATGCCATTGTTTGAATAGCAGTATAACCAATTACTAAATCGATCATGATAATAACAGAACCAATAGCTTTAGCATATTCAGCACGAACATACATTTCTTCCATTGTTGCTGCAGTAACGTTTAAGTAAGAACCTTTAACTTCACCAGTTGCTGCTGATGCACGGTTAATTCCTTCCATACAGTTAAGGAAACGCTCTCTCCAACGCATGAATGGTTGTGAGTTAATATTTTCGTCATCTTTTAAGAAATCTAAACCACCTTTAAGACCTTCATAAACTACACGACCGTAGTTTTTACCAGAAAGACCTAACTTAGGTTTTACAGTAGCACCTAATAGAGGACGACCGTAAGTGTCTAAACGCTCACGTTCCACAATGATACCTGTAGCAGGTCCTTGGAAAGTTTTTAAATAAGAATGCGGAATACGCATATCTTCTAAACGTAAAGCAGAGATAGCTTTAAATCCAAAAACGTTACCAATAATTGAAGCTGTTAAGTTAGGTAATGAACCTTCTTCGAATAAATCACATTCATAAGCAATAAAAGCAAAGAATTGGTCTGGATTATTCGGAACTGGATCTACACGGTAAGCTTTAGCACGGTAACGTTCACAAGCTGTTAATAAATCTGTCCAAACAACAGTCCAAGTAGCTGTAGATGATTCACCTGCAACTGCAGCTGCAGCTTCTACTGGATCTACGCCTTGTTGAGGTGTAATACGGAATAAAGCTAAAATATCTGTATCTTTGATTTTGTAGTTTGCATCCCAGTAGCCCATTTTTGCATATGGAATTACACCGGATTCATAACGATCACTTTTAAGACGAGTTCGTTGTGTAACTGATTGAGACATATATTCTCCTAAATAAATTGAAAAACTGAAGATGTATTATAAAATTTCTAAAAAATTGAAATAAGACAATTGATCTAAAGTCTGACATGAATGCAGTTAATATTCTTCTTAATAATAACTTATAGTGGTAGCTACAGCTTAAAAGAATAATATCGAATACCTAATGGTAAACGGGGGCTAGTGCTGCTATTAAACCTTACTAAAATTATACTATACTTTTACTAATTTTTGTTACTATTATTTAAATATATTTTAAAGAGCTTTAAAAAGTACATAATTTTAAACGTTTTTTTTGGGGTAAATGTGTGCCAGAACACCAATAGGGATATGATATTTATTGATGTATATATAATTTTAAAAGCTTAAATTAATCATTAGAAAAATTTAAACTTTTATAAATAAAAACTAAATTAAGTGACAAAACGAATAAATTACTTTGATTATAACATTATTTAGAATAAAATTATAAAAAAAACAGAGATAAATGTCAGTATATTACTAGAATAAAAGCTAAGAATCTTACCTAAAGTACTAAAAAATTTGACAAATAATTAAGGAATTTAATATATGTATATGTAGTTTAATAATTTTATTAATTATGAAATACGCTATTATAGAAGTAAGTGGTCGACAATTTTGGGTTGAAAAGGGTAAATATTACGATTTAAATCGCATACCAACTGAACTTGGAACAAAAATAAAATTAAATAGAATTTTATTTGTAAATAATGATGGTAATTTATTGATTGGAAAACCTTATTTAACAAACGTAAGTATAGAAGGTAAAGTTTTAGAACATCTAAGAGGTCAAAAAACAATTGTCTATAAAATGAGACCAAAGAAAAAAACAAGAAAAAAACAAGGTCATAGACAAGATTTAACACGTGTACTAATTGAAAATATAAATATTTTATAAGAAGGAAATCATATAATGGCTCATAAAAAAGGTGCAGGAAGTACTAAAAATGGACGAGATTCTAATTCAAAAAGATTAGGTGTTAAAAGATTTGGTGGTCAATTAGTGACTGCAGGTAGTATATTAGTTCGTCAAAGAGGAATGAAAATTAAACCTGGAGTTAATGTTTCTTCAGGTAGAGATTTTACGTTATTTGCTTTACAACCAGGCATAGTGAAATTTGATATGATTGACCCAAGACATAAACGTATCAATATTGTATAAAAATTTATACAATAATAAAAAAGATGGAAATAAAAATTATTTCCATCTCTCCAAAATTAAGGTTGTTGAACCATCTATATTTTTCATTTTCTCAATAAATTCGAATCCTTGTTTACTACTTTCAATTAGAATAGTTTGATTTGCATAAGTCTGAGACACTTTAGTAATAAAAGTATCAATTGACCAAATTTGTTGCCAAAAGCTTAAATCTGTTACTAATTCGTATTCACTACCATCCCATTTAAAATAAACATCATAACCATTTTCTTGAGAAATAACTAAATTTGAATGCGATATTTCATTTAGATCTTTTGTTTCAATAACTTGATACTCAACGTTTAACTCATCTAAAGCTTTTCTTAAATATTCTAAATTTAATAAACGTGTTTTAATATAACTAAAATGTGACATAATTATTTTACCTCATATGTATTAAACATCATTATAAAACATTTTTAATTTTTTATTTAAATTATACAAATTATTTTTAAGTTATGATCGATATTTAGTCTTATAATAATGTTTAACAAGCAAAAAGTTTGGGATGTTTAAAAATTAAATTAAATTAAAAATGACAGCAACATTAGAAAGACGCGAAGGCGTTAGCTTATGGGAGCGTTTCGCTAGTTGGATTACAAGTACAGAAAACCGTCTATATATTGGTTGGTTCGGTTGTTTAATGTTCCCTACATTATTAACAGCAACTTCTTGTTACATTATTGCATTCATCGCAGCACCTCCTGTAGATATCGATGGTATCCGTGAACCAGTAGCTGGTTCATTACTATATGGTAACAATATTATTTCTGGCGCAGTAATACCTAGTTCAAACGCAATTGGTATTCATTTATACCCAATTTGGGAAGCTGCTTCTGTTGATGAGTGGTTATACAACGGTGGTCCTTACCAATTAGTTGTATTACATTTCATTTTAGGTGTAGCATCTTACATGGGTCGTGAATGGGAATTAAGCTACCGTTTAGGTATGCGTCCTTGGATTTTTGTTGCATTCTCTGCTCCAGTAGCAGCAGCATCAGCAGTATTTATTGTTTACCCAATTGGTCAAGGTAGTTTCTCTGATGGTATGCCATTAGGAATCTCTGGTACTTTCAATTTCATGTTAGTATTCCAAGCAGAACATAACATCTTAATGCACCCATTCCATATGGCGGGCGTTGCAGGTGTATTTGGTGGTTCTTTATTCAGTGCTATGCACGGTTCACTAGTAACTTCTAGTTTAATCCGTGAAACTAGTGAAATCGAATCTTTAAACTATGGTTACAAATTCGGACAAGAAGAAGAAACTTACAACATCGTAGCAGCTCATGGTTACTTCGGTCGTTTAATTTTCCAATATGCATCGTTCAATAATTCACGTGCTTTACATTTCTTCTTAGCTGCTTGGCCAGTTATCGGTATTTGGTTAACTGCTATGGGTATTAGTACTATGGCATTTAACTTAAATGGTTTTAACTTTAATCAATCAGTTGTTGATTCTCAAGGTCGTGTTATTAACACATGGGCTGATATCATTAACCGTGCTGATTTAGGTATGGAAGTAATGCATGAACGTAACGCTCATAATTTCCCATTAGATTTAGCTTCAGGTGAAGTATTACCAGTAGCTTTAGCTGCTCCAGCTATTAATGGTTAATATCATTATTCTCAATAATCATAAAAAAATTCAAACCTAAATATAATTTTTATATTTAGGTTTGAATTTTTTATTTTATTTTATTTTTTTTCATTAATTTTTTGAATTCAAGTTCAAATTCAAATTTGGCTCGATTCGTATTCCCTCCAAAGGAAAGATTCTTTTGATCTTGAATTAACCAAATTTGGGAATATGTTAAATAGCTTATTAAAGTACTTAGCATTAAAAATCCAAAGCCTAAATAAATAATCGGAATACCTGGATCAGTTTTAATTTGTAAGCCTGTAGAGCTAATTATGTCGACTAACGTTATCTTCTTTTCAAAAGTTAAAGAATCGTTTAATTCCAAATTATTTCTCAAATTTCCAAAATTATCATAAATAGATATGTAGCCTTGTAAATTATTAACTAGAAGCGTTAAACCTTCCGTTAGTTCATTATTTAATGGAACCCAAGAAATCCAAATTTTTTCACTACTTTTATTACTAGAGGAGATTAAAGGATATTGAAGAATTTTTGTTGAGAAATCTTTTATTCTTAACCCAATTAAACTCCAATCAGTTTGATAAAAAGTTATTCCTTTATACTTTGCAGGATGATTTACTGAAATTGTTTGAGTATTTAATTCTTGACCTTTTTTATTTAAAAATGAAATATTTGAATAAAATTGGTTAATTGTTGTTTTTTTATTGTAGGTTATCCAAAAGTCATTAACGCGTGCGCTTTCATTTGGAATTCTACTTAAAGAACCTTTACTTAATATATTTTGTATATGAAACGTTTCTGTTTTTGGAATTAATTCTTGTGCATTAAATCCACCAATAGAACCATATACTGATCCAACAAGAATACAAATCATACTTAAATGAACGATAATAGGAGCTATCCGCCCAATTAAGCCTTTGTACGCATAAATTATTTTATGTTGTAAAAAGATAGAATAATTTTGTTCATTTAAAGTAAATAAAAAATTAGATAATAATTTATTTTTTAATTCATGTGTAATTTTAAGTTTTTTAAATTGATTTTTATTTCTAAAAAATTGGCAACGTCTAGCGATACGAAGTGAAGGTAACTGTTGTAAGTATGTACAACTTAATAAACTTACACCAAAAATTAAAATTAAAAAAATAAACCAATATGTTTTATATATATGGTCTAAACCAAATTTAAAAATAAATTTAAAATCGATAAATCCAAAAATCGCAGATTCAACCGGATAATTAAATACGTAATTTTGTAACGGTTGATCTTGTTCGATAACTGTTCCGATAATACTGAACGCTGCAATTAGTAACAATAAAAGTATTGCAAATCTAAGATCTGCTAATATTTTTAAAATAAATTTTCTCATTTTTAATACATATATTTATTTTTCCGACGCTAAACGAATACGACCTGATAAAGCCCAATTTTGAATTTCTTGAACTTTTAAATCATCTAGCTGCGATAGTGGAATGACTTCAGTAAGAGCTTTCTGAATATCTTCAGTTGTAAATTCTCGTTTTTCATAAAACGCGTAGTACATTGCATCAATAATACTTTGTTTAATTTCAGCTCCAGAAAATCGAATGGATAGAGTAGCGAGGCGACTACAATCATAAGTTTCCCAATTTAATGGGCGGAATTCTTTTAAATGAATTTCAAAAATTTCAATTCTTTCTTTATATGTTGGTAAATCTAAGAAAAAAATTTCGTCAAACCTACCTTTTCTAATCATTTCTAAAGGTAATTGCTTAATATTATTAGCCGTTGCAACAACAAAAACTGATGAATTCTTTTCTGATAACCAACTAGTAAAACTACCTAAAACACGATTACTTGTTCCACTATCACCTTTGGAATCAGTATTACTGAATGCTTTATCAATTTCGTCAATCCATAGTACACAAGGAGCTAAAGCCTCCGCAACTTCAATTGTTTGTCTTAAACGTAATTCAGATTCTCCAACAATTCCTCCGAATAATCTACCGATATCTAGACGTAATAAAGGTAATTGCCAGTCATTCGCAATTACTTTTGCTGTTAAAGATTTTCCAGTTCCCTGTACACCGACTAATAATAATCCACGTGGTGAAGGTAAACCGTAATCTATGGCTTTTGAACTAAAAGCACTTCTTCTCTTTTTTAGCCAATTTTTTAAATTTTGAATTCCACCTATGTTATTTAATGTTTGTTTTACGGACGAATATTCTAAAATACCTGTTTGACTAATTATTTGTCTTTTCTCATTTAGAATCAACCTAATACTATCTAAGTCAATTGTTTTATAAGTTGCTAATATTTTCGATAAAACTCTTCTAATTCGTTCTATAGACAAACCTTTGCACGCTTTTACTAAATCTTGTATTAATAAAGAATTCGTTTCTATATCTAAAGAATCAAACAAACGAAATAATTCTTGTTCAATCTCAATACTATTTGGTAAATCAAACTTAAGTAATGTTATAAAATCACTTAATTCTGATGGAATATTAAGTTCTGATGAAACAATAATTATTGTTTTAGGCTGTAATTTTAAAAAACGTGTTAAATTTTTTAATTTACGAGCAACCGATAAATCTGTTAAGAACTTATTAAAATCTTTTAGTAAAAATACAGCTGGTGTTTCTGCATTTAAATCTTCAATGAATTCTAAAGCTTGTAATGGGTTCCTACGAGCAAATTTCTCACTATTTGGGTTATTTGTATAACCATCGACATAATCCCAAGTGTAAATACTTCGATTTAAATTAATTTTAACATTTCTTCGAATTAAGAGCTCAACTCTATCCTCTTCAATTGTTTTAATATAAATAATAGGGTATCGTGCTTTTAACAGAAGTAATAATTCTTGGTCAAATGTCATATATCCTCTTTAATTTTTTAAATGTAAATAATAGGGTATCGTGCTTTTAACAGATTTTAACAGAAGTAATAACTCTTGATTAAATGTAGTTAAAAAATAAATTTAATTAAAAAATAAAAAAAAATATCTATTAGAGTATTAAGAATAATTACTCTAATAAATATAAAATTTTAATTTTGGATAGTTAATTTACAACGACCTTTTTTACGTCGTAATTTAAGGGTTTTTCGACCTTCAGCAGTAGCCATGCGAGCACGAAAACCAGATACTTTTAAGATTGATACTCTTGTTTTATTTCCTAATGTTCGTTTTGTCATAAATAAAATAATCTATATTTGTATTAACTATAGCAGAATTCTAAATAAATGAAAACTTATATTGGTTTTATTTTTAAAAGTTCATAAATAATTAATTGTCTAATTGATTTAATTAATGTTAAAAATGAAAGGTAGGCTTCATCTTTATATTCAAAAAGAGGATTTCGTTGACCATACCCTCTCCAACCAACCGAGTCACGAATTATACTCATTTCTAGTAAATGTCCTTTCCACATGCTATCTATATGTTTTAATGCAACAGCCCTTTCAAGTTGTCGCATTAAGCCGACTTCTGTTGTTTCTATTTCAGCTTCTTTTAATGCATAAGTTAACCAAAGTTGTTGTCTTAAATAAAGGTACAGTTCTCTTTTTGTATAAGTATTATTTTTTTGTAAGAAAACTTTTATATTTAAAGACGTAGACAAGAGACTTTGTAAAGTATTATTAAGAGTATTAAAATTTAATAAATCAGATTCTTCCAAAATATCATTTAGAACTTGATCCCCCAATGCTAAAATTTTACCCCGAATAGATGTACTCTCAAGAATAGCACGTCTTTCGTAAAAAATAACAAGTCGTTGTTTATTTAATACTTCGTCATAATCAAAAACATATTTTCTTGTATCATAATTTTTATTTTCAAGTGTTTTCTGCGCAGTGTTTAAACTAATTGTTAATAAAGGTGATTCTAACGGGATTTCATCTGAAAGTTGACCCATCATTATATCTTTAACTTGTTCAGTCGCAAAATTACGAAGTAATGAATCTTCTAAACTTAAAAAGAATTTTGAAGTTCCAGGATCACCTTGTCGACCACAACGTCCTCTTAATTGGTCATCTGCTCTTTGAGAATTGTGTCTTTCTGTTCCAATAACGTACAATCCACCTAAATTTTTAATAAACTCGTTATCTTTTTGTTGTTTTTCCTTTGTTTTTGAATAAAGAATAAAAAATAAATTTTTTAAATTTTCAGAATACGAATCAGTAAACAAAATTTGCCATTCTATTCTATTTAGAATTTTTAATAATTGAATTGGTGACAGTTTTATAAAATTATTATCTTTTAATAATGCATTTAAGATTGGCTCAATTAAGTCAGGTTCTTGATTTATTAGGTCCGAAATAAACAAATTATTTTCAATTATTTTTCTATTTGTTTTTATTATTAATAAATATTCGTATAAATTTTTTATAATCTCGAATTTAATATTGCCTCCTAAGACTATATCTGTTCCTCGCCCAGCCATATTTGTTGCAATTGTTATTGCAAACTTTTTCCCTGCTTGTGCTATAATTTCTGATTCTTTTTTTATATTTTCAGGTTTTGCATTTAAAATTTTGTATGGTAAATCATAGTCATCAAGTAATTGAGAAATAATTTCAGATTTTTCAACACTAATTGTTCCTATCAAAATAGGTTGGCCTGTTAAATAAATTTTTTTACATTCATTAGCGATAGCTTTCCATTTTGCGACTTCATCGGAATAAATAGAATCAGACAAATCTTTACGCTTATTTTGTTGCGCCGTAGGAATTTTAGTTACAGGTAATTGATAAATTTTTTCGAATTCAGATTCTGCTGTTTTTGCAGTACCTGTCATTCCTGATAATTTTGGATATAATAGAAAGAAATTTTGATAAGTAATTGAAGCCATTGCTTCATTTCCAGCTCTAATAGGTACTCCTTCTTTGGCTTCTACAGCTTGATGTAAACCATCACTCCATCTTCTATCTGCCATTGTTCTACCACTAAATTCATCTACAATTAATATCTCATTATTTTTAATAATGTAGCTAACATTTTTTAAAAAAAGTATGCTTGCACGTAATGCATTCAAAATATAAGGGATCCAAGGATCTTTTCTATCATAAAGATCTTTTAAATTTAAAATTTTCTCTATTTGATAAAACCCTAGTTCAGTTAAAATAATAATCTTATTTTTTTCATCAATTTCAAAATGTTTACTAACTTCCAAGTATTTTACAATTTCAGCAGCAACAATGTATTTGTTTAAAGATGTTTTGATAGGATCAGAAATAATTAGTGGAGTTCGGGCTTCATCGATTAAAATTGAATCCACTTCATCAACAATACAATAATTAAAAGGTCGCTGAACGACATCTTTAATATTAGATGCCAAATTATCTTTTAAATAATCAAAACCTAATTCACTATTTGTAATGTAAGTAATATCAGCATTATAATTTAATTGACGTTCTTTAATTACCATATCTTCTTGGATTAATCCTACGGATAATCCTAATAAACGATGAATTTGCCCCATCCAAATACGGTCTCGATTTGCTAAATAGTCATTAACCGTTACGATGTGAACACCTTTTTTTGTTAATGCATTTAAATACGCTGGCAATGTAGAAACCAATGTTTTTCCTTCTCCTGTTCGCATTTCAGCAATTTTTCCCTCGTTAAGAATCAACCCACCTAATAATTGAACATCAAAATGACGTAAACCAAGAGTACGTTTAGAAGCTTCACGTGTGCATGCAAATGCAGCTGGGAGGATGCTTGTTAAATCATTTGTTTCTTTGTATTGAGTTTGCAATTTATTCGTATGTTCCCTAAGCTCCTCATTAGATAATAATTTAAACTTATCTTCTAACCCATTTATTTGACTAATAATTTGGTTATTTTTATTAGTCATACTAGTATTCTTTTTTAATAAATTTTTAATCATTTCTATTTTAATAATTTATATTTCAGTGTAAGTTTATCTAGAAAAATTTCTTTTATCTCTTTCTTAAAAATAGAATAAATATTAATGTTATTATATAATTATCCCAGAATAAAAATTAAATCTCTCTATAGGTATATATATTTTTCTATAATTTAATTTAATAAAATACAGTTACAAATGAGCAAGTTAATTATTTTATTTCTTCTAGTATCTTTTATTCGTTTTTTTCTTCTAATCTTTACAAATAAATCAAAAACGATTTTTAACGCTTTAACAAGTACTACCATAAGTTTTTTGGCAACATGTGGTTACTTATACCCGATTCAGCAGTATATAAATTATTATGGTAATGATTTAGATGATCTTCCTATAATTAATTTATTATTATCGAATAATAGAGGTTATCAGGCACCTATATCTCTTGATTCAGATTTGCTAAGTCAATTTACTGAAAAATTATCTCAGTATAGCTCATTAATTATATTTTTTTGTATTTATTTTATCATAATTAAAAATGGTAAAAAGTATAAAATTGATCACTTTATTCGTTACAACGTAATGAATGGTATGCTAATTACATTGTTTAGTACTCCTATCAGCTATCTATACATCGAACTCAGACAATATTTAACAATAAATCAATTTTTAAAAGCTTTCATAGACGATTTTTGTATTGGTTTAATTCTGATACATTTTTGCTTAATGTTTTATTCAATATACTTTTCTATAACTAACAGGTACGTGAACCTTCCTATTATAGGAGACGCTTGTGAATTACATGTAGGTAAAAAGAAATAAGTTTTTTTAATTAAGAATTTAGTAACTTTTTAATTTAAACTCCCCAGGTAGGACTTGAACCTAC
>Ga0307993_1000229_pt1 | contig 18863 bp, 12 predicted proteins | sample EllFjometagen260_FD_203163 | JGI IMG/M metagenome (GOLD analysis project Ga0307993, IMG submission 203163) | Marine microbial communities from Ellis Fjord, Antarctic Ocean - #260 | ecosystem: Environmental > Aquatic > Marine > Unclassified | place: Southern Ocean | collected 2014-11-02 | reverse complement strand
TTATAGGTGTACTTAAATGACCTACTGACGGGTCATCATAAAAAGGAGTAATAAAATTTGCCATAATTAGGTTTTGATTACTTTAAAAAATAGAATTGTATTACAGAGTTAACTGATTTCCGCGACGATATTGTAAAAAAGCTGCAACAAATAAACCAGCTAAAGAAACCGAGATCATTCCCATAACAATTCCAAAAAGAAGTGGTTCAATCATATAAAAATAATGTTCTGTTAATATTAAGTTAATATTTATTATAGTGTAAAGTTTGAAATATATAAATTTAAAAGAGTTTATGAGTAAAATAAAGAAATGCTGACGGGACTGACGGGACTCGAACCCGCAACGTTCGCCGTGACAGGGCGATGCTCTAACCAATTGAACTACAATCCCAAAGTTAAATATTAATGAATTAACATGTAATAAAATAAATATCAATATTAAGAAATAACAACTGTAGTATAAGTTTTATTAATTATAAGCTTAAACTTACTTCAATTAAAAAGAGGCTATGCTGCTATAAAATCCTGACATAATGTCCTCTGAAAATTAAGTAAATTTAAGCCATGTAGTAATATTAGAAAATAAAAATAAAAATTACAATGCTAAAAAGATAACGCATCCGGATAAAACCGATTCATTTCAATAATAAAACCTGCCGTAAAAGAAAGCCACACGGTTAGTAGCACAGGTGCTGTCGATAAGTATGTTTTAAACGCATCCATAATATTTTTGTTAAAATAAAGTTTTTAATAATAAATTTTACCGCCACCCCATTTTTCTGAAACAACTTTAGGTTGTAACAAAATATGTCCAGCAATAGCATATAAATCTTCTTCAGTTAAAGATCGCATTTTAGGGAAAATATCGGCACTTGCTATACTAGGATGTACCTCTGCAATCGATTCTAGACCGTCAAATGTTGTCGGATTTTTAAGATAGTCTACAAGAGCAGTAGCGTTATTACGAGTAGGAGTTGCTAAGCTTAAAGCTTCTGCATCCAAACCTACATTTGGATTTGTTTTCGTAACCCCGCCTGTATGACATGAACCACAAGAGGCATTAAATAAGCGTTTTCCACGTTTAACTTGTTCTGCTGATAGAACAAAAGTTTTACCTGAACCATCTAGAGCAATCGTACGAGTAGCTTCATCTAACTCAATTGCATTTGCTTGTGGAATAGAGAGTAAAAAAGAGCAACAAGAAACAAGTAATAGTTTTTTAACTGTATTAAATTTAAACATTATTATATATATAATTTAGAAAAACCATGTAATATTGTGATCCAAAAAAAGAGAAACTTACCGAGGTGAGACAGTTATATCTTCATCAGATGCAACAAAATCACCTTGTTCTATTGCTTCTTTCCATGAATTAACAGGCCACATATAACCAGAAAACATAATTTTTAATGCAAGAGGCACATCAATAATAATTTCTTTCTCCATTGGATTACTTGTTGTGGCAACCGTTTGCACATATTTTCGACCTGCCCAACCAATCCAACCAGTTGTGTATAAAAATAAAACACCTGGTAACATAAATTCACCTGCATGGTCTAAACGACCATCTACAATTAAGTGAGGTAAACCATCAGCCCCACAAAGTAAATTGGATTTCCCATAACGATCAAAGCGTCCTTTAGTTTGATTAATTTGACTTTGTAGTGCAAGGGCTGGAGGTGTTCCAGGCTCATATTTTTTTAATCTTATCTCTAATTTCTTAACACTAGCATTTAAACGTTTGGTAAATCCTGGAGATTTTTCACAATCCACAAGAACACCAGTACTGGCTTGACATAGATTTGGGGCCATTACTATTAACAAAGTAGCTAACAATAAAGACGTTATTTTATTTTTCATTTTTAAGAATTTTAAAGAATTCGAGAGATTTATCCGTGAGGAATTTAAATATTTTTAAACTTCTGTAAACGAAGCGTTTGTTTATGATTTAATTGATAGAAGGACAATTATCGTTTCATAAATCTAGGGAAACGAAAAGAATTGCAAAGTATTACAGCGACGGATCAGAGCTGTTCAAAATATCGAGAGTGTTAAGCTAATTAACACCTGATGATGAAAACTATCACTTGCCTTTAAATTTGCCTTTAATTCGTCTATCCTGTCCGTAAGAAGTCGGAACAATAACAATAAATAACTGACTACAGGTGGTTTTAACCGCTTCCGCTTATTTTTGCTAAAACTTACTTGATATAGATTTGGTATTAACCAGAGCTCATATAACACGTTAACAATGGTAGCTCGTGATGTTAATGCAAGATGTACTTCTGTATTGACAATATTTTCCGTTTTGTACAAGCAGCTCCCGAAATATCGCATTATTATCTCACAGTTCTTGAATTATCGCAGTATTATGTTTAGATATAATTTTTCATTTTTAAGAATTTTGATATTTATCCGTGAGGAATTTAAATATTTTTAAACTTCTGTAAACGAAGCGTTTGTTTATAATTTAATTGATAGAAAGACTGATAGAAAGACAATTATCGTTCATAAATCTAGGGAAACGAAAAGAATTGGCAAAATATTACAGCGACGGATTAGAGCTGTTCAAAATATTGAGAGTGTTAAGCTAATTAGCACCTGATGATGAAAACTATGACTTGCCTTTAAATTTGTCCTTTAATTCGCTAAATTTCTCATCGTCAATGAGATGTTATATCAGCATTTTTTCAAAACTTGTATAAGTTTGTCTAAAAATAGCAGATCTTTTTATTTTTTTTAGATTTCTAATTTCGTTCTAGTTGGTCGTTTGGACTAACCCAAATAAGGGTAGCTCAGTACGTATTTTTTCAGAAATAAAGACAAATCCCTTCGTCTTCTTTGATCTTATCCCAGACGTAAGAAGTCGGAACAATCATATAGATAACCTAATAAGTATATTTTAAACGCATTATAGTAGTTTTGTTAAAACTCAATAAGAATGATGCATAGATTGATCTAATATCATATATCCTTATTATATAATTATTCTCTAATAAAAACAATATTTTCCCCTCAGTAGCTAGAAATAAATATTATTTAAAATCTTTAAAGGATAAAAACAATAAAACAGTTGATCTATAAATATTTATTATAAAATAAAAAATTATACACGCGTGCCTTATTCATTGAGATTCAGAATATTTTTTTTAATTCTTATCATAACATATTTATCAATTTAGAATTAAACTAAGAGAAAATTCAAAATGAGACGAATTTTATTATTTTAGGGAAGATTTCAGAAATAGAAGAGAAATATTTTTTCAAGGTTGAAAACTCTAGATAAGTATATCTATAAACTAATGAAAACATTTCTGGTCGACTCGTGATATTTTGTGACTAGCTGAAACTTGTACTTACAGAAAGCAAAAATAAAACTTAATTTAGTCACAGTTTCTTAATTAAAAAATGTAGAAACTAAAAAACTTAAATTTTCTAAAAAGCTCGAGGGCTGTTAGAAAAACTAATAGCACAAAACAATCGAACACGTAATATTGGGTAATTCTCTTTGAATATTTTACAATATTAGATATTAGAAACAAAAACCAAGGATATAAATTTATATAGACCGATCTAAAAACTAATCACAAATAAATTTATGACTATAGCCCATAATCAATAATTAATTAACACTTAAATAATTATAGCTCAAATTTACATTAGTTTGTATAAATAAATCTAATACTTATAACCTTTGATTTTAAGATTCATATCACCGAACTTTATAAATTTAAAATTTATAAAGTTCGGTGAAAAAATATTTTTAGTCTACTTAGAAACTTTTTCATTAAATAGAATCAATTTTATGTGCAAATTATTTGATGAGTCTCCTAGTTCAGAAAAGGGTTCTGGTTTTTCAGGAATAGCGTAAATTTTCCCGTAACTCTCGGTTAACAAACTTACGCTGAAGAGGATTTTTTTCGAGTCAAGTCTCTTCAGAATCAAAGATTCTTCCTCAACTAAAACTTTACAGGTGACGCGTCTTTAACTTTAAGTTTTATTCTATTATTTGATGCAGTAACATGAACATGATTTCCTGGTTCAATATCCTCGTTAAGAATAATTCTGCTTATCTTTATTTTCTTTTATTTTTTCTCTCTTCTATCAATATTTCAGTCTTTAACTTTAAGATGCCCATACTTTCTTCTTCTTCAGGAATACCGTAAACTTTCCCGTAATCCTCTCGGTTAACAAACTTGAACTTACGTTGAGGAGGATTTTTTTCGAGCTCAAGTCTTCGCAGCTCTAAATCTTCTTCCTCAATTAACTGTTTTATAGGTGACGCGTCTTCAACTTTAAGTTTTATTCTATTATTTGATGCAGTAACATGAACATGATTTCCTGGTTCAATATCCGCGGTTAAGAATAATTCAGCTAGTTTATCTTCTAATAAGTTCATTATAGCTCGGCGTAAAGGTCGTGCACCATAAATCGGATCAAAACCTTCTTTTATTAGAATACCCTTCGCTAAATCATCAACTTCAATTGTATAACCCTGTTCTTCAACACGTTCGCTCAATTGACTTAACATAATAATAGCAATCTTACCAACATCTTCAATTGTTAATGGCTTAAAGACTATAATTTCATCTAACCGGTTAAGGAATTCTGGTCTAAAGAAACCTTTCAAAGCTTCATTAACAGATTTGTAAATTTTAGCATATTCAGGATCCATAGGTTCCTCTTTTACATCCTCCTCAATTAATCTGCAATTTTTGAGTTCTTCAGCAAAATCATAACCTAAATTAAGTATTTCTTCTAGCTCTTCGGGGGTTAGGTCGTCATCCTCTTCTGTCTTATCTGTCTTATCTTTATTTGCTTCTTTTTTTAATTTCTCTTTTTCTTCTTTTTTTAATTTCTCTTTTGCTTCTTTTTTTAATTTCTCTTTTTCTTCTACTTCATCTAATTTTCTTATTCTGTCTAATTCATTTAATCTTATTGATTCTTCTGATTCCTCGATTGCCTTTGATCCATCTACTTTTTCATCATTCTCAGGGGTATCATTAGAACTTTTTGGTACAATATCAGCAGAACCAATATTAGAGGTTAAAATTAATAGAGTATTACGAAAATCTATGAGTTTACCTTGAGCATCTGTCAGACGCCCGTCTTCTAGAATTTGTAGTAGAATATTAAATATATCCGGATGAGCTTTCTCTGCCTCATCAAATAAAACAACAGAATAAGGTTTACGACGAATTTCTTCAGTTAAAAGACCACCTTCTGAGAAACCAACATAACCAGGTGGTGAACCGATTAATTTGGCAACAGAATGACGCTCCATAAATTCAGACATATCTATACGTACCATAGAATCTACAGAACCGAAAAAGTAGCCAGCTAAAACTTTTGTTAATTCAGTCTTACCTACACCAGTAGGGCCAGAGAAAATGAAACTAGCGATCGGACGATTAGGATTTTTTAAACCAACACGTGCTCGTCGAATAGCTTTAGCAATAGCGGAAACCGCAACATCTTGACCAATAACCTTCTCGTGGAGTGTAGTCTCAATATTAATTAACTTATCTTTTTCGTCATGTGCTACTTTAGTAACTGGAATACCTGTCCAAGCAGCTACGATGTCCGCAATGTCTGACTCTCGAACTGTAGGATTATATTTTAATGTTTTCCCAGCATCACGAGTCATTATAGCTGACATTAGTCTTCGTATTTCCACTTCCATAGCAAGACAAACAATAGCTTCCTTAAAGTCATTTGCTCGAATAGCCACATCTTTGTCATCTAGGATAGTTCTTAGTTCTTTATCATGCTCTTTGACTGCTGTTGATAATGCAGAACCGAGTAATCGAACACGTGCACCGGCTTCATCAAGTAAATCAATTGCTTTATCTGGTAAAAAACGGTCAGCAATAAATTGTGAAGAGTATTTTGCAGCCGCAACTAACGATTCATCACTATATTTTAAGAAGTGGTGTTTTTCATAACGACTTCGTAAACCACGTAAAATCTCAATCGTTTCTTCTATCGTAGGTTCGGGAACGGTTACCGGTTGAAAACGACGTTCAAGAGCTGCGTCTTTTTCAATATGTTTTCGATATTCTTCAATTGTTGTTGCTCCAATACACTGAAGGCCACCACGAGCTAACGCGGGTTTTAAAATATTCGCTGCATCAACAGCACCTTCAGCTGCACCTGCTCCAATTAAATTATGTACTTCATCAATTACTAAAATGACTTCAGGACGAGCTTCAACTTCTTCCATCACAATTTTGATTCGTTCCTCAAATTCACCACGAAATTTTGTTCCAGCTAAGAGTAAACCAATATCTAAGGAAATAATTTCACGATCTTCTAAAATATCAGGTACATCACGTTGAACAATACGTTGCGCTAAACCTTCCGCAACGGCCGTTTTTCCAACGCCTGGTTCACCAATTAGTATTGGATTATTCTTTTTACGACGAACTAAAATTTGAACAACACGCTCAATTTCTTTGACACGACCAACAACAGGATCTAATTTTCCTGCTCGCGCATCATCAGTTAAATTTGTACTAAAGTCTTCTAAAGAACCTTCTTCACTCTCTTCATCATTAACGTATGTTTCACGGCTTTTCTCTGTTTTTTCCTCCTCAGCACCAATAGCAACTAATAAATCGATTTTTAAACGAGACATAATAACGCCTTTGTCCTCAAAAACCTTCGCCGTGGGACCACCATCATCTTCATCTAATATTGCTAATAAAAGGTGTTCAGTCCCGACATAACCATGACCTAAATCTCTAGATTCTTCAATTGAATGTTCAAGTACTCGTTTTGCACGAGGACTAAAAGGTATCTCTCCTGGACCACCATCTGTACGACCCCATCCTCCAGCTACTTCGACAAGAATACGTGTTTCTTTCAAGTTAAATTTAGCTGCACGGACAACTTTATAACCAAGTCCAGTACCTTCACCTATAATACCTAAGAAGAGTTGCTCTGTACTTACGTAATTACGATGCAGACGTCTTGCTTCTTCCTGTGACAACATCACAACTTTTATGGCTTTTTCTGTAAATCTTTCAAACATTCTTGTCCTTCTTTAAATTTAATATTAGAATTATAGTATAGTTCATCATCTATTTCCAAAACTTTTGACTATTTTCTTAAGTTCTATAGATCTTCTATTATTAGCTATTGTTAACAACAATGCATTCAGTAGTTAGTATCATACCAGCAATTGATGTAGCGTTTTGTAATGCAGAGCGTGTTACCTTAGCCGGATCAATAATACCAAAATTATACATATCCCCAAATTCCTCGTTTGCTGCATTATAACCGATATTAAAATTCTCTTTTTGAATCTGCTCTATTACAATGGCACTATTTTTTCCACCATTTTCAACAATACGGGACAGAGGTGCAATAATAGCTTTTGCTAAAATTAACGCACCGATCAATTCATCATCTTTTAAATACAATTTTGCCCAATGTTTCAAACTCTCGGCTAAATGTACAAAAGTACATCCTCCACCAGGAACAATACCTTCTTCGACAGCCGCCCGTGTGGCATTAATAGCATCTTCAAGACGTAATTTCTTGTCTTTCATCTCAGTCTCTGTAACTGCGCCAACTTTAATTAAAGCCACACCGCCAGATAATTTAGCAATACGATTCTGTAATTGTTCGATTAAAAAACCTTCTTCAATTAAATTTAACTGTTTTCTAAGTTTTTCACAATGTTGTTGGACTTGGACTTTAGTTCCTTCATTGATAATTGTAGTGGTATCTTTGGTAATAACGACACGACGTGCAACTCCAAGTTGTTCTAACTGTAGATTCTCCATAGATAAACCTTTCTCTTCCGTTACAACTTCCCCATTGGTTAAGATACCAATATCTTCAAGAATAGGTTTTCGACGTTGACCAAAGCCGGGAGCACGTACAGCAGCAACATTAACAACATTTCTTAATTTGTTTAATATTAATGTCGTTAAAGCTTCTTTTTCTACGTCAGCAGCAATAATCAATAAAGATCGTTTGACTTTAGCAACTTGTTCAAGGATGGGAATCAGATCTTGTTTTACGAGTGTTATTTTTTTATCTGTAATTAAAACAAAAGTATCTTCAAGTACAACTTCCATACGTTCTGGATTAGTTATAAAATAGGGGGAAATGAAACCTTTTTCAAGGCGCATTCCCTCCGATATTTCTAATTCAATCGAAGTTGATTTTCCTTCTTCTAATGAAATAACACCATCTTTTCCAACTTTGTCTAAAGCACATGCAATCATATCACCAATTTCATTATCATTTCCAGAAGAAATAGCCGCAACTTGGGAAATAGAGCGAATATCTTCAACTGGAATAGCATACTCATTGATATTGCTTGTTAAATAGTTAAGGGCTTTTTCCATGCCTAGTTTAAGTGATACTGGATTCGCACCTGCAGTTAAATTTTTCATGCCTTCTTTAACCATGGCATATGCTAAAACTGTCGCTGTAGTAGTACCATCGCCAGCGACATCATTTGTTTTCGCTGCTGCCTGACGAATTAGTGCAACTCCTGTATTTTCAATATTATCACTCAATTCAATTTCTTTTGCAATCGAAACACCATCATTAATTATCTGAGGTGTAGAAAACCCCTTCTCTAAAACAACATTACGACCTTTCGGACCTAAAGTAACTGAAACAGCTTCAACCATGATCTGCATACCGTGAATTAATACACGACGAGCTTCTTCTTTGTATAAGATTTTCTTCCCAACCATTAATTCCTTCGATCCATCTGAAAATAAAATTCACGCTATTCACTATAACCGTCTATTGTACTATAACATAAAGTAGAAATAAATAAAACAGTTAATATCTTACTTAAGATTATATTTAAGAATTATTAGTATAACAATAGCAAGATGTTAGTTTTTTAACTTACAAAAGTTAATTTTTTATTTTTCTAATATAGCTTCTCTTTATTAGTAATTATTATTTAAATAAGAGTTTTTTAAGTAAATGCTGAGATTTTAAAGTAGTTTTTTACTTGATAAGAGAATTCGATATCTTAATGTATAAAATATTTTTCTTTGACGTTAGACTATTTATCTTTAAAGTTATCTTTTATTCAGTTAAGTTTTTTGGAAAAATGGTTAGGTATATCTTGTTAAACTTGAGATTATTTAATTCTCAAATTATTTAAACTAATCCAAGCAGCTCTCAATTATTTTGAGACTTGATAGCCTATTTTATTAAGAGATCAAATAATAAGAACGTAAAATTTAATATATAAAGAGAGATTTAATGATGTTATTAATTTTGAATTATTAATACTAAAAATTGAAAGTGTTTTTTATAGTTAGATATCTAAATAGACTAATAGTTGAATTCTTAAAAAATACTAGTTACAACTGACGTTGCAATTTTGGATTTCTTATATTACAAAAATAATCCTTTTACAGGTGAACTTGCATTAGCATATTGTTTTACATCCATAGAACCTGCTAAATAGGCTAATCTACCCGCGTTAACACCTTCAGACATACCTTTAGCCATTAAGATAGGATCATTTGAAGTTGCTACTGCTGTATTGAGTAAAACAGCGGATGATCCAAGTTCCATAGCCTGGGCTGCATGACTGGGTACTCGAATGCCTGCGTCGATAATAACTGGGATATTTAAACTATTAATCATAATTTGAATATTATGTAAATTCTTTATCCCTTGGCCCGATCCGATTGGGGAACCAAGAGGCATAATTGTAGCACAACCAACATCTTCCAAATGGTTTGCCAGGACAGGATCTGCATTAATATAAGGTAAGACCGTAAAGCCTTTTTTAACAAGAAATTCTGCAGCTTTCAATGTACCGATAGGATCAGGTAATAAATATTTAGGATCAGGAATAACCTCTAATTTTACAAAATTATTAGATTCCTGGTTAATTTTTTTTGCACACTCACGACCAATAAATGCTAAGCGAATAGCATCTTCAGCTGTTTTTGACCCAGCTGTATTAGGTAATAACCAAGTCTTGTTCCAGTCTAATAAGTCAATTAAACCCTTTTCTTGACTTTTTTCTGTTGTATTTTGAAGACGCCGGACTGCTACAGTAATTATTTCTGTTTTACTAGCTTCAATACTTTTTCTAGCGAGTTCTAAAGACTGATATTTACCTGTACCTAAAATTAAACGTGAGCTGAAAGTTTTATTTCCGATTTTTAAAATATCCATGAATAAGTTTTTATTTTATACTCCCCAGGTCGGATTTGAACCAACGGCCAATCGGTTAACAGCCGATTGCTCTACCACTGAGCTACTGAGGAAAATAGTCACATAATGATCTCATATAACTTTAGTATAAACCATAAACAAAGTCAATAATATTGAGAATAAAAACTTTTTAAAACGTTGTCACACTAACTTATAATAAAACCATAAACAAACAATTATATGGAAACATCTAACTTAAAATTACAAAGTCTAATAAATAAAGATTATAAATATGGGTTTTCTACAAACGTTGAGATTGACTGTATAAAAAAAGGACTTTCTGAAGAAATTATACATTTAATATCAAAAAAAAAAGAAGAACCCAAATTCATGCTTGAATTCAGGTTACGCGCATTTAAAAAATGGAAAAAAATGAATGAACCTGGATGGGCGCAATTAGATTATGAACCAATTGATTATCAATCAATTCGTTATTATTCAGCTCCAAAAAAGAAAACCACCCTAAATAGTCTCGATGAAGTAGACCCAGAACTGCTAAGAGCGTTTGAAAAATTAGGCATATCTTTAAACGAACAAAAAAAATTATCCAATGTCGCCGTAGATGCAGTTTTCGATAGTGTTTCTTTAGGAACTACATTTAAATCTGAACTTGCGAAATCTGGTGTCATTTTTTGTTCAATATCTGAGGCAATAAAAAATTATCCAGATTTAGTAAAAATATATTTAGGAAGTGTTGTACCAATAGGAGATAATTTTTTTGCAGCCCTGAATTCAGCTGTTTTTACCGATGGGTCATTTTGTTATATTCCAAAGAATACAAAATGTCCTTTAGAACTCTCAACCTATTTTCGTATGAATGATCAAGAAAGTGGGCAATTCGAGCGTACACTTATTGTCGCTGAAGAAAATAGCACGGTAAGCTATCTAGAAGGTTGTACAGCACCTCAATATGATAGAAATCAATTACATGCCGCAATTGTTGAATTAGTTGTTTTAGACTCGGCTGAAATAAAATACTCAACTGTTCAGAATTGGTATTCTGGAAATGAACTCGGAAAAGGTGGTATTTATAACTTTGTTACGAAACGTGGATTATGTGCAGGAGAAAAATCAAAGATATCTTGGACCCAAGTTGAAACCGGATCTGCCGTTACTTGGAAATACCCAAGTTGTATTCTAACCGGAAAGAAATCAAGCGGAGAATTCTATTCGGTTGCTTTAACTAATAATTATCAACAAGCCGATACTGGAACAAAAATGATCCATATTGGACCAAAAACTCGAAGTCGAATTATATCTAAAGGTATCTCTGCGGGAAATTCGATGAATAGTTATCGCGGGTTAGTTAAAATTTCTTCTAAAGCAAAAGGCTCAAGAAATTACTCACAATGTGATTCTCTTTTACTGGGCGATAAATCTACAGCAAACACATTTCCATATATACAAGTTTTAAACTCGACTTCAAAGATTGAACACGAAGCATCAACATCAAAAATTGGTGAAGAGCAAATATTTTATTTTTTACAACGAGGAATATCATTAGAAGAAGCATTACAACTAATCATAAGTGGTTTCTGTCGAGCTGTTTTTACAGAGTTACCAATGGAATTTGCGTTGGAAGCCGATCGATTATTAAGTTTAAAACTAGAAGGAACCGTTGGATAAAAATTAAATATGGAACAGATAAATTTTAAGGTACCAATTTTTGAACATTCACTATTATCAATTAGAAATTTAAGAGCAAATATAAGCGATGTTGAAATTTTAAAAGGTATCAACTTAGATGTCAAAGTAGGAGAAGTACATGCTATTATGGGACCAAATGGGTCTGGTAAAAGTACATTGGCAAAAATATTAGCAGGACATCCTAACTATGAAATCACAGGTGGGGAAATATTTTATAAGAATGAAATTATTAATGATATAGAAGCCGATCAACGCGCTCATATGGGAATATTTCTTGCTTTCCAATACCCAATCGAAATCCCAGGAGTGAGTAATGAAGAGTTCTTACGTGTTGCTTACAACTTGAAACAAAAAGCTAACAGTTTAGAGGAGCTTGATCCTATTCAATTTTTTCAAATTTTAGAGGAAAAATTAAAACAAGTAAAGATGGATCCGAGTTTCTTAAACCGTAATGTCAATGAGGGTTTTTCCGGTGGAGAAAAAAAACGAAACGAGATTTTACAAATGACCGTTCTTGATTCGACACTTTCTATTTTAGATGAAACCGACTCTGGATTAGATATTGATGCCTTAAGAACGTTATCAGAAGGGATTAATACTTACCGTAACCCAACAAAAGCAATTATTCTTATAACACATTATAAGCGATTATTAGATTATATAAAACCTGATTTTATACATATTATGAAAGATGGAGTAATTAGGAAAACAGGAGATTCCAGCTTAGCCGAAATTCTAGAAGAAAAAGGTTATGAGTGGTTAAAAGAAGAATAACAAAGATTATTTTCTTATTAAATATTTGACTCTTCTACTTTTTAGCTTTAGCTAGTTTTGTGATTATGTATTCAAGTAAAAAATAACCAAACGTAAATCATTTATTCATCTTAATTAAAGATAATTCCGATAATATTGAAGTAAAATTAACGATTTTAAATAAAATAAATTACGAGAAAGAATCACTAGCATCATATAAATTATCTATATGAGGAACAGTTCGAGAAGTAAAAGTAATAAAGAAAATTGCGTATAAATTTTAAAATTGACGTATTTTAATTTATATGCAATGATTATATTAAGACCTATGGGCTTGTAGCTCAGTGGACTAGAGCGCGTGGCTACGAACCACGGTGTCGGAGGTTCGATTCCCCCCTAGCCCTACATGGTTAAAAACTTTGAAAAATCATGATGAAATCAACTCTTTTACATATTTTTACTACAGTTTCAGGTTACATATTCCTTTACATTATCTGTCCGTCAATTTTCCCGATATTCTCTAGCTTCAACAATACAATATCTTTGTATTTGGTACTATCTGTTCATTGTGTTTGTCAACTTTTCTTATCTATGACAGAAACTTTAGTGTCACATCCGAGATGTACTGATGACTATGATAGTGAATACCCTGGACCAAAGTTATTCGATTCAGATCTTGATCCAGTTATTATTGTGCTTTTGTATGTTTATTGCAGCTTGCTTGTCATTAAAGCATGGCAATTGGCTCCTGGTTTTATGATTGGCCAAACCTGTTTCGTACTTTGTCTGGAAATAATGTTACTTGAATTACTGCATATGAGGTTTCTTTTAACAACTAGTCGTCATAATATGCTAAATAGATATTTTAATAGTCTAGAAACTGTATTACAAAACGAAAAAAATAAAAAGTTAAATCTTTATAAAAATTATACATTGCAATTAACAGCAATTGTAGTAATTAGAAATTTACTAATATGGCAAGGTCTCCAATTAATTTAATATCAATCAATATTTCACTCTTGATTAGAAATTATACGATATTCTTGTTCGATTAAGGTATCTCTAATTTTAAAAAGTTTGGAGTATGCGCAAAACTGATAAAATTAACAAATTCGTAAATACTTATTACAATCTCGTTAGAGCTACAGAGAAACAGAAAATAAGTATTTGCAAAAGATCTTTTTACTGAGTATCAGTTTTTATTAAAAAAATTCAAAAGACTCTTCAACTAATTTAGAAATATCGAGTTCCTATTAAGACATCTCTCTCCTCGATTGATTTCATTTTTTTACCTATATTTTTATTTTTCTATTGGAACTCTATATTTATTAAATATATAAGTCTTTTAATACTATTATTTTCTTAGATTTCTCCTAAATTTTCATCTACATTTTCTGGGAGTCTCTTTTTCGGGGGTCGTACACCAATATGGTATAATCCTCATCAAATCCAGGGAATCGACTTTCAATTCCAATTATTACGTTAAGACTATAGAGCATAACATACCACACTATTACTGCTCAAACAGTTTTCAATAATTCATGTTGTGGTTGTAAATAAAGAATAAATTTAAAACGGTTTGGTACAAACCGAAAAGTATAGAAAGACTGACAGATTCATAGCATGATAACGGATAAAAAACGAAAATGATCGCGATTTCTTCCTATACGATAAAATAAGAAGAAAAATGAAGCATTAAGAAAAAGCAAAGGTCACACTTGGAGTCTATTACAGGGCAAAAAGATGGATATAATGTGAAAAAGCTATACACTGCTAATATGGGTATACTGTAAAATCTGCGCTATAGAAGTCTATCAAATGAAGTTACAATAAAATCGTAACTGTCTTTTTTTGCCCAAGACCCTGTTATATTACGCAGTCAACTTCTTAATAAGAAATTTTTACGTGTGCATAAATATCAAAAATAACGTCCAATGAAGAGAAATGGCAACGTTGTAAAATAAATCAATATTGGAAGCGACTTTATTTAACCTATTTGCACATCCGGGAAATTTGAATAGTAATCGTCAACTCCTCGCGTTTGGAATTGTAATCTACATTCTTGCTGAGAAAGGCTACCTTGGTATTTAAAAGTGCAGGAAGATGATTGAGCATTGCCGCTAAAACCACCAAATTTATGAAATTCGCTATATACTTATTAATTACGTTTAATAATCTTTCTAAAATATCAGATAGAACAGAAGGGCATGTAGGGGCCTATCTACTTTCAGTAAAATACCGAATATCAGAGATATAAACCAATCCCGGCACATAACGAGTATTGTATCTGTAGCTCGAGCATATCAAGCATAATTTCTCCTTTTTTAATATTATTTTTTTTAACGTCTATCTTTAATGTCTACGGCAGATTGTTATTTGATAGACTCGAACCTATAATTCAGACTCAGAGTCAATCGTTATTAAAGTTTAAAAACTTTTATTAAGTAGTTAAGCATATAATTACTTTTTTGTCTATACCAACTCCCAAGGTTTATTTATTATTTAATTCTTTATTACAAAGTTTTTAATAATACAATACCCAAAACTTTATAGTGCATTCGTGTACTTATAGTTAAATTAGATTAGATAATAATTTTGGTTATTGATCAAAAGTATTTATTTAATCTGAGAATTGAGTACTTTAAAGACATCAAAATGAACTAGAAATAAAATAGATAACTTAAGCAAAAACTTGATCAAGCCTGATCTAATTAAGAGCTTGCTCAACTTTACCTTATAGTAAGCACTTCTTTTTATATTAAAAAAAAGTAAGAGCCTGGGCATGAGAGGCAATTCTTTTAAGATTTTGAGACGCTTTAGTTTTTTATAAACTAATCAAAGCGTCTTTTACTTCATTAAAAGCCGCGGTAACATCTCCCTTTTTAATTTCTTCAACACCATTTACTAAGAGAATAATAGGTTCCCAACTATCGTTAGTTTTAATTCTAAGAACTTCGATAGTTATTAAAGGAGCATGATCATTTAGATCCCTAGAGGTCCTGAGTACTCAGTTTACATATTTCTTTACATTATCTGTCCGGCAATTTTTCCGATATTCTTTAGCTTTAACAATACAATACTTTGCATTTGGTATCTGTTCATTGTGTTTGCAACTTTTCTTATTTATGACCCAAACTTTAGTGTCAGATCCAAGATATACTGATGACTATGATGGTTCTATCCTGGACCAAAGTTGTTGATTCAGATCTTGATCCAGTGCTTCTATATGTTTATTGTAGCTTGCTTGTCATTAAAGCATGGCAATTGCGCCTGGTTTTATGTGGCCAAACATGTTTCGTACTTGGTCTGGAAATAATATTACTTGAATTACAGCATATGAGGTTTCTTTTAACAACTAGTCGCCATAATATGCGACATAAATATTTTAATAATCTAAAAATCGTATTACAAAACGAAAAAAATAAAAAGTTGAATCTTTATAAAAACTATACGTTGCAATTACAGCAATTGTAGTAATTAGAAATTTACTAATATGGCGAAGTCTCTAATTAATTTAATATAAATCAATATTTCACTCTTGATTAGAAATTATACCGATATTCTTGTTTGATTAAGGTATCTCTAATTTTAAAAAGTTTGGAGTACGCGCAAGACTGATAAAATTAACAAACTCGTAAATACTTCTTACAATCTCGTTAGAGCTACAGATAAACAGAAAATGAGTATTCGCAAAAGATCTTTTTACTAAGCATCAGTTTTTATTAAAAAAATTCAAAAGACTCTTCAACTAATTTAGAAATATCGAGTTCCTATTAAAACGTCTCTCTCCTGTTGATTGATTTCATTTTTTTACCCATATTCTTATTTTTCTATTGAAGACCTATATATTTACATATATCGAATATATAAGTCTTTTAATGCCATTATTTTCTTAAATTTCTCCTAAATTTTTATCTACATTTTCTGGGGGTCTCTTTTTCTTTTTCGGTGGTCGTACACCAATATGGTATAATATGGCTTCATCAAATCCAGGGAATCGACTTTCAATTCCAATTATTGCGCTTAAGAGCATAGGAGTCATAACTAAATACCAAACTACTACTGAGTCAGCTTCCCAAAAGCAGCTTTTCAATAATCCATGTTGTGGTTGTAAATAAAGAACAAATTTAAAAACCGTTTGGTATAAACCGAAAAGTATAGAAAGACAGACAGATTGCATGGCATGATAACGGATAAAAAACGTAAAATGATCACGATTTCTTCCTATACCATAAAATAAGAAGAAAAATGAAGCATTAAGAAAAAGGCCAAAGGTCACAGCTTGGAGATCCTCATACATAATCTTATGCAAAGCTATAAATAAAAAATTACAGGGCCAAAAAGATGGATATAATGTGAAAAAGCTCTGACCGTATAGGTTATACACTGCTAATATGGGTATACTGTAAAAACCTACGCTATAGAGTCTATCAAATGTAGCTACAATAAAATCGTAACTATCTTTTTTTGCCCAAGACCCTGTTATATTAGCTGCAGTCAACTTTTCTCTTAATAAGAAATTTTTACGTTGTGCATAAATATCAAAGATAACGCATCCAATGAAGAGAAATGGCAAGACGTTGAAAAATAAATCAATATTGGAAGCGACTTTATTTAACCCTATTTGCACATCCGGGAAATTTGAATAGTAATCGTCAACTCCTCGCGTTTGGAATTGAAATCTACATTCTTGCTGTAGAAAGGCTACTTTGGTATCTTTTAAAAGTACAGGAAGACGATTCAGCATGGCCGACAACACCATCAAATTAACGAAGGTGACTATATACTTATTAGCCGAATCTAATAATCTTTCTAAGATATCAGATAGAAAAGAAGTGGCCAATGATAGAGGTCCTATCCCGATTTTTAGTAAAATACTGAAAATTACTAGCCATATAAACACAAACACAATCCCGGCAATAATAAAGGTAAGTATTGTATCTTTAGGCTCGATCATATCAATCATAATTTCTTTTTTTAATAATTTTTTAAACATCTATCTACAGATTCTTATTCGATAGGACTCTAACTTATAATTCAGAGTCAAAGTTTACTTTTACTTAGACATTATAATACAATTATTATTTTGTCCACTCGAATATTGAAAGTTGGTTTCTGATAAAATATTTATTATTTAATTCTTTATTATTTAATTCTTTATTATAAAGTTTTAATAATAAAATATTAAAAACTTTATAATACAAGCGTACACTTATAGTTAAATTAGATTAGATAATAATTTTGGTTATTGATCAGAAGTATTTATTTAATCTAAGAACTGAGTACTTTAAACACATCAAAATGAACTAGAAATAAAATAGATAACTTAAGCATTAAGCAAAAACTTGATCAAGCCAGATCTAATTAAGAGCTTGCTCAACTTTACGTTACGAGTTAGCACTTCTTTTTATATATAAAAAAAAGTAAGAGCCTGAGCACGAGAGGCAATTCTTTTAAGATTTTGAGACGCTTTTAGTTTTTCTTTATCCGTTTTCGCATTCTCTAAAATTAATTAAGCGTCTTCTACTTCATTAAAAGGCGCGGTAACATCTCCCTTTTTAATTTTTTCAACACCGTTTACTAAGACAATAACATTATTATTATTAATTTCAGCAAACCCGCCTAAGAGAATGATAGGTTCCCAACTATCGTTGGTTTTAATTCTAAGAACTCTGATATCTAAAGTAGTTATTAAAGGAGCATGATCATTCAATCCCTAGAGGTCCTGAGTACTCAGTACATATTTCTTTACATTCCTGTCCGCAATTTTTCCGATATTCTTTAGCTTTAACAATAAAATACCTTTGTATTTGTGCTGCTGTTCATTGTGTTTGTCAACTTTTCTTATCTATGACCCAAACTTTAGTGTCACATCCAAGATATCTGATGCTATGATGTTACTACCCTGCACAACAGAACTAAATGAGATACTCTTAGAAAACATTAGTTAAAAGTAGAGTAATTAACAACAAAGTGACCTCCCCCGTAAAAAAGAACAAATTACATCACAATACAATTATGAAAGGAAACACAATTATAGAAGGAAAATATTGCTATTCAAATGTACTTCGTAACCAAAACATAACGGCAAAAAATAACATCGTTTGGTCAGCCGCATAACCCAATTAAAATTAAATGGTGAAGAAAAATTAGAAGTTTTTTTATGTATTGATATTCATACAAATTTAGCAATTTCTTATTTAGTCACACAAGCTTTAGAAAAGTGCATTAAAGAACGTTTTATTATGAAA
>Ga0307993_1000222_pt1 | contig 19107 bp, 18 predicted proteins | sample EllFjometagen260_FD_203163 | JGI IMG/M metagenome (GOLD analysis project Ga0307993, IMG submission 203163) | Marine microbial communities from Ellis Fjord, Antarctic Ocean - #260 | ecosystem: Environmental > Aquatic > Marine > Unclassified | place: Southern Ocean | collected 2014-11-02 | reverse complement strand
GTTGTTAATAGGTTAAAAGCAATCGGTGAAAAATATGGTTATAGCTTTTCTTTAATCAAAACTAATACAGAATTACATGGAATTCCACAAAGAAGAATAAGAACATTTTATTTCTTCTGGAATACACCAACTGTACCTTTGTTAGATTGGAAGTTTAGAGAAAAGAAACATCTTATTGATTATCTTAAGGAAATTCCAGAAGATGCAACTTTACAAGATATGTTTATGGTTGCTGGTAAAGTAACAGATCATTATAAACCTTATGAATTTGTTTTAGAGAAAGAAGGTTTAAATCATGCTGAGTTTTCAAAGAAATTTGGTAAAGGCACAATTGCACAGTATTTAGAGAAGAACGAATTATTAGATGAGTGTATTAATTGGTTAGACAAGAAATATCATAAGCAAGGATTCTCTAATAAAAAATCAACAAAGTCATTTGGTGATATGCTTGAACATCAAAAATATAAAACAGGACAAGGTTTAGGTTATTGGGATGCTTCACCGCATTTCTTTAATGAAAGCTTCTCTGCTCTGATTGGTAGAAATATGTTCAATGGTGTTCATCCAACAGAAAATCGCTATTTAAATATTAGAGAAATGTTACATCTTATGGGATTACCATTAGACTTTGGTATTAAAGATGCAAGAGAGGTTAATCATATCGCACAGAATGTACCAGTCACAACAGCAATGGATATGGCAGTTGAGGTTAAGAAGTTCTGTGAAGGTAAAGCTAAAATGACTAATTATACATTTATGAAACAAGACAATACTACACAAAAAGTGTTAGTTGCTGAAGAGCTAGGTGCAATTCCTAAAAAGAAGTACAAAGTTAATTGAAGCAAAAATTAAAAAAATCGATGGTTACGAATTAAGTAACTTCGTCAAAAAACTTTTACCAATCGATAAATTTATTTTTATGAAGATAGGTAAAGCAGGAACCGTTTCATCTGTGTACTTCCCAGAGAGGGATGCAGTGAAATTAGTATCAACACCAACTACTGACATCTTTGAAACAGACATTACTGATTCTGTGAAGGTTAGTTTTTATAATGGTACTAAAGTTATAGATGCACTGTCGCATTTTAATGGAGATATTCAAGGAAGAATTAAATATTCTGAGATTGATGGAGAATTAATGGCAAGTGATTTTACCATTGAGAATACAGATCTTAAAATTAATTTAGCCTGTGCAGATCCATCATTATCTTTTATGGAGATGAGTAAAGAAGAAACTGATCGTGCGTTTAGTACAGAGGGAAGTATTTTTGAATTTGATCTTCTTACAACTCATGTAGATAAAATGAAATCTTTATTCAATTTAGAAAGAGAAGAAGATACATTCACATTAGCTGTAACTGATAAAGGTGTTGCAGTACAAGGACCGTCATATGATGCAACTTTAGCACATTCATACGAAGGAGAAAATGCAGTTGGAGAAAAGGTTGTGATCTACAAAAAATATATTAATCTTTTAGATAAAGAAAATTATAAAGTTGTAGTTTGCAATAATAAAGTTGTATTCAAATCTTTAGATACAAATACACACTTAACTGTTGCTGTTGCGATTACTGACGAGGATTAATCCTATATCATATTTTACTAATACAAAGGCACCACTTAATTGCGGTGCCTTTTTTCTTAAACTTTTTATAGTTTTAGCCATATAAAAATAAAATATAAACAATGCCATACATTAACAAAACAGCCATTAGGCCATACGTCTCATTATCAAACGGTAGTGAAATTATAACATTCCAAGAAACTCCATGTACTTATAAAGAAGAAGATGTTAATTCCGCAACAGAATATTTTAATCCTGTTACAGGTTTATTTGATTCTTCATGGACTACTCTTAATTTCGAAAGCGGTGTTGAGTTATTAATAAAACAATCATATACTGCAACTGCTGCTGAGTTAATAGCTTTAAACTAATTATACATGAATGAACTAACAGAGTTACAAGAAATAAACAAAGAAGCTAGTAAGTTCTATAATTATGAACAAGCAGTCAAGTTAATGTTGAATAGTATTTATGGTGCTTTTGGTAATCCTTATTTCTATTTCTTTAATATAGACATCGCAGAAACAATAACATTACAAGGTAAAGATGCTATTCTTTACACAGAGGAATTGTTAAACAGATACTTTAGTCAATATTGGCATAAGGATCTTGCTGCTCATAAGGAAATGGGAATTACTGTAACTGGAAGAATTGAAAACCCCGTTGGTATTTATATTGATACGGATTCAGTATATGTTAAATTTGATGAAGTCATAGCAAAATCAGAAGGTTTTGTAGGAGATGATAAAGAATTCATTTTAATGTTATATAAGGTTAGAGTAAATGGTTATTTAGAAAAGATTCTACAGAGATATGCAGATGATAATAATTCCGAAAACTTTTTATCTTTTGAATTAGAAAGTATTGCCAAAAATGCAATATGGTTAGCAAAGAAAAAATACATGCAAAATATTGTATGGAAAGATCCAGATATCCATTATGATGACTTATCTAAAATTAGTTCGAAAGGGTTTGAAATTATCCAATCGTCTACTCCAATTTTTGCTAGGGAAAAACTAAAGGAGCTATTAACATATATCTTCTCGGTTGATAAATTAGATATGAAAGCTTTTGCTGCATTGCTTAAAGATATCAAAAGACAATTTAAATTAGCAAATGTAGATCAAATATGTTTCTCAAGGAAAGTAAATAATTATCAGAAGTACATTGTTAATGATTATGATGCATTTGAATTCGCATCAAGATGCCCAATTGGTGTAAGATCTGCGGGTTATCATAATTACTTGTTAAACAATTCTTCATCAAAGGGTAAATACCAACCACTAGGAAATGGTGAAAAATGTAAAATGTATTTCTCAACTGATAAATCATGCGAAGTATTCGCGTTTGCACCAGGAGAATATCCTTATGAATTCGCCCCACAAATCGACCACGACAGGCAATTTGAAAAAACTATATTAGATCCTATTAATCGAGTAGTAACAGCAATGGGGTTTAAAGGCTTTAATAGAAACTTAATTTACACAACAAGTCTTTTTTAAAAAGTCAAATAAATAATAAAATAACAAATTCATGGCAGATAAAAAATTTAGAATCCACTTATTAGGATTACCTCATACTAAAACTACATTAGATTTTACCGCATGCGCATACACCATGAAGGTGTGGAAATTTTGTAAAATGATGGAAGGTAGAGGGCATTATTTAATACACTATGGTCATGAGGAATCCAACCCAGTAGCAGATGAAAATGTCCCAGTGATATCTACTAAAGAATGGGATGCTGTTTATGGCAGTCATGATTACCAAAGTAAATTATTTACGTATAATACTCAAGATAAAGCATATCAAACTTTTTACAAAAATGCTATCGTTGAAATAGAAAAAAGAAAACAACCAGGTGATATTATTTTACCATTCTGGGGCCAAGGTGTTAAACCTATCTGTGATGCTCATCCTGATTTACTTACAATAGAACCTGGTATTGGTTATGCACACGGCCATTGGGCCAATTATAAAATATTTGAATCTTATTCAATATACCACGCATATTGTGGTCTTGCTAATGTTGGTAATTGTAATCAATCATGGTATGATATTGTTATTCCCAACTATTTTGATTTGAATGAATTCGAATATTCAGATAAAAAAGAAGATTATTTTCTATACTTAGGGCGAGTTTATGATGGTAAGGGTGTACATATTGCTATACAAACAACTGAAGCAATCGGTGCAAAGTTAAAAATAGCAGGGCAGTTAGATAAGCCATATTCCAATAAAGATTATAAATGGCCAGATCATGTAGAGTTTGTAGGGTATGCTGGTATCGAAAAACGCAAAGAATTGATGAAAGGTGCAATCGCAGCATTTTTACCTTCTATGTATGTAGAGCCATTCGGTGGTGTTCAGATTGAAAATCTTTTAGCAGGGACTCCTACTATCACAACAGATTGGGGCGCATTTAGTGAAAACAATATTGATGGTGTTACTGGATATAGATGTAGAACGTTTGATGATTTTGTTAAAGCTGCTCATAATTGCAAAAATGGTGAAATTAAATCAAAAGATTGTAGGGCTCATGGGGAAAGGTTTTCATTAGAATCAATTGCACCTAAATACGAAAAGTTTTTTAATGCTGTAACTAGTGTAGCAACTGGGCGTGGGTGGTACGAAATTAATGATCCTTCTATTTATACTAAAGAATGGTTAGACAGACACCCATCTATTAATGCAGCAAAAAAAAACTAGAAAAACCTAAGGTAGCAATATACAGCAACTTAGGCTGGTCCATTGGTAGGATACATCAAAGCATTATTGATAATCTTAGCGACCAATATGAGTTTAGATTATTTGATTGGCACTCAGCTGATGATAATATTGAATTTGCAAATCACTGGGATGACTATGCTGCTATTATAAGTAATGGTACTATCTCAAAGTATAGTAATGATCCATCTTTCCATAAAAAATCTATATGTATTTCCTGGGCAAACCCAAAATTAGACGGAGGATATTTTGTAGAGCTGATTGGTGACAGTAAAGATATTCTATGGGCTGCACCCACACCAAGTATACAGCAATCATTAAAATCAAACTTTAATATAGATGCAGATACAATTATTGCTGGTGTTAATCCTTTGCAATTTCCACCAAATAGAAATATTAAAAAAATTACTACTTTAGGTTTAAGTGGAACACCAGGCATACAGACAGGGTGGGATTTAATCAAAAGACCAGATATGGTTAAAGATATTGCAAACGGTGCAGGTATTAACTATTCATTTATATCAGGTAAACCTTATACTGACCATGATAATCTTTATAAAGATATTGATATGTATATTTGCACCAGCACAAGTGAAGCTGGGCCTTACGGCATTGCTGAAGCAGCATTCTGTAAAATACCAGTAATATCAACTAATGTAGGCTATGCCCAAATCTTCAAAAGTATAAAAACATTTAATACAGTTGCAGAAGCAGTTGATATTATTAATGAATTAAATTCAGATCCTATAAAATTAGAAAAATATATTAATGAAGTATATGATGAGCTTGTTGCTAATTTATCATGGGATATTGTTATCCAAAAATACTGGAAACCATTAATTGAAAAAAGATTAAACTCTTAAACAAAAAACAAAAAATCAATATAATAATAAACAAAAACTAATATGGCAAAAGAATTCTCGTTCGCAGACTTAAATAAAGAAATGTCAAAGATATCCGAGTATGGAGATACATTGGACAAATCAACAATCTCAGAAATTGATCATTTTATACCAACTGGTAATTTTCATCTTAATGCATGTTTAACTGGATCTTTATTCGGTGGTTATCCAAATAATAGAGCAGTTGCATTAGCAGGACCATCGGGTACTGGTAAAACTTATCTTATCCTTAATGCAATTAAGCAAGCACAGAAGCTAGGGTATAGTATTATCTTTTACGATTCTGAAAATGCAGTAGACAAACACCTCGTAGAAAAATTTGGGATAGATCCTAAAACATTCAGATATGAACCATGTAATACTGTTCAAGAATTTAGAAGTTCAGTAACTGCTATTACTGATGTATTAATTGAGCAAAAGAAAAAGGGTATAAAATTACCAAAGATAATGGTAGTCTTAGATTCTGCTGGTAACCTTGCAACTCAAAAAGAAATCGATGATGCAAAAACTGGAAGTAGTAAAGCTGATATGACAAGAGCTAAATTACTAAAATCTACTTTTAGAATTATTATGACTCAGTTTGGTATATGTAAAATACCTTTCCTATTCACAAATCATACATACCAAACCCAAGATCTATTTTCAAGACAAGTAGGTGGTGGTGGTACAGGACCAGAATATGCAGCATCAATTATTCTTTTCTTGGGCAAAGCAAAACTTAAAGATGGAATAGAACAAACTGGAATTATTGTAACAGCTAAACCAAATAAGAATCGTTTTGCAAAACCAACACCAATTAAGTTTCATATATCATTTAATAAAGGTATGAATCCTTATGTAGGTTTAGAAGAATATATTGGCTGGGACATCTGTGGTATTGAAAGAGGTAGGTTTATTACTGAAGGTGCCTTTGGTAAACTAACAGATCCAGGTAAAGCAGATTGTAGAATTCATAAATTTAAAAAGGACGGTAAGGCTGTAGTTGTTTATTTCCAACCTTCACCAACCGCACGTAAGATTTGTGTAAAACATTTAAATGACGCGGTTGATCTTAATCAATTATATACACCACAAGTTTTAACTGATGATGTATTAAAATTAATTGAACCTCAAGTAGTCGCTAAATTTAATTATGGTGATGAATTAGAACAGGAAGAGTTATCAGATATAATCACCGAAACTACAGAGGATGTTACCGAAAATTCTTAATACAGCAAAACTAAAAGTAAAATACGTATTAGGAAATCATACTACTTTGCCGTCATACCCTGATGCGGAGGATGTTATTTTTGAATTGATACGCGATTACTGTGGTAAAGTTGCAAAGGAGATTAAATTTACAGATATCTCTATGGCAAAACGATGGAGCCTTTCAAAGGACCAGTGCGATACTATTTTAACTACATTATTAAAACACGAACTTGTAAATATTTCATTACAAAATTCTGCGTATACAACTTATGAAGTAATTTATAATCCGTACGAATAAAACAAATTATGTTTTTTAGCATATAAAAATAAAAATAAATGAAATCAAGCATAGATCACGAAAAAATATTCTTTAACTATTTTTTGACAAAGCCGCATTACTTGAAAGGTACTGGAGATGGTTTTTTTGCTAATCGAGATTTAGATCAAATTGCAAAATTATCAAAAGCCTTTTATTTAAAATTTGGGGAAAGTCCATCTAAACAACAGATGAATGCTTTAGTTAAAGATGATCCTAACGAGATCCCAGGTGATATTGTAAATTCTATCTATGACATTAACATTAAAGAATATGATCAAGATTGGTTGAAAAGAACAGGTGAAGCTTGGGTTAAATGGAAACATTTTGATAAACAGTTAGTAAGAACAATTGAATACGTAAAAACTCAAGATGTATCACCAGAAAATGTAGAAGATGTTGTACAGCGTGCAATAGGAATGATATCTACTGATGGTTCAATTAATTTTGATACTGATGTAGGTTTAGATTTCTTTAATCCAGAATCTCACGTCCAAAGAACATCAAAGAAAATTGAAACAGGATGGAGTTTTGTTGATCGAGTTTCAGGTGGTGGGTATGATACTAAATCTTTAGTTGTATATGCAGGTGAACAGAATATTGGCAAATCTATATGGTTAGCAAACGACGCAGCTAACTTTGTAAGGATGGGACATAATGTAGTTTTCATTACAGCAGAAATGTCAGCTCAGAAAGTATTAAAAAGAATAGGTGCTAATCTTCTACATATTCCAATGAGTGAATATGATCAACATTCAGGTAACAGAGATTATATGAAAAGGCGATTAGAAAAAGTATCCCGAGGTTTATTACCACCTGGTAAACTATTTGTTAAAGAATATCCAACTTCACAAGGAACTATACCAGATATAGAAGCATATCTAAAAGACTTAGAAGAAGCACAAGATCATAAAGTAAATGTATTAGTTGTTGATTATATTAACATTCTTGCAAATTATAGGAATCCTAATACTGAAAATACTTATATGAAGATTAAACAAATAGCAGAAGATCTTAGAGCATTAGCTGTTAAAAGAAACATGTTAGTTATTTCAGCAACACAGATTAATCGTGGAGCATGGGATGCAACTGAAGTAAGGATGGAGAATATTGCTGAATCTGCTGGTCTTGCGCATACTGCTGATGTAATGTATGCACTGATACAAGATTCCGTAATGCATGCTGAACGTGAATACTGGTTAAAGGTATTAAAAATTAGGGATGGTCAAGGTAAAGGATCTCGATGTAGATTTGATATTGATTATGAACACATGAGATTAACCGAAACTGATGATATATCAGCATAATAAAATAAATTAAAAACAATATGTGGGGAAAAAAGAAAAAAGTATTAACTAAAGGCGAGGATGATAAACAATCAGGCCATGTTGAGAAAGACAAAATATTTAATAATACATACGGTGAGCAAGACTTATCACAAGGTAAAATAAACTTTACAGTATCTTCCTCGTGGTTAGATGATAAAGATCCTGATGACAAGCAACATTATGATTCATTATTTGAAACAGTAGATGCGTTAATTAAAGGTAGTGAATTTGAACATCTTAACGAAGCAACACCTGATGGTGTTATTAAAAAATTAAACAAAGTACAAATTAATAAAGTATTCTTCTATCTTATAGAAAAAACTGGATCTTCATATACAAGAATAGATCTGTTTAGTGTTCTATCAGATTACTTTGATGTATTTCCAAATAAATTCTACAACTCACTGTCAAATAAATTTAAAGATGAATTGATTAATGAATTAGATGCAAAATACAATATTTTAGAAAAAAGAAAAATCAGAAAATTATTTTAATATGACAAAACGAATATGGATGGTGTCCGATTCGCATCTTGGTTGTAGATCAAATTCTGTTTTGTGGCTCCAAATTATCGAAGATTACTTTTTTGAGTTCTTTATCCCTTTAGTCAAAAAGGAATATAAGCCAGGTGATGTTCTTTATCATTTGGGTGATGTATTTGATAATAGACAAAGTGTAAATCTAGCCGCACAGGATTTAGCTATTAGAGTATTTGAAGAATTAGGAAAGGTATTTCCAGATATTCATATCATAGTAGGTAATCATGATATAATGAGAAAGAATTCAAATGAGATATCATCTGTTGACTGTCTTAAGTATCTTCCTAATGTAACAGTTCTAAAAGAACCTAAGATTTTAAAGTATAAGGATGCTACTTGTTTATTAATGCCGTGGAGGAGAAATCATGAACATGAAAAAGAAACATTAGATAATATCACAGAAGATATTGATTATATGTTTTGTCATACTGAAACTCGAGGTGTACAAACTAGCCCAAGTACTAAACATCTACATGAAGGTGGGAATGAGGTAACTATATTTAAAAGATTTAAACGAGTATACTCTGGGCATATTCACTATAGACAAGATAAAGAAAACTTTGTTCTTGTTGGTAATCCTTATCATATGACTAGGTCAGACCGAGATAATCAAAAAGGAATATTCTTATTGGATTTAGAATCAGGAGAGCATACCTTCTTTGAGAATAACTTAAGCCCAGTCTTTCTTAGATATTACATCAATGAAATATTGGAAATGCGAATGGATGAAGTTGCTGAGGAAATCAAAAACAACTTTGTTGATATCTTTATCCCATCAAATGTTTTAGGTAAGTACAATATTAATATGTTTATGGATTACTTAGACGGTTTGGCTAGAAAATTAGAACCAAGAATTTATGATGAGGAGAATCCTTATGATAGAGAAGATGGTGAGTTATCAGATTTTGATGGTGAGTTAAATTTAATGAACATTGCAGCAGAGCATATTAATTCATTAGATTACGACGATGATTTAAAAGAAAGATTAAAAGTATCAGTATTAGAATTATATAAAAGAACCTTATCGCCTAACTATGAAGATTAAGAGAGTAGAATTTAAAAATATTGCCAGTTATGGTAATAGAGTGCAGGTAATCGACTTTGAAAAAGATAAGAGTAACTTATATCTAGTCCTAGGTGGTAATGGTGCAGGTAAAAGTACATTAGCAAAAGTAATTACATATTTATGTTATGGTAAAGTAGAAGGAGCATCTTTAAAAGATTTACCTAATAGAGTTAATGGTGCATTATGGGGAAAGATCTGGTTAGAATCTAAAGGTAATGCAATTGAAATAGAGCGAGGAATCAACCCTGGTATTTTTAATGTAAAAATCAATGGTGAAGATTATGATGTTGCTGGGAAGGTAAACTTACAAGATTTTTTAGAAACCGAGATATATGAAATACCATATCATGTTTTTAAGAATGTAATTATACTATCGGTTAATGACTTCAAATCATTTATAACAATGTCTCCTTATGATAAGAAAAGAATTATAGATAAGATCTTTGGTTTTTCTATTATTAATGAAATGGCTGAGTCTGTTAAAGAAAAGCGCAGAGGAATCATTGATGAAATCAGAACATATGAAGATGAAATCAGAACTCTTAATGAATCGATTGGTTCAGTTTATGATAAGATCGAGCAAATAGAATTGTTATCAGCAGCAAAGGATGCCACTAAAGTTAAAAAATTAAAGGAAGATTTAATAGCATTAAATGAAAACCGAAAAAAGTTAAATAGCTTTACTGCATTAACAAAAACAAAATTAGAAACATTGGATAAGGAATCTCGTGACAAGTCGTCTGAGCATTCTAACTTAAAGAATAAAATTTCTAATGTTAAACAGGATTTAAAATTATTTGAAAATTCAACATGTCCAACATGTACAGCTCCACTTACTTCTGATTTTCATTTACATATTAAAAAAGAAAAGGAAGATACTTTAGTATCACTTAGTAGTCAATATGAAAGTGTAAAAACCGATTATGAAGATTCTGTTGATAAGTTAAATGCATTAAGAATTAAGGGAAGAACAATTCATGTAAAGGCTGGTCAATTAGAAACTCAAATGGAAAATCTTAAACATAAGTTAATTGAATTAGCTGATAAAGATGAATCAGATTCTTCTTCTGACTTAAAACAATTAGTAAAAGACTTTGGTACTCGTAAAACTGAAAAGACTACTGGTAAATTGAAAAGTGAAGGTGAAGATTATTATTTAACTATCTTAGAAACTTTAATGGGTGAAGATGGTATTAAGAATTTAGCAGTAAGATCTATACTACCTTCATTTAACAATCATATTCTTTTAATGGGTAGGGAAATGGGAATTCCTTTTGGTATAAGATTCAATGAAAAGTTCTTCTGTAACTTACATCATTTAGGAACAGAGATAAGCCCGAAGACATTAAGTACTGGTGAAAGGAAAAAGGTAGACTTTGTGATTATCATGGCATTAATGAAAATGATTAAGGTTAGGTTCCCTTCTCTAAATATATTATTCTTGGATGAAATCTTTTCTTCTATTGATTCTGACGGTGTACATCATATAATTAATATACTACATAACACTATACAAGATATCGGCCTAAATACCTTTGTTATTAATCATACAGTATTACCTAGTGAATACTTTGATAAAAAATTAGAAATTACAAAGGATGCTGGTTTTAGTGAATTTACAATTGAATCGATTGGGTAACTTAATTAATAGAATATATAAATAAATTACTGACTAGGGAATGAGCGCATATAATCAAGAATTCAATAAAGACAATACTATCTTACGATATATGATTGTTGCACTACTTGCAGAATTGAAAGATAAAGTCTATTATTATAACCAGATTGATGAGGATACTTTAAAGAAAATACCAGTACCATTCTTTTATTCAATTACTGGAGATGGTAGATTTTTAATGGATAACTTTCTGTATGATGCAGAATCCAAAGGTAAGGCTATAGGTGACTATGAGACAGTACCAAGAGGTATAATACAGTTAACAGGTATATCCATAGATTCAGGTAACCAAACAAATAAGTTTGCTAGAGGTGAGTTTGTTAGTGAATGGGAAGGTATATTAAAAACTTTTTCATTAGATACTAATTTTTTACCATTAAATCTATCATTTGACTGTACTGTAGTATGTTCATCAAATTTAGAAATGTTAAAGGTAACCGAAACTCTGATGAGCAAGCTATATAAAAATAACCTGTTCCAGGTAGATTTGGGCATGATGAGAGTACAGGCAAACTTCGCAGTACCTGAAGACTATACACAAAATAGATTATTTGAATTTCAATTGAATGACAAAAAAGAATGGAGTGTAACATTTCCTGTAGAAGTTGCTTCGTTTATGCCAGTGTTTGAACAAGGTATTTTAATTCCTGAATTAGCATTTATGACTAAAGCAGCAATTAAATCAAATCCTACAGCAGCTGGTGTTGGTATGCTTAGAGCTGGTACAGATAATGAGTTAGGAATATATTTTGGTGGAATATTCCAAAAATTCGAGATGACACAAGAAAGCATATTAAAAATACAACCTTCTGGTTCTACTAGTAATAGGGGGTATATTAACCCTGATGCAATTCAGACTGGCGGGCCGTATTCTGAATCAGATATAACTTCTGCTCCAATAGTACCAGAATCACTAGAAAGCTTGACATATCGAAATGCACCAAAAGTACCACGCGTAGATGATACTACATTAGGCACCGTAGCTGACTAGGAACAATTAACAACCAAGACTTAGAATATATAAAACAAATCAAATAAGTGTAATATGAAAAACACAATGAACGAAGGCCAAACACAAGTATATGCTGATGGTGGATTAGATCCAACTGCAGGTATTGACAGTGCTGCTCCTTATTTAAATCAACCTAGACAACAATTATTGGATATAATTCATGTATTGTTTAATCAAAGCGGTAAAATGAAACCAGATGGTAAGGGAAAAATTATACAATCTGGGCCAATGACAGATGCTCAAGTATTAGCTATTTTAGTTGGTATGGGAATTCCACAACAAATGGCATTATCGGGTATTACTAAATACAAAGGTGGGCAGGTAACTGAATCCGATATATACACTGAAAACAATAATCAAAAAAATCATAATAAAATGAACTTTACACTAACAGATCTATATGAAAATGTTATGGAGAGTAAGACTAAATTAGAAGCAATGGATAATGATAATTCCAGAGTTTCATATTCTGTCAAAGACTCTCTAACAATTCTAGGCGAAGCATTAAATGCGTTTCCTATGAAATTAAAGAACGCTGACCTTTCGCTAATTAGTGAAGAGATAGAAAAATCTGCTAATCCGAATCTTAAATTCCAAATAGCTAGAAACTTATATACTAAATTATCAGTATCAACTTGGTTAAATCCAATTTCTGAATTGAGAGAGTATATAATGGAATCATACAATAATGCTAAATGGGAATTTAGAATTAGTGAATCTATCGAAAGAACGTCAATGCAAAAAGGAAAATTAATAGAATCATTAAATAATGATTTGGTTTCTTTATTAAATGAATCGGATGTAAAATCTAAGTTTGCTGTAATTGCTGCTAAGAATCCGTGGTCAATGGACGTTAAGGAAATTGTAAATGAAATGAATGCTGAAGATCAAAAAATTGCATCAACTGCAAATGGAAAGATTGTAAAAGTTCTTTCACCAGTTTTAGAATCTGACAAAGGTTTAACTTTCCAACTACATGGTAAGAATTATACTTATGATGGAAAATCTATTACTGAAGCCAATGTAACTGATCCAAGATTCTTCGATGTATCTGAAGGATTAAAAATGTTTTCTAGAAATGGAGATATTCTTTCATTACACGGAGACAATAGTAAAACATTAACTTATAATATTACTGAAGGAACTTTAAACATGGGTAAAATTGATTTATCTAATGTAAGCATAATCGAATTGAAAGAATCGTTATTAGCTACTAACTTCTCAGGCTATAGAAACCAATGGCAAAATGATAAAATTTGTAAATTCTTTGAAAGCGTTGATATGGTTTGTGAATTAGATGAATTCACAACAGTTCAATCTGAAGAGTTTGCTGATGTATTTTTAACTATGATCGGTGTACAAGAAGGAATCTATCTTAATAAGGTAAATCCAGGTATGGGATTAAATGAAATGAAAAAATTTGATACAGCAACAGAAACAGTTGAAGTAGTAAAAGAATTTATTAATTTTGATATATCTCCAATTCTTACTGAAAGATTACTTGCAGAGAATAATGAAAAAGCAATTGTTGAGAACAAAAGAAAAGATCTTTCTGATGCGCTTACTTTTTTAGAAGAAAAGAAATCTGAAGTAGAAGAAGCAATTAAAAAATTAGGTGAAACTGAAGAATTATCTGAAGCTTTAAATCTTTTAGGTGAAGAGCTAAAGAATAAAGAAAAGGAATTAGCTGATAGTTATATTTCTGAAAAAAAAAGTAAAGACGATTATTTAAATGATGGTTATGTAGAAGCAACTGTTGCTAAAGCTGGTCAAGGTTTAAAAAAGAATCAAGAAGTATTAGTTAGTGCTGAGGAATATGCTTCTTTAGGCGATGATGATTTATTAACTATAATGATTCCAAAGACTGGAAAATCTATAGTACTTCCTAAAGGTGATCTTAGTGTTAAGATTTAATATTATACAATTCTAATAATATATTTAAAAGGGCTGATTGTTTAAACAATCGGTCCTTTCTTGTATATAAATAATAAATAAATCAAATAATGGCAAGAAAAAGAAATTATCTAAACAACCGAGATCTACTAGACGAAATAGTATTATCAAAAGAATTAGATGAACTTACTCCTAAGGCATTAGAATTCTTAATGTTATTAGCAGATAAATGTTCACGAAAGCTAACATACCGAAACCCAGAAGATAGACAAGACTGTATAGCATATGCTTATATGGATCTGTATAGATACTGGAGAAATTTTAATCCAGAGAAAAGTACAAATGCATTTGCTTATTTTACTGAAATAGCTAAAAGAGGATTTGCAAAAGGGTGGAATAAATTACATCCAAAAAAATATCATGGTACTGTTTCAATTAATGGTAGTGCTGATAGTGAAGGTATTTATACGATATAACTCAACATGAGCATAAAGAAAGTAAAACCAACATCTAAGTCTGGGTTTAAGCAAGGTTATTATAAACCTAAGTTTCCCCAGAAATATAGAGGAGGAGATCCTATTATATACAGAAGTAGTTGGGAGAGAAAGTTTTGTCACTGGTGTGATTATAACGAGGATGTTATTTATTGGATATCAGAACCTTTCTCAATACCTTACTTTAGCTTATTGGATAATAAGTGGCATAAGTATTATCCAGATTTTTTCTTTAAGATGAAAAAGGGAGATGGTACTACCCAAGAATATGTAGTTGAAATAAAACCTAAAGCTCAGTTACAGAAACCAAAAGAACCCAAACGAAAAACGGCAAAAGCATTAAAGAACTTTAAATATGCATATGAATCGTATGTAAGGAATTTATGCAAAACAAATGCTTTAAATAAAATGGCAAGGGAAAGAAATTGTAAAGTAATGTTATTAACAGAAGATTCAAATTTATTTTAATGGCTATAATAGGAGAATTTAACGCAGACCTTGATATTTACCTTACTGAAAGTAAAGGTAGGACTGGTGCATCAAAAAGATCTACTAGTGATATAGTAAACCTAGGCGCAAAATCAAGAGGGCCGCTCGAAGCTGGTAAGATGTATAGTTTTAATTATTATACAACGGAAGAACTATTTTATGATACCAATCCACTTGTAATAGGTTTAGGTGAATCTGGTGATGGTCATCAATTAGGTATTAATTTACATTATATGCCATATGAAGCTAGAATTCCATTTTTAACTCAATTAACGAAAACTCTAAAAACTCAAATAGAGAATAATAAAAAAGACAATCCACTAAAAGAACTACCAATTCCAACATTTCAGTGGAAATTTCTAAAAAGAGCCTTAGGTAAAAAATATAATTTAACATATTGTGTAAGGCAATATAGAATGGATAGAATGAAAGATCCTTATGTAATAGGGTATGGTGATTGGTACATCGGCGCAGTGAATAATGAAGATCAATTTTTTGGTGGAAACATAAATCAGGCACAGGCCCTTTACTACAAGAATATATAAACTAATAAAAAACAAGAATATGGCAGGTTTTACAGATAGAAGAGGTCCATTAAGTACCGGTAACCCCGTTAGAAAGATTCTAAAAGATCTATCTAATTTAGGAATGGCTTATGATGATATGATCATTCGTAATTCCAGAGCAGTAGGATATACTGAAAACCAAATGGGTTATTCATTTAATCCAATGGGCTCTGATTCAGATGATATGTATGGTGCATTTGCTGCGCTGTCATTAACTGATACTAATCTAAAGAAAAATATTGCATTCTTTGATCAAGATTATACTAGAAAAAGAGATCAACTTAGAACGTTTGCGGTACAAGATGAGATAGAAGATATTTTAGATGTACTAACAGATGAGGCAATTGTATTCGATGAATCAAATTATATGGCATATGCTGAGTTTAATGGCCATATTGGGGAATCTATTGAAGAAGAAATAAGTGATGTATATAATAATATCTACAACTACATCGGTTTTAATGATGCAGTACAGCCTTGGAACTATTTTAGAAAATGGTTAATCGATGGATTCCTTGCATTTGAAATTGTTTATAATGATAAACAAACTGAAATTATTGGTTTTAAAGAATTAGATCCAATATCATTAATGCCAGGTATTGATTCAGATGATGGTAAAAAAGTTTGGATTCAATATAAAGGTGAAGGGGCAAAGGAAAGAACATTATGGGATTCACAAATAATTTACATCTCATATTCACAAGTTAATTCACCGATGAGAATATCTTATACTGAAAGATTAATTAGATCTTTTAACTTATTAAGAATAATGGAGCACAGTAGAATTATCTGGGCTGTATCAAATGCATCGTTTAAAACTCAATTTACTATCCCGGTTGGTGGTAAATCAAAAACTAGAGCAAAACAATCGCTATCAACATTAATGAATTCATACCGAGAGGTAGTAGACTTTAACTTTGAAAGTGGTGAAATACAAACAAATGGTAAACCAATGATGCCATTCAATAAAGAATATTGGTTACCTTCTAAAGATGGTGAAACACCAGAGATTACAACAATTGGTGGTGATGGTCCTGATCTGGGAGATACTGAATCTTTAAAATACTTTTCTGACAAATTACAACTCGCATCAAAAATTCCATTTTCTAGGTTTGATAAAGAAGGTGGTAATACTTATGATATGGAAGCAAGTGGTATGTTAAGGGATGAAATTAAGTTTGGAAGGTTTATTTCAAGATTAAGATCTATCTTCCAGGAAATATTAGTTAAACCTGTATATCTTCAAATGTGTCTAAATCACCCTGAATTAAAAAACGATATTGCGTTTAAGGCTGGTTTAGGTTTAGATTTTATAAAGGATAATGTTTTTGAAGAAATGAAAGAAATGGAACTCCAAACAAAACGAGTTGATTTTATTGGTAACCTAAAGACTCAATTAAGCACAATGAATGCTGAGATGGAGGAAATACCATATTTTGATTTAGGATTCTTAATTAAGAGATATGGTGGATTTACCCGTGAAGATATTAAAGCAAATGCTCGTGCAAAAGAGCGAGAGGACCTTAGCAGCGAAGGTTTTAAAGAAGAAGATATAGAAAAGATCCTGTTAGGTGCAAACAAGAAGGATTTCAAGCCAGAGAAAAAATCTGATGGCATGGATGACGACCCACTAGCAGATATCTAAAAACTATTAAGAGTTGTAATATATAAATCAAATAATACTAGAAAGATGTCTAATAAGAAACTTTTAATTCTAGAAAGATCTAAGTCAAACCTAACTATGTCAAAAGATGCCGATGGCTCTGTTGTATTAGAAGGCGTGTTTACTGAGATTGGAGTAAAGAATAAAAACAATAGAATATATGAAGAAGCTGAAGTTCTTCCTCATATTCAAGAATTACAAGCGAAAGTAAAAACTAACAAACTGTTAGGAGAACTTGACCACCCTAAGGATTTTGATATTAGTTTATCAAATGTATCTCATGTCATCGAAGATTTAGAATACGATAAAGAGAAGAAACAAGTATTAGGAAGAATAAGATTATTAAATACATCAAAAGGAAAAGAAGCTCAAGCATTAATAGAAGATGGTATTCCATTGCATATTTCTAGTAGAGCAGCTGGAACAGTTGATGAGGCTGGTAAAGTTAAAATTAAAAAATTCTTTACATACGATTTAGTAGCTGATCCAGGATTTGAAAATGCTGAACTTGCTAGAGTAAATGAATCTTATGGTTTTGAAGATACTGAAGGTTTATACATTTACGAAATGGATGATTCTAAGGATGAGATAAATAAAACAAATAAAACAGATCTAACAATGGAAAACAACACAGGAAACTTTGTAACCGTTGAGGATTTCAATAAGTACACTGAATATGTTAAAACAACATTAGACGGTGTTAAGGAATCTGCCAATTCAAACAGCGATGAACTACTTCAAAAGTTAGTTACATATACTGAACATATTGCAGAGAAAGTAAATCAGGTAACTGATTATACTGAATACTTATCTGAGAACCTTGACAAAAGTATCTCATACTCTGACTATTTAGCAGAGAATGTAGATAAAATTAAAAACTATTCATCTTACTTAGGTGAAGAGCTAGACAAATCTATACAATACTCTGAGCATGTTGCAGAACAAGCTGATAAGGGAATTGCATATACTAATTATTTAGCTGAGAACTTAGAAAAAGGAATTGAATATTCTGAGTATGTTGCAGAAAAAGTAGATCAAAATATTGCTTACTCTGAGTATCTTGGAGAAGGTTTAGACAAATCTATTAAATATTCTGAGTACATTGCAGAAAATGCAAATGTTGCAGAAGGAACATCAATCAATGAAAAGACTGAAGCTACTATCGAGGAATCAATAAATGAATCAACTGTAACTAAAGAAGATACTAAAACTTATAAAGATACTATCAGTGAAAAATTAGCTAACTTAATTTCTAAAGCAGAAACTAAAAACCTTACTGAAATGCACTTTATGAATTTCTTATCAGAATCTAAAAGAAACGAATTTGATTCTCTAGCTGATGACAAAAAAGTTCTATTAGTTGAATCAATGAATTCAAATTCAGTTATGTCAAATGTACAAGCAGAGAATGTTTGGGAATCATGTTTTATTACTGAAAGAAAGGCAATTGACTTTATTGAAAATATGCCAGAGAAATTCCGTTCTAAATGGGATAACCTTTCTGAGAACAGACAAGAACAAATTATTTCTGAATCTAAATTTCATTCTTTAAATAATCCTTATGCCATTACTAATTTCTGGCAAACAAGAGATATGAGAAGTACTCAAATGAATTCAGAATCAATAAACGAAAGTAAAACTGCTGGTGAAGCTGCTCAAGTAAAAGCTGAGCCATTATT
>Ga0307993_1000221_pt1 | contig 19125 bp, 16 predicted proteins | sample EllFjometagen260_FD_203163 | JGI IMG/M metagenome (GOLD analysis project Ga0307993, IMG submission 203163) | Marine microbial communities from Ellis Fjord, Antarctic Ocean - #260 | ecosystem: Environmental > Aquatic > Marine > Unclassified | place: Southern Ocean | collected 2014-11-02 | reverse complement strand
CATGCTCAGCATGGATCATGCCGTTTTTAGTGGTTACATCCCAACTCCCATCTGGGCGTTGCTTAAGAGCAGTTACCGGATTTCTTAAATAGATTTCTGCCCCTTGTATTTGTGCCGCTTTCGCATAGGCATGCGTGGTACCAGACGGGTCTAGATGACCATCAAGTGGGTCATATAGGCCCCCTAAAATGCCGTCTGTATTAACAATTGGGCTTAGTTTTTTGATTTCTTCTGGAGTAATGATTTGCGTGTCTAACCCCATGTGTCGATGCATGGCTCTTGCCGCTTTAATAAAATCCATACGTTCAGGGCTATCAGCCAGGGTGATGCCCCCCACGTGATGCAAGCCACAGGTTAAACCACTAATAGCCTCAAGCTCTTTATAGAGGTTAATTGTGTAGCCTTGTAATGCTGCCATGTTGGGGTCTGAATTAAGCGTATGAAAACCACCAGCGGCATGCCATGTAGAACCAGACGTTAGCTCCGAACGTTCTATAAGGCACACATCGGGCCAACCCAGCTTGGTGAGGTGATACAGCACTGAGCATCCAACTACACCGCCTCCAATAACTGCTACTTGAACATGAGTCTTCATGGTTTTTATTCCTTTTATTATGATCCAGGTGCTGCTCCACCCTCATGGGTACGCCGATCTACAAAGTCCGTCAGTTCGTCGTCTATGGCAGCGTCTAACTTGGGCTCTTCATAATCCTGCAGCATCTGCTTCCAAATTTTGTTGGCACGTTGCGTCGCATCCATCGCCCCCGCATCTCGCCAATTTTCAAAGTTAGACCAGTTTGATAATAACGGCGAATAAAATGCATCTTCGTAACGCGACATGGTGTGGGGAGAGGCAAAAAAGTGGCTCCCAGGCCCCACTTCTGCTATCGCATCCACTGCTAACGAATCTGGACTGGTATCCATAGGCTGCAAAAAAGCTTGCTGCATTTGGATCATTTCTGCATCTAGAATAACCTTTTCATAAGACGTACATAACCCACCTTCAATCCAGCCCAAACCGTGTAAAACATAATTCACTTGCCCCAACATACACGCCCATAAAGACATCTGAGACTCATAGGTGGCTTGTGCATCAGGTGCGTTGGAGGCGTTGGCATTAGACGCACGCAATGGAATGCCATACTTACGCGCTAGTTGGCCAGACACTATAGTGGCTTGGCTGTATTCAGGGGTGCCAAACGCTGGCGAGCCAGATTTCATATCTACATTGGAAGTAAAGCTGCCATACATGGCAGGTGCTCCAGGATTAACGCACTGGTGAAAGGCAAGGCCAGCTAAACATTCAGCATTTTGCTGAACTAAAGCGCCCGCCATGGTGATTGGTGCCATGGCGCCCGCAAGCGTAAAGGGAGTGTAGATAACAGGTTGATTGTTTTCGGCCATAACAATGGCACCTTCCAATAGCGCACCGTCATAAATGAGTGGAGAATTTGAATTCACTACGGTATGAATAGAAGGCTGTTGCAACAGCGTAGCATGGTCAATGCCACGACCGATTCGAACGATATCGATCACGTCCTGCATGCGCTGCCGGCCTAAGGCATAACCGCCCACAGGTTTAGTGGTCAGCCGTGCCATGGCTGCACCTGCCACTATGTGGCGAGTATTCACATTAACGTCGCAGGGTTCAACTGGAAAACCTGCCTGTAATTGAACGCTATTCAAGCTTTCGCCCAGACGTAATAAATTACAGAAATCATCATAATTGCCCGCGATTCGGCCCCTATCTAAATCGGATACGTTGGGTGTGCTGGCCACCATGGCAAAGGCAATTGAATTGCCGCCCATGGCGATATGCCGATCTGGACGGCGCCCATGTAAGACGAATTCGCTTGGAGTGGTAGCAATGGTTTGCATAACCCAATCAGGATCAAACCTAACCCGCTGTCCGTCGGCATCGACCATAGCCCCGGCGCGGCGCAAAATATCGACGGCTTGAGGCGACTGGAAATCCATACCGGTGTCGCATAATAGTTTTAGTGATGCCTGATGAATGTCTTCTAATTGACTTTCATTGATCAACTCCATGGGTGCATATGGGTTACGCATTTGCCGTGAGGGTGCTTGACGAGAACCACCACTAGGCCTGGTTGATTTGTTGCGATTAGCGCGAGACCGCCTCATTTACACACCCATAAGCTTGCCTTAAAAAGCCATCATAAGGTATTGTCTAGCTAATGAATAATTAATATTTTGTTGACTACCTATGAAATTATTTTATATATGCTGCGCTTACAACTAAGCCACTATCGGGTGGTTCAGGCGGTGCGTATTCATGGCACCGTATCGGCTGCAGCCCAAGCCCTGGGGTTAACTCAGCCAGCACTAAGCCACCAAATAGCGGAGGCAGAACGGCGCTTAAGCACTAAATTGTTTGCTCGCGTGGGGAGGCGTTTAAGGCTAACCTCTGCGGGAGAGCTGCTCGCCACTAGTGCTGACACTATTCTCATGGAGGCTGGTTTAGCTGAATCTACCCTCATGGGCAAAACCGGTGCAGCACCAGGAGAAGTTATTCGCATTGGTACTTTTGCCTACAACAGCTATCGCTGGCTGCCATTGTTTTTAAAACAACTGCAACACCAATGGCCCAACTTGTATTTTGAATTCGTCACTGACACTAGCAAAGTGCCTATGAGAAGCCTATTAGACGGTGACGTGGATATCGCTATTAGCGCAGGCAGTCTTGCTTCTAGCCGTGCCAACGTATACCCATTGTTTGATGACGAATTACTGGCTATATGTGCGCTTGATTACCCCACACCAAACTGTGGTTATATGCTTGCTGCAGACTTTTTGGCTGACCCATTCATTACTTATTCCACTATTTATGAAACTGGGTTTGAAGAAGAGCTTTTATGGCGGCCGGCGGGGCGCAGGCCACTTAATTATTTACGTGGCGGAAATACAGAAGCCGTGATCGAAATGGTCAAAGCAGGCTTTGGCCGTTCTATTTTAAGCCGCTGGGCGGTGCAGCCTTCCCTAGACAACCAAGAACTAGTTGCTCTGCCTGTCACCGAACAAGGCATGCCCGTGCATTGGAATGCATTGGTTCGAAAAAGTCATCAGCATGCCGAGCTACTTAATGCCGTGTCTGAACAGTTACAAAGCTGGTGCCGGCTAAATTTTAGCGGTTCAGGCCATCAATAAATGACTGCCTAGAACGCAGTCGCTATTTGTTTAATTGCTTTTCAATGGTAGCCGACAAGGCCACCTTACCTTCAGCACTGTAGCCTTGGCTTCGGCTCTCGATAAGCGGTATCTCGTATAGGTAGTTAACCATCATTCCTTCTGATTGCTTCAGTCCATTCTCAGACGTGTCAGCCATCCAATTCAAGCGCTCTATCTTAGCACCGTTGCTAAGGTGGAAATGAGCAACAGGGTCTCGGGCATAGTTTTCATTGCGCTTCTGTTTTTCCTCGCCAAGGTAGTGAGCGGCCATTTTCTGAAGGTGTTCCGGCGACCTTGAGGTTAACCCCTCATCTAACAAAGCAGCTTCTTGAGCAGGATCGATACTGTCTAACCAACGACAGAACCCGGGAATAGGCGAAAGAGTTGCGAACTGTGTAAGCTGAGGGAATTCCTGTTGCAGTTTTTTAACCACCTGCTTAATTAGAAAGTTCCCGAAGCTAATCCCAGAGAGCCCCTTTTGGGCGTTAGAAATAGAATAAAATATGGCGGTGTCAGCTAGGCCAATGTCTTCCAGGGGAGCAGCTTCGTCGAGCAGCTCTTGCACATTACCAGCCATTCCTTTAACCAGAGCAACTTCAACGAATATCAGCGGCTCTTCTGGCATATTAGGGTGGAAAAAGGCGAAACAACGACGATCTGAATCGAGGCGATTTTTAAGATCATTCCAACTTTGTATTGCATGCACTGCCTCATAGGCGATCAACTTCTCTAGTAATTCGGCGCTGGAACGCCAGTTGATTTCTTCCATTTGCAGCAACCCAACATCAAACCAAGCGCTCAAAAGGCGTTTCAAATCAGCCTCTAAAGGTGCAAGTTTGGGATGTTCTTTGCGTAATCGTAACAACTCAGCGCGCATGTCCACAAGAAACTTAATCCCTTGAGGAAGCTCGTTAAACTGCGTCAGCAGTTTCATTCTTGGCGGTTCTAAGGCGCTACGAAGGTCTGCTTCCAGGTGTGTACGCTCACCCGAATCTGCAGCTAGCCAAGACTCTATAACCTGCTTTAGGCGCTCTTCATCAACAGAATAGTTATCCGCCATCAGTGTCAGAAAACGAACCCGTCCTTCGTCATTAAGATCTAAGAAGCGTCTACCAAGTTCTGCCGCTCTTGTTCTTGCAGCCACCTCCCCTCCGTTATCTTTAAGGCAGGCGTCCATCCACGTTAACAACACCTTTTCATCGGCAGTGGTTAAGTGGGGATCAAGTGAGAGTTTTTCCAATAGTTCATGCTGTGGTGGCACATCGCGCCAAAACGGTACCCATCGGCGGATAGTCTTCTGAAATAATTGGTTCGCCAACTGCTGCATGTTAATCCCTCTCCAAAAAATGAGCCAGGGTCATCTTCCCAGCCGGTGGCACAATTAGTGTTTCAAATTGTGTGCCATCACTCTACCACCATTGGCCCTTCTCACAACTGCTTGACTTGTGGGTCGAGGATAACCCTCCCTGTTGCTTGTTTTAGATTCAGCATCAGGTGCCACAGGAAATTTAAATACCTAGTGCAGCAATCACTTGGTGTAAATTTTCGAGCTCTAAATTTGGTGCTTTAGACAGTGGCTCTGGCGGTTGTGAAAAACGGTTAATCCAGGCTACGTTAAAACCAAAATTAACGGCGCCTGCAACGTCCCAAGCATTACTTGAATGGAACAAAACTTGGTTTTTAGTCACGCCAAAAGCATTAACAGCTAACTGGTACACCTGAGGATCAGGCTTGTATATGGCTAAGTCATCAACTGAAATCACCTGGTCAATTAAGTCTGTTAATCCAGCATACTCCACTGCGGCCTGCAGCATATTGGGCGAGCCATTAGATAGGATCGCCGTAGCAATGCCGGCCCCGCGAAGCTGTTTGAGGGTGGCAACAACTTCGGTATAGCTTGATAGTTGGTTATAAGCGAGGAGCAAACGCTGTTCCAGCGCGGCGTCATTTATTGCGTGGGTCTCAAGGGCATAATGTAGTGCTTCAGCAGTCACTTGCGCAAAGTCCACATACCGTCCCATGAGGCTGCGTAGCCAGGTATATTCAAGCTGCTTTTGACGCCACAAGATGGAAATGGCCTGTGCCTGAGGGCCTAATGAGTGCACATGCTGCCCTACGGCCGAGTGCACATCAAACAAGGTGCCATAGGCATCAAACACACATAAAGAAACTTCTTTGAACTCAGAATTCATAACGGCATTCCCTCACTAGAAGCGTAACAGATAGTCAATAACAGCTTACTCCAATCTGAACCAATTAGCTGATGCAACACCCAGGTTTGAGAAATAGACTGAGAGTAACTACAGGCCTGAAACATTGAATTAAATAATGGATTTGTTTTCGCTGTATAAAGCGACTATGGTTAGCGTTCTTGTATATAAATACCAACACGTCCATGGCTTAACTCCTTGCCCAATCTTCCTGCCACTAACCGTGTAACCCCGCTATAGGACCTACCCCTCATGAGTGAAAATAGTTACGAAAAAGGCCGCCTTAATTTACCGTTTGTTGGCTTCTGCACCTTTGCTAAAAGCCCTATTGCTGAAGACTGGGACAACATTAACGCAGACGTAGCCTTTATGGGGGCCCCTTATGATTGTGGCACCCAATGGCGCTCTGGGGCGCGTATGGGGCCTCGTTCCATCCGTGAAGCGTCAACGCTGTTTTCGTTTGGTCATGGCGGTGCATACTCCTACGAAGACGACACTATGTATTTACAAGGTGTGAGCATTGTCGACATGGGTGACGCTGACATGATTCATACCAACACTGAGCAGAGCCACGCCAATATTGAGTACGCAGTGCGAAAAGCATTAGCTGCTGGCGTTTTACCTGTGGTAGCTGGTGGTGACCACTCTATTAATGCCCCCTGCATCCAAGCCTTTGACGACCAAGGCCCTATCCATATCATTCAAATTGACGCCCACCTAGATTTTGTAGATGAACGCCATGGTGTGCGATTTGGCCACGGCAACCCTATTCGCCGGGCCTCTGAAAAAGGCTACGTTACAGGGATGACCCAACTAGGTATACGTAACGTGTCTTCATCCAATCGTGAAGATCATAAGAAAGCAGAAAGTGTGGGTTCTACCATTTTGTCTGTTCGTGACGTGCGAAGACTTGGCCCAGAAGGCGTATTAGCCCTGATTCCTGATGGCGTGAATTACTACATTACCATTGATATAGACGGATTCGACCCGTCCATAGCCCCCGGTACTGGCACACCAAGCCACGGTGGCTTTACTTATTATGAGGTCATGGAAGTATTGCAGGGTGTGGCTAACAAAGGTGACGTGGTAGGTATAGATCTTTGTGAAGTAGCTCCAGATTATGATTTATCCAGCACCACCAGTATTTTAGCTGCGCAGGTTTTACTTAATTTAATAGGCTATGTGTTTCACGGCCGTGAAACCCGTAAAAATCTGAAGTAATTGGAGTTTAGGGCAGCGAAGGCACATCCGTTGCATTGGTAGTTCACTATTCCTGGGTGCAGGGGTAAAGCAACAAGAGGCAGACAACTTGTGAGTACAATTCTCAAACAACCTGTTACTGGGCCATCTGCGTGGACTGCCAAAGACTATATCGACGATACCAGCTATATCCATCACCTTACTGAACAGGATCTAGCCGACATCAAAGCCGGGCTAGCACAGCTAAAAGTGCACGGTAAACAGTTTCCCCACTTCGGTCAGCAGGACTTCCCACTGCAGCACTTAGCAACCAAACTGACACAGCTAGTGGATGACCTAGAAAATGGCAGAGGGTTCTTTTTATTACGTGGCCTGCCTTTAGAACAGTTTACTCAAGAGCAACAACACACTATTTATTATGGCATAGGCCTTCACCTAGGCATTCCAGTTGGTCAAAATCCAAGAGGGGATATACTTGGAGCTGTGGAAAATGTGGGAGACCCTAATGACAAACAAACGCGCGTATATGAAACCAACCTCTTTCTGCCTTACCATACAGACCCTTCCGATGTGGTTGGGCTGCTCTCACTGCGAAAAGCTAAACAAGGCGGCCTCAGTAGCTTGGTAAGCTCGGCCGCCATTTACAACCAAATACTAAGCGAGTATCCAGAATACTTAGGCCTCTACTACAAAACATACTACTATGCCCACCTGGGCAAACAGCGACCCACTCCCTCTCCTTTGTTTAGCTATCACAAAGGCAAGCTTAGCTGCCGCTATTTACGCCAATATATCGAGCTAGGTCACGAAATGCTGGAACATCCACTGAGCCAAGTAGAGCTTAAAGCACTAGATATATTTGATGAAATTATGCTGCGAGAAGAGATGCGTCTAAATATGATGCTTGAGCCAGGAGACATGCAGTTTGCCAATAACTACCTAGTACTGCACTCTCGTAATAGCTTTGAAGATCATGAAGACGTCAATCAACGCCGCAAATTATTACGCCTGTGGTTAAAAATGCCCAACGCCCGAGAGTTGGCGCCTGAATTTCCTGGCCGTAATGGGTTCCCATTAAAGCTTTAGCACAAGATTATAAGCAGTTGAGGACCCGGGAGTCGGGTTATTGAGCTAAATCAGGGTATTTTTTATGGTACATACGGCGCAGTGCTATGAAATGTTTTTCACCTTCTAGTTTGCTCCACTTCATAATATTTCGTCCAAAATCGTTAGCTGTAACCTCTGGAATAATGTTCAGTTCTTGGCCGGTATTCATAGCCATTAACTGAACTTCACAAGCGCGATCTAAGAAATAAAGGTCATCAAAAGCATCCCATAAGCAGGGCCTAGAAACGAGAACGCCGTGGTTGGCGCACATCAACACATCCTTGGTTTTCAAACTATCAACAATAGTGCCACCAATGGCCGGATCACCAGGATCGCCATACACACCAAGATAGGCAATGCGTTCTGCAAAACGAAGCGCATGTTGGCTCGACATAGTTACCGTTTGATCTTTTAGCAACGTCAGTGCTGTTATGTTGGGTTGGTGTGAATGAAGAATGGCTCTAGCACGGGGAACTTCACGATGTATTGCCCCATGAATGTTTAAGTTGCTTGGTTCAACTTCACCAACCCCTGAAATGACATTGCCATCAAAGTCTACAACTAAAAAATCTGAACTTTTGGCTTCGGACCAATGTAGACCATAGGGAAGAGCAAGAAAATGTTCGTTACTATCTGGCAACATTGCCGTTAAATGATTTACAACACCTTCATTCCAATTATGTTCCGCCATATAGCGGTGAATAAGGGCCAAATCAAATCGCAACTGATTTTCAGCTGATAAGTCGTCAAACATATTCTCAATACCCATCAATTCTAAGCACTAAAATATGATATTACTCGGGATCGTCTTGGAGATCAAAACTGACATCTGAAATTCAAGAAGAAACACTATCAACATATTCCTGCATTTTTTCTTCTGCCTCACTGCCAAACAATATTTCACAAGTCTCTTTCAGCCCTGTAGCATTTAGTAAATCGTCTTGCCGCACTACTAACGATATCTTAGATCGGCGCCGCAAAAAATCTTCAAGCTTGGTTATCATTTCATGCTTTGCCGCATATTCAATTTCGCAGCGAGTGTATTCAGCGTTCTCTATCAACAGTTCTGCTTGGTTTTTATCATGTTTTATTTTCGCAACTAACTTAATGGCATTAGCGCCATAACGTCGCCAAAATCGTTCTGATAAAGGTTCAGCAGAATTTTCCCACGTCATCGCATCAAGATTGATCGCGCGGGCTGCTGCAAGAAACTGATCTTTTATTTCATTGGTAGGCTCACCATACCAAGTGATGTCTGGTTCTTTAAGTTCAATATTGAACGCTTCTACAATCTCAGAAACTTCATTACCTACATTGATGCAATCGGTTAACTTGCCACCAAAAATACTGATATATTTTTGTTTTTTATTGATATCGATTGCGTGTTTACGCGAGAGCTTCACCCAATCAGCTGTGCCACCATTACCGCCTTCAATAGCGAGGGGACGCACGCCGCAGCGCTCGGAAATAATATCAGCTCTGGTTAATGGCTTAGGTAGGTTAAGTAATTGGTTAACGTTATCTAAAATGAAATCGCGATCTTCATCAGTCACTTCGCTAAGCGGTGACTCTACTTGGGTATCAGTGGTACCAATACACGTTTTGCACCCCATAGGGATGACAAAAAACAATCGTCCGTCACTGGCAAAAAAAGCCAACACTTTTTTGTTGGCACTGATTTGGTCCACAATTAAGTGAACACCTTTCGAAAACACATGATGATGTTCGGTTGATTGCTCAGTGGTTTCATTATATTTATCAACAAAAGGGCCTGCCGCATTAATTAAGACTTTTGCTTGTATGGGAAAGGTTTCACCAGTGATTTCATCTTGCGCCGCTATCGTCCACTGATCACCGACATAGTCTGCCGCTTGTGAAGACACGTAGTTAGCAGCAATACAGCCACTATCAAGACTAGAGCGAATGAAGTTAAAGACAAAGCGGGCATCATTATCAAAGAGGTAAGCATCGGAGTATTCAAAACCACCTTTGGCATTACTGGTGTTAATAACAGGTTCGATAGATGATATTTTTTTCGGAGTTAAATAATGAGGACGCTTTGTATAAAAACGGCCAAACAGCCAATAAATAATAGTGCCAAGATAGACAAAAAATGGCGGGAAGCGAAAGCCTTTTTGGATACAGGTTAAAAAGCGGATTTCTTTAACAGTAGAAGGATAGCTCTGCATTAATAAGTTACGGCTTTTACAAAGCTTATTCACTAAGAGGTATTCATGGCTTTCTAAATATTTAATACCTCCCCAAGCAAGGTTCGAGGAGTTGGAACTAGTGAAACCAGCAAAATCACCTTTATCGATTAAGGCGACTTTTACACCTTTTGCAGATAGCGCCGCTGCTGCAACAGCACCATTAATACCGCCACCAATAATGGCAACATCGAATATTTCGGTTTTAAGTTGATCAATATTTTGTTCACGCAGTAACATAGTATGCTTTACACCCTAGCCGTATCTAAAAGGTCATCTGACAACTCAGCAAAGCCTAAACCACCGAGCGTTTGAGTTAATTTCATAGCTTCTGCTGAATATTCGAAACACTAACACTTAATGGGAAGTGTTCAAACATATGCGACTGCCCGGTCAAGGTGTCGTCAATATCCGTTACAATAAATTTCACTGACGGGAGCCTTTCTCGGGGAACGGAAGGTAGAGGTATTAATAGCGCATGTAATGTTACTGATATGTGTTGTGGCAAAAAAGCAGACTAAACTTGAAGGTTTATCTTACCCATAGCCTACGCTAATTAGTCTAAGAATATTTCCTAATTTATTGGGAAAAAGGCTTTAGATTCCATCAATATCTTCCAAATCTTGACTAGGTATATTACTTATACATCTCCTCATATGTGATGAATTGATATAGAACAAGTATAGCTAATAGAATTTTTTTAAGTGAAAATCAATGACCCGCCTACCGGAATTAGCCGTTAATATTATACCCGGTGGGCACTTCCAAAATTTTAGCGCCAAACGTCACCGTAGCCTTATTCGTAATTGGCTTGATCGTAAAAACAATTAGGGAACTATAGTAATGAAGAAAAAATTCAATCAACCATTAGGTGGGAACGATATGCCTCGTTTCGGTGGTATCGCAACTATGATGCGCTTACCTCACGTACCCGATGCACGGGGTCTGGATGTTGCTTTTGTCGGTGTGCCCTTCGACATTGGAACATCAAATCGCCCAGGTGCTAGATTCGGCCCTCGGCAAATTCGCAGCGAATCGTGTTTAATTCGCCCCTACAACATGGCAACCCGTGCCGCGCCGTTTGATTCATTACAAGTAGCCGATATCGGTGATGTTGCCATTAACACTTTCAATCTAGAAAAGTCGATGGGCATTATTGAGTTATCCTACGATGAGATTCTCAAACAGGATTGCAAACCACTCACTATGGGTGGTGACCATACAATTGCTCTACCCATTTTGCGCTCAATCGCGAAAAAATATGGTCCTGTTGGCATCGTCCACGTTGACGCCCATGCCGACGTCAACGACACTATGTTCGGTGAGCGTATTGCACACGGCACGCCATTTCGCCGAGCCATCGAAGAAAACCTGGTCGACCCCAAACGCATGGTACAAATTGGCCTTCGCGCTACTGGATACGAAGCAGACGATTTTGATTGGCCCCGAAAGCAGGGCGTGCGTGTAGTTCCAGCTGAGGACTGCTGGTATCAATCACTTAAACCTTTAATGGCTGAAGTGCGCGAACAACTGGGCAAAGGGCCGGTTTATATCACCTTTGATATTGATGGGCTTGACCCCGCTTATGCTGCTGGTACAGGCACACCAGAAATTGGCGGTCTGTCCATTCACCAGGGGTTGGAAATTATTCGTGGTTGTCGTGGACTTGATGTCGTAGGTGGAGATTTGGTTGAAGTAGCACCAGCTTATGATACAACAGGAAATACAGCGCTGACGGCAGCTAATTTGTTGTTTGAGATGCTTTGTGTGTTACCAGGTGTAAAGTATCGGAACTAAAACCAACCGTTATTCAGCCTTTTAAGGCAGTGATATGTGGGGCCAAAAAAAGATCAGCCCTTGCCACTTACATTCTGAGGGTTAGCAGATTGCAATAAGCGCTCTAAAAATAACATCAAGAGCACATTTGGGCCAACCAGCACCAGAGACACTACCGCGGCATTCGAGCGGATAAAATTGTAACCCAAAAAAGAATATAAGATGGTGGGGATAGTAGTGAAGTCAGGCGAGCCAACGATAAAAGCCACTGCAAACTCCTCTATTGATAAAATAAATACGATGAGTAACGACGCCAAGATACCGGGCTTAATTGCAGGCAGGTAAGCTACTTTGAAGATGGCCCAAGGATTAGCGCCTAAGTCTCTGGCGGCATTAACAATATCATCGTTAACTTGGGTAAATGACACAGTCAAAATACGCACAGCATAAGGCATAAACAAAAGTACATGCCCCAATAAAATACTAGGGTATTTGGCATAAATATGTAATGAATACAACAAAGAGGTAAAAAATATTGCAATCACAAAAGATGGCACTACCAAGGGTATTAGCACCAATACTTTGAAAACTTCTCTGCCGGGAAAATCAATTTTAGCAAAAGCATAAGCAGTAGGTGATGCTAATAAGATAGTCACCAGAGCCGCCAGCGGTGCCAGTGAATAAGAATTAAGCATGGCAGTGGACAGTGAAGTGGTCTCCCACATATCAAACCAACGCTGCAATGATAATTTTTTGGGAAATATGTCGGGATAGCTCCAACTCACAGAAGGGTCAACCAAAGACCATAAAAGTGCCATCGAAAAAGGCACAAACAACCAAATAAAGGCAAGACCTAAAAATAAATAGAGAAAAATTTTATTCAATTTAATACTCATAATGTTGCCACACGAGAGACATATTTAGCCACTATTGCTACTGCCAAAGAACCAAACAAAGCTAACACCATCAACATAATGGCGATTACTGCTGCCCCGTTCCAATCGCCGACATCAGTTTGTACATAAATCATCAGCGTTGCCATAGAGTTCTCTGCTGTAGGACCCGCCACCTTTTGAAAACTAAAATCACCAGCCGCACCAATAAAAATCAAAATCAGCGCTGCTTGTAGTGATTGTAATGTCAACGGCAACACCACTTTACGAAAACGTGCAATGCTACCTGCACCTAAGTCTTGCGCTGCGTCTAATACACTGTCAGATAAATTCTGCACTGAACCAGAAAGCAGTAACAAAGCAAAAGGCATTTGTTTCCAAACTTGCAAGAAAATCACACCAATACCTAGTTTGTCATTTTGCATCCTCACGGGCTTGTCCCACAAGCCGCTCCAAATCATAAACTCGTTGATAAAGCCGTGGTATGAGATAACATTAATCATCAAAAATGCTGCCACCAAACCGTGCACCAACATCGGCGCTTTTAAAATTGCTGATAATGTTATCGAGCCCTTAAACGGCTTACGCAGCCATAATGCTATTGGATAGGCGATGATTACTGAAAGAATTGCCGAATAAGAGGCAATATAGGCAGAATATCTAAAGGCTCGCCAAAAGCGCCTACTGCCATCACCGTTAATAATTTGCTGCCAATGCTCCAAGGAAAACTGGCTTTCACCTGCAAAATTATAAAAACCAATTGACTGTGCCACCGCCATAGAGACCACTGCTCCTATTAATAAAAGCACAAATCCAAAACCCGGGGTTATTAATAACAATACGACCCACCAAGGCTTTTTCATTTCAAACCTTCTCTACAATTAAAATGGAGTCTTTAGGTAGACTAAAATTAATTTCTTGGCCTGTTTTTAGGTCTGGATATCTTGGCAGTTGCAGTTTAAATATCTTTTCTTCTCCTTTAATCTTAATAAACACATCTGTGTACGCCCCTTGGAATGCCGAAGAAACAAATTGGGCTCTAATTTTGTTATAACGGTTATCATTATCGAGTAGCAATTTTTCTGTCCACAATCTCGCTACTTCAGGACGCCAACAAATACTAATCTCCTGACCTACTTTGAGGTCTTTGTAATTAGCACTTTCAAACTCGACCAATTCAGTACCGAGCATTACGCTAATAGCGCTGTTGTTAATACTGGTAATTTTGACCCGGTGGACATTGGCAGCACCAATAAAATTAGCGACAAATTCTGTCTTAGGAGAAAAATACACCTCTTCTGGCGTACCTGCTTGTTCGATAACGCCGTTATTAAGCAGCAAAACTTTGTCCGACATAGCCAATGCTTCTGATTGGTCATGGGTTACATAAATAGCCGTAAACCCCAATTCTTTTTGTAGTGCTCTAATCTCTATTCTGACTTGGTCTCTTAGTTTGGCGTCTAAATTAGACAATGGCTCATCAAAGAGCACCAGACTAGGTTGAACCGCCAATGCTCTTGCCAGCGCCACCCTTTGTTGCTGTCCACCTGACAACTTATTGGGCAGCTTATTTTTATGTTCAGTTAAACCCACTTGTTGTAAAAGAGAATTCAAGCGCTTGACTACTTCTTTGTTTGGCACTTTTTTCTGTTTGGGCCCAAAAGCAATATTTTCTAAAACACTCAAATGAGGAAACAGGGCATAAGACTGAAAACACATAGCACTGTCACGATTTTCAGGTGTTAGGTGACTGATGTCGCTGCCGTTGACTTCGATAGAGCCACTGGTAGGTGAAAGAAAGCCAGCAATCAAGTTAAGCAGCGTGCTTTTACCACAGCCGGAAGGGCCTAAGAGAGTAATGAAATCACCTTTATTAGCACTAAAATTAATATCTTTTAATGCCCAGGAATCATCAAATTTTTTCGTAATACCTTTCACTTCAATCAATGTCATTTTATTCATATTTTTTTATATAAGTTATCATTGAGTTTTGCACTAAGACGCAGTAAAAAAACTGCTAATTATCTATTAGTAGTTTTTTGTTGGTAGTTCATTAAAAAGATCGGAGTGATCAGTCATAACACCATCAAGACCCCACGACAATAATTCTTTCGCCAAAGCAGCATCATTGACCGTTGCCACAGCTGTCTGAGCACCAGCATCCTTCAGTCTTTTAATATTTTTTTTGGTAGCGTATTTATAGTTAAAATGAAAACTATCAACACCTAATATTTCCATATATTTTTCAGGATTTTTAACAATATATTCAGTGGCGAAGGCTGTTGATATCCACGGCGCATTTTCTTTGAAGGACAGTAAGGTAACAGTAGAAAAGCTACTGACTACTAATTTATCATTATCTTTAGGCCAAAGCGCATCAATAATAGGAATAATATGTTCTGCAATTTCTATATCGGTGCCTGATATGGGTTTTAGTTCTAAAATTAAGCCCAAATCAAGCTCTAAACAGAGCCTAATAGTCTGTTCTAAAGTAGCAATAGGTGTGCTGCTAAATCCCTTTATGCCAGCACTGGCATCAAGTTTTTGTAGGTCCTTAAAAAGATATTCACAAACCAAGCCTTTGCCGTTAGTTGTTCTATCAACATGATGGTCGTGAAACATAACAGCTTTGCCGTCTCGAGTGAGTTGAGCATCGGTTTCAATCCAGGAAAATCCACACTTGGCTGCTAATCTATAAGCTGCTAGGGAGTTTTCTGGAGCTTCTAGCAAACAACCTCTGTGAGCTATAAGTGGTCCTGGAGCGATTTTGGGTAATATTAATTTCATAAGTTATAAAAGAAATGAGGGTTTTGACACCCTCATTTTATCTTGCCTCAAGTTTTATTAGATAACGGTTGTATTATTTTTGAACAACATTTTCCATAAAGCCATTGAGAAGCTTCTTCTTGAAAAAACCATCATTCATCCAATCGCGCTGATTGGTCCTTTGCCAATTTGGCACCAAAGCAGCGCCATCATCTGCGTTGGAATTAACAGGAGCTGAACCAAAGTCTGAATTAAACTTTGTTTGTGTTTCTGCTGAAGTGAGCCAGTGGATGAAAACCATCGCTGCCGCTTTATTTTTAGCATTAGCAGGAATAGCTACGGCATTACCGCCACCATTCATGCCCCAGTTAGGAATATAAAATTTTATATGCTGACCGACTTCATTTTTCTTTTGTAAGCCTGCCAAATGATCTTCCCAAGCTGGAACTATCAAAAATTCGCCATCGTTTAAGCGGATTAAGCTGTCGGCATTACCATTAGTAAAAATATAGTTGTCTCTGTGTCCATTAAACCAATCCCATACTTGGTTTAAATCAACAGAATCGCCTGTATCGCTAGGGCCGAGATCCCTACCACTGATTTGGCGTGTCATATTTTGGATAAACGAGGGACCAGAGCCGCCGTTAGTAAAGTTAAATCCAAGACCACCGGGGTTATCCGACATCCACTTTGATAGCGTTAAAGCTGTAGGCAAATCGCTACTTTTAACTCGATCACTGTTATATGCCATGCCAGATTGATTGCCCCAGAAAGCAACAGCATAATCCATACCTTTGCCGCCATTAATATCTGTTCTAAGGGCATTTGATTCTGGAAGTTTTTTAACAATAGGTCCAAAAAATACTTTCCCTAAATCTAAACTGTTGAGTTTATCGCCACCCAATGAAAAGACATCAATATCGCCTGTTTCACGCCTAGATTCTGCAAGCAATTTTTGTTGCATAGAGTCGTAACTTGCCACATCTGGAATACTGACTTTGATGCCGTATTCTTTTTCAAATGCTTTAGTGATTTTGCGAAACTCTGGCTGGAAATACCACTGATACCAGACCACTTCGCCTTCCTTTTTGGCTTGTTTAACTATGTTATCCCAGTCTTTTGCCAACAGCTCTGCGCTGTTGGCTGTTACGGAGATCAATGATATCATCACCACCAGTATGGTGATCATTAATGATCTTATACTATAAAGTTTTTGCATTTTTTCTCTCCATTAATGTTTTTAAAAAAAGCTAAATTATTTTTTGCATCTCAAAACTTTATGCAGTTTGGAAGCGCTACCAATTATAGTCACAAACAAAATCGCTTGTCAATTGTTGATTGTAAGGTAAAATAACGTAAAATAAAAAGTCTATATTGCCTCATAACATGATGAAAAATAACAAGTTAATGGTTTTACAAGGTAACTACGCATGACAACGATATTTGACGTAGCAAAATTAGCTGGTGTAGGTATTGGAAGTGTTTCCAGAGTTATTAATAGTAAAGGCTCTGTATCAGACAAAACTAAATTGAAAGTAAACAACGCTATTAAAGCTTTGAATTACAAACCAAACCAGGCTGCACGTTCCTTAGTATCAAAAGAATTTAATACTATTGGAATTTTGGGGGCTGAACTAGCCGGAACTTTTAAAAGTAAAACTCTCCGAGTTATCGACCATGAACTTATCACTTATGGAAAACACTGCCTTGTAACTAACGGTGGCAGCAGTAATTCTGGAAATTCTAATGCGGCAATTGACTCAGTTAATGACTTAATTAGTAAGGGATGCGATGGGATCATATTTTGGGGTAATGACATCACACATTTTGATATTACTTATGTTGAAAAATATTTCCCCAACATTGTAATACTAAACGATCAGATAGAAAATTTTGACCAGAAATGTTTTTATTTTGATCATTACAAAGCAGGATATATTGCCGGTCAGCACTTAGTTGATAATGGCCATAAAAGTATTGCTTGTATTACCGGTGACTTTCAAACTAAAGATGGTAAAGAAAGACATGAAGGATTTTTAGATTCATTGAAAGACAACAACATTACTATCCCATCTGAATTTATTGTTGAGGGAGACTATAGTTATATTAAAGGACAGGAAGGGGTGCTAACTCTGTTAAACAGAAATCTAGACTTTACTGCTCTATTCTGCGGGAACGACCAATCAGCAATGGCGGCTATATCAACTTTATCTAGCAATGGGTTTAATGTCCCTGGTGATATTTCCGTACTTGGTTATGACGATAATGATATGGCTCCTTTCACCTCTCCCCCGTTATCTACTATTCGGGTCCCATTCGATGATATGGCCTTAGCCGGAGTGAGATATTTGCTAAATACATGCTATGACCTCCAATTGAGCGTTGAACGTGATTTTCCTGTTGAGCTTATAGAAAGAAAAAGTGTACGAAATATTACTTAATAATATTTAGAGAATAATGAAACCAATAGATTAGCTATCGCGCCACCATAGGTCCTAGTCAATTATTTTCGTCTGTCTAGCAGCAGCAAAGCGGTAGTCATTTAACATGGCTCTTCTCATTCCCAAAAGTTTTTATTACCTAAATTTCAAAGACTATAGGTGTAGGAAGCTAGTAAACCAAGATTCTTCACGATCATTACTTATCAGAAATTTGTTGGGCAGTCTGACTATCAATTTGGTCTGAGAAGATAGATATCGTTAGCATTTCACCATTTTTATCATGTGTTATTTTGGACTTCAAACCCGCCTGTTGAGTTATGATATAGCCGGCAGCAACATCCCACATATTTGTACATTTTTCATAGTACCCGTGGGTAAAGCCTAGCGCCGCAAATGCAGTTCCAATAACCGAGCATCGATAATTCACACATTCAAACCCGGCCTGGATAAATATATCTTCAACCTCACGAAATGACTTAATATTCCAATGCGTATTCTGGCCCATAGCCATGGTTGGGATTTGGCATGTTCCGTGTTTTAAATTAAATTGTTTATTATATCTAAAGCCGGGTTCATTTATATTGGCCGAAAGCAAAATATCTTGCAAAGGTATGCAAATCGCTCCCAATACAGGCTCATCATCTTCTATGTAGCCTATTGAGACTCCCCATAAAGGAATACCTGACAAAAAATTCGACGTGCCGTCAATAGGGTCAACGCACCAATATGAATCACTTTTATTGCCGCCGCCTTCTTCGCCAACAATATTATCATTTGGAAACTGTTCAAGAATCCGTTTTCGGATCATCTTTTCAACATCGCGGTCAGCTATAGATACGAAGTCTCTGGGGTTTTTTGATTCAACCTTCAAGCCATCCAGGTCATCAAAATACTGCATAGCAAGCTTGGCAGCATCAACGGCCAAGCTCTCAGCAAAAAGCTGTCTTATCGTATATTCATTTTTTTCTGTCATATTAAAATATGTTTAACCTGTTAATTATTTTGGTTGTCTAAATTTACGTAACGGGTACTGACGACATTACTGTTATCTTCTAGTATTGAATGAACGAACATATCAATATGTCTCATTCATTACTTCTTGTCTACCCTCTCCAATTGGCTCGGCCGAACCTAAGTGAATACATGAACATCCTGCAATATAGCACTTAGCGCCTCGCCATACTGACTGGAGTGGGATATGGACATGACAGGAAAATATAATTATTGACGAGTAGTGATACGCACCCAGTTTAATAGACACTCCAATTGGTTACAATGTAACGCAATAGGAGGCCAACAATGGCAGGCGAACGATACACCCAAGAGTTTAAAATTG
>Ga0307993_1000213_pt1 | contig 19349 bp, 18 predicted proteins | sample EllFjometagen260_FD_203163 | JGI IMG/M metagenome (GOLD analysis project Ga0307993, IMG submission 203163) | Marine microbial communities from Ellis Fjord, Antarctic Ocean - #260 | ecosystem: Environmental > Aquatic > Marine > Unclassified | place: Southern Ocean | collected 2014-11-02 | reverse complement strand
ATTAATAGTTTAGAAAAGCTAGAACAGACTGTTGCTGGTGAAGAGTCACGACTAGCAACCATGAAAGCTAATTTAGATTTGGGCGAAGCTCAAGGCGCTCAGATAGCTGCAGCGGATGCCGCTAAGAATCAAGCATCAGCAATAGCTGGAGGTGTACAAGGATTGGCTTCTGCAGGTGCAAATCTTTTTGAAAGTAGTGAGCTTTACGGATCTAAAGGAGCTAGAGAAAAGGCACAAGCTAATAGAGCGCAAAGAATGAATCTTGGAACGTATGATCAATATAAAGCTCAAGGAGGAACAATGGATCTATCTGGTTTTGAAGCTATAGGAGGTAGGGAAAGAGGTGCTACTGTTTTAGATTCTATAAGAGGAGAAACTTCAAATTTGTTTAAAAGCATATTCCCAAGGTAATTAAGAAATAAATTATGGCATCATACTATAAGTACAAGTCTAGAGAAGGTGAAGATCAGATAGACTGGAGAAAAATAACTCAAGGGATAACAGATGATCTAACTAAAGTTGCAGCTGACAGAGAGGGTAAGCGAGAAGCAATAGACCAGGCGGTACTTACTAACCTAGAGACTATAGCTGATAAGCCTCAAGGGCAAGATACTGCTCAGAATCAATTAATAGCCAGCTATGCAGATCAAGCTTCATCTATTGCATTAGCTAATCAAAAATTATTAAAGTCTGGAGCAATAACCTTAAAAGAGTACACGGCTAGAACTAACACCGGAGGCTCATCGACTAAAAAGCTTTTTGGTCTTTCTAAAAAATATCAAGAGAACTATCAGAATCACATGGACAGATTAAAATCTGTTGATGGTAAGCCACCTGTAGGGAGTCTTTTAGAGGGTGCATTTATACAGTATGCAGAAGCATTTAGCAATCCTGATAACACTAGATATTATATGGACCCTGCTACAGGGGAAGCATTTTTAGCTAAGGTTAGCAAAGAAGGTGACAAGGGAAAAGTACAAAAGATAGACGGAGAAGCTTATTCATTAATGAATGTAGGTACTGCGGAAAATATAATTACTAGAAATGTTAATCGCTATCAGTCTGCTGCAGTGGCTAATAATTTAGCAGATCAAGCTGGTTCATTTCTTAAAGTGATTAATCTTGATGGCGTGAAGACTGAGGAAAATGCTTTTAAAAGAATGTTCGGTCTTGATGAAAAAGGTAATACGATAGAGACTGAAATGACAGAAGAAGGAAGATCTGTTTTAAATCAAATCAAAGCAACCTTTGCTTCAGACATGGACTATGCTAGTATGCTAACGGACACTATGGGCAAAACTGCTATAGCTGAAAATGCTGATGGCACTTACACCAACATCATTACTAATCAAAAGTATGACGGTAAACCAGGGGATGCCGTAATCTTTGAAAATATTAACGGGCAACAACAGCCTAAGCAAAGTGATAACTGGGATAAGCAAAAGAAAGAAGCTGAGATGGGTGTGTTAAATCAGATCAGAACTAAGCTTGACATCAAAGAGACTGCGATGCCTGATAAAGAAATTGCGAGAGCGAATTTAGCGTTAAGACAAAAGGAGCTTGATGAAAGAATTGCTGCTCGTAAACAAAATGGAAAACAAACGGTAGAAAGCACAATAATGGCAGATGCTAAATCTTATTTAGAAGAAAATATTTTATTAACGGCTTTAGAACAAAGCGATGATACTGATGTAATTTCTTCAATTAATGGAGTTATAAGTGAATTCGGTATTTCACTAGATAATCCTATTAATTTAATAGATGGACAGAGTATTAGATTGACTCAAGTAAATGAAAAAGGCGAAGAAGTAACTGAAGAAATTTTACTTCCTTCTGATAAAAGCAGAGACATACTTTTATCTGAAGCTCCAAATTCAGAGGCTGCTAAACAATCAATTATAACTTTTATTTTAGAAAATGTAAACGCTAGATCTTTGTCTGCTTTAAAAAATAAATTAAAGCCAGCATCTCAAGAAACTAAACCCGAAAAACCGGGAGGTGCGGGAGAATGGAATAAAGGAACTCAGGATGATGGATGAAAAAGCATTACAGTACGCGTATGATTTATTTAAAGCTGATGGTTATAAAGACAGTATAGATGATTATAGAAATCTTTTAAGCACAAACACAGAGGCTTTAGATTACAGTTATAAATTATTTAAAGACGATGGTTATAAAGACTCTCCTAATGACTTTAAAAATTTATTAGGAATACAAGAGCCCTTAAAAAAAAAAGAAATTTCTGGGGAATCAGAATTGGTGGATGGTTCTTTGGTCTCGCAAGACTTGTTCGACACAACTAAAGAGTTTGATGCACGTATAAATCTTATAGACGAATCTTTTACAGACAAATCAGAAGAATACGCAGTTCCTGAATTACAAGAAAATTTTAAACAGTACGGATTTGATTTTGAGGAGAACGCTCCTGGAATGGATTCAGTTAAAATTCTAGCCCCTAAAGATGAGCAAGGAAATAGAAAAGAGCTTGAGATACCTTTAAAACAAAGAAAAGTAACAACAGGTGGATTTGGAACTAATGTTTATTCTCCTGAAATTCAAGATGAACTTAACAAACAAAACGCTAAAAAGCTTCAAGATTTTTTAAAGAATAACAAAATTAAAACTCAAGGCAACTGGATCAAAGACGCAGAAAAAGGCTGGGTAAAAGAACAAAAAAACATACTTACAGAGCAAGAGGTAGAGCAAAGAGTTAAAGAAATTAATGACGTTGAAGAACAATTCAATGTTTCTAAAATTAAATTTTTAGAAAATAAATTTGAATACGACAACTCTCCCGAACTACAAACCCCTGAAAATAAAATCAAATTACAAGGAGTGTATACCGACTTGTTGTCTCAAGAAAAAGACTTAAAAGAACAAGGTAAGTTATTGGACGAACAGGCGGGCAGATACACTGAGATGAAAGCCAAGCAAGGTAGCTGGGCTAAAGGTATATGGAATGGATTAACAGATGGTCTTGGTAACATCTCATCCACATATGAAAGATTAAAAATAGATTATAAAGCTGAATCAAAAACTAGAGCAGGTTTATCTGAAGATAAATATAAAGAAGAAGTTATTCGTTTAGCCAGAAAAAAAGGTTTAATAAACAGAAGACTAGAAGAATTATTAGATGATGTTACAGCTGAAGAGTTGTTAAGCGAATTTACGGACATAGCAAGAACAGAAAAAACCACTAGCTCTGCTGGAGTTGGAGCCCCTGGTGTTTATTTAGAAAAAAAAATAACTTTTGCCGAAGACATAAAATCAGAAATTATAGATTTAAAAAAGAAAGGAGAGAAGTTTTTTGAATCATATGATGAAGCTGTAAAAGGTCGTAGGCGTAATAACTTTTCTAAATACGCTAATCAATTTGATGAGAGTGAAGGAAGACTAGAGTCTGCCCGTAAAGGATTTACCTTAGCGATAGGGTCTCCTGATGTAACTCCAGAGTGGAGTGACGCTAAGAAAGAGGGTTTTTGGGGAGGCGCTATACTAGGCCTTGCCGAATCTATTCCTGCAATGGTAGCAGTACCTATACCTTATCTAGGATTTGCGCAAAGAGCAGCTCAGATGTATGCTCTTGTGACTGACAATGTTACCGAAGAGATGGAGAATAATCCAGAGTTTGATAACATAAGTGAAAACGAAAAAGCTATGGTAGTTACCCCTATTGGTATTGCTGTGGGTGTATTAGAGTCTATAGGGTTTAGAAATTTAATAAATCAAAAAGGATTAATAAATCAATTTGTTTTAAAAGCACTACGCCAAGTTCCTAAAGGATCAAGCGTTAAAACTTTCAGAGAATTTGTTAGACAAGATATCGATAGTGCCTTAAAAAGAGGACTATTGACTATAGGAGCAGGTGGAGCAGCTGAGTTTGAAACAGGTTTTGCTCAGCAAATAGCAGAGCTAAGTGTAAAACAAATTTATAATCTTACCAAGGAGAAAGAAATGTTTAACACTCCCGACACAGTAGGAGAGTATGTTGCTGAAGTTTTAAAGGCTGGAGCTCAAGAGATGATAGGAGGATTTATAATGTCAGTTCCTGGAGCTATAACAAATGCGGCCACCAGTCCAGACATGGAAGCGGTGTCGTCTGAAATGTATGATATGTTTGAGGAGATGGTAGGTGATCCTCAGTATGACGCTATGTTTGAGACCAGATTAAAACAAAAAATTAATGCAACTGAAGGTGAGTTTAAAAACTACACTGAAGAGGATGCGGCAAAGGAGCGTCAAACCTATCAAGAGCTTCAAGGTATAAATGCAAATCAAATACCTGATACTTACACAAAAGAACAAAAGCAGCGTGCTCTAATGTTGATATATAATATCAATCAACTTCAGAAAAAAATAGAGACTACAGATGACGTTCTTGCCGAACCTCTTAAGGTAGAGCAAGAAGGTATGAAGAAAGAGCTTGAACGAATGGTAAGCTCTACTTATGACGCTCAACAAAAAGACAAAGTTGAGGTAGAACAAATTATTGTGGATGATCCAAATAAATCTTTTTCTTTTGAATATGACTCGAAAGAAGATGTTCCTGACGCACTTAAAGGGGTAGAGCCTTCAGGTGAGGGAAGTATAGAGATTGATGGTAAAAAGAAAATAAGATTAACTTATAGTGGACAACAATTGTTAGATGCAGGCATTGGTGTTGCTCCAGAATCTACCTCTGATGCAGCTGTTTCTGATGAGGTTGCTGACTTTCAAGAACTTGTTGAAGGACCTAGCGACACCGAAGTTAGCATAGAGCCAGGAGAATCAACTAAAGAAACAGTACAAAGCCTAGAAGGAGAGCCAGTAGAGGTAGAGGTAGAGACTATTAGTGATAACATAACCGTTACCAAAGGAGCTTTAGAAGAATCCCTTGAAACAGATAACGACGCTAATACTGTATCAAGCATAAAAACTTTAGCCGTTAAAGCTGTTAAAGCTTTGTCTAAAGTATTTCCAAAGGTTAACATTGTTCTGCATGAGAACAGTGAGAATTATAAGAAGATAGCGGGCGATACTAGTGAAGGTACTTATGATTTTAAGTCCAATACTATACATATAAATTTACCTAAAGCATCTACTAGGGCAATGGCTCATGAAGTATTTCATGCAGTATTGCTTAATGCAGTTAAAACTAATGCAGCTGCTCAAGCTATTACTAAAAGAATGATGCAGGCTGTGGCAAAAGCAAAAGGATTAACACCTGAAATAAAAAAACAGATAGAAAATTTTGTTTCTAATTATGAAGAAGCCATTCAAGACGAAGAGCGATTGGCAGAAATAGTAGGATACATTGCTGACAATTTTATGCAGCTAGATGCGCCAACTAAAAGCAAAATAAGAAAATGGGTCGAGGGTCTATTGACTAAAGTTGGTATTTCATTTAAAGAGTTTACCTCTGATGACCAGGGAATTATTGATATGCTTAATGTGGTTGCTAAGAAAACAGCAGCGGGTGAGGCTATTACATCAAAAGAAATTTCCCCACTAACAGAATTTAAGGGAGGCAAAAAAGTAGATAACCCTGCGGATGTTTTAAAAAGAAGAAGGGTAGGATCATTTGAAATTAGTTACACTCAACAAGAAAGTATTGAACAACTAATAAAAGATGGTCGTGTTACACAACCAGAAAATGTTTCGTTTTTAAATAACATGTTTACAACAATCACATCTCCTGATGACATGCTTGCAGGAGAAATAAAATATGATGGTGTTGTTATTTTTGAAGGTGAAGGTGGAGTATTTTTTGTAACTAAATTTGGTGATGTTTGGGCATCAGGTAAAAAAGGTACAGCAGAAACTATTGCAAATGCATTAAATAAACAATTAAAACAAAATGGTGGTAAAGCATTTCTTACTCTTACTAAAGGTACTGATTCTAAATTAGTTAGTAGTGCTTCTGGTGTAAACTCTACACTTGCAATACTAAATACCATGTTGGATAAAAAATTAATTAGTCCATCTTTGTTTAGATCCGCTGTTTCTAATACAGTTAAAAAAGCTGATGGAGAAATTAATCTTAGACAAAGCGCTAAAGATTTAAAAATAGATATAAAAAAATACTTTACTGATCCATCAACAAGTACGTTTGAAAAAAGAGGGTTTATAGTAAAAGACATTGTTGGAGAAATAGCTAAAAATATCCCTAAAGAAAGTCAAGCAGCAATAGCTGAGTTTTTAGGTGGTGATAAATTAAGAAGTGTAGCAAAAGGAAACACTGTATTAAAAGGAGGTAAGCCAGGCTCACAATCTCTTGTAGATTTAATAGCTAAAGTTGCCGCAGAAAAACTAACAAAAGGTTTAGATGTAGGTGATGTTTATGCTGTTATTGAAATTAATGGAGAGGTAGAAGTTAAAAAAGATTCACACCCAAGTTATCCATTTCACATTGCATTAAAAGATGGGACTCAACCTATTTTACATTTACCTGAAAATAGACAAGCAGGAAGCGAAGTATTAGTTCAAAAAGGTGCGGATGGGGAATACAATCTTGATTATGCGGTTCGTAACGTATCTGTAGTAGAAGGGCAATATGATACTGAAGCAGCAGCTGTAGCTGTTGGTGAAGGTACAAGGCGTAGGTCAGATAAAAAATCTTCAAAGAAAAAAGAAACAGCTGTAGAACCAAGAAGAAAAATGTCTCCCGTACAACAGCTTGCGGTAAAATACAACATGCAGCCTAATGATTATTTCCCTGGAGACTTGTACAACCCTGGAGCTCTTCGTAAAGAAGCGGCTCGTTTAGGTCTTACACTTAAGACCTCTTACTTCAGAGAGGGTTATAGAAGAGGAGAGGTATCGGGGTATTATTTAAAAAAAGGTAGTAGGGCTATAAAACCCATGAGTGATCCAGAGCCAAGACGGCGAAAAAATATTACTGAATTGGGCAGATCAGTTAATGACATTGCTGAAATAGTTTTAATAGGTAGAGATAACAACGTAAAAGAAGCTACCATAAAAGACTATCTAAAGAGAGTAAGAAAATTTAAGACCAAAGAAGTTAATGACATACTAAAAAAAGATACGTTTACTATTTTAAATATGCCTAAAAGTTTTGGCAACATAAAAGGCGGACTTATAGGGGGGTTAAATTTATTTGAAAAAACAAAAAGATTTAAATTTAATTTAGAAAAAAACAATATAACCAAAGCCGGTAAAGTTGTTTTAAAAGCTCAACAAAATTTAGAAGTTTTGTTAGCCTCTTATCAGGATGAATTAATTGATAAGCCTAAAAAAGTTGTTAAAACTTTAGAGGTTAAAATAAAAAAATCAAAGACAGAGTTAGCTGCTTTAAAGAAAAAGTATAAAGGAGAAAAGCTTTATAATAATACTAAGCAGGAGATGATGGATCAGACCATCGAGTACATGCAAACTTTGCCTGAGTATAAAAATGAAGGTGATAAGCGAAGTCTTTCTCTTCAGCAAGCAAAGATGGAAGTTGATCTTAACAAGGCTTTTAAAGATAGACCTACAGTTAATATGGCAGAGCGAATGAAAAAAGCTCAGGCTATGATTAATGAAAGAATTAGAAGGGGGGCTGACTTAGCGTCAATGCAACGCGCTTTACGTAATTATATACGTATGATAATGCCCGATACCTTATACACTAAATCTGCTGTGACTAAAATGATTAATAAAATCATAGTCGCTAACGAATCAAATATTGACACAATCCGTAATGAGGTTATGGATGAGGCTAACATTCTTATCAATAAAGATTTAAGTGATAAGATTAAAAAGCTGTTAAATAGAAAGTTTCAGAAAGTTGAGAGCGACAGGGTTAAAGCAAATATTATTGATCGTATTACTCTAAATACTTTAAATATTATAAAGAAAAGAATAGCAGAAATAGACGCCATACAAGACGTTGAAAAACTTCTAGAGCTAGGAGGAAAAATACAAGACGAGATAAACGCAGCTAGAGAAAAAGATTTGCAGTCTGAGCAAGACCAATCCAATGACGCTGGTCTACAGATATTAATGGGGTATGTTGCAGCTCAGGTTGCGGAAAATTATGAAGTATCAAAAACATCTGCCTTAACAATGGTTTATGATAATCTTAATAGTTTAATTGAGACGGGTCGAAACCAGCTTGAACAGCAGGTTGCTGCTAAGTACCGCATGTATATGAGGGATTTTGAAATAGCATACTACGAAATGACTGGTCAAGAGATTGAAATGCTTATAAAAAACCCTGCTTTTGATCCGCTTTTACCTGAATCTAAATCTAATCCACTTACCGTTTCTAATCCAGAGGCTCAAAGAATAATAGAAAAAGTAACTAGAGTTTCAGACGCAAAAATAAATAAAGTAAAGACCTTAATGAAGAGATCATTTGATCGTTTACAAGATGGATGGCTGGATTATATTAGAGGCATGTTAGATCTTCCATCTGTTATGGCATTAATAAGCAAAATTCCGGGCGAATCATTTGGGGGACAACTTATGGAGAGAACGGCTGATCGGGTTAATGATGCAAGTAATACAGAAAAAGCATTTAAAATGCTAGATCAAGTAATAATTGAGAAAAAAATGTCTGATGTGTATGGAAAGGATTGGTTAAATCTTAGTCAGGCTGATTCAGTAATGCGAGATACTGGTATTGTAAAAAATAGTACGCAACAAGAGCAGGCGAAAAAAGATTACGATAACAATCCTTCTCCTGATAATTTATTAGATTTAGAACAACAAACCATTGTCGCAAGTCCTAATGAATTAGGGTATTTATATAATCAATATAAAGATCCTGCAAACAGAGCGTCTTTTGAACAGAAGTTTGGAGATGAGTATGAAAGAGTAATGTTAGATATTACTAAATACCTTGAAGATAATCACAGTGAAGTTCTAGATATTGCTGACTGGCAAGTAAATGAGTTGTTCCCATACTTATACGGAAGGTATAATGAAATGTATCGAAAAGTTTATCGTACCGATATGCCCTGGAATAAATATTATGCGGGTAGAATTTTTAGAGATTTTGACACTGCAGAACAAAATGAAAATCAAGATGCTCCTATGGATTTAATAGGAAACATGACTTCTTTTATGCAAATAGCATCTCCAGGATCAACAAAGCTTAGACAAAAAACAAAGACTCCTATTAAAAATGTAGACATGATGGCTGCTATGATAAATTATATGAGTGAAATGAATCACTTTGCTGCCTTTGGAGAAGTGGTAAATGATATGAATAAGCTATTCACAAATCCTACAATATCTAAAGTTATTGAGGCTAATTATGGAAGACCCGTAAATAATTACATAAAAGATATTATACAAAAACTTGCCAATCGAGGCATAAAAAAGGGTGATAACTTTAAATTATTTGAGGCTTGGCAAAGTAGATTTGTTATAGGCGCTTTAGCAATAAACCCTACCGTATATTTAAAGCAGTTAACTTCTTTTATTACTTACGGTAATGAAATAGGTTATAGCAATTGGATTAAATATTCACAATCGGTAGTAAATGTTCCGGAGTTTTTAAGAATAAAAAAAGAAATTTTAGAGAATTCTATTTATTTACAAGACAGATATAGCTCTGACTTTAAGACAACCCTAGAGACTTACTCTAAGTCTAAAGTTGAAAGCGTATTACCACCAGGTAAAACATCTGAAATAGTTGAGGCGTTAATGTATCTTATAAAACAAGGAGATAAAGCAGCTATACTAATAGGTGGTGTTCCTAATTACATGTATTATAAGGACCAGTATAAAGCAAAAAATCCTAACACTACTGAACAGCAAGCGATTGATTATGCTATAAAGAAATTTGAAAAAGACACAAGGACTACTCAGCAGTCGGGTGATTTGCAGAACAAAGATTATTATCAAACTCAAACAGGGTTTAAGAGATTCTTTCAGATGTTTCAGAACTCTATTAAACAGTATTTAAGAAAGGAAATAACAGCCTCCAGAGAGCTATATAGAAGAATCAAATCTTCTGGTAAAGAAGGAAAGGGAACTGTAGGTACTAATCTTAGGACTTTATTTGTATACCACTCGGTGTTGCCTGTATTTTTTGAATTCATTAGTATGGGTCTTCCAGGTATCTGGGCTGACTGGGAAGATGAGGATGCTGTAGACTTAGGCAGAGCTGCGCTTATAGGAAACTTAAACGCGCTGTTTATTGTTGGTGACATGATTGAGTCTATTGCGGATGCGCTTACAGACAAGCCTTGGACAGGAAGCAGTAAATCATTACCTCCGCTACAGGCGGCTGCAGATTTTGCAAAACAAATTTATAAGTATAGACGAACTACTGATCCGCAGAAAAAAGAAAAAATATTATTTGACGCTATAATAGACATTACAAAATACGCTGGAGTACCAGGGCCTCAACTTCAAAAATTGAGAAATAACATAAAAGAACTTATAGAGGGAGGTGAAGATCCTGGTAAAGTTATATTAAGAATGTTTAATTTTTCTGAGTATCAAATTAGTGGACGCAAAAAGAAAACTAAAAAAAGAACTCAAAGAGAAATAAATAAAGAGTTGAAAGCTATGGATCCAAACTTATATAAAGAGCTTCAGGGTTTAGGAGATGACAATGAAATAAAAGCCATGGAAAAAGAGCTTAGAGATTTAGAAAAAAGTATGTTAGAAAATTTATATTAATAACTATGCCATTCAAAAGCCAAGCGCAGCGAGCGTACATGTACAAGAACCTACCTGAGATAGCTCAGAAGTGGGAGAGGGAGACGACCTCTGGGACATTGCCTAAGCGCATACATCCTAAAGCTAAGCCTCCTAGCCTGTTAACGCAGCGAAGAAGACGTAGAAAGTTTAGGGCATAACAAGGTATATAAGGTACATGATACTAATCATGAACATTACTGCTACAATATATTCCCAGTCTGGATTAAATTTCATCTGTTACTGATTCACTTACGCTCTTAAGTTTTTTGGACAATAAATTAACTTCACCCCGTAGCGGAGCATATTCTTTATCCATAAGTAATTCGTAAATGTTGTTTAATGAGGTGTGAAGATCAGCCATAACAAAATTAATATTCTGTATTCTTTTTTTCTCAACGGGAGACACATTAAGCTTCATGACCTCTAAGTTATAAATTTTTTTATTAAGCTTTACCAATTACCATATTTTTGTTATAGTAGTCTAAATAGGTGTCTGAGTCTATTTGTTCTAAAAATTCAAAGATCATATGATTGGTATTATCTATGTGCATCAAATAATAAAAAGGATTTTCTCCTTTGGTTACGCCGCAGATCTCAAAAGTTTCATCTGGTGCGGTAACATATGCATTGTCTACAAACTTTTCAATTTGCATAGCAATCTGAACAGACTTAAACAAATCTAAATTCATTAAGTCTAAAACAAAATTGCTGTCGAAGGTGTATAAGAAACCGTCTTCAGTTTCTTTAAGCGCCTCGGTAAATGTCTGCCTTAAATCCATGTTCTCTTAGTTCTTTTATCCTATACTCCTGGAGCTTTGATACGCGACCCTTGCGCGTCTTCACTTCTAAAAATAATATATCCCTATCGGGATGCAACGCTAACAAGTCAGGTATACCGTTCTTGTTTGTCTTGATGAGCTTGAGAACATAGTAACCATCTGCTTCTAGCTCTTTAATTTTTTTTGACTGTACTTGTTGCTCGGTCATATTCGATGCGTTTTATTGCATATTTATGCGCTTCTTTATCTGAGTATTCATGAATGCCCTCTGGAATATCAAAAAACATATCAAAGTAGTACCCGTAACTTCCTTTTTTAAAAGGCCACTTGCTAAAATCTATCATGCTTTCTTTGTTTACCATTCTCTTCTTCTCGTCAACCTGTTGGACAAAATGGTTAATTTAAAAATCTCATAAATAATTTGTGTGGTTGTAGCCCCATTTGTAAAATCAGAATCAATAAACAATTCATCATCACGCCAATATTTAAAGTAAAGACTACTACCTCCTTTGTAAAAATCTAAAAATAAAAAATTAGTGTAATCGTATAGACCTAAATATGCGAAAACATTTAGTATTTTTTGATTATGTAATGTACAGCTTCCCTTTTTGTACAATGAATTTGGAATATCAGAACTGTCGTACCCACTCATTTCAAACCTTAATCTTTCTCCATCTTTAGTTAGGCGTTCCCTAATAAACTCCTTTATTTCGGATTCCCCCATGGTCTTAAGAGTTTCTACATATTCTGATTGTTCTTTTTGTGTTTTCATAGTATTAATTATAAATTTAGTAAATCTTTTTTGAAGTGATTAAGGGTGTAGTCCTTCTTGTTAATAACTGCCTTGTAGATATCGTCTTCAATACCCCCTTGTGAGAAGATCCAGTACACGTCATTCTTTAGTCGCTCTTTGGTGGTCATCCTATCTCGTGACTGCCAATAACTAGTAGCACTGAAGTCAATATTGTAATAAACTAAACACTCAGCTTGACGTAAACTTATGCCCTCTCTTCCACTAACTATCTGAAGGGCAATGTTTTTGCCAGTGTTAACAAATTCTTTAAGGTCGGCAGTTAAATTGTCCTGGAAAACTTCCTTTAAAGCATTCAGCTCTTCTTTAAACTTATAGAAGATACCTATTTTTTTACCCTTAAATTGGTCCTTTATGAACTCAGCCTTTGTGAAGTCTAATATTTTCGAAGCTCCACTCTCAAACTTTACAGTCCCGGAATAGATCTGATGTAGTTTCATCATGAGCTTTACTGGAGTATCTGCAAGTATAACCTCTTCTTTGCCTTCAACCACTAAATTCTTTTTAAGTTGCCGAGCTATATTGTGAGTGATGTTGCTCATTTTAACGTGCATAATATTCTCGGTAGTGTCAACCTTAAATCCCGCTTCCTTTTGAGAAAAGCTAATAAAGTATGGCTGCATGGCATCCATGATGGTTGCCCTTCCCTTTGAGTAGTCTTTTATATACAAACCATTGATAGGTCGTTGAGTGACATTGACATGATCATCGCAAAACCTATAGAAGTTTTTGTATTTTTTAAATGGATTCCCTGGTATTGAATATATCTGATGATACATCTGACTGTACGACTCAGGAGTTGGAGTTCCAGAGAGAAGGATAACAAGCGGATCATTTTTTTGAATTAGGATCTTTACTTGCTTAGACCTTTTATTAGGTTTAGGGAAAGCTCCCATGCCATGAGCCTCGTCAAGAACAATTATATCGAAGGTTCCTTCTATTTTGTGTAGGCTCTCATAGTTTATTACTTGTATGTCAAACGAGGGACCATACATTTGATAGTCACCTTCGATAGAGCTTATAGCTTTTTTCTTGGTAATAAAAAGCATGCTCTTCATCTCCATGCCTTCAGCTATACCCATACTGGTAAGAGTCTTTCCTGTTCTAACCTCCATCGCTATGTACACAAAGCCATGCTCACCCAACACGTCAATACCTTTGTCAATTATTTCTTTTTGATAATCTCTAAATTCCATAATTAAAATTCTAAATCTTTTTGTATCACCCCTTCAGATCTTGGTCTAATTCTTATAATCTTACCTTTATTGCCTCTTTGTATCTCAGGTTCGATTCCTTGAGTAAAAGTTGCATAGCTTATTAGCCACTTATAGAAGGCTGTCCTTGATATAGTTCTCTTGCCATGACTAGCATAGTCAGGATACATCTGAATAAACTCATGGTAAAGGGTGTCCATGTGAATATTTGCATTTATCATTAAAGAATCATTCTTATCATGTATACTTAAAAGTCCGCACCACTCAGCAAAGTCATAGTTAGTGTCCGCAATAAATAATCTAGTCTTAAGGTTCTTCTGCTCACTCTTCACTAAGCCTCTTTTTAGGTAAATCTGTATGCACATGATCATGTAGTTGTCAAACAGACACCACTCTTCTTGATCCCACCCTCCAAAGAGATATCTTCCAAACTCTTCCATAGGGGTCTTGTTCTCGTTGTAGTGCTGATAAAGTTCTATCTCCCACTTACGTCTTACAAAGGAGCTACCGCTTCCTTTAATAGCATAGTTGGTCGTGATTGCTATCTTAGGACTCTTACTAAAAGGTATCTTGATGGCATCTTTATTTTTTTTCTCGAGTTGCAATCCTTCGGTAACTACTGAGAACAGTCTCTCAAAGTCAAAGTATTTTTTTACATCATCAAATACTATTATCTGAGTGTCTACAGATACGGTTTGATAAGGGAAAGATTTCTCAAAAGCAAATGCTTTACCATCTATAGTGGCAACCTTTTTCATGGAGTTAATTGCCTGAAACCAAATACCTTTTCCTGTACCTCCGTTAGCAGTCTCTGAGATGACTTCATCATTAAGTATTACTGCGGGGCAGTAGGATATGTTCTTATAACCGTGAAGCATAAACCCAATCGTAGATTCCATTGTAGTTATTCTATTCTCTTCTTTGTTGCAGATGTTACTAATAAATTGTTTATAGTCACCACCATTTACTTCGCAGCTTGTGTAGGTTCTATTAATAATGTGATTCTTCCACACGTATCCATTTAACTCTAAATAATCAATAGGTATAACTTCATCTTTTGTAATCTTAATGGCGCAATTCTCGTAGTACAAGTAACTCTCATCCACTGTATCTTCGATAAAGTAAATGTCTATAGTGTCTAAAAGGGTAAGGAACTCTTCCTTGAATAGTCTGGTCTGATCCGCAAAGTAATTGTAGATCGACATATCATCTTGAGTAATCAGGTGACCCAATATAAAATCTTTAATCTCCTTCTCATTAGTGTTGTCTATAAGATTGTTAGTCACCTTAACAAACACGTAGGTCTTCTGGTCCTCTGGACAGAACTTATAGAAACCATTAGCTTCCAGAAACTTCTTAAATATTAAAGGAAGTGCCTTTATAATACCCTTATCGCTCTTGGTCCAGAACTTAACGGAGTTATCTTCCTCAGCTTTCTCTACTACAGAATCTATGAGTTCTTCGTCTAGACCAGACTCCTTTAGTTCTTGACGAATAGCTTTTTTCGAATCTCCTCGTCTTAGCTTCTGCTGTATTTGGCTTACCTTCTCCTCATCCTCGTAGTACTTAGTGTTGAAGTTACCCGTGTTGGAGTATGCGGACTTAATTGCTTTTCCTATCTCTACGGAGGTAAAACTAGAGCTCTGATATTGATTTAATATTATAGAGGCCATATTCTGTGATACTCCAAAGTCATTGAATGCCATGGCTAATATAAACGCATTGTGATTTCGCTCACCCTCATTCATAGGATACTTTTTATTCCACCACTTAATAAGAATCTCTACAATTTTATTCTCATCTCTTATGGGAATAGTCCTAACATCCTTCTGAACGCTAACCTCTTTATATTCTAGATCCTCAACCTTATCCCACTCAATAGCATTCTCATTTATTACTATCAGAGGATCGTATGACTCATAGCATACCCTACTAATATTTTTGGAGGTCTTGTCAAAGTATTCAGAGTTAAAATACTTCTCTAGTGCTATAAAGTATCCAACATGGTTGTCAGCAATGCGAGGAATTTTAATTAAAAGTTTTAGGCCATTCCCTGAAGGAGATGTAAAAGCTGAGTACACGTGTTTATCCTTTGAAAACTTAGCCTTGTCCTTTAGTAATGTTGATTGTTTTGCGTAGCCATCAAAATCTAAACAGATTAAACCACTATGCTCTTGCAGAGATACGTCTGCTCTTTTATTAAACTTTCCGCTAAAGCAGATTGATGGTAGTTCTTTTTTATATTCATTCCTTTTTGACTTATCCTGCTCTGCTCTTATGATTTTTATTAGCTCTTTAGAAGCCCCCTCCTTAATTCTTTGTAGTACTGAAACGACATCCCTGAAGAAAGGAGTGTCAGTTTCTTTAATATTTTTAAATATAGTTACGCTATGTTGTTGGTTTGTGCTCATTTTGTGTTGGTTTTTAATGTAAAATCCTAATGTTTATAGGAGTAGTGTTGATAATGTTGATTTTAAAACTAAAATAGAACAATAAATATATAATAATAATAATATATATATAATAAATAGGGAAAGTTTTTCAACATTCAACACAAAAAAAAGGGGAGCTTTCACCCCCCGATTCTTTAAAGTGCCAGTGTTTTAGAAGCCTAAGCCGTCATCCTGTTTTCCATCAGGGGATGTTGGTTTTTCTTCCTTCTTAACATAAGGTGGAGAAAATGTGAGAGATAGTTTTGGCTGACCAGATTGAGTCTCTCCTTTCCACATTGCAATTTGAATTTGCTTCCCATCTAATGTGGTCCCTGTACCTTTGAAGTCAGGATCATTATCTTTTTTCTTATAGCTGTTTTTAAATAGGCTTCCACGACCTTCTTTATGTATGTATTCTTTATTTTCACTCATAGTTATTGATTTAATTGATTAAAATTTAGAGTTATATATTACGTTTTTTATATCCTCTATCTTGTTCTCTCCATAGTATTTTTCATAGAGCTGGAGAGCCATCTCTACCTTTTGTTTCCCCTGAAGTACAGTTTCCTCTGATGCAGGGCATACATAAATTTCCCAGTAATACTCCTTAGAATTATTATAGTATCTTTTATTTTTATCTACCGCCACAAAAGTCATAGGCTTCTGAAACAACGTCTGGTATATAAAAGCCTGAGTATCGTAGAAGTACTTGTTGCGCCCATCATAGATAAACTTTTGTATTGTGTTCGCAGAGGTTGTCTTTAAGTCTATTACTATACCCTCAGATATAATATCAGCCTTTGCCTTGAATGGGTGTCCGAATATTTCTCCAACAACTGGAGTTTCGTATTCAGCATCGTTGTGCGTTATTAACTTTGTCAACTGCTCATTACGACTCAAGAAATTTACGATCATCTCCTTAATCTCTTCAGCCTCAGACTCCTTTAACATATACACTAGACCATGCTCCGCTAAGTATTCCTTATAAGCCTTGCCCCTGATCTCTGTGTCCTTCCATATTGGGAAGTCAATTATTAGCTCAGGCTCTAGAATGCTCTGATGGAAATACCGCCCCTTTACCAGGTTCTCACCATCTTCAGGTCTACCTTTAAATTGTTTGAAGGTGTCCTGCTGGAGGTTTTTTATGTCTGAGTTGCTCATCCATTTTGAGCCATAGTCTCCATAGTAATGCTTATCAATACGAAGTTTCTCTATAATCTTATCTTTTTTTAGTTTAGCCATTGTATGCTTGTTTTAAGTATTTAGTTGTTTTTTCATTAAATTTATATTTCTTCTCTAGACCACTTACGATCTTATCAAAAGAATGTCCTTCGTCCCTATACTCTACCATTTTTTTAAGGACCACATACATATCGTCATCCCCAATGTCTAAAGTAACATCTCTAGGCTTAGGAGTTGTACCCAAGTCAAGACTCTGTGGACTGGCTATCTTTGAAGGCTCTGGAAGATCCTCACCCGCATAGATATAATGTCCAAGACCATGCATGGCCACATTCTTAGTCAGGCATCGCATGAGTGTTTTATTAATATCAAAGGTGGTGGCATTGCTTAGTATAGACTTATTTTTAAAGTCAATTACTGGTAACCACATCTGTAGCGACTTACCCTCTATAGTTACAGTAGTGTAACACATATAGCCAGTTCCCTCCACGAAATCGTAAGGGAGATTAGTATCTGGATTTCTATAAACTTCATAGTTAGCATCAGGGTATCGCTTTGCAACTTCTCCCCATGCCCATGCCCATGACAAATAGGATAGGTTTCCTTTTCTTTTAACGTGCGTACTGACATCTACTGCCGACAGCACTTCATATACTGATTTTTTATTGCTCATTTTTTGTTGGTTAATTCATGTAATTTTTTGGCCACTTCTTGCTGCTTTTTATTAAGCGTATGTCTATGAGTCTTGTGACCCTCTAAGAGCTTCATAGATTTACTTGAGTTCATTTCATCACGCACTTTAAGATCGAGCCTTTCTAAGTAAAGTTGATATTTTTTTAAGGAGAGTGAGTAAACCCCAAAAAGCCACCCCTTATTAAATAGTTCATACTGCTCTATAGACAACTCCTGATAGTAATTAATTCCAGAAGTCTCTATTCGTGTTGAGTGACTATCCTTTACGATCTTAACTCCCTTATTCATATAGGCTTCGTATAGCTTACTGCTAATGTTTTTACTTACACCATCTGTCTTAGCCTCTTGAAATATTTCTTCAAGGCGCAGTTTAGAAAACAATGCTTAGCTTATTAATGATTTCATTTAAGTCACTATCATCTTTAAGTTTCTTCTCTACCATAGAGATTCCATATATTATTGGACTCCTCTGAAGCTGAGAGCCATTGTTTCTCATGTACTGCATGACCATTGAGGGGCTTAAGCCTCTCTTTATGCATAAGTAAAACAAGGTTTGCCTTGCTAACACTATCTCTCTGTTCTGAGTCTTTGAGAAAAACTCCTCTCTACTAAGACTAGTATGGTCCAATATGTTATCAATAAATTGATTGAATATTTTTTCTTTCATTTTAATTATTTGAGGGTGAAATCTAATGCGTTTGCCAGAGTCTTTCGAAACTCTAACAATTCATTTTCGTTTAGTTTTTTAAAGGTGGTGTTTCTTAGTTCAAGAATAAAGTCGTGTGCCTGAACATAGCCTTTACATTGATAATCATCGTCAATGAAGCGGTCAATTGTGTCGTTGGTTAAATGCATTTGATTTGATTTGATTTGATTTATACAAATTTAAGGAATCATTTGGTCTTATCCTAATCTTTACTTGGAAGTATTGTAGTTGTGTTTTTTATGTGTGCAAAACGTGTTTTTTACGTGTTTCCCCATAATGGGCATTTTTAGGGAGTCCCTAACTTTTCCCTAAAGTTTATTTTACAGGTCATAAAAAAAGGGAACCCCATTTCTGAGATTCCCTTTCAAACAAACAAAACAACATCAGTAGCTAGTGTCTAATTTTAGCTACTAATTTCTTTAATCTATCCACTTCCTCTCTCAGGGCTTCATTGCTCTTTAAAAGAAAGTCTATACTGGTTTCATCTACTAGGTCTAAGTGTTCTGAGTTCATCTCGTATGTTTTCGTTTAATTTATAAAGGTATATTATTTCTCGTGGTTTTGAAAGCGTGATCTTGTATTTGCTTTTGGAGGAAACGTATTTGTTTCGATTGACCATTTGCTGAATCGTTTCTCTTATCCTTCTTTCATTGGTCATCAAGTGTGACCATAACGTATCCTCTCTACTTCTTTTTCTTTTTCTTATCGCCTTCTTTAGACGTAAGAATCGTATTATCTTTTTTAAATTCATCTTTAAGTTTTTTAATTAATAGTTCCTGAAGTTCAGGACTTAAGTTGGTGTTATCAAATATCATAATTGCTTTATTATTCGTTCGTATAATTCAGGTTTATCTATCTGCTCAATACTGAGCAAATCATTAGTTCCATTCTCTCTAA
>Ga0307993_1000211_pt1 | contig 19463 bp, 15 predicted proteins | sample EllFjometagen260_FD_203163 | JGI IMG/M metagenome (GOLD analysis project Ga0307993, IMG submission 203163) | Marine microbial communities from Ellis Fjord, Antarctic Ocean - #260 | ecosystem: Environmental > Aquatic > Marine > Unclassified | place: Southern Ocean | collected 2014-11-02 | reverse complement strand
GTGCTTAGCTAAATCAAAAAATAAATCATCTTTTAGTAACTCATTAAACTGAATCCCGAGCAATCTACCTTTAGATAGCATAGCTCCTTTTTGTTTCAAGTAAAATTCAAAATCGGATTGAAGATCTGCATTATTTATAACAATAGCTTCCCCTATTAGTGCTCCATTTTTTGTGCCACCTAACCAAAATACGTCTGTATACTTAGCGACGTCCGCTAGAGATAAGTCACTTGTGCTAGCCATCAAACCACTTCCTAGTCTGGCTCCATCCATAAACAGATAGAGAGCATTATCGTTACAATATTTGTAAAGCGATTGAAGCTCCTTTTTAGAATAAATAGTCCCTATCTCTGTAGCATTAGATATATAAACCATTCGTGGTCTTAGCACGTGAGGTACGTTTTGGTGCCCATTCAGTACTTCCGTAATGTGGTCCACGGTTAACTTTCCATCCTCAGTTGCTATGGCATTCACTTTGTGTCCTGTAGCTTCTATAGCACCGGCTTCGTTGGTATAGATATGACCTGTAGTAGCAGCTATTACGCTCTCTATCGGTTTCAAGGCAGAGGCAATTACCAGTAAATTAGCTTGTGTGCCGCCACTTACAAAGTGAACTTTAGATAAAGGAGAATTGCATTTGTTTCTAATTAGATCAGAAGCATTTACACAGTACTCATCCAATCCATATCCATCTTGTTGCTCCAGATTTGTTTTGGTTAATGCTTCCAAAATTCTTGGATGGCATCCTTCAGAATAGTCGTTTTTGAATGATACTTTCATACTTGCAATTTTAAGTTTTTATCGGATACTACTTATCTAATTGCTTATCGAAAGATAGATCTCTAGTATCTAAATAATTCAGAGAGAATAATTGCCGTTCCAGCGATTGGGAATTTGGCTTGCTAATTATGTAACCTTACATAATTCAATGGTATTCCTATTTAAGGAATGGAATTAGGTGCTACTCAGCCTCTACCGTCTTTTTAGACTTGCGGTAGGTGAATGAGTTAAAGATGTTTCTACGAGCAAATCGTTGCATCTTATCAGCGTTTACTAGCTTAGAAAACAAGGTTTTATTCACACCAAAGTATTCATACGTAGATCCGTCTGTAAAGGATATTTCTAGTAAAAGACTCTTGTGCTGCATATCGTCTATGAAGGCGTTTTCTAGCGTGTTACTATACTCGTCTAGTCCTTTGGCTATAGTATCAGGAGCTATACTCATCAGAAATGCATATCCATCTGTAATCTGACGGCTCATCTCCTCTGCTTCTTCTTTTTTAGTGTCATCCGCAGTATGTTTATCAGGGTGCCACTCTTTTACCAAGTTACGGTAGTTGGTTTTTAACTCTTTAAGGTCAATAGCCCCTTCTACACTGAATAGTTTTTTGTACTGATTGATGCGTTTCATTTTGCAGTTTTTTTAAACGAGTGCAAAGGTATCTTTTATTCCGCTCCAAAGAAGAAAGTAAATTAGTACGTTTGCACCTCGTTTTGAGAATCACATTTTTACTAATTATTTCGTACAGTTTCTTTTCTGTTTTTGCACAAAAACCTACACCTAGTTTTACCATAGCAGAGACTAAGGATAAGATTACCGTAGATGGCATACTGAATGAAAAAGTATGGAAAACGGGGAACAAAGCAGCAGATTTCTACATCAGTACGCCTATTGATACTGCATACGCTAAATCTAAAACAGAGGTAATGATTACCTATGATGCTAAAAACATATATGTGGCTGCCATCTGTTATGACGAGCTTCCTGGTGACTATGTAATACAGAGTCTAAAGAGAGATTTCTCGTATCCTAGGTCAGATGCTTTTTCGGTAATCCTCAATCCATTTAATGATAAGACCAACGGTTTTAGCTTTGCTGTAAACCCAAGAGGAGCTCAGCGAGAAGGCAGCATAGAAAACGGAGGTGATTTTGGAGTAACCACCGCTTGGGATAATTTATGGTATTCTGCTGTAAGCCAGGGCGATGGCAAGTGGTTTGTAGAAATGGCTATCCCGTTTAATAGTATCCGTTTTAGCGAGGGAGGTACAGAGTGGAGTGTCAATTTTACTAGGAATGATTTAAAACGGAACGAAAGCTCGGCGTGGGCAGCCGTACCTCGAAATTTTAATATCGCAACACTCAATTATTGTGGCAAGTTGATTTGGGATAAACCGCTAGAAAAACCTAAAAAATATGTTGCTATAATACCTTACGTGAGTAGCGGGGTGAGCAAGGACTATATCGCAAAGACAGATGCCAAACCTATAGGAAATTTGGGTGTAGACGCCAAGATAGCCATAAGTTCTAGTCTACAGTTAGACCTTACGGTAAACCCAGATTTCTCTCAAGTAGAAGTAGATAGGCAACAGACTAACCTAAGTAGATTTAGCCTGTTTTTCCCAGAGCGTAGAAATTTTTTTATAGAAAATGGAGACCTGTTTGCTAATTTTGGTTTTAGGCAAATACGACCTTTCTTTAGTAGAAAAATAGGATTGAAAAATGGAAGCACTGTACCCATACTAGGAGGTGCACGCCTGAGCGGCAAAATAGGCGATGACTGGCGTATAGGTGCCATGAATATGCAAACGGATGGCGGAAGCCACGGCCCTGCTCAGAACTTCTCTGTAGGTGCTATACAGCGACAGATAGGTAAAAGCTCCAACGTAGGACTTATAGCAGTCAATAGATCGAGTATCAAAGATGGTGAGTTTATCAAATCAGAGTTTAATAGACTACTGGGAGCAGACTATAATTTTGCTACGCCCAATAGATTTCATAGAGGAAAGGTCTTCTTTCATAAGAGTTTCGGTGCGGATAAGTTAGAAGATAGCTATGCCCATGCTTCATGGTATTCGTACTCCACACCTAGCTTTAGTGCTATGTGGAATCATGAGTATGTGGGGAGAAACTATAACGCTGGAGTGGGTTTTGTGCCCAGACTAGAACGGTATAATCCACAACTAGATAGCATAGAACGTAAAGGTTATTGGAGGCTTGAGCCTAAGATTGCGTATAAGTTTTATCCCAAAAAGTCTAAGCATTTTATCTACCACGGGCCTTCTATTTATTTAGATAGGTATATGGATAGTTCACTCAATCTCACGGATAATCGATTGAGATATGGCTACGAGGCTCAGTTTAAAAATACAAGCGAATTGTCCTTTTTTTATAATCAATGGTTTACCAAATTATTTTTTGATACAGATGTAACGTTTACAGGAGATTCTATGATAACCGCTGCCAATTATACCTATGATAATGTAGCAATTAGCTACGCGTCTGACCAGCGAAAACCCGTTAATTACGAAGCGAGTATTACCGTGGGAGAATATTTTAATGGAACTAGATTCAATGGTAAGTTGGACTTGAACTACCGCTGGCAGCCGTGGGGCACATTTGGGCTTTCTTATAATTACAATAGCATCAAAATGCCACATATTGCTGAAGCAGTTGACATATCGCTCATAGGTGCATCAGCTGAGTTATCCTTCACCAAGGCTATCTTTTTTACTACGTTTTTTCAGTATAATACACAAGCAGATAACTTCAATATTAATTCTAGACTTCAGTGGAGATATCGTCCGTTGTCAGACCTTTATCTCGTCTATTCAGAAAATTATTTAGCCTCAGACTTAGGAGTAAAAAACCGAGCATTGGTGCTCAAGTTTATTTATTGGTTTCAGTAAATCATCCCTCTATTATATAAATAGTAGGCTTCTTGTGCAGTTCTATCTCCCTAGGTTGCCATTCAGATACAGGTTTGGATATGATGGTTTCTTTCCCTTCTTTTTCTATATCTACAGCCACACATAGTTTGGTATCTTTCTGTAGGTTTTTGATAAGGAAATCTAGAAACTGATTATTACGATATGGTGCTTCCATAAAAATCTGAGACGCTTTACGAGAGCGAACCTCCATCTCTTTCAGTGCTATCATTCTGTCTCTAGAGTCTAAAGGAAGGTATCCGTTGAATTTGAAATTTTGTCCATTGAAACCGCTCGCCATAAGTGCTAGAAAAAGGGATGAGCTCCCAGCCAATGGAATCACTTTCACACCTTTGGTATGAGCATAGGCTACCACCTCACTGCCTGGGTCTGCTATAGCAGGCAAGCCAGCTTCTGAGAGTACTCCTATGCTTTGCGTGCCGATGAATTCATTGAAAAACATCTTGAAACCAACGTAGTTATTATGTTTATCTAGCTCCACAAATACGAAGTCATTTTGATGTGTTGGGTGCTTTATGGCTTTGAGAAAAGCCCGAGCTGTTTTTTCCTTTTCTACAATGAAATGGGTAATTTTATAGGTTTCTTCTATAGTACGATTCGGTAGGTATTCTTTGTCAAATTCTCCTATGAAATTAGGTATAAGGTATAGTGCTGTGCTCACGTTGCAATATTACGCTGAAATCTCCCGTTATTTGAAATATCAAGTCTAAAAGCTCACTTCTTACCCTTTTTGCTTCTCTATTTTCGCTTTTATGACTAGCTCAAATTATACTAGCTGGAACATTTGTGATATTTACTTCTGAGACCGAGCACGAAGTATTGCTTACTAATGCAAGAAGGTATAGTGTTACCGGTTGGATTACAGATGTGCCTATCGGGTTGACGTTTCTATAAAGAAGAGAGGTGTTGTATTTATACTCCCTTCAAAAACCTCACCGCCACATCATTGAAAGTGTGCGGTTGTTCCACATTTACTACGTGTCCGCAAGCGGGGATCACGTGTAGGGTAGAGCTTTTGTGGTCTGCTACTATTTTGGTAATACTCGGCAAGAACATGTGGTCCTCTTCGCCCATAATATAAAGGGTAGGTACTCCTGCATCTTTAAATCGAAAATACTTGAGTAGTGGATTGATCTCTGCTACCAGTGTAAACCAACGTTTAAATTCTTTTTGGTACAGTTTTTTAGCCTCATTGATAAATAAGTTTCTACTCTCTTTATGACTCTTTTTAGGCATAATGATGTGAGCAAAAAATCTATAAAGCAACAAGTATGGCACTATAGATTTGAGCAATACACCAAGCTTCATGAGCACCTGACCACGCATGTTCATTTTCATAATAGCACCTCCCATGATCATACTGCGAGTGCGACCTGGGAAGCGTTCTGTAATCTCCCGAATCACTATAGTGCCAAGTGAGATCCCTACCCAATGAGTAGCTTCTATTTTTAGGTGATTAAGCACTTCTATTACTTCATCTCCTATGTTATCAAACTGGTATCGTTTCAGTTTTTCGTAAATAGGTTTCTTTGATTTCCCGTGACCTCGCAGGTCTATAAGAAGCACATTGAAATGCTTTTGAAAAGCACGCACTTGCTTATACCAGATGCTACTGCTACCTCCTGCACCATGGATGAAAGTCACCCATTCGGCATCGTCACTGTGTATATGTGTAGTATAATGTAGCACTCTTTGTTACTAACAAAGATAACTCCTTAATCGTTAAGAGCAGCAGTTTTCACTTGTACTGTATTATGCAGCGTGCGGTGTACGGGACATTTATCTGCTATCACCATTAGTTTTTATTTTTGCTCATCTGTGAGGTCAGCTTCTATCTCTATTACTCGCTCTATGAGGTCTATCTTATTACGAGATGACTCGCACGCTTTGCAGTCTTTAGCATAATCTTTCGTATGACTTAGGTGTACGTTTATCTCATTGATTTTCCAGCCTTTTCTATCTGCATACGTACTGTCAAGTCAGTAAGTAGTTATAGCTTCCCATTCGTAAAATATACAAATTTGGTATCCATCGGTTGTAAAATTAACGAATAGGGTACTAAGTCCTTCACTTGAAACTAAAAAAGGATTATAGATTACTCTATTATTCCATCATTCTATACTTCAGTAACTCGTATCATTGCACCCATGCAAGCACCACGAGCTAAGAAGGTACCCAAAGAACTTATAATACACGGAGATACACGTATAGACGATTACTTCTGGATGAACCAGCGAGAAGACCAAGAAGTGATAGACTATCTAAATGAGGAAAACGCCTACGGTAAAGAGGTAATGAAGCCTACTGAAGGTTTCCAAAAAGACTTGTACGAAGAGATGATAGCTCGTGTTAAAAAAGATGATGAGTCTGTGCCGTATAAGAAAAAAGGCTATTGGTACTATACTCGATTCATAGAGGAAGGCCAATATCCTATCTACTGCAGGAAGAAGGATACCATGGAAAACCCAGAGGAAATACTGATGGATGTAAATATAATGGCGGAAGGGCATAATTACTATAGTATAGGAGGCCTAAGCATTAGTCCGGATAACAAGTATTTAGTCTTTGGTGAAGATACTGTAAGTCGCAGAATCTATACGCTCAAAATGAAAAGTATAGAGACAGGTGAAATACTAGAACTTAACTTACCTGGGACTACAGGTGGAGCTAGCTGGGCAGGTGATAGCCAAACTTTATTCTACACACTAAAGGATGAGACTACACTGCGTAGTGCTAAGGTAATATCTTACAACATTCTCACCAAGGAAGAAAAGGTTCGCTTCATAGAGATGGATGATACCTTTAACTGTGGCGTGTATAAAAGCAAAAGTGAGAAGTATATCATCATAAGTAGTGGAGCAAGTATTACAAGTGAGTATCAGTTTATCCCAGCGGATAGTCCTGAGGATGAATTCAAAATATTCCAACCACGAATACGCGGACTAGAGTACAGTATCAGCCACTTTGAAAATAAGTGGTATATCACAACTAACTGGGATGCTCAAAATTTCAAGCTCATGGAGACAGACGAAGTACTTACGGAACGTAGCAACTGGAAAGAGGTAATAGGACATAGGGAAGGTACTCTACTAGAAGGATTAGAGATCTTCAGAAACTTCCTAGTACTAGAAGAGCGTACCAATGGTCAAAACTTCATACGGGTAATAAACCAAAAGACGAAGGAAGAGCACTACATGGTGTTTGAGTCGGAGACATATGACTGCTGGTCTAGTCTAAATGTAGACTTTGACACAGAGACACTTAGGTATGGCTATACGAGTATGACTACACCCAGTAGTGTGTTTGATTATAATATGGCTACTAGAGATAAAGTACTACTCAAACAGCAGATAGTTCTTGGCGAATATGACGAGAGTTTGTATGACAGCAAGCGTATCTGGGCAACTGCTCGTGATGGTAAAAAAGTGCCCATGAGTGTAGTATATAAAAAAGATGCAAGTGATTCTGACTCAAGCAGAGAAGAAAGTGAGGTTGTCAACCTGAGTGATTCCGCCTCAAGCAGAATTGTATCGAAGGCAAGACCAACTTTACTTTATGCCTATGGTTCCTACGGTCATTCGCTTGATCCATACTTTAGCTCTATCAGACTAAGTCTACTAGAGCGTGGTTTTATATATGTGATAGCACACATACGAGGTGGTGAAGACCTTGGTCGTCAGTGGTATGATGATGGTAAATTGCTAAATAAGAAAAACACCTTTACCGATTATATAGATTGTGCAGAGTACCTTATTGCAGAAGGCATTACTACCACAGAGCATCTGTATGCTCAAGGGGGAAGTGCCGGCGGCTTGCTAATGGGAGCAGTGATGAATATGCGACCAGACCTATGGAAAGGAGTGATAGCTCAGGTGCCTTTTGTAGATGTGGTGAGTACTATGCTAGATGATACCATACCACTGACTACAGGCGAGTATGATGAGTGGGGAAATCCAAATGAAGAGGAATACTACCACTATATCAAAAGCTACTCACCGTATGATCAGGTGGAAGCAAAAGCGTATCCCAATACACTTATAACTACAGGTTTACACGACAGCCAAGTGCAGTACTGGGAGCCAGCTAAGTGGATAGCTAAACTGCGAGAGATGAGAACGGATGACAATATCCTCATAATGGATTGCAACATGGAAACAGGTCATGGCGGAGCTAGCGGACGTTTCGAAGCGTTGAAAGAAACGGCGAAGGATTTTGCCTTCTTATTTATGCTCGAGGGGATAAAAGAATAATTTTGTACCATGAAAAATAGCCTAGTCATGCTACTACTTTTAGTGAGCACATCACTCGTAGCACAGATAGAAACAGACCGTCCAGATTTTACTAAAAGTCCTAATGTAGTGCCCAAAGGAGCTCTGCAGATAGAGACTGGGTTTATTTTGGAGAATGATTACTCAGCTAAAGAACAACGTAATTGTAAGATTCAGTTATCTGAAAGAAATTTTACGGTAAATACAACTCTTTTGAGGTACGGGTTAACTAAAAATATCGAGCTAAGGCTCAATACAAATTATTCTATTTCCAAAGTTGGAAAAATGAATGATATTCTCATTTTGGATTCTACACACAATCCAAATTTGGATGACATAAAAGGTTTTCAATCCCCATTCATCGGATTCAAAACCAATCTATACAAGAATGACAAACTAAGCATCGGTTTCTTGGGTCATTTATACATCCCAGAACTAGCTTCTGTAGATTTTATGAAAGCTAATGGGCAGAAAATTGCACCCGAATTTCTAATCCCACTTACGTATGATATCACAGATAAGTTTGGCATAGCGGTGCAGTATGGACTTACTTGGGATGGTTTTACACCCAATCCTACCACCAGCTACACGCTAGCATTAGGCTACAGCATCACAGATAAACTTAGTGCTTATGTAGAGCCGTATGGTTTTTTAACGAATAATGGGGATGAGCTTCATTTAATCAATGGCGGGTTTACCTATTTAATTAACGATGATTTTCAAGTAGACCTCACAGGAGGTTTCGGGCTGAATGAAGCCGCTCCAGATAATTTTGTAAACTGCGGAGCATCGTTTTTACTTTTTAATAAATGAGAATATTAATCATACTATTCTTAGCACTATTTGTAGTAGCCTGCGATACCACTAGTAAGTGGAAACCAAATCAAGAGGCAATCTCTGAAGCAGATAGCTACTCAGATTTATCTACGTACGTCAAACGACTAACGCGACATAGAGATAGCACTAGTGCTATGTTCCTAAGTGGAGCTAATGGGATACTACCCAAAGAAGATCTATCACCTACAGGAAAGCTTAAGTACTTTGCTCCAGATGAGGCGTTTAGAATAAAAGCAACCTTTACTCCTATAGAAAACGGTGAGGTAATAGAAATGCAAACGAGTACTGATAGACTGCCAGAGTACAGGATATACGGTACACTTGCATTTAAACTAGGAGAAGCAGATTTAGTGCTTACTCTTTATCAGAATGTGGAGCAGCCAGACTACCTCTTTTGCCCGTTCAAAGACCTCACCAATGGGAAAGAGTCTTATGGAGCAGGAAGATATCTAGACTTCAAGCTTAAAGATTTAGCCAATCCTGTGCTAGATTTTAACTATGCCTATAGTCCATACTGTGCGTATAATAAGGAGTATTCTTGCCCCATACCTCCTAGGGAAAACCACCTCCAAGTGGCATTACCTGCAGGAGAAAAGAGGTGGCACTAAGTCCGATGGGTTTTTATACTTTTGCAATCTTATAATCCATGGCTGAAAAAATACTTGTAATAGGTGCCTGTGGTCAAGTGGGCACAGAGCTTGTAGAAAATCTACAAAATATTTATGGAGCTGCTAATGTAGTGGCTAGTGACATTCTTAAGTCAGATAATCCGGTGTTTCAAAATGGAAGTTTTGAGATGTTGAATGTCTTAGATAAAACGCAAATAGCCGAAGTCTTTGGCAAGTATAAACCTACCATAGTATATCACCTTGCAGCACTGCTTAGTGCTACCGCAGAGGCTAATCCTAAGTTGGGTTGGGAGCTCAATATGGATGGCACGTTCAATATATTTGATGCGTGTTTAGAGTACGGAGTGAAACGTATTTTTTGGCCAAGTTCTATAGCTGTTTTTGGACCTACTACACCAGCAGTCCTGACACCGCAGAGTACTATCTTAGAGCCGAACACGGTATATGGAATCACAAAGCTAGCGGGAGAACGCTACTGCGAATACTATTACAATAGATATGGTTTGGATGTGCGTAGCATACGCTATCCTGGTCTTGTAGGTTGGAAATCATTGCCTGGGGGAGGCACTACAGACTACGCCGTGGATATTTTTCACCAAGCACTTAAGACCAAGAGCTACACCTCTTTTCTAGATGAGAGTACTACTCTCCCTATGATGCATATGGAAGATGCCGTGCGTGCTACATTAGAAATCACTGACGCCCCGGCAGAAAAAATAAAATTACGAAGCAGTTATAATATTTCGGGTACATCATTTAATCCGGAAGAACTTGCGGCAGAAATAAGAAAGCATATTCCTGATTTTACTCTTGATTATGCGATAGATCACCGCCAAAAAATAGCAAGCAGCTGGCCAGATAGCATAGATGATGCACAAGCTAGAGCTGACTGGGGATGGCAGGAAAAACATAATTTAGAAAATCTTGTGGTAAATATGCTAAATAACCTGGGCGGGTTATCCGTAACAGAGTAAAAAGCACTCTCATAATAAGGGTGATAATAATCATAGCCTCAGCAATTATCCATCTACCAACATATGCAGGACTTTCTGCCCTTAGTAATTCTTAGCCATTAGGGTCTTAAAATTCAGTATTACAAAATAGAGTGGCTAGTTTTAGTACAGTTTAATACCTACATAACATAGCTCTTCCGGTGGCAGTGGAATAGTATTTAGTAGACCTACTCTGTCTAGCGTTTTTACAACATTATTTAGCATTTTGGCACTTACATATGCGGTTGTCTGCCACTCTACACCATTGTACCATTTTTCTACCTCTAATGGATCTAGTCTATATCTTTTAGCTATTTCAGAAGTTGTGTTTTCTATATTGGATATTTGTTTGGAAGCCGCTAGGATTACAGCTGTGAAACGTTCTATCTCTTCAGCGGACAGTGCAATGAAAGAACTAGATCCTACAAGCATAAAACAGGGCCAAGGGCTGATACACATACCTATTCTACTTACCTCACCATTGTCTACGTGAGGCTGGGTCATGAATTTTTCCCAAAGTAAAATATCCGCACTGTTTTTTTCAAAAGCCTCTAATGCACCACTGATGTTTCCTAAAGTCACGAAATTAGCTTCTGTAAGGGTGTAATTATGCTGTTCAGCATGAACATATGCCATTAGATGACTGCCACTGCCTACCCGGCTGCGAGCTATACGTGCGGTACTGAGGTCAGATTGATTAAAATGTTTATGTAAATTAGAATGTACACCCCAAATAAGCGGAGACTTTACATACTGCTGAATAATGCGGGTCGTTCCACCTGTGTGGATGTGTTTTACAATCCCTTCTGTGAGCACGAGTGCTACATCTGTTTGATTTTTTTCCAGCATGCGGCACATTTCACCACTTCCGCCAGTCACATCGCTCCATTGTACATCAAACCCCGCTTTAGCAAAGAGTCCGTTGTTTATAGCGTAATGCCACGGATAGTTAAAATGCTCGGGCACTCCACCTACTCGAACAGTCTTCATTAGTAATCTAGTAATGTCTGAATTGCAGTTGCTACCTTTTCAGCATTGGGGAGTATTTCTTTTTCTAAATCTACGTGCAGAGGAATAGCGGGTACATCTTTAGAGCCAATACATTTTACAGGGGCATCAAGAGATTGAAAACAATGTTCTTGTATGCGACCAGCAATTGCTTGAGCAAAGCTGTTATTCAATGTTTCTTCTGTAAGTACTATAACCTTCCCGTGTCGCTTTACTGCCGAATATATGGCCTCGTCATCGCATGGACTTAAAGTTCGTAGGTCTACTATCTCTACATTGCCATCAAAAGATTTGGCAGCATTAGAAGCCCACCATACGCCCATACCATATGTTATTACAGTTAAGGATTCTCCATTTTCTATGGCATCCTGGCTAGCACTCAAGTGTATTCGTGCTTTACCTAGAGGTATTCTGTAGTCTTTGCTTGGTTCTGGTGTTTTAGCTCCTTCTGTACCTGGGACTTTGCTCCAGTATATACCCTTATGCTCGAATATTACTACGGGGTTTGGATCGTAGAAAGCTGCTTTCATTAAGCCTTTCATATCTGCGGCGTTACTTGGGTATACTATTTTTATGCCCTTGATAGGAAGTATAGAAGACTCATTAGTACCGCTATGATAAGGCCCGCCGCCGCCATACGCTCCCGTAGGTACGCGAATAACGGACTGTACGGGGAACTTGCCACCGCTCAGGTAGTTACTCTTGGATAGTTCGGTTACTAGTTGGTTTACTCCTGGCCATATGTAGTCGGCAAACTGTACTTCTACTATTGGCTTGCAACCTACAGCACTCATACCTGCAGTAGATCCGATGATATATGCTTCTTGTATGGGAGTATTAAATACTCTGTGTTTGCCGTGTTTGCCAGCTAGTGTAGCCGCTTCTCTAAAAACACCACCTAACCTATGTCCTACGTCTTGTCCGTAAAGGAGTGCTTCGGGGTGGTCTGTAAGTATCTCATCTACAGCATGCAAAGCCGCATCTACCATTAGTATAGTTTCAGCACCAGCAGGGTGTCGCTCGCCTACCTCGTCTGTTATATCTGTAGTTGCCAGCACGAAATCCATAGCTGTATGTATATCAGGATTTTCGGCCGCTACGGCATTGTCAAAAGCCTCTTTTACTTCGCTTATGGCCTGAGCATTTAGGGTATCTATTACACTTTGTTTTATGCCTTTGTCGAGTGCTTCTGCTAGAAGATATTTAAGTGGGTCATCTTGCTGATGTTCTTCTAGATCATCTCTGTACCACTCGCTTCGCACACCAGATGTATGGTGCCCTAGTAAGGGTACCTTGGCGTGTATCAGCATTGGTTTTTGATTCTTTCTTACCCATCTAATAGCCTTATTCATTTCATTATAACTCTCGGTGAAACTACTGCCGTCTATCTTTGCTCTTCTTAAACCTTTGAAACCAGCCGCAAACTCGTAGGCATTCATAGCTCTCATTTCATCTCCGCTCGCAGATATTCCCCAGTCATTATCTTGTACTAGATAGAGGATTGGCAGTTGGTGCAGTACAGCCATTTGTAGAGCTTCGGAAACCTCACCTTCTGTCATAGAGCCATCACCTATAGAGCATACTACGATGGACCCGTTGGTTCCGGGTTCGTTCAGGTTGTTGTCTTTAAGATACTGTAGCCCATGAGCTATGCCTGTGGTAGGTATAGCTTGCATGCCTGTAGCACTGCTTTGGTGTGCTATTTTAGGTTTATCTTCTGCTAGTAGCGAAGGGTGAGCGTAGTAAGTTCGGCCACCAGAAAACGGATCATCTTTCTTGCCAAGCAATTGAAGCATAAGCTCATATGGACTCATTCCAATACCTAGCAGGATGCTCTCGTCACGATAATACGGGGCTACCCAGTCTATTTCTTTTAGATGATATGCGGTGGCTAGTTGTATGGCTTCATGACCCTTGGATGTAGAGTGCACATAGCTAGTAATCTGCCGATTTTCGTCATAGATGGCCGCCATTGCTCTTGCCCTAAAGATATCTAATAGTGCTTTTTCGTATACCGATTTTTTAATGTGCATATAGCTTAGTGACCAATTCTACTTTACAATGTGCAAGTTTAGGTCTAAATTCATGAAGATTAAAACTTGTATGCCCTGATTATGCGAGGTAATGTTTTTTGTAAGAATGTAACAAATACATATTCCCTTTGCTACCTGCCGCTAAAAGATCATGGATAACAATGTATTTTGGACAAAGAAAAGGCAGCGTATTACTACAACCGACGTACATAAAGAATCATTTGAAACTATGATTGAATGAATTTATCTGAGGCTCTTGATTTATAGTCATAGATAAAATCTTGGTTTACTAAAAAATAGTTTTACTAGTCTATCGTACTTTTATGGGAATCTGCTGATTCTAAACCTAACAGAAATAATGCGACAGAAACATATTAACCGCTATTATTCCCAACAAAGACCAAATTCGTCTGGTGTGTCATTATGGTTTAATCTGACTTCGGATTTCTGAGTTTCATAATAGGATTTAACGAAGTCCTCAATTTTAGAAAATTGGTAAGCATTACAAAATTCAGTCAAATTATTTTGCAATCGTATTTCCATTATTATCGGTAACAAGTCAGGTGCGTGGAGCTTTCTTTTTGATAATTCTCGGTAAGCTTTGTGCACTGTTAAAACTTTGGTTTGTCTCCAGTTATGAACGATTTGGGTAAGTTCATCATTACTTAATTCTTCTACAATATTCTTCATTCTTCTTGCGCTGCTACGAACATCTATAAAGAGGAAGTATCTATTGAATATTAAATAAGAAACCATACTTTCTTATTTAATATTTTACTAACGATAGGTGAACGAGGTTTTAAGTGCTAATCCAAATTTAATCACTCACTTAATCGCAATTCAAACCGCAACATCGCATAATGGAAATATGATTCTAATAAATAAATCACATTTATTTCTTTATTTAAAACTGAAGTAACACCCAACTTTTATCGCAAAATGCCAAGAAGATAAAGAGTCTCGACTTAGAATTTTAATAACCTATTATTTAAACAAATCCTTTTAATTCGTTTATCTGAATCGTCATATGATTCAATAAATACTAAATCCTCGTTAACATCCAAAACTACAGACAGCGTTTGTTTAACAAGTCTCATACTTTGTTCCCTTCGTTTTTTTAATGTGGATGTGTTTACATGAACGTCGTTAATAAAAACATCATCTAACATATTTAAATCTAAAGCTTCATCTCTACAGTTTAAGAATTTAAGAAGTAATTCTAAATCTTTTCCATTAAAATAAGAGCTAAGGGGTTTCCCTTTTATTGAAAACACATTACCAGCTTTATAAATATGCCCAGATGAAGTAATGGCTAAAAAAATATGTTCTTTTTTGATGTATAGTATTAAAAAAAGCAATAAACCTAATACGACGATAATGATCAATGTTACATAACTGTTAAAAGGCCAAAATCCTTCATTAAAAAAGGTTGTCTCAATACTTTTGCCGCTTAGTACGGAGTCTGAAGATTGCACACTTAAAAACCGCTTTCCATGTTCCTGATGATCCAATAAAACAAAGTTTTTGGAAGTGTCAAAATATCCATTCTTTACAAAAGTTAAATTTGAGTTTGTGTACTTGACCATCTTGTTTTTGGCACAATTTAGCTTGTATACATGCGGCGAAATAAACAGCAGTTCCTGGGGCCAAGCGGTAGTCGTATTATCCATAGACCTATCGATATTGATATTTAATTGACCCATTTTTAACCACGTATCTGTGTGGAAATTATACTTCCAACAGTCTTGATATATATTTTTTGAAATATCTCCATGTTCCTTTAAATATCCACTAAAAATAAATACGTCATCATTGTTTATTTGATAACTATGTTGCATTCGGGGCTCAATGTCAACATTAGTGGGCATTTGAGTCCAGTGATTATCATCATTAAAAAAAATAAAAAGATTTTTAGTTTGAAAAAAGCCATAACCACCTAAAGCGTGAACTCTGTTCTCATGCTGGAAAATTGTAGCCCCAAATTGATTATTATGCCTACTTGAGTTGTCAATCCTGACAACAGAATCGTTTCTTAATTCATAAACTTCACCGAGCCCTGAGAAGACAAATAAAATTCTTCCATTCTCTAATGATAGGCCTCTGTAGTCCTTTTTAAAGTCCGAAAATTTTAAGTTTGATCCTTCAAATACATAGGTATGTTTGATCCAATTAGAATCAATTGGACTCAGACTATAGTACAATGAATCGTCAATCACAACGAATGTGTTTGTTTTCCTATTTAATAGACAAATTGCATCCATTGAAACCGGCAATTTAGGTGCCAAAGCAAATGTTAGGTTAGAGATTACTAGGAAGACAAAAATATATAAAACTTTGTGGCGTTGGTTCATTTATCGAAAGACTTACTTAATTAAAAGTCAGCGGAAATTAAAAAAAATATCATTTTATTAACTATAATGACGACAACTTTTATGCGATACCATAGTATCGCATAAAATTACAATCAAATTTTATTGAAAACTAAATCTTCTTCTGTGTCCCGTATCCCCATAAGTAGAATAAACCTGTCCTAGCAATAATCGGATAGAGTCTATTAGACTCTTATCTAACCTTTAGTCTAAAAATTTAGTCAAACTAAATCTATTGGTTCGAAAATAATAAAAAGGATAATGTCTCTTCATTGGCAGCGTTAAATGAGGTTATCACTTTAACTGGGTTTAATCACTTCAGTACAATTTCTGTTCCTTACATATTAAATTCCCCATCCTCATATAAATAAAAGCATCAAACTAACTACTTGATAATAAAGTAGTTAGTTACTCCACTATAATGGGGTTTTCTACTGTGTTCAAAGTTGTAACCCCCTGTTACTTTCCCACATCAACTTTCATTCGTTTAATGTAAAGTGAGAGGGTACTTTTATTCCATAACCTATTAGTTAAAGGGAGATAACCTTTATCATTTAACCTGTTACTAATTTCATTTAAAGATAAAGAATCTTCAACTTTAGATATAACTCTATTAAGTTCATCTTTCTCACCTTCTGAAAGTTTTGATTTATGATTGTTAGGCATCTGTAATGATAATGATGAGGTGTTTTTAAACCCTCCTCATTGAAGATTTGAGATATCTTTCTGTAACCTTTAGGGGTTACAAAACTTTCCTTATACTCACAGATTTGGTTGAATAAATACTGTTGATACTCACTATAATGTGATTCCCAAAGTTTAGTAGTAGTAATTGATAATGAGAATCTTACGATGAGATTGTTGGGGTTATAACTTCGAACACATAACCTTATTCCACTGTAACTGACTTTGCTAAGTTTCTTGGCTGGTCCACATTACAACCTCGAATTAAAGCTATGTAGTAAGAGATTAGCTGTAGTGGGATAGTGGCTAATATAGGAGTAAGACAATCTTCCGTATCTGGTATTTCGATATAGTGATCAGCTATTTTAGCTACTTTTTCGTCCCCTTCGGTAACTATAGCTATTATTTTTCCTTTTCGTGCTTTTACTTCTTGAATATTAGAAAGTACCTTTTCATAGTAACTGCGTTTTGGGGCTACGACTACTACAGGCATATTTTCGTCTATCAAGGCTATAGGCCCGTGTTTCATTTCAGCAGCTGGATATCCTTCGGCGTGTATGTATGATATTTCCTTAAGTTTTAGTGCTCCTTCTAGTGCTGTGGGGAAATTATATCCTCTACCTAAGTATAAGCAATTTGGTGAGTCTGCATAAACCGCAGCTATTTCTTTACATTTTTCATTACAACTCTCCAATAGCTTCTCTACCTTCTGAGGTATAGCATCTAGTGCTGCAAACATCTCTCTTAGACGTTCACGAGCTATCTTACCTCGAATGTCTGCTATCCCTAGTGCTAGTAGTGTAAGTACGGTTACTTGAGCGGTAAATGCTTTTGTAGATGCTACCCCTATCTCTGGTCCGGCGTGAGTATATGCTCCGGCATGAGTCATTCTAGGAATACTACTTCCCACTACATTACAGATACCATATATAGTTGCACCTTGTTCTTTGGCCATTTCTAATGCAGCAAGCGTATCTGCCGTTTCACCACTTTGTGATATAGCTATCACTAAGTCGTCTTCGGTTATTACAGGATTTCTATATCTAAATTCAGATGCGTATTCTACCTCTACTGGTATTCTACTAAACTCTTCTATTAGATATTCGCCTAATAAACCAGCATGCCAAGAAGTACCGCAGGCCACTATTATAATCCTATCTAGATTTTTTATTTTGCTAGCGTATTCTTCTAAGCTACGCATCGAAAATGTAAGATTTACAGGATCAAATCGACCTCGCATAGAGTCATAAATTGACTTAGGTTGCTCGAAAATTTCTTTGAGCATAAAGTGCTCGTATCCTCCTTTTTCTATAGCATCGAGATTCATTTTAAGCTTTTGGATAAATGGCGATATAGCTACATTATCAATAGTCTTCAACGTCATTTCTCCGTTGTGTATAGATACTATCTCATTATCATTAAGGTAAGTAACTGTCTTAGTGTATTCTACTATTGGTGAAGCATCACTTGCAAGGTAGAACTCTCCAGGCGTGTCACTTATGCCTACTACTAGTGGGCTTCCCTTACGTGCTGCTATAAGAGTATTAGGATCCTTTTTACTAAGTATTACGATCGCATATGCACCAATCACCTCATTTAGGGCAAGTCGTACAGCTTCTAGTAAATCTACTTGTTCTTTTTCTTTTATTTCCTCAATTAGATGAGTAAGAACTTCCGTATCGGTATCGCTTTTAAAAACATAACCCCTTGCTACTAACACTTTCTTAATTGTATCGTAGTTTTCTATAATTCCATTATGTATTAGTGCTATGTCACCACTTTGTGATAAGTGAGGGTGAGCATTTACGGTATTGGGTTCTCCATGGGTTGCCCATCTAGTATGACCTATACCTCTATTGCCACTTAGGTTTTGACCCTTTGCTATAGCTTCAAGTTCAGAAACTTTACCTTTGTTTTTATAGACTTTTAGGTCTTTATTCATTAAGGCTATACCTGCACTATCGTATCCTCTGTACTCTAGTCTTTTTAGTCCTTTAATTAAGAAATCATAGGCCTGATTTGGCCCGTAGTAGGCTACTATTCCACACATAGGTTTGTATTATTTTTCAGCAAATGTACTGTACACTATAATAATAGTTTGAACATTAAGCGGGGTTAGTTTTCAAACTGTATTTATTTATCGATTTTATAATCGATTACTTTAGTTTAAAGACTTTTTTCAAGTCTTTAACACCGTCTAACTCTTCCCAAGGGAAAAGTTTTACTTTTACTTTCTTAGTCTTGCCGCTTCCATCAGTAAACTCTTTGGTTACTGTTTCTGTAGTACGTCCCATATGGCCATAAGCCGCTGTTTCATAGTAGATAGGTGTTCTAAGGTTAAATCTAGTTTCTATGAAATAAGGACGCATATCAAACTTAGGCATCTTGAGTAGCTCATCAGCTATCTGTCCATCGGTCATTTCTACTTTAGATGTGCCGTATGTATTCACGTATAATCCCATTGGTTTAGCTACACCTATAGCATATGCTACTTGTACTAATACTTCGTCACATACTCCTGCAGCTACAAGATTTTTTGCGATATGTCTAGTTGCATATGCACCACTTCTATCTACCTTACTTGGATCTTTACCAGAGAATGCCCCACCACCGTGAGCTCCTTTACCACCGTAGGTGTCTACTATTATCTTACGGCCTGTAAGACCCGTATCTCCGTGTGGTCCACCTATCACAAATATCCCCGTAGGATTTACGTGATACGTTATTTTATCTGTGAATAGTTTTTGAGTTTCTTTTGGAAGAAGCTTTTTAACTCTAGGCACTAAAATATTAATTACGTCGTCTTTGATTTTCTTAAGCATTTTAGACTCTGTATCAAAGTCGTCATGCTGCGTAGATATTACGATAGAGTCTATGGCAATAGGCTTATTGTTATCATCGTACTTTATAGTTACTT
>Ga0307993_1000210_pt1 | contig 19524 bp, 9 predicted proteins | sample EllFjometagen260_FD_203163 | JGI IMG/M metagenome (GOLD analysis project Ga0307993, IMG submission 203163) | Marine microbial communities from Ellis Fjord, Antarctic Ocean - #260 | ecosystem: Environmental > Aquatic > Marine > Unclassified | place: Southern Ocean | collected 2014-11-02 | reverse complement strand
GGTAATGCGGAGGGGTTATTAAGAACCTGATCAAGTACAAGTTCTCCAGCAGGTGGGTTGTTGGGTAATAAGGAATCGCAAACGGGTACTAAGCAATCGCAAATGGGGCTTAAAAGTTCTAAAGTGTTCATTATTAGTTCTCGAATAATTAAAGATTAAAAAAAATAAAATCTTTATGCTCTAAATTAAATACTAACCGAAACAGCGGTAAATTAGGTGAGTCAATTAACGTATCCTAAAGTTTGTTGAAACCACAGACTCAAGGTTTATTAGATGCGTAGGTTTAAGTTTTAATAAAGGCACGGGTGGAATGTCGGGTAAACTACCAGATAAAATTAAAAGTGAAAGGTTGAATTAAAGGTTGTCGGTACAGAATTCGGTGTACGAACTAGGTGTAGCATTTAGTGCGTCAAAACAATTTCAAGTTGTGATAAAAATTCGTAAGTCTTCAATAATACAGCAAATAGTGTTCAGATCAAAAGAAGAATTCTACGAAGAGTTAAACCCTTAATAAAGATTTAAGGGAAGAGGTTAGTAACTGAAAAAGTGAGAATAGAAAAGTAAATAAATGTTTTGGGGATAAAACATGATAAGAAGATTCTCCTCTAGTTATACAACGAGTTAAAGGTCTTAACGAGAAAGTAGCGAAAACGCCATACATAAATGCAATATAAAAGTCCCCTGAATCAAGAAGTTCGAGCCCAAACTTCTCACAAATTAAAAACCCTAAAAATGCAGCAAATAAAGCAGCTAACCCTCCCGATACCATATCATATTGAGGACATCTCGAATACTTTAATTTAGTGTAAATATCCTCTTTACGAAGAAATAAAAGATTAAAGAGAGTGTTTGTCGATTGTTCTGTTGTCATACCCAAAGTCTTAAATAACTTTTTTTCCACTTGATTTTCAGTTTCTAAAAAACGCCTATCGAGGGTTCGGATTAATGAAGTGGTAACCTTTTGGGAAGAGTTAAAATGATTATTAATTACAAAAGGTGTAGATTTATTTACTAAACCACATAACAATAGAAGGTTGTCAAATGTAGTAGAGTAATTTGGAGATTGACTTTTTTGAAACGAAAGCCAGCTTCGGAACGTTGTACTTTTGCTTAATTTCGTTAGTTTATTTGATGACTTCGTAAACTTATAAAGACTATCATAAGAAGTCTTGTTTACTAAATTACTAGAATGAGTTAATGGGTTAAGAGTGATATCTAACATGATGTGTTTAGGGAATTTCATTAAAAAATTTTAAGAGAAGTACTAAAGAAAAAAGGTAATAAGAACGTACGGTAAAGTAAGTAATAAGAGTACACTCAATAACCCAATAACGGTAATAAATAAAGTTGACCCAATATTTAAGAATTCAAAAATTCTATTACGATAACCTGGTCATAACACTAATTCCATGTAAAAACGTACAACCCAATCAAAAAAAAGGCGTTCATTTACTAAATAACTTGACGTTATTAAAAAACTTCGTGTTCATTTATCAACAACTTTTTTTTGAAGAAAGTCTATAAGTAAACCTTCTTGTCAAATTCTTTCATTTTGAATAAAATAAGATTTAAGGAAAAATGTTTGATGTAAAAAATTTAAAGTTAATTGAGAGGTTGTAGGTTGAAGCGTTTTTAAACTTTTAACGTAAAATAGGTAGGAGTTTCAAATTAAAATAATAATAGGTTTAAGATTTTACGAAAAAAAGGTAGACCTACTAGAAAAAATTTTAATACTTCTGAAAAACATAATATAACTAATATTGTCACAGTAAAGCGTGTCTGTTAAAATCGATAATCAAACTTAAGAAAAAAGCTGTTACAAAATAAAGTGTTAAGGGTGTAGTAACATAAGAAGAGTGTATTTGTCAAGAAGTATAGGTTAAATGGATAGAGCATATTTTGTTTAAGAGTCGAATAAGGAACGATGTTGTCACCTTATTAGATATATTATTATTGTAAAGTCCTTTCATTAAGTAGAACGTAAATTGAAGAGTAAAGTCTGCAGCGTGAGTTATTTGTCAAACGTTTGAGCGTCCGTTTCTAGAAATTATTCAACGATTGTTTTAAGGGTTGTTTTAAGAATTGTTTTATTATATGGGTCATTATATAGTTCATTATATAGTTCATTATATAATGGACTATATCGTTTATAATATAGTTCTTTTGGGAGTTTGAGTTTTGGTTCAATATCAAAAATTAGATTCGCAGGTAATGAGTGATTAGGTCTCTTATATGAACTACTTCATCGCTTGTTAAATGATGTTTGATACCCAAACAAGTCATTCTCAAACAAGTCTAAATAAAATGTTCGACGAATAAACACGTTAGATGAAGTAAACCTATAATTACCTCATCTAGTAAATGTTCAATTTAAAGTTGGGTTAACGAGGTTAACGGGATTAAGGTTTAGGTCAAATACTGTTTGGATTAAGAAACAAGTTAAGGTCATCTTATTAAATATATATTATTCACGAAGTTAAAGTTCTCCGACGTAACAGAAACCCGAATACGTAAAAATATGCAACTCAATCGAAGGAAAGATGTTCAGTTAATAAATTATGTAATTTTATAACAAAACGTTTTCACCTTCCAACACTATATCAAAAAAAAGTATAGGAAGTTATGAGAACCTAAACAGGCTACTAAAGAAGCAAGGAAAGTAAAACTATCAAACCGGTACCCAAATAAACCTAAATTTATTACGAAACGAAAATTTAACGTACCTCGATTTATGCCGAAATTAAAAAGATTGAAATTAAAATAATGATAGGTTTAAGACGTTACGAAAAAACGGTAGAACTACTAGAAAATTTTTTAATACTTCTGAAAAACATAATATAACTAATATTGTCACAGTAAAGCGTGTCTGTTAAAATCGATAATCAAACTTAAGAAAAATGCTGTGAAAAAAAGTATTAAAAGTAAAAAATCGTAAAGACCTACAAAAGTAATAGCAGATACGTAAGGAAAAAGGAAAATTAACTCAATATCGTAAAGTAGAAAGAAGACACAAATTAAAATAAATTGTATAGGTAGTCGTATGACTTTTTGAGTCGTTGGACGGAACCCACACTCATAAAAATCACGACGAGAAATTTTTAAGAAACCGAATCGTTTAAGTAAATCACGGAAACTAAAACAGTTTATAACGTTGTAAATAATAAAACCTAGTAGTGTAACTGAACATGTAGCAAGAAAAATTTCAAAATCACCCAGAATCATAATAAAGTTGGAAGTATGTGTACAAAAAGGAGTATAAGAAACAGGAGAGTTAGTTGAACATAATGTTAAAATAAAACTGACAAAAAAAGAACAGTAAAAACAGTTGCGAAACACAGCGTTAACGGTGCAGTAACGTAAGAAGAGTGTATTTGTCAAGAAGTATAAGTTAAATGAATGGAACACATTTTGGTTAAGAGTCGAATAAGGAACGATGTTGTCATCTTATTAAATATATTATTATCGGAACGTCCCTTCATTAAGTAGAACGTCAATTAAAGAGTAGGACCTTAAATATTTTTAAGGTTTTGATCGAACAATAGTTTATATGAGAAGGGTTTACTAAGTTGTGAAAGTAGAAACGTTTTAGATTTATAGGTTTGTACAATTTTTCCTAAAAAGTTTAATAAATAAGTGGTAGAAAAGTTTAAGGAAAGGAGATCGTAATTTAATACACGATGAAAATTTAAAATTAATTTCAATTCCTGTAGAGTTATATTTAGAGGCGACAAACAAGTTTTTACTGTAAATCGATTAGAATTACTAGAAAGGAAAACGTTCTTAAAACTGTAGCTTCTATTTTTTTTTAAAAAGCAGAAAGTCAAAGTTTTTGATAAGCTAGGTACGTAACTTAAGCCTGTCCGAGCCTTCAAAGTTTTATTTGAGGTTTTTAAAAAATTTTTAGATCACAGAATTTTTTTTACACTACGAAAAGATTTTAGAGATACTAAACTTGAAGATAAAGTGTTTAATGAAGTTTTTAAAGACATAAAAAGGGGTGCAGAAACATAAAATGTACTCGTTCTAAAGATAGTAAGGTTTTTCGTATATTGCATTAAAAAGAGCGTTAAAGTCCTAAACAAGGGTTAAGTTAAAATTTTCCTACTAACAGTTACTATCTTATAGAAACCTAAGGCCCTGTTTTTACTAAATTCGAGAGTTTAAACGCAAGCGATTAAAAAAGTAAGTTAAATGACTGATTTAAACAAAGTTTTAAATTTTTTACGTTTTAAATTAAAGACTGAAGGTCCAAAGATGTATTTTGATTTAGGATTTTGTTTTTTTTTTATTAGAATAATACTGTTCTCATAAAAACGGCTTACAGAACCGTCTAGACGTTGATTAGGAAACGCTGTACGTACCAGCAAACCTCTACAAATATTACCTTTCTTGTTAAACTTAAATTTAAAACCTTTGTATTCTACTCTTGGTGGCTCAACCACCCTAGCAGAACCTTTAATAAAAAATCCTATTGTAGACGATTGGCGCCTAAAACCTTTGTATAGGTGGAATGTTTGTAACCAGTTAACGTTAGTATTATCAGAAACATTTAGTCAGCTTTTTTTTTGAATCATTATATTTTATTATATTTTTTCTTTACTCAAACCCCTGTTCCTGTTGAGACTGCTTGTTGTTTAATAAAGTTTTGGTTACGAATAAAGTATGTAGCATTAATGTGATAAAGCATTTTGTAATTTAAATACTGAGAGACGTTTAAAAAACTAAAAATCCGTTTAATCATAAAACAGGTTAAAACCGTAGATACAATCCCATAAAATAACATTAGATTAATAAGGAAAAATTCAAAGCTATTGTTGTAAAAATATATCTCCCTTAATAAATTTAAATCGGTGATACTATTTGCAAAAAATAGTTCAAAATAATCGTATCAACAAATTAAGAAGAATCAAGTTTTAGAAAAACCGTTCATGTAATTCGAATCAACCGGTTGTGAAAAGAAAAAGAAAAAGAATAAAGTAAAGACTAACGCGAAGAAAGAAATGCTTAATTCACGACTAGATTTATCAAGGTTTACTTTTTGCTGAGTAAAAGTTGAGTAATGCAAAATGAAGATGAAGAAGACTAATCCTACCCCTAAATCAATAACTCATAAAAAACCAATAAAGATTCCCCCGTCGTCGAGAAAAAGTCAAAATCCTAAAATGACTAAGTAAATTCCTGCTAAATACCATAACGATAATACGTTAAAAATGTTTAAAAAGAAGAATAATGTAATAAGAGCTAAATTTTGTAAAATAAAAACGTCGTGTAAAATAAAGACTAAACGGTTACAATGCCGCTTTATGCAACAAAGTGTTCTAAAGTGGACTCGAACCACTGACCCCAAGGTTTTCAGCCTTGTGCTCTACCAACTGAGCTATTAGAACCTTTTAAAATTGAGCGGCAACACTTTGTTGGCTTACTAAATCTCGTAGAAAATCGTAAGATAACTCTTTCAGCCCGATCGAAGGGAAAAATTTTTGGAAAGGGGCGCTACTATCTCCATACTGGAGCATTAAATTTCTAGTATCTTTTCTACCCTCGAATATAAAATTAAACAATTCCGCAATTTCACGTTCTAACCAAGCCGCATTAGGGAAAAGTTCAGCAATTGATTTAACGTTTGAGAACTTAGGTAAAGATTTAAGGTTTAAGGAAAAAATGAAAATTCGATTATACGTAATTAAGTTGTGAAAATGATAAATAATAGCTTTTGAAGCGACAGATCTAGTATGAACAACAGGGGTATTTGTAGACAAGGTTTCAGAATTTAACGGCAGTTCGTAAGAAAATATATCAACAAGTTGTGGAATGTAAAATGCGGAAGAGAGTCGTATGTGAGCAATAAGAAAGTAGAGAGAGTAGTGAGGTAATAACAGAGAGACAGATTTCTTGTTTTGAGTACCATATTTTAAGAAGAAAAAACTTAAGTTGAATAAAGCGTATTTAAATAAAAGTTTAGGGTTTTGAATAAAACTTCTAAATTGGGTTTGAACCAATATTTGCGAAGAGTAAAACTTCTTGCTTTACCTTTAAGCTATTAGAGTATTTTAACGTAATGAAAAAAATTACATAGATTTTTTTACGAAACTATACGAGAAAAGAGTTGTTTCTAAATGCTCGTTATTAGAGTAACGGAACTTAGTTAACTTTAATCGTCTAGATGTGTTAAATCTTGATAAATATCAACCTTTACGTTGAATATATTTTGTACGAGCAACTTCATATAAATAAAAGTTAAGTCGTGTATTAAATCGACTAATACCAAAAGTGTTACGAGTTGCAGCCCTAGCTTGTCTTAAACTGTCAAAAATCATAATAAAAAAAGCCATTAAACCAGCTACACTTAATAGGTGCCCAGCTGAAATTATAGCATGTCACCCACCTAAAGAAGCTGGATAATCCAACACTCGTCTTGGCATACCTGAGTAACCTAATCAAATCATTGGAATTACTGTTAAAAGTTGACCCATTAAGAAATAAATACAATGTAAGTAACCTCAAATACGACTAAATTTAACTCCGAAAATGGACGGGAAGTAAAAATAGAACGCTCCGAAATTAGCGAACATTGCTGAACCGGCGAACATAACGTGGAAATGTCCGACAACGTAAAAAGTATCGTGGAATAAAATATCCATTCCTGTGTGTGCAACAGCCATACCACTGATACCTCCTGAAACGAAAAAGAATATGAAAAGAAGTGCAAAGAAGAAAGGTAACTCCATAGCAAACGAACTGTTAACAAGTGTGACACATCAATGCATTAACTTAGTTGCTGCAGGTACCGAAATCATAACCGTTAAAGTACTGAAAAGCATTCGCGTAGTATGAGCAAGACCAACCATATACATATGGTGACCTCAGACAAAGAACCCTAAGAATGCGATAGTATACATGGAGTAAAGTAAACTAGCTCTAGCAGAAACTCTTTTACGTAGGTAAAAAGATAAGATCGTGTTATTAAATCCAAAAGCAGGAATCATAATAACGTAAACCTCTGGGTGACCAAAAAACCAAAACATATGTTGAAATAAAACGGTATCCCCTCCTCCAGAATAATCGAAGAAAGAAGTTTGTCAATGACGATCAGCTAAAAGCATTAAAATACCGATGATGAGCATAGGATTAGCTGCAATCATCATTCAAGAAGCGACCATTACACCTTCCGTAAAGAAAGATCTAGCATCTCGCATTTTACGATTGTTTAAAGTAGATAAATATCGGTAAGTGACTAAAAAATTAGCAGAACTAACGATGGAAGAGTTTAGAACTAAAAAGATTCCCATAAGTCCGATATCAACTTTACCAATAGCGGTAAACCGAGTCCGAGCAGAGAACGGTGTAATCATAGCTCATCCAGGTAGTACATCTTTCGCGTTTCGTTCAACGGCTCAAAAAATACCGTCTTCATTAGCATAACGGTGATACAACGTTTTTTGATGTCGAGCTGTTAAAAGTTTACAACGTCAAGCTTCACGAGTGAATTTAAGTTGTCGTCAATTTGCGAAAATTCGTTGTTGCATAGAACTAGTTAAATACATTTTATGGAATTTTTGATCCATGGATGATAAAGCAATTCAACGATAATTAATTAATGTTAACTCATCCTGTAAATTGTATAAGAAATTATAAAATCCAAAACTATTTTGAGTGTAAGGGTTATCGAGGTTAGCTGCAGACGTAGAATGACCGCTATAAGAAGAAAGGTAGTTTTGAACATTGTTATTAAAAAGTTCTACAAATTTAGCAGAAAAAAATCAAGATGATTTTCTAATTCCACCGGTTACGTCAATTGCTGTTGTAAACATGAAAGGTGTCATTGTAGTGTCCTCTTTAGTAAAGTAGTTACCTAACTTATAATCGTACTTAAAGACAGGGTTTAATGCTCTTTGATATCTGAAGAAAAACGTTCCCTCGGATTGACTATTTAAGGTGTTGTCTGTAAGTGTTGATGTTTGAAACTGGTTTCCAGAAAACACTAGAGTAGATGAGGAGTTGTTAAAAGTTTTAGGTTCGGTGTCGAAACTTGAGTTGAAACTGAAAGTTTCAAGGGAATTAATTGGTGAAAAAAGGTTGGTATGTACAAACACTGGAGTTAGAAGTAATGTAGACAGTCGAGTTGTTAAAGATTCTTTGGTGTAACTGTACGTTAAACCTTGTTGAGATGGGTTAACCAACTTTGTGAATGTAGAGAAACTAAAGAGGGAGGAGTTAAAGGAGTTTGTCAAAGATAAACTACTAAACGTCGTGTAACAGTTGACAAGTCTATAGTATCAATTACTTGAACTGTAAAACTCGTAACTATTCAAATTTTCAATTACAGTTGGGTTAAAATAAGTGTAACGCGTGTTTACTTTTGTTCCTAACGCATAAGTATTAAAGAGTAACGTGTCGTGAGCGATAGTATCTAAGTTATTGGTTTTAAAACGTAGTCCTACCATAGAGTTGTTAAGTAAAGTTCGGTGATCTTGTGAGTTAACTAGATCTGGGAAAAATTTCCCTTTAAGTAAAGATTCAACTTCACGAATGTTAAAACAGTTCATTCGTTGATAACGTCTGTCTAAACAAACTAATTGACATAACATAATTAAACCTCCAGGTAAGAATCAAAAGGCTGCACTGTTTAATCGTGGGAATGCAACATCATGAACTCCAAGTTGGGTGGGTAATAAAAAGTTTCCGAAGGCTCCGAAAACAAGTGGCATAATCATAAAAAAGACCATGATGACGGCGTGGGCAGTAACGACCGTTAAGTACTGTAAACTATCTCCAGCTAAAATTCCAACTCCAGGGTATGCCATCTCAAGCCGAATAATTGTTGCTAAAACCATTCCGACTGTTCCTGATAAGATGACAAATCAAAAATAGTTGACCGCAATACGTTTATGGTTAGTAGTATAAACTCAGTTATTTAAGTAATAAAGAGATCTTGCTTTATTTCAAAAAAATACCCGAAAAAGATTAATTGAGTGCGTAGCACGTGCTACTTTGTGCTCAAGCGGTGATTGAAATTTTCCAAAAAAAGTTAAGAGAGTGTTTTGTAAAGAGTAAAGTTTTTGAGAAACAATAAATCTGATATTTCATACTATTACAATATATGAGTGGGTATACTTTCTAGCAACATACTGAAAAAGAAACAATTAAAAGTTATATATCTTGAAGAAATACTTGTTATAGTATCCGACAAGTAAGAAATTACTGCTTACTAAATAAAATTGTAGAATTAAATTAAAATGTTTATTTAACTTTGGTCAAACAGTAAGAATATACATAAAATAGGTGATGAAAAAGGTGCGGTATAGTTTTTTATGCAGAGAGATGTTTGCAACAAAAAGAGGTAAATAGTATTGGTTATAAAGAAGGTGGTCGGTCGTCATAACGTACTTTCTGCAAGAAACTACCTCGCTACTATTTGATGTAAACAATTTATGTTTTAAACTCACCTCCAAGTTAGTTTTTCAAAAAATTTTAGGAGCTTTTAAATTTTTTTGAAAAGCTAAATACTCTAGATTTTCAAATAATCCCCGAAGTAATAACGGCAATACGGTATTATTAGTTAACGTTAAGAGAGTGGTTCGTAACGTTGTAAAATCGTGCACAAAACTTAAGTAATTAAAATTTGTTAAAGCGTAAATTAAGTGGAGGTTATGCAATGCTCATAAAATTTTGATTTTATAAGTAGTACGGATATAAGGAAAGTTTTTATGAAAATTTTGAACTACGTAAAGCAAAAAATAAACAAGATACCGTTAGAGGGAGTTGTTTTTAACAGGGTTTAGTGAATTTTTTTTAATACCGAAGTATTTTTCACCGTTAGCTAACGATTTATAAGAAGGTCTACGACGTTCGAAGTTTTGAATGAATTGGAAAGGGTAAGATTCAATTAAGTCTAAGTGATGTAAGAATCATCCTAAATAAAGATACATATATTGGTAAGAGAATTTAACTCAAGGGTTTCCAACATATCCTCCTTCAGGTTCGTAGTAATATCGCCCGCAAGGTAACATACTTGCGACACAATAGAGGGACATCATGAAAAACATGAAACTTAAAGTTTGAAATAAAGAAGATTGCATAGGGATAACAGGTAAATACGTATTGTTAGAGTTATAACAGTTGTAAATTACTGGTAACGTAGCTAATAAAGCTAAGAAAAGACCCATTCAAAGTAAACCTTCATAATGAGAAGGAGAAACTACTAAAAGACCCATAAACGCTCTAAAGTATCAGTGAGGAGCTACGGCATAAAATCGGATTTCATCTAATTCGGAAATATTTCATCTTTCAAAAAAGTAGTAACTAACAGTTGCTGGAGTTAAGTGATGGTAAAAGAAATAAAGGAAAACGAAGTTTACTCAGTATCACGCATCTTGAATTTCCTTTAGAAAAGCATCGTAGAATCAAGAAATGTATGAACCAGACTTATCTTCGTAAACATTTTCACCGCTATCACTATCTCAAGACTCATGACAGAAGAGCATATGTAATTTAACTAGATAAAGGTAATATCAAGGTGTGAAGTAATGTAAAATCATTAATCGAGTTAATTGATCAGTATTTAAATGCTTGTTCGTAAAAATGATGTAGTACGTTTTGTGAATAAAGTTAAACAAAGATCATACAATATTTGCTACAATAGTTAAAGTTAAATCGCTTAAATGGGTAGCACTTAACGAAATTCCTAAAAAGACGATGTAGTGAAATCAAACAAAAGCGTATCCACCAATAAGTCACCCGTCGGATTCAGAAGAAACGTAGTTTTTTAAATAAATTTTTTTAAAAATATGCATATAAGAAAGTAAGAAAATCATATCGACTCCTCTAATATGCATGTAAAAGACTTCTAAACCTAATCTTGTATCATTAAACATTTCTTCACGCATTTCGATAACTAAACCTGGTTCAGGTTGATAATATCAACCTAAGAAGAACCCTGAAAGTAATTGCATTGCGATACATAAAATTAACATAAATCCGATAATAGAAGTGACACTGGAATAAGGAATAAGTAATCTGTTAACAAATAAGTTTAAATAAGAAAAGATGGTTCCGCTTAAAGAGATCATATTTCACCCTCAAGTAGAGATTGCATCTAAATTTTGAAAAACAGGATGGTACCCTCAAAAGATTTTACGAAAACCTCTTCCTTCAAAAATAATTCTAAATAAGAAATAGTTCTTCTTTTTTTTTTAAAAAAAAACTAGTGTCCGTAAACAATTTAGTTAACCTACTGGAAGGTTTAAAAAATATACAAAAGGTTACATTAAAGGGTAGTTTCCTTACTTCGTTGAGAGTTTCGGAAAGTAGATTTAACACCAAAATATTTTTCCCCGTTAGCTAACGACTTATAAGAAGGTCTACGACGTTCAAAGTTTTGAATGAATTGGAAAGGGTAGGATTCGATTAAGTCTAAGTGATGTAAAAATCATCCTAAATAGAGATACATATATTGGTAAGAGAATTTAACTCAAGGATTTCCAACGTATCCTCCTTCAGGTTCGTAGTAATATCGCCCACAAGGTAACATACTTGCGACACAATAAAGGGACATCATGAAAAACATGAAACTTAAAGTTTGGAATAAAGAAGATTGCATAGGAATAACAGGTAAATACGTATTGTTAGAGTTATAACAGTTGTAAATTACTGGTAATGTAGCCAATAAAGCTAAGAAAAGACCCATTCAAAGTAAACCTTCGTAATGAGAAGGAGAAACTACTAAAAGACCCATAAACGCTCTAAAGTATCAGTGAGGAGCTACGGCATAAAATCGGATTTCATCTAATTCGGAAATATTTCATCTTTCGAAAAAGTAGTAACTAACAGTTGCTGGAGTTAGGTGATGGTAAAAGAAATAAAGGAAAACAAAGTTTACTCAGTATCACGCATCTTGAATTTCCTTTAAAAAAGCATCGTAGAATCAAGAAATATATGAACCAGACTTATCTTCGTAAACATTTTCACCACTATCACTATCCCAAGACTCGTGACAGAAGAGCATATGTAATTTAACTAAATAAAGGTAATACCAAGGTGTAAAATAATGTAAAATCATTAACCTAGTTAATTGATCAGTATTTAAATGTTTGTTTGTAAAAATGATATAATACGTTTTGTGAATAAAATTAAACAAAGATCATACAATATTTGCTACAATAGTTAAAGTTAAATCACTTAAATGGGTAGCACTTAACGAAATTCCTAAAAAAACGATGTAGTGGAATCAGACAAAAGCGTATCCACCGATAAGTCACCCGTCGGATTCAGAAGAAACGTAATTTTTTAAATAAATTTTTTTAAAGATATGCATATAGGAAAGTAGAAAAATCATATCAACTCCTCTAATATGCATATAAAATACTTCTAAACCTAATCTTGTATCATTAAACATTTCTTCACGCATTTCAATAACTAAACCTGGTTCAGGTTGATAATATCAACCTAAGAAGAATCCTGAAAGTAATTGCATTGCGATACATAAAATTAACATAAATCCGATAATAGAAGTGACACTGGAATAAGGAATAAGTAATCTGTTAACAAATAAGTTTAAATAAGAAAAGATGGTTCCACTTAAAGAGATCATATTTCATCCTCAAGTAGAGATTGCATCTAAATTTTGAAAAACAGGATGGTACCCTCAAAAGATTTTACGAAAACCTCTTCCTTCAAAAATAATTCTAAATACGAAATAACTCTTTCTTAAAAAAGAAGGGAGTTAGTGTCCACAAACAATTTAGATAACCTGCTATAAGGTTTAATAAGTAATTTTTTTTATTAAAAAAAGAAGGTGTAAGAGAAATGTACAGTTTTAAAGTAACAGGGTGTACGGTAACAAAATAAAGAAATATATTATCCGTACGGTAGTAAGTACACAACAGAACAAAATTATTAATTAAAATTAGAGGCTATTTAAAGAAGACCCGTTAATCGTAGCTCGTTTATCACCGATGTAAGTGTCTTCAACGTAAGACCTGTTTACTGCTTGAATTTCAAAAATAATTAAGTACGTTACGTATAAAGCAAGCATTACTCGTGCAATTTCATCGATTAAGAAGAAGATTGCTAAAGAAAATTTAGACCAAACTAGGAAGTAAATAGAAAATAAATCACCAGTAAAATCCATTTCACCTTCAAAAAAAAAAGATCTATCATCATTGTTGTCTGGGTCAAAAAACATCGCCCCAAAGATGGAAAATAATAAATCCGAGAAGTACTCGTCGTCGTCGAAATCACCGACGAAAAAGTAGTAAGAATCAAGAACGTCATCGACTGTATCGTACATGTTTAATCGAATCATTAAAACTAAGAATCGTAAAACAAGAGCACAACTGTTTGCTCCATCCTTTAAAAATTGTTCAATCGTTCCGAACATTCGACCTCCACCTTTAGAACCTTCTAGGAAAGAAAAGTAGTGAGTTGAATAACGATATAAAAAATAACCAAAGACATTTAAAAACATGATAAAATTAATGTTATTAAAAAATTCTGTAATCTCTTCTTGGTCGTCATCAAAAGTCGCGATACTCATTGAAGTATATAAAACTAAGATGAAAACTGTTGTTAAAGTTGCTTCAAGTTGGATACGACCTTCACGTGAAGCTGTAAATAAATAAGTGTGTAATCGAACCACGTAAGCGTCAACCATATTATTAAACTTTAACGCTGTTAGAGGACTAATTGCATAAATAGCAGATCACGTAAAGAAAAAGAAAGCTGTGTTATAATCCAAAAATTCAGAAAGAACTGAAGGTAAAGCGTCGTTGTAAACGTCAAAAACGGTGGAAGGTGTGACGTTAACTGAGAAATTAGTTCAGTAATTACGAACATAAGTCGAAAGTGCTATCGTTAACTCTGGAGAGTGGTGTAAGATAGATACGACGAAATCTTGGAAGTCTGTTAAGAAAAACAGTTGGGTCAGTAAAAAGACGTTTGCAAGAGATGTTGCAGAGTCTCACATGGAAAAATCGAATAATTGCCTAGCAAAGGTCGGTGTATTAAATTCCGAAAGCATCATTACGTCTAAAAAAGAGAACTTTGTCATAGAATCAAGAGAGAAATGATTACCTACAAAAAAAGTACTTGTTAAAAAACTAAAGATATTATAGTCGCGTGTAGCAGCGTCAAAAGTATCGTCTCATCCTAAAATACCGTCTAGGAAAAGGGAATCATTATCAAGGTGGGAAGAGATTCAGTTAAATTCTGTTGTAGTTAATTGCATTAATACTTTCATAATATATCATATAATTAGAAGTTATTAGACATTTCATATAATCAAGAAGCTCGATTGTGCGACGTAAATCTGATAAAGTTTGAGTACTGCCTATCGTTAAGTTCGTTAGAATCTGAAGAACTAACGTTGAAAATGAAATGGGTACATCACAAGAAGAAAAGGTCACGTCTCATAAAATAAACGACTATAGGCATTCAGTGATGATATCGTCCACAAATCTCCATACATTGACCTCAATAAATACCTTCCATTAAGAAGATCATAATTTTGTGTGACGTATACCCAGGAACACAATCAATTTTAACTCCCGCAGAAGGTACTGACCATGAATGAATAACGTCACGTGATGATGCAAGAATTTGTAATCGTACTTCAATAGGCATTCCAATTGCTCCAGTCGCGTGGAGTCGTAACATACTACTAATACCTTTACGAAGAGGTTTATAAGGATTCTTGTAAAGTTCAACCGCATTTCCGTTTTTATAAGAATTCTTTAAACCAAAAAGGTTGTAAAGGAAAAAATCGTTTAAGACGGTTAAGTTTAAAGGAACGTGTTTAAGGTAAGAAAGTCAATCTTTAATCAACAAGTACTTAAAGAATTGTAAAGAGTTATAATAGAATTCACGGGAGTACTCAGCAGAAAAACTTGTTAAATCGTTGAATAGGAAAGAGGACTTTAAGTCTAAGATTAATGGGTTATTCGGGTTAGCAGTTAACCCGTTAGGTAAATGGATTACGTTACTATTTAATTGAAGATAGTGGCGGTATAACGACTCTCTTTTGCTTAAAAAGTCGACTAACGTAGCTAAAGTGTAGTAATAAGATTGGGTTGAGGTGAAAGGTCGTCATACACCTTTGTTATAAGCCGTAGTTTGAGAGTTAGACGAGTAAAAACGGTTACTAACGGAATTGAAAAAAGTTAAGGATTCGTTATAAACTTTCGAACCTTTAAGTAAGACACGTAGAGGTGTATAAGTATCTTCGGAAATGTTTAAGTTACGAACTAAATCCGTATTAGATCATGTAGTAGATCTAGCGTACATGTAAGGGGAGTATGTTCAATTTGGTATGTAATTTTTTCTAGTTCTGGTTAATCGAGTGAAGTACTTTTCAACCTCAGTTATTGTTTCACTATTGTCAACATTAAAATCAAAAGGTTTACTAATATACGGCACTCCTAAACTTGAAACTCTTGAAACCGAAGAAAGTTGAACATCGACACTTCCTCATCGAGCATATCAATCAAATCACATGTAACGAGCCATATCACTTTTTCCAGAAAGTAAAAAAGGGAAGTCGAAGAAGTTGAAGTTAAGGGAAGAGGTATAAGCACTTAAAGTGTTTAAAACCTCTAAAATGTTATAATTATAAAAGGTTGTATCAAAAAAACTATTACGAGTTTTACCTAACATGTTTTCATAACTTACTCGATCAGGAGTTAATAAAGGCTGGTGTGCTTTTAGTTCCGAAAATTGTTGTAAACTTGCGTTTGAACGTCCTTCTTCAAACCGTGCTCTAAAAACTTTTTGTAATGCATTAAAAGTAACGATAGAATTACGGGCAGAACTTCGTAAACTTAACGGATTAGAGACACGAGTCCCTCCTTCGTCATGATCAGCAAACGGTTGAGGGTTTAATAGGAAAGCGTCTTGTAAAGACGGTAAAGAGTTTGGTAGCGTACTACTATCAAATCAATTAAAGTCCTCAAAATTTGCTCTAAAAGCGTTTATCGTGTTTAAATACGATTGAGGTTTTGTAAAAGTTGTTCCAACTTTTAACGAATAATTCGCATTTTGACTAAAAGTATTTCTAAAACCGTTTCAAGCTTCGTAAGATTCATCGTTACTGAATAAATTAGTAGACAAAGGAGTGTAAGAAAAGTCGTTAGTTAAAATTAAATTAGATGGGGACGTAAGATCGTCAAAGTAAATACTGTTCGTATAGTAATTTCCGGTTAAAGATAGGTCTTTAAGGGTTGGAGCTGTTAACGGATTAGTATTTGATTCCAAGTTTGTATTAGAACTTGCAAAAAAAGGTTTTCGGATTGTCGTAACAAGAGGAGTTACTTGTGACTTATTTGCCGAGTCAGCAATAGTTAAATAGTCAGTGTGATTATAAGCTGCATTAGTGGTCTCTCAGAATAAATCTTCAAGAAGTTCGTACGCTTGAATATTTCTAAAATCGTAATCGTAGTACCCGGTAAAAGAAGGTAAATACTTTAAATCGTTTATCAAACCTGCTTTATAAACAGAATCGTAACGTAATTGAGGGGAACTATTTAACCAAAAAGCCTTTCAGTAAGTAGAACTTAAAAAGGAAGGTGCACCGTCGCGTTTCCCTTTTAGAATGTTAACACTATCAGATTTTTCAGATTCATAAGTAGATAACGTAACGTTATTAAACGATTTAGTTGTTTCGCTAACAATAGTGGTAGTATCGTAATTAAGTGCGGAGACTAAAGGGTTTGTTGATAAAGTAGGTGAATGAGGTGAATCTAAAAAGGTACGGTTTGACGCAAGTTTCAAGAAAACTTCTGTATTAATTCAGCCAGCTCTAGATGTATTGTAAGCAGCAGATAAACCCTTTGAGTAAGAAGGTAAATTAGTATTGTTTACAGTGTTTAAGTTTAAGTTGTTGGAGTTCGTAGAAACTCCTGAATACTGTCGTAAACTTTGATCAGAAGGTAAAATACTTTGATTGGAAGAATGGTTAATGGAAAAGTTAAAATTTTTGTTCGAATTTTCTAAAGTATTACTTACGGTTGACGAAGTTATGGAGGTCAAGTTTTTAGGTAAACCTGAACCTTTGGTTAATGATAAGTTTGTAAACGAATTGATTAAAGTTTTTGAGTTAAATAATTTTCTTAGTGGATAATTCAATGTAGTCGAATTAGTGGGAATCTCTAATAAAGAAGTATAGTTCTTAAAAAACGTTAAAGATTCTAAAGAAGAAGCTGACTTATTAAAGTGGTTTAAATTTCCAGTATTTAAAAAATTAGAAGAATTATTATTCTGAGAAGCTTTTTTAATTGAAGATAGGTTATCGACAAGATTTAAGCTATTAATAGGTGTTTGGTTTTTTAGGTTAGAATAAGAAAGAAATTGGTCGAAGCTATTGCTATCTAAAAAAGTGTTATATTGAGAAGTTGTCGCTTTTAAACTTAAAAGGTTATGTTGACGGACTAGTCCATAATTATTAGATAGGTTGAATGAATTTTCCGAAGAGTGTAATTGACTAACTTGTTTGTATTTTCCTACGAATGAGGTTAATGGTGTAACTAAGTTAGAGTTAAACGTTTTTGATGAAGTTGTAATTCTTTTAAATGCGGAAGACTCGCGTAAACTATCGCAACCGATTGACTTGAAATTAAAGAAATTGAGGATTTTTTTATGGTCTAAAGGGAGCAAAAGTAAATGAGCCGGTGTTACAATTAAGTCAGTTTCTTTATTTTGATAAAACTTTCATAAATTATTTGTTGTTAAAGTCCCTTCTTCAGAATCTACATATTTTAAAGAGTTTCCGATAAAATGGGAGTGGGAAGGTTTAATTGCGTAGTTAAGATCTACGGCTTTTGGATAATAATACTCTCAACCTCATTGATAAGCTCGAATTCCAACCGTAATCTCAGCGGCACCAAAACCATCATAAAGATCACTAGCGTCTGTCGACTCACTAATAATAATTGATGCTGCTCACGAGACCGGAACACAAGCCGTAATTAAATCCCCACACTTAGATCTACTAACCCCTCTCGTTTCGCGACGAGGTCTAGTTCTCATATTACATCACCGAATAGTACATAAGAAAGTAATAAAGAAAAAGACGATTAAAAAGACGAAAACAAATCATAGTCAATAGTTGTAATGTAAAATATGGATAAAAGCGATGTCAGTGTGTACGAACGAAGCTGACGCAATGAATGGTTCAGGGTAATGAAGTTTCCTAGTTGGTGTAGACGCCTGGGATTGGGTTCGAACACACTCAAGACTTAAATATTCATCCATTCTATCTCAAGGTAACTCCTGAAGAAACATAATATCTTCAGCGGGTGTTAATTTAGAAACGTCAGTAGTTTTACCTCGTAACGTTAACAGGTTTGAATGATTAGTAGGAAGTCGAGGAGATTCTGGCTCGTATTCGACAGGTCGGTACGGTAGAAATTGAGTTTCATCATGTACAAAACCCATAAGCGCAGCTTTTTTATTAATATAATCTTCGTATATAAAAGAGTCTTCTTGAGGAATCAAGAAAAGAGATGGAAAGTTTCGGTCATAGTTATAAGTTTTAACGTTAAAAGATGAAGGGTTAAAAACGTTACTTACTTCAATTAAAGATTCGTTAAAATCTGTTAAGAAGTGTTCAGCTGCATAAAACCCGTTGAAATAGAGGTTATCAGCAACCCCTGATTTAATAAAATTTGTGATAAGTTCGTTAGTCATAAATTGAGAGACCGGGAAAGAATCAACTGGAGTGAGGAAAAATACGAAGTGGATTAAATTGGATTGCATTAAAGTAAATTGCTAAAACATTTACGTTTAGTAGCATAAAGAGCGAATTATTCGGATTTGCACCAAAAAACCTAGGATATGAGCCTAGGGTGTCTCTAGACGTAACTCGTTAACTTAATAAGGTTTAAGAAGAGTACAAAACATAATTTTAAAGAAAATAAGTGTAAAATTATTAAACCTTGAATTACAGAAGAGAAATTAAACGGGAAATTTAATTTCTAAAACTTTCGTCAAAGATATTGAACAACTGTTTTATAAACTAGTTTCGCTGAGAAACGAGTTTTAGTTGAACTGAATTGAGTTTTTTGTGAAGAGGATGCGCTTAAAAGAGTGTCTTTGTAAGCATATAAATGGTTAATATTATTTGATAACGTTAAACAAGTTAACACTAAAAAAAATACTATAACTCAAAAAGCGTAAGTATCTGCAAAATCTTGGAGAAAGTAACAACACTGTGCACCGAAACCACCGATAGACCCAAATACTAAGATAGGTGCTGTTAAAATAAGAGTGAACTTGGTTAATAAGGCTTTACTGTATTTCATCATTCCCAATGGAAGTATATACCACTGTCGGGGGGTGTATATCATTTTATATGACACCTTAAAGTTAAGGGTCCAGCAAAGGACACTTTTTTTTATTATTAATTTTTTTTGTTCGACACTAGTGACACTAGTGTATGATTACGCTAGTGTCACTAGTGTATCTTTAAAAATATTGTATATTAATTTACTTATTATACTATGTATATTGTATATTAATTTACTTATTATACTATGT
>Ga0307993_1000208_pt1 | contig 19605 bp, 16 predicted proteins | sample EllFjometagen260_FD_203163 | JGI IMG/M metagenome (GOLD analysis project Ga0307993, IMG submission 203163) | Marine microbial communities from Ellis Fjord, Antarctic Ocean - #260 | ecosystem: Environmental > Aquatic > Marine > Unclassified | place: Southern Ocean | collected 2014-11-02 | reverse complement strand
AACACAGTGGATTTATTTGTTTAGATTTTGATGGTTACAAGTCTAACAGAGATTTATTACAGGAGAAAGAGAGATTATCTAAGGATAAATTTATCTACAGCGTATTTATATCTCCCAGTGGAAATGGATTAAAGGCATTGGTAAAAATACCACCAATTGTAGATAATCATAAAAGCTACTTTATAAGCCTTCAAAATTATTATGATAGCGCTTACTTTGATAAGACATGTAAAAACGTCTCACGTGTCTGCTATGAGTCTTATGACCCATTAATTCACATCAATGCTCAGTCAAGTTTATGGGATAAAATTGTGGAGCAGGAGTACACAGAAGTTAATAAGCACTCAGACATCCCTACAATACCAGTTACAGATGAAAATAAGATAGTAGATATTCTTGTAAAGTGGTGGACTAAGAAGTTTCCTATGAACGAGGGAGAGAGAAACAACAACGCATATGTTTTAGCTGCGGCCTTTAATGACTTTGGTGTTTACCAGTCGTTAGCTGAGTCTAATTTAATGAACTACAGAACAAAAACATTTACACAATCAGAAATAAAAAGAACTATCGAAAGTGCCTACGCACAGAAGCATAACTTTGGAACTAAGTACTACGAAGATGAGGACAAGGTAAACAACGTTAGAATGAAGCTAAAGCGTGGTGTGTCAAAAAAAGATATCAGAGTTGATCTTGAGAACTCTGATGTAGAGCCTACGACAATAGAGAATGTAATATCAAGACTTGACCAAGAAAACGCTAATAACCAATTTTGGACCAAGAATGACAAGGGTGTTATTAAAATAGTACACATCCTTTTTAAACAATTTTTAGAAGAAAATGGATTCTTTAAGTTTAATCCTGAAGGTAGTAAAAACTACGTGTTTGTTAAAGTTACAAATAATCTTATAGACCATACTTCAGAGAAAGAGATTAAAGATTTTATTTTAAATTATTTGCTGGAGGTTGATGACCTGTCAGTATATAATTATTTTGCAGAGCATACTCGTTATTTTAGAGAGGAGTTTTTGACTTTATTAAATTCCATAGATGTTTATTTTATTGAAGACAACAAAGACACAGCATACCTTTACTATAAAAACGGAGCTGTAAAAGTTAAGCATGATTCAATAACAAAGATTGATTATTTGGATTTAGGTGGGTACGTTTGGAACGACCATGTAATTGACCGTAACTTCCAGTTGTGTGATGGTGGTGGATGTGACTACCAACAGTTTATAACTAACATATGTGGTCAGGACGATAGTAGGATAAAATCTATGCAATCTACGATAGGATACTTGTTACACCAGTGGAAGAATCTTTCCTACTGTCCAGCTGTTATTTTAAATGACGAGGTTATATCAGACAACCCTGAAGGAGGGACAGGGAAGGGATTGTTTATGAACGCTTTGAGCCACATGAAGAAGTTAGTATTTATAGATGGTAAGTCGTTTAATTTTGAGAAAAGTTTTGCTTATCAAACTGTAAGCGTAGACACGCAGGTTTTATGCTTTGACGATGTTAAAAAACATTTTGATTTTGAAAGACTTTTTAGTGTTATAACAGAAGGATTAGTTTTAGAAAAAAAGAATAAAGATGCTATTAAAATTCCATTTAGCAAATCTCCAAAGATTGCTATAACTACAAACTATGCTATCAAAGGGCAAGGTTCTTCGTTTGCAAGAAGAAAGTGGGAGCTGGAATTAGCTCAGTACTATACCAAAGATGTAACACCATTAAAGGAGTTTGGAAAGCTGATGTTTGGAGAGTGGGATGATGATGAGTGGTGTGAGTTTGACAACTACATGATTGGTTGCCTACAAGAATATATGATGCATGGACTTGTTAAGTCTAAGTTTGTAAACTTAAAAATCAGACAGCTATCTGCTGCTACATGCCACGAGTTTTTAGAGTGGTGTGGACTGATTGGAACTAACAACATTAATGATAAGTTAGCTAAAGGTTACAAGGTTTATAAAAATGATTTATACTTGGATTTTGTTGATGACAATCCTGATTTTGCACCTAAATCAAAAATGACAGTTTCACGAACTAAATTTAATAAGTGGCTTGAAGCATACTCAATGTTTAAGTATGACTGTAAGCCTGAAGCTGATAGAGATTCTGTTGGTAGATGGTTGCGTTTTAGAACAAAGCATGAGTTAGAAACTAACGGTAACTTTGATTTTTAATATGGAATTCAGAAACTATCAATTAGAAGTAATGAATAAGGCCAAACCTCTGTTACAAAAAGATAAATTTGTTTATCTTGCAATGGAGGTCCGAACTGGTAAAACTCTCACGAGCTTGGGTGTAAGTGCGCTTTTGCCAGTGTCGAATCTTTTATTTATTACCAAGAAAAAAGCTATAAGCAGTATTGAGGATGATTACAAACTCCTTAATCCATCCTACAGCATTACTGTAATAAATTATGAGTCTTTACATAAAATAGACCAAACTGGTTGGGACATGGTAATATGTGATGAAGCTCATGGAATGGGTGCTTTTCCGAAAAGAAACAAACGATCCACTCAAGTACGTTCTTTGATCTTAGAAAACAATCCATTTGTTATATTTTTATCTGGTACTCCTACACCAGAATCTTACAGTCAAATGTATCATCAGGTTTCTGTAATGCTTAACCATCCTTTTAGTGAGTATAAAACTTTCTATAAGTTTGCTAAAAAATACGTAAACATCAAGCAGAGAAAAATAAACAGTTTTCTAATTAATGATTACAGTCATGGTTTGGATATTATTATTGATGAAATGAAACCACACACAATCTCTTACACTCAGAAAGAAGCTGGGTTTAAAGTAAAAACACGGGAGCATGTGCTGGAGGTAGAAATGAGTCCAATGACATATCAATTAGCAAATAAGTTAAAAAAACATTTAGTTATTGAAGGTAATGATGATGTAATATTGGCAGATACACCAGTAAAACTAATGATGAAGCTGCATCAAATGTATTCTGGAACTGTAAAATTTGAGTCTGGAAACTCTATGATTTTAGATTTAAGTAAGGCTCAATATATTCATGATAATTTTGCTGATGCAAAAATTGGAATATTTTATAAGTTCAAGGAAGAGCTTAATGCATTAAAATTAATTTACAAAGATGATTTATGTACAGATTTGAGTACGTTTAATGAAACCAATAAAACTATAGCTCTACAAATTGTAAGTGGTAGAGAAGGAATTAGTTTACGTAAAGCTGACGCACTTGTTTATTACAATATAGATTTTTCAGCCACCAGTTACTGGCAGTCCAGGGACCGTATGACAACCAAGGAAAGGTTAGAGAGTGATGTGTACTGGGTTTTTTCTCGTGGAGGAATTGAAGCTGACATATACAAAGCAGTTACAAAGAAAAAAGATTATACACTGCGACATTTTAAAAGAGATTTATTAACTTTAAATTAAATATAATGTTTAATAACCAAAAGTATACATCAATAGAGCTAAGTCTTGCAGAAATAAATATTTGTAAATTTATAGGCGAGCAACGATCACTTTTAGCACGATCAAATGGAGTAAAAGACGCAAAGATTGGAACTCATGATGGGACAATAGCAGATATACAAGGCTTTAAAGCTGAGTATGCTTTTGCTAAATTTAAAAATGTATTTCCTGATTTTGGTTTAAGTATACGAAGTGGAAGTTGTGATGGTGTTACACACATGGGTAATCGTTATGACGTAAAGTCTACAAATCGAACAGATGGTAATTTACTGGCTACATTAAAAGTAAACCCTGATGTAGATATCTATGTACTTGCTGTGGTTCAATATAATGTTGTTCATTTAATTGGATGGGTTAAAAAACAAGATTTAATAAAGCCTGAAAATATAAAAAACCTTGGTCATGGAAGAGGATACTTTTTAAGTAGAGATAAACTAAATAAGTTTTAATTTTATAAATATGAAAATAGATTTTTGGTTTAGTTGGCAAATAGGAATAATGTTTACTTGTAGTAAAAACTATGAGAAAAGAAAATATATTACGATTGAATTACCTTTTTTAACAGCACAGTTGTTTTGGTTTAAGCCTAAATAAAAATTAATATGTTTTAGAACTGAAAGTATAAAAAATAGTACGAATAAATAAAAAAACAATATGATAAATTATTACGTAGTTTACAAAAAAGACAGTAGCAAAAACTTTGAAAAAGAATTTAAAACACAAGGCGAAATGTTAGATTTTATAATGTTGCTTGACGATGGCAATTTAGCAAATTATAAAGTTTTTGAGCAATTAATTTAGTATTTTTTTTATACATAGTTGTGTGCTTTTTTAATTGCATACAACTACCTATATGTAAAGTAAAGTTACTACTAACCATCGAAAATAACCGGATAAAACAAGTTTAAGTAAAAATGACCGAACAACAGATCCAAAAGAAAAGAATTAAAGAACTTGAAGCTGAGGGATACTACGTAATAAAGCTAAAGCTTACCAATAAGAATGGTATCCCAGATCTAATAGCACTACCTCGTGGCTGCGAGGTTTTATTCTCAGAAATAAAAAAACCAAAAGGAGTGCTATCTGAATTACAAAAATACAGATTAAAAGAATTAGAAAAGTATGGGTTTAAAACCGAAGTATATAAAGGATAGAGGGTATGAAGTGGAGGATGATTTTATAGACTCTATTTCTGAATTAGAAGATATAACGCTTAAAATATTAATATCAGATTACATTGATTCAAACGTAAAAGATTATCCAATAAATAAATTAACAACATACGTGGTCGGAGGGTTTGTAATTCATAGAGGAAACCCAGTATATTTTGCTATAGAAATACTTAGATTGCCAAGAAAATTTTTAAAACTAACAGACTTTCACCTTATAGAAGTCGATGAATATTTAGACCTAATAAATTTAAAATCTTACATAAAATGAATTTATCACCAAAAGAACAAACAATAGAAGCTATAATATTTAATGTAATTGAAGAGACAGGTATTGACCCACGAGTTGATTCAAGAAAACGCGAGTATGTATTTGGTCGTGCAGTTGTATACGATATTTTACGAAAACATTTACGAATGAGCCTAACTGATATTGCAAAAGTTTTCAACAAAAACCATGCTACAGTGTTACACAGTCTAAACCAGCTTCCGTACCTCATGAAATATGATCATGACCTACAATATACATACAATAATATCATCAATAATTGGCTTGAAAATGTTGAAAACTATGTTCCGATACTGGACTCTGATTTAAAAAACAGGATAAAGTTCCTCGTAAACCAAAATAAAAACTTAAATTTGGAAGTAAGCACCTTAAAAACACAAATAAAACACTACACTGGTAAGTACGAAAGATTCTATAAGTTGGTTGCGGATATTGAACATAGAACAGGTGACAGGTTTTCAGCTTTTGAAAGAAAAGTAAATACATTTCTAAATGGATTATAACGTAGAAGACATAGACAAGATTTTAAACTTTAAAACTTGGTCAGATAATAAAAAAATTGACACATTATTGTTTATAGACTGCACTCTTTACACAAACTTGGGTAAAGAATCTACACAAACAGAAAGACAGATTACAAAATCAAAATCAAAAAAACTGTACAAAGCTATTGGCAAAATTGACGCAGCTGTCGGTAAACAAATTCTTAATTCTTTAGATTAATGTCGAACCCTATTTCTTCTGATGATATTCAAGCCATTACTCATATAAATTATGTAACTAATAACTTGCATTCGTTGACAGACAATCTTTACGAAGATTTAATGGAAAGAGATCATGAAGCAGCTAAAAAAAATGCAAAGAATATTGTACATACAATGAATGAATTAATTAAATCTTTGTCAGATGAAATCTAAAATAGATGATAAGCCCTCAGTTATTAAAGAAATACTAAGACTTAAAAAGTTACCTCAATCTTCTAAAATTTTATTAAAAATACAAAAACTACAACAAAGATTATGAATAAAGGAATCGCAACAGAATTACAAGACTTCTGTAGTACAATCGCTGAAAGGTATTCTGATATTAAAAGAGTGGGAAATATAGGTAACGAAGTTTTTTTGGTAGAAGAAATTATACCAATCTCAGACCATAGTGCTGTTGTTAATTTTGCAAAATCAGGTGGTAAAATTGCTGTTGCTTTTTTTTATTATATTAATAGAGGAAGGTCTAAAGGCTGGAAGTATTTTTTTCCAACAGACTCGCATGTTAATGGTTTTCAAGCTTTCTTATATTACAAATTAGAAGCAGAACGTAAAAATTATTCTAAAAACTTTTAGTCTTACACTTAGCCCACTGTATTTCTGCACACTTTTTATAATCTTCTCTGGCCTCAAAATAGTACATTACTAAATCATAGACATCATCCTCCATAACAATTACAGCTCGTGTAGGGTCGAACACTAATTCCACTTGTTCAAACTCTTCCAGCAGTGTGTTGAAAGAGTCTTTCCCAGTTAAAATTCTATAGCTTTGCAACATGCAAAGGTGTTCATCAAATGCCATACATTTTAGTTATACATTTCGTCAAGCATTTGCTCTCTTCGTTCTTTTTGTTGTCTTTTTATTTCCTGTTGTTGTATATATAAATCAGAGTTTCGGATTCGATTTTGAATTTCCATCTTTCTTTCGTAAGCCTCTGGGTCATATTTTTGCAACTCTTTGTTTGTTAATTTTTTAGTTCTCGGTTTCTTTTTCTTTTTCTTAGCCGCATCCCTTTGTTCTTTAGAGGTAACCTGATAATCAGAAAATTGGAAAATCCTTAATATTAACTCAGTACCTTTTGCTTTACCACTGGTAATTAAATCTGCATTTTTAATTAAACGCTCGACTTGTTTTAAAGGTAAACCAGAATTAGCAAGATTATAAAAAGCTTTTTTAGTAGCTGCTTGTTTACCAGCTATGCTTTCGTTAATTGCTTCTTGAGTTCTTTGTTTACCGTTTTTATCAACAGACTCTATATTATACCTATTGGCTTCATTAAGTTCTCTAAAAAACTTTAAACCTATAGAAAGCAACGGAATTTGTGACTGGTCTTTACCTGTCCATGGTTTAGATGTCATGAAGTCACCATAAGCATCAACTAATGATCCAATAAGAAATAAACCATTTAAGTTTCCTAATAAAGCAGCTCTTAATAAAGTCTCTTCATCTTCATCTTCCCATGGGGCTAAAACACCAGGGAGTCCAGCAGCAATATATTGGAAGATAACTGGTAATATAGAATGATACATGGCTAATGTTTTAATATTCTCCCAGTATGTACCTTTTCCTTCTTTACCACCACTTTTTATTTTTCTGTAAAGATTTCGTGTGGTTGTCATTTCTTTTCGTAAATACTGCTTTACAGATGTTAAAAACATATTTGCACCTCTTTCAAACACATTTCCTGTTTGAAACTGGTCTTTATCCTGTATATCACTTGACTGTTGAGAAGATTTTGTGTCTCTCTCAAACATTTTTACAGCATAATCAATTACTTCTTGATCTGTTGCTACTGGATTTTTCTTTCTATACTGGTCTTTGTAAAAAGCATAATTAGGAACACCACCAATTACAATTGCTCCTTTATCTCCTTGTTTAACTAAATACATTAACACATCGACAATACTACCCATAGTATCTGATGGAATTAATGTTTGAACTTTACTTGGAGCATAACTTTCTAATGTTCTTAAAATTGATTCACCATATCTGTCCTGTATATAAACTGAGTTGTCAGTTATTTCTTTCCAATTAGTCTTCATGTCAGGAATTCCCATTGTTCCGTACTTCATCCAGTTTCTAAAACCAATTCGCACAGCGTAAGCTGGAGCAGATGTCAACTGTTTAATAAAAATAGTTGGGTTAATTGCTAATCTTCCTATAACAAAAGTTGAAGTAACATTATTAATCCATTCCATTCCATATTGTTTTGAAAGACCTCTTTTAGATAAAGTGTCTATCATAGTTTCAATACTCTTTAAAGGACCTTTACCGTAATTATTTACAATAGCATCTTTAATGTTTTTATTTCCAAAAATATTAGCTATATCGTTTAAGTTTTCACCAAATGCTGCAAAATAATTCATGTCATTTACATAAGTCATCATTGCCGCCATTTGATCCATACTTTTTATAGCCTTTGTATTATTGACCCTTGACTTTGTAGAACCAGGAGAAGCGAAACCTTTGTAAGCACCTTTACCATTTGATAAAACATCTGCTGAATTATCTTCAACACCTTCTCTGTATATTCTACCAGCATAGTGTTCATTCCAAGGCATAGAGGTTCTGTAAACTTTTTTATAAATTTCATTATATCCATCATATAAAGAAGGAAAAAACTCTTCTACTTGCCATCTCATGAGTTCTTTAACCTCATCATTTAACAGAGCTTCCATTTCGTCCATTACTCTCTGATAGTCTTTACCGTATTTGTTTTCATAAGAAGCTTGGTTAGATGGGTCTTTGTACTGGTTTACTAAGTAAGCCATTTGGTTCTGACTTAAATCCTCAATCTCTACACCACTTGACATAACGATTCCTGTTGAAGCAGGTATACTATCTTTTTGTGATTTTGATCTCCATTTGCTACCGTAAACTTCTTCTACTTTTGCGTTCATGATTATAGTTGTAGCCATTTTACGAGCTTTATAATCGTTTGTTGACTCATCTATTTTAAATGTAACCATTTCCTGGAGGTCTCCCCCAAACAATTCACCAGGCATTTTACCAATCTTAGACATTAAGTTTAATAAATCATTGTTACCTATAATAAAAGCAACCATTCCTTCGGTTAGTTCTGAAAACTTTACTTTAGCTTTATTTATAACACCTTCTTTTTTTGCTTTAGATAAAGCTGTGTAATCTAAAAGCGCTTGTTTGCTCTCTGGATTTTTTATTAATTTTGGATTTGACTTAGACTCTACCTGTAAATTATCAAATTCAGGATTAGGAATATACATTTCAATTTTTTTACCAGTTATTTCATAGTAAGCTCTTTGAAAATTATTTATATATTGAAAATGTTTAGCTTTTATAGCTTCCTCTAATTCAGATTTACCGTCATTAACTAAATCATTTAAATTATCAATGACCAGCTGTAACCCTTCAGTTTTTTCAATAGAAATATCTAAAGATAGCTGTGCGTTTACAAAATTTAAGGCTATCTGCAAGTCGCTGTAGTCTGCTGTCATTTTCGCTATCTCTATTGAATCTAATTTTTGAATAGCTGATATTTTATCTTCAAGCTCTTGACCAAGATTTTCTAATACATCAATATCTGTTTTAGAATTAATATTAGTAAGTATTTCTTTTATAGACTCTAACCTAACACGAACATCATCACTAACTTTATATCCTTTTTTTCTACCTGACTGCGTGTCTTGGTATTTTCCTTCTAATATTTGGTTAATTTTTTTAGTAAGTTCAGTGTTAGTTTTTTCATTTACATACTCTAATACTTCTTCTTTTAAGTTTTCAATATTTTTAGGGTTAGCTGCGGTTATTTGTCGCATGAATTTCACAACCTCTGGCTTTTGAAAAATATAACTTGGAAGTGATTTTCTTATAAAGTTCCTTAAATCTCTTTGTGTTGCCTGTAAATCAGATTTACCTTTTCTTTGAATTAACTTACGCGCTAATTTAATTCTTGCAGCAGCGTCTCCACGCATTACACCGCCTTCAAATGCATTCATCATCTGAGAAGTCATTTGAGCCTGTAAAGTGCTATACGCACCTTTATTTGAAGCGGCTATATATTCTGGTTGACTCTGTAAAAAATCTAATGTTGCGTTATCAATTTCTTCTTGAGTAAATTTATAGAACTTACGATTTGTATCTTTAGCTATAGTTTGTATTTTAGAAATTTGATTTTCTAATTTTTTAATTTCAGCATCCTTTTTCTCTATTGATTTAGTATCAAACAATTCTAACTGAGATTTTGACGCTTTTATTTCGTCAATTTTGGCATTAAGTTTTGATATTGCTTTACCTGTGGCTGTTAAGTTGTTATCTAATAAGTTTTTTCTGAATTCATAAACTTTATTAAATACTTTTATACCAGACATCATACCGCCTTTTATGTTACCAAAAACTTCTGGCACATTTTTTAAAACAAAATTACTTACTTTCATTAAAGGTTTAATATCCTTCATTAAAAGACTCGTGTTACGTTTTAAGTAGTCAACAATAGTATTATCAGTAATATTATTTTCTCTTCCTAATTTTATAATATTAATTGCTTCAGTTTCTGATCTACCAATTTCACCCATTGACTGTTGTTTTCTAACACCAGCTCTTGGATTGTAAAATCTTGGCTTACCATTTTGTGTAACACCATTAGAAAAATAATATCCAGCAACTTGGCCTTTTTGATATCCTTCTTTAAATAATGCTCGCTCTACTCTTAAACCTAATCTTCTTGCAGATCGTTGTAGTTCTCCTAAAGGTATAGTGTTTGGCATAAACCCTTTAAGGTTCATTTTAAAAAGCAATCCTAACTTTTCTGCATCAGATTTTTGCTTACGTACTTCTGGTGTTTCAGTTTCTGTTTCTTTTTTCTTTGGAGATTTTTTATCTAATCTTCGTTTTGCACCTTCATCAACCGCTGTAGCTGCCGCTTCAGTATCATACTGTCCTTCTACTACAGATACGTTACGAACTGCATAATCAAGATTGTATTTTCCATCTGCACCTTTCTGAACTAATATTTTACTTCCTGCTTCTCTTTTTTTAGGTAAATGCAAAATAGGTTGAGTACCATCTTTTAACGCAATATGAAATGGATAACTTGGGTGTGAATCTTTATTAACTTCCACTTCTCCATTAATTTCAATAACAGCATAAACATCGCCTACGCTCAAACCTTTAGTTAGTTTTTCTGCGGCAACTTTAGCTATTAAATCCACAAGAGATTGTGATCCTGGCTTACCTCCTTTTAATACAGTGTTTCCTTTTGCTACACTTCTTAATTTATCACCACCTAAAAACTCAGCTATTGCTGCCTGACTTTCTTTAGGAATATTTTTAGCTATTTCTCCAACAATATCTTTTACTATAAAACCTCTTTTCTCAAACGTACTTGTTGAAGGGTCAGTAAAGTATTTTTTAATATCTGTTTTTAAATCTTTAGCACTCTGTCTAAGGTTAATTTCGCCATCAGCTTTTTTAACTGTATTAGAAACAGCTGATCTAAATAAAGATGGACTAATTAATTTTTTATCCAACATGGTATTTAGTATTGCAAGTGTAGAGTTTACACCAGAAGCACTACTAACTAACTTAGAATCAGTCCCTTTTGTAAGAGTAAGAAATGCTTTACCACCATTTTGTTTTAATTGCTTATTTAATGCATTTGCAATAGTTTCTGCTGTACCTTTTTTACCTGATGCCCAAACGTCACCAAATTTAGTTACAAAAAACACCCCACCTTCACCTTCAAATATAACTACACCATTATATTTTATTTCTCCTGCAAGCATGTCATCAGGAGATGTAACAGTTGTATACATGTTATTTAAAAACGAAACATTTTCTGGCTGTGTAACACGACCATCTTTTATTAGTTGTTCAATACTTTCTTGTTGAGTGTAACTAACCTCAAAATTACCCACTGATTTTCTTGCTAAAGCATCAGCTGGATTTTTAACGTTTTTACCTCCTTCAAAATCATCTATTACTTTAAGATCTCCCTCAGTTATTTCTTGCCCAGTAACTGTTTTACGTGCAATGGCATTTAATAAGTCTACAACGTCTGCTTCCGACTGACCTATTTCAATACCAAGACCAGCAGCAATCTTTTCAACCCATTTTCTTATAACTGATTTAGAACTAACATCTAATGATGTATAGTTGTCAGCAACCATTCCTACAATTTCAGATAATTTTTCTTCGTTTTGTATCTCAGAATCGTAATTTTTTAAGAATTTTTTTAATTCAGTTCTTGTGGCTTTATCTAAAGTTTTAGAACGTGACAATGCTTGAACCATTTTTTTAGTAACAACACGTGCTACCTTATCGTTCATTTTTAACTTATTCAATAATACTGCATGAAATATTTCATGAGCAACTGTTCTACCGTTAGCCTCAGATAAATTAATATGAATCGTATTATCTTTTGGCTGATACATACCTCTGTCATTATCAGGATCTATTTTACGATATTGTTCGTTATCTCTATGTACTACAATTTTTATTGTAGGAAATATTTTTGATATTGCTTTTGCAGCAGTTTTTGCTTGGTTTAAAATTTGATTAGAAAATTCATTTTTTTGCTCTGCTTTTCCTTTTTTAGTAAAAGATAGGTTTGGACCTTCTTCATTTACCTCAAGATCAATATCAACACCCTTATCATTAGATACAGTTTGTTTTTTTCCTGGAAGATTATCAATATCCGATTCAACTTTTGAGTCAGGATCAACTAATGCTTCAAAATCTGAAGCTTCTTCTTTATCTATTTCCTCTTGGGATTTCTTTTCAGTTTTACTTTTGCTTTCGGTTTCACTCTCGTTGGTAGACTGGCTGTTGGGTAAGCTTTGTCCCATCGTTTCGCTACTCGTGGAAGATTCTTGTGCATCCACGCTCTCTGTGCTTTGCTTTTGTAAGGCATCTTGTTCAGTTTTAATTTGTTCTTCTGTAGGATTCTCTATCCCTTGTTCTTTTAATGAAGTTATCGCATCTTCTTCTGTTATTATTTTTTCTTCATCATCAACTCTACCCTTGTTAGGATTTTCAGTAGCTGCTAATGCATCTCTTCCAATCTTCTCAAGCGCTACATTAATACCATCTATTTTATCTTGAATTGATTTAACAGAGGATGGATCTTTTCCAGCAATACGTTGTTCTAAATCTTGCTTATTTAACAAAAGCCCTAAAGCTAATTTTTTTTGCTTAGTACTATAGTCACTTGGTATTTTATTATAAACACCTTTAAGTTCATTAAATATATCTTGCTGTTCTTTAGCTTGTTTAACAGTTAATTCTCCGCTGTTTACTTTATTTTTTAATTGTATATCTATTAGTTTAGTAGAAGTACCATCTCCAACCATATCTTCAAAAACCTCAAAAACACCATCGTCTAACCTTGTAAAGTCTTTTGAAGCTGCTGCGTTTGACATAGCTCCAGGAACACCCATTATAAATCCTCCTACTGCTTCTTGCGCCCCTGCTCTTAAAATTTGGTTTATACCATCTCCTATTGACTCAGGAGTTTGAAACATGTCTGATTCTTTTACGCTATTGTAAATAGACTTAATTCCTATGTCTGCTATTTCTTGAGCCACACCTGTTTCAAATTCAGCAACACCACCTGCTACAACAGTTAAAACTCCACGAGCAATCATATTGTCAACTTCTTGCCTAACAACATCTTGGAATCCTCTTTTTTGGACTTGCCTTAAACCTTTATACTTTCCTAAAGCTTTTAAAAGAACTTTATTCATTAAGCCTTTTTGCTTCACAACATTTCTAAAACCTACAGATTCTAAAACACCTACTACAATTCCTAAAGGAAGGGCAACTGTTAATTTTTCGTTTTCTGAAATATTAGCAAAATCAGGATCTTTAAACATTTCTTCGTTTACATGATCACTAACCTGCATAAACATACCAGCAGTTCTTTGAGCAAATCCTGCTGCTCCAGGACCACCCATCATTGCAGGTATAGACTCCATTAAACCTAAGTAAGCACCTCCCCAAAAACCTTCTTTCATTAAATCACTATATTCTTTAGTGGTTGAAGAAGAACCAAGCATTTCTGCTGGCGCAGTTCTAAGTGTCTCTATCATTGAGTTTTCACTTAAATCTGATATGTTTTTTGCTCTGGCTTCTTTTGAGTATCTTCCACCACCTGGAATTTTCTTTAAGTCATAACCACCTTCTTCGTTTAAATTATAGATATCAAATTTAGATTGTTTTGCTAAAACATCTTTTGCTTTAGCTTTAACGTTTTCGATTTGGTCTTCAGTTAGCCCCGAATTAAGTAAATAGCTTTTATAGTTTTGCTCAGACTCTTCACTTTCTTTTGCAATCATTTCAACCGCATAAGCTTTACGCTCTTTATCTGTTGAATTAGGGTTTTGTTTTTTATATTCTTCTTGATAAAGTTTATATGCTTCACCGCCTTTTCGAGATGGAGGCGCGCCTTCAAGGTCTTTTTTAGTACCGTACATTTTTAATGCAACATCTTGGGCTATTCTATTAAAAGCTCCAACACCCGCACCACCAAATTCATCATAATTTACATAAGCATCTGTTAATAAACTTGCAGCACCAGTAATTTTTCTACCAACTCCTGTCCAAATAGCGTCTATCATTGCCCCAGTAGTCTGACCTCTTTTAGCTTGCATTTCAGAATACCTACCCATGGTTTGATCTAAAATATAACCTTGAGTTTTTAAATCATTATCACGCTCTATTATTCCAGCTCTTTCAAAATCATTTTTAGATTTAGCATTTTGAAAATTAATGTATGCTTCTCTTACTCCTGGTTGATCTAATTCTTGTTGAGTTAAGCCACTAAAGTTTGCGGCTTGTTGGTCTATTATTCTTTTATCTTGAAGCCAGCCTTGAAGTTGTTTGTTAAATACATTAGCTTGAGTATTTAGTAAACCAACTGAAGTATCTATATCTTTATCTTCAGAAATCTTTCTTTCTAATGCTGTGTATTTGTTTTCTAAAGAATATATTCTCCTGCTTTCAGTTTTATTTTTTTCTAAAAAACTTTTTAATGCAGCAGTTTCTTCCGCATCATTACTGCTAAAATAATTATCTAAATCTATAGATGTTTTTTCTCCATTGGCGGCAGTAACATCTATAACGTCACCTATTGATGCTTCCTCAAAATTAAAACCATATTGTTCAAAGTGATACTTTAATAAAGGTACTGCTTGTTCTTCAGAACCACTGATTAAGTCTTGAGTTACAACATTTATAGAGGAAGAGAAAGGATCTTTAGCTTGGTTTTCAACAGTGTCACTATTGTCAGAGAATTCATTAAAAACTTTGTTCTCAACCTCAACTCCGTTTATAGAGCTTGTTGTATCTACTTCTTGAGTAATAACTTCTTGAGCAATTTCTTGCGGTTGACCTACAGGGTTATCTAAGAGATTTGTGTCTGAAGAATCCGAAGACCCATCTGTCTGTACAGATTCCGTAACTTCCTCCACCCCAGAAGAAATTTCTTCTTCCAAATTTTCTTTTTTTTTTAGGCCAACATTTGTAGACCAGGTGTCAAAATCGCTTTCTGTAAAATTATTTTTTTTAAGATAATTATATATGTTCCCTTGAATTTCTTCACTACCTGAAAAATTAGTTTTCCAAGTTTCAAAATCACTGGTAGTTTGGTTATCAGATGTTAGTTGATTCCAGATATTCTTTAAAAGCTCTTCGTTATTCTCTGCCATTTTTGTTTATTTAATATTAACCCATATCTGGTTTTTCTTCTGTACCCCCTGAACCTCCTGGTGTGTTTTTACCAGATTCTCTACTTGTATTATATGCATCAATAATTTCATTGATTTTTGCGTCTACTTCACTTTGAAGTTTAGTGTTGTCATCATTATATTTAAAAGTATGAGGAACTACTTTTCCAGTAACAGGATCTTTATATTTTACTGTAATAGAATTAGTATAACCAGATTCATTTTTAGAATCTACTTTTATACCTAATGTAGATCCATAAGCTTTTTCAAGGTTTCTAAGTCCTTGATTAAATGCTTTTAAAACTACGGGAGCAGCTTTTTCCTGGCTGTTAGATTCACTACCTGGAATAGCTTCAAATTCAAGAGCCATTGATTTTGTTTGGTTTAAATCAGTATAATCATTTGAACTATATCTACTGATTTTTTCTATTTGTGTTTTTGTACCAAAATCTTCATCAGCTCCATAAGCTTTATTTGGAATCATATTTGGGTTATCATCTGGTCCTGGATTATCTTTACTTCTAATCATTTTTGGAGTAAAGTCCATTCCGCTTTTTATAGCTGAGTCATAAAAATCATCAAATGACATTTTTTCTGTTGCACTTCTTGGAATTAATTCTCTATATATTTGTCGAGCAATCTCTTTACTTGTTAAAGGTCTCTTTAAGTCCAGCTTATCTGTTTTAGGGTCTCTAAAGAATTTATCTACTGTAACTGGTTTATTAACACCTCTTACAGTTTTATCAATTACAATTTCATTTGCACCTCTATTAATACTATTAATTTTAGTATTTTGATCAGTTGCATTTGTTGAATTTAAAAACTGTTGATTCATGTCAGTTAATCTATCCTGAGAAACAGCTGCGCCTTCATTTGCAGGAGCAGTAATTATTTTATCTATATCTTTAAAGTAAGCTTTATTTCTATCTTCTTCTTCTTTTACTCTTGTTGTATTTGGTGTATCTTGTTGTTTTTGTTGTGCGCCTTTTCCTTCAGTCAATTTAACAATGTGACTTACTTGAGATTCAACCGCAACATCCGCAAGCTTACGCGCTTGCTTCATTTGAGCATCGCTCATTGTTGGAACTGGTTGACCTGTACTCATGTCAACTTTAATCATTCTTGAAACATCTATTCCTGGATGCTTTTCTTTAAATTGACTTTCTGTTTGAGCAAAGAAATAACCACCGCTATTTGTTAACACCTCTGCTGCGCTTAAATTAGATTTATCTGAAGCAGTACCAATCATGGCATCAATTTGATCTTTTTTCCACATGTCGTAAGTAATTGTTTTACCATCTTCATCCTTACCAAATTCTCCTAATTGTCTGAAATCTTCAATGGAAGTAATACCACCACCACCACCAAGAGCAGTTAGTCTTGCACGTTCAGCAGTTACAATTTCAGCAATATTAGCTGTTTGTTTTTTTGCCATTTCATTAACATCGACACCAGCATTTTTATACTTCATGAAATTCATCATGGTATTTGGATCTTGGTAGTCTTGCTTTCGAGTTTCGTAATCTGGCATTACATCATATAGTTCAGTTTTTGAGTTTTTACCCATTGTCACTAACTGCATCTTACCGTTAGTAGGGTTAGTCCATAACTTTTTATTTCTTAAGTTACCTAAAGCTTCTGTTTGTAAATTAGTAAAAGTCTCTAAATTACCTGACGATATATTTGGGTCTTCAAGTCTTGTACGAGCTTCAACAGCCCAATCATCCCAATTCTTTACAGCTGCACTTAGACTTTTATATCCAGTTTTCTGCTGTTGCATAAAAAGCATATTATCTTTAGGACTAATTAAACCACGCTTCATTAAATTGTTTTGAGTCCTCACAGCCTCAACAGACATGGCTGAACCATTTATTACTAAAGAGGCTGCATCTTGTGTACCAGTTTCAGGAACTTGACTAAGTTGTTCAATAGACTCTTGAGTAGCTTTTTCAATTTCATCTTTTTTAGCTTGCCTTTCAGCACGTATGGTATCTAAACCTTTAACTAATTGTCCTGATATTTCATTCCAATTAACCTGTGTACTATCTACACTTCTTTGTGCGTAAACTGAATATTTATTAGCCCCTGAAGGTCTTGAAGTTTCTTCTGCCATGTTGTTTATCTATTTAAAATATCATAAAAAGATTGATCATATACGCCAGTCTTTCTATATGCTTTTAGTTGAGCATCCGTAAACCTTCCATCTTGCAATCTTGATATAACTTGATTTCTACCTAAAGGTGTTTTATTTATATCTTGATATAACGCAGCTTTATTCATGTCGTAATCTGCTCCTCCTTCAGTAGAGTATTGTGTGTATTTTGCCGCATCTGCATTTTTATTTACTACTGATGTTTCTAACAAAGATTGATCTAAGCCATCTGCCATTTTAGAGGCTGCTCTATCTGCTCCGCTTTTAGCAAATAAAGGCACTAAGCTTGCAGCTCCTTGAACAACTTGACCAACTGATGCAACACCTTGTTGCATAGCTGCTGCTGACGCTTCTTGAGCATCTCTTGATCTCATACTTTGATCGGCAGCTGCACCAACCTTCATGTCTTTAAGGTCTTGATTAATATCTGATTGCTCTTGAACTTGCATTTGTTGTAAAGCAAATAATTCTTTTCCTTTGGCAATACGGTTTTGTTCTGCTGAATTAGTAGCTCCTGCTCCAACAGAACCTAAACCAGCTAATACATTACGAGGGTCACCTTGTTGTAACATCTCAATGTTTTGTTGTTGACTTTGTATGTTACGCTCTTCTTGTCTATCATAAGCATCTAAAGGAACATTAAGTTTTTGCATAAACTCAACTTCAGCTTTTCTTTCAGCCTCCTTCATTAATTTATCAGTTGCTTTATTAGCTTTTGATGCTATTTTTTTTTGCTTTGCTGCTTGAGAAAAACTCATTCCAGCTGATGTTGCTGAAATCGCTAATCCTACACCAGTTGCTATTGCTGTAAATGCCGCCATATTATATTTTTTTTATTATTTCATGTGATATTTTTTCATCCACATGGTAACCTAACTTTTTATGAGTTTCAATTAAATGTTTGTTTCTTCCAATACTAAATATATATTTTTTACCGTTAGCTTTTATGTATTCTTCACAAGTAAGAATTAAAAACTCAATAGCATCCTGTCTGTCATCATCTTTATAAGATGGATTAGACACAATCCACTCTAATAAAACTCCCATAGAATTTGTAAAATACATAAATCCTGCAACAATAGGAACATTATCTTTTTCTACTATTAAACCACCTGTACCATTGTCTGGTAAAAAGTCTTTAGAAGGATTTTGCCAACCTGGCCATTCATCCCACCAAGACACCAATGTATCCCAATCATTTTCGTTAAGCCTACGTATATTAAATTCCATTAAATATAATTTAATAACAAAGATAACAAAATTCTATGGATAACTTTTCATCACACTACTTCCTACAGCAAACAGTTCAACTGGATCTGTAGAGTTGTTCTCTAACTTAAATTCTAAGTAATATCCTCTCGCTCCGTGAGACTCTGCAACCGCATTTTTTATAAACATAATAAACTGTCCAACTGTTGGAACTGTACTTCCTCCTGGAGAAGCATTTACAGTAATACTTGTGCTTGATTTTGCAATAATTTCTCCTATTAAAATAGGTGCTGTAGTCGCAACTCCAGCATTTAAAGTTGCCGCGTATGCTGTATCTCCAATATTTAGTAATGAGCCAACAGGTGTTGCGAAAGTAACTACAGTTGCGGTGTTAGGTCCAGTTACATTTGTACATACACCTACACCATTTGCAGAACGTTGTTTCCAGTTTACTGTACCAGCATTTGTTCTAAGGTAACTAAACCACTCTCCTTCTTTTTCCTCAAAGTAAGTTTCCAACATTGAACCTGGAGTACCATCAGTTAGATCTGTAAGTAGTCGAGTACACTCCCATCTTGCTTCACTGGTATCAACTACCGTTGTTGTTGCTTCGTATGATAGTGTTTTAAATAACTTAATACTTAAAGTAGGCTCTGGGTTAAACACACTTGTTATAGTAGAATTACTATACTGACCATAATATGTATTACGTGCAGCTCCTGTGTTATGCCTAAATATATTACCTCCCTTAAAACTATAAAAATAACTATTCATTCCTATCATAAAGTCAGGAACAAATGAGTAAAACGATGGCCACCCTTTAGATGTTTCGCTGTATGATAATGTATATGATTCGCA
>Ga0307993_1000207_pt1 | contig 19664 bp, 24 predicted proteins | sample EllFjometagen260_FD_203163 | JGI IMG/M metagenome (GOLD analysis project Ga0307993, IMG submission 203163) | Marine microbial communities from Ellis Fjord, Antarctic Ocean - #260 | ecosystem: Environmental > Aquatic > Marine > Unclassified | place: Southern Ocean | collected 2014-11-02 | reverse complement strand
ATGGCTAGAGCAGCCGGACTGATACGCGTATAGTATCACCACACGCAGATATGTCAAGGGGGTTACATAGAACCCAAAGCTGCGTTCACCCGATCTTCAAAGCTCCCGCTTTCTGACACCCCAGCCCTAACCGAAGGTGCCTTCGTCTGGCCGGACATCGCAGGCTCAACTTCTTCGTATTCTGCAAGGCGATCAGTCAAAACATCAACCTCTTTACGCATCTCAAGATACTGGCGGACAACCGTTGGGAACACTTGCGCTGATACTGCGTTGTAAGCGTGATCAACAGGGTGCATGGCAGTTGGATCAATATCTGATGCTTTTTTCTGGATGGCTGACATGTCGAGACCCTCGATTCCTTTTAGGAAAGGCAACTTTTCTTGGACTCTCTGGACGACACTTTTGGTGATATTCTGGCGTTGTTGGGCGTTCTCGGCTGCCGTAGCTGTCGTTTGCTGCTCCTCAAGCTGTTTAGCTTCCGCTAGTGCCTCATCCGCGTTCGCGTAAAGGCTTTTGCGACGCTGCAGGATGGGGTCAATGTCCTCCATGATCCGGTAGATCTTTGCCTTATCCCGATCACTCGCTTCTGGCAAGAGTTCCGCTATCCGTTCTTCCTGCTCTTTAGGGTCGTCTAGGGATAGCGCGTCGATTAAAGCATCGGAATCGATGTCATACTTATCTGCCATCTGGTCCGCTTGATCAACAAGAGACGCCAGCGGTTCTGTTACTGCTTGCTTGTAAGCTTGCGTCTGCTCCAGATTAGTTAGGGCCTGATCCTTCTCGAATTGGGCAAGCTTCTCCTGCATCTGCTCCACGTCCTTGCTCTCCGCAAGTCCGGTCAGTTCCTTAATCTTTGATTCGTATTCCTTAGACTGCTGGCGGAACTGGTCTAGCTCAGAGCGGTTTGTCTTGAGTTCGGTCTTGAGTTCTTTGAAACGGTTAGCTGCCTTCGGGGTCCACTCGTCGCCGATGTCGTCGGTCAGGCTCTCAAGTGGATCGTCTGAAGACTCCTCAGATACAACTGGCTCTGGCTCTTTAGCTGGCTCGTCGGCTACAACTGGCTCATCAGCTACAACTGGCTCATCCGTCTGCGTGTTGTCGTCAACTGCTGCCGTATCCTCTTGTCCAATATTAGCGAAGGCCGCTTCCAAAGATGACTCAAAGGAAACAGGTTCAGTAGCATCCGGCAAGGAGTCTACATTGGTTGGTGCTTCTTCTACAAGTGCGTCCATTCGTCTGTTTTGTTATTTTTAGTGGTGGAGGGCTGATGCGTCAGCTTCTCCAAATCATTAAAGGCGTCCCTGTATCCTGCATACCAAGCCAGCTTTTGGCTGTTGGCGTGTGGGTCATCATCCAACGACGTAACCGTTGGTCCTGACGCTTCTTTCAAAATTGCGATAGCCTGTTGGAGGGCGGGGTCCTCTAGTAGTTCCCGTAACCTTGTTACTGACTTTAAATCATTGAACCAGTATTCCAGTTTAATTGGAACAGTGGGTTTCTTTTTAGCGGACATTATTCTTGTATACGAAACTTCAAGGCAGCTTCGGCATCTCGGATCGCTTGCTCTTGGTCGAACTTCTTCTGCTTGATTGTCATATCAAGTTCGGCCTTTTGCTGGGTGATCTGCATGTCGATTTGCGCCTTCTGTAGCTTCATATCTATCTCAGACGCTTGTGGTTGTCCACCTTCTTCTTCATTATTTTGCGCTTGGTCCCTTTGGATCTTCTCCAACGCCTTCATGGTGTTGTTGATCGCTTCTTCAGCATACTGCAAAATCTGCTTCGCGTTTGCTACTACGGCTTCCAATGCAGGGTCTCCGGCAGCATACTGTGCGGTCTCCCCAATGTGCTGGTAAAGAGCCTGTAGAGCAGGAAGAACTTGCTGCGGGTCTGCTTGACCCTCGTTGATCGCCTGAATGATCTGCTGGAGTAGTGGGACATGCAACGCCAAGTGCTGGCCGTGTAACTCGCTCGATACTACCGGAACTGGATTGCCCTGTTGTAGCTGCTGGTTCTCAAGGTAAGCGATCTTGGTATCTACCGTTTGTCTGTCGTCCTCTTGCGCCGGAACGTAGCGATCCGCGAGATCATGACCGACCCTAGTGCTAACGATGTCACGAGTAAGGTTGCGGCGACCAACGTCGTCGAACTGACCACTAATTCCTTGAAGCTCGCGTAGCGAGACAAGCCTGTTTGCATGCGATCCGTTTCCAATGGAACGAACCGCTTTGGTTTGTGCTGCATCTAATTTTTGGATGAATTCTTTTTCGACTCCACGCTTCTCGCAGCGTTCGAAGAAATCTTTAACTTGCGCGTCTGGTCTCTTGGCCTGAACGACTCGTCGGACCATCTCGCGCATCAGGCGAGTCCAACTTGAGTAGAACAGGTTTAGCGTCGAGCCACTAATCCTTGTAGCGACATCCATGTCAGATACAACCTGCATCTGATTCTTGTATGGCGAAGTCTGAGTCGAACCATAAGGGGACATCGTGTCCGTGTTGAGCGCGAGCTGTTGCGACAGGTCTTGCAGTGCTGGTTGGACTGCTGTGCCGAGATTCGGAATCGCCTTTTCAACGATGCGGACGTTCGGGGACATCACCGCGTATGCACCGTAGAAGGTGAAGCTGAGTTCGTCCAGTGAGCGTTGGTTCTCAGGCTGGATCATCACCGAGGAGGCGAGCATCGCGCCGTCAATCTGCTGGCAGCGTAGGCGGTTGCTCGTCTGAACGTGAGAGAAGATTCGTTGGCCGAGTCCTCTAATCGAATGGTAAGTGCCGTTGCTGCCAACGCCGTAAGTGAAGAAGATGTAAGCCTGCTCCGGTGAGTCGTAGCGGCTGACCTTCTTGTATAGAAATTCTTTGGGGTTGGACTCAGCGGAGATGTAGTGGCTCACGCTGCCATCGATCTCCCGAACCCAGTAGTGCAATACGTCAACGGTGGGGTTCTGGATGCCTGCGTAGAGGTCGTTGTTCTTGATTTCAGCCTGTAGCGATTCGTAGTCCGAATAGCTGTTGCCTGAGGCAGAGCGGCCTGACGTCTTGACGTTGTCCATCATGACCCGCTTGACCTCTGCCACATCCCAGCCGACTGCCTTAGCAGCCTTCTCGTTCTTAATGAAATGGTAGAGTTCGTGTAGGTGATACTGGCGACGACCAACAGCGATATCAATCGCGTTTTCGGATGCCTGTGACTGGCGCGGAATCAGGATGTCTGCGAATCCGCCAACACGAAACTTCCAGTCTTCTGGTGAATCAAAGTAAGCAATCCCGACTCCGTGTTTCACGAACTGGGTGCAGAGTCGGAGGTAGGCGCTGTGGAACTCAGGCCAACGGCGGAAGAGACTTGTTAGCTCCTCTGCTACAATACTCTCCTTTGGGGCCACTGCACTCCGCTCTCCCGTTGTGGCCTTGACCTCCACGAACTTCTCTAGCGAGCTGTAGAGATCTACGTAGGCGGAAAGGGAGATGTCTAGCAAACGCTGAGCTTCCCCGAAATTCAAGTTGGTCTTCAGTCCCTGACCACTAGCCGCCAACTGTGTTTGGCTGTAGGGGGCAACGCCATCAAACATGCTGTCGATCCGAGAGCGGTTGACGGCAGACTTCTCGTCTGCGCGAAGCAAGGTCGCAAAGATACCAACGGCAGCTTTGACATCCTTGAGACGGGTTTCAACAGGTTTCCCTTTTTTATCGAGGCTCCCCAAGTCGAGTCCATCTAAGTCAATTAAGTTCGACATTCCGAATAAGGTATAAATTTTAAGGTCGCAAGTCAAGCATTGACATTTAGGCCTCGAACAGCTCGCGCACTAGCTTTTTAACGGACAGGCAAGTTCTCTTTCCCGCGTCCGATTTTAGCTGGACGTATTCAGAGCGCTTTCGGGAATGGGTTGCCATTAGGATGGGTTTTTTAACCCTTGGACCTTTAACGCGCCATACAGCCCCGTGGGGGGCCAGCAAGTAGTCGGAGAAGGACGGAATAACCTCAAAGCCTGCGAACGCGTCAGCGGCCATCTGGAGGCCAACGTGGGGGTCTGAGTGCCAGAGCACTTCCTGTTTCCCGCTGTCACTCAGGATGCGGCTGTTGTAGCTCTTCCGGTTGTGGCACCAGTAGCGCTTCATTCTGCGAGAGGTCTTCGTGTTGAAGACGTAGTCCGAGTCAGCTATTGCGTAGTTTTTTGCTCCTTCGATTTGTTTCATGATTCCCGAACCCTAATAGGTTAATGCCGTAACGCAAGAGAAAAGGGTGTTTGGGTTAATGCTGTATAAATCTGTATCCTTATAAATAAAGTATCCTCTAAAAGGAGGTAATGCTGCCTAAACCTCACGCAGCATTACCCCCCTCACACATAGACTTTTTTAATAAACAAACCATATTGATACAGCATTAACCCGCAAACCTAGCACCTACAACGAATACCGAATCCGAAAGAGGCCTCGAAGAAGACGTTATTGGCCCTCCGGTTTTACAGCATTAACTTTTTGCCTCCTCATCTGCCTATAATGTTTCTGGTAATCCAAGTATTTTTGCCTTTTTCGAACTGCTTCCTCCGGTTCGAGCAAATCCATAAGCTCCTTATTTCCCTTAATATGACCCTTCATCCTCTCGTAATACGCATTCTGATACGCGAGTTTCTTGGCCCGATTCTGCTCATAATAACCCGCATAATATTTCGTTCTGTCGCTTGGCATGAGGAGGAGGATAAAGGAGGGAAATTTTTTCACAAGCACACATATATATATAGATGATCAGACACAAAAATCTACCCCCCTACCCGTGGCGTCCCGAATAGTTTGCTTCACTTCGTTCAGTTTATCCTCAAACCTCCTGCTTGTTGTTGCTCCTGAGTCGCAATCCTGAACCACGAAGGGCGATTCGGGAATCGTGAAGCAGGGCGCGGGAAAAATGGTCGGGAAGGCTCTCAAGTCTCGCGAGCTGGTGGGTAGGAAAGGCGCGGACATGAAGCCGAAACATACCCTTGTTTCTGTACCCAGTTGAATCCCGAAACATACCCTTGTTTCTGTACCCAGTTGAAGGCACAAAAAAAGGCAGGTTTTGCAATTGCAAAACCTGCCTTGTTCCTTGTTCCTTAATCCTAGTCCCTCATTTCCTGATTGACTGATTCAATCACCCCCAGAAGGGCGGACCTGTCAGATTGAGTCAATCTCTCAAGCGCCACCTTCAACAATTCGCCCCGCTTAACGAAGGCTAAGACCAGCTGGTCGCTTGTGGCTTCCGCAGTCGCGTTTTTCTTAGCTGGCTCGCTTGCCTTTAATAATTGCGTGTCCCAAGTCTTCACGTTCACCTCTTCCTCGAACTTGTCAGCAGTGATTCCGAACTTCTGGATATACCATGATCGAAAAGGCACGTTCTTTTCCCCTTTGACCTTGGCAATGGCTGCGGAATGGTGCTTCTCCCATTCTTCTGTTATACTTGTGGAAGTTCTCCCTGCAAGTTCTTCTATCCTTGCATAGTATCGGATTGAATGCCACTTGGCATCTTTCGGAAATGCATTATGTGCAATATCTTGCAACGTAATTTCATCGCCGGACGCGGCAGCTTCCTCAATAATCTTGTCGTCAGCTTTATTTGACAGCCTGCGCAAGTGGAGAGCGTGTCCAACTAACTTACGGGAAGCTTCTAGCTTTCCGACGGGGAGCTTCGCATCTTTCAAAGCCTTGCGCATTTCCGAGATACTCTCATCAATCGTTCGCCCTTGCCAAAATTGGCAAGCAATGAACCAAGCGCCCTTTTGACCACTTGTTGCATCGGACTTTGCTGCCTTGATGCTATCCCTTGTGGCAACTCTCACAGAATCAACAAAAGAGGACATGAGATCCCTCTTTTCTTTATCATGGAATCTCTGAATAACATCGACCTTGTGAGCCTCTTCCTCTTCCGTTAAAGCTTTAACTGCTTTGACTGCTTTGACTGCTTTAACCGCTTTGACTGCTTTCTCTTTCATTTTCATAATCAATAGTGGATTAGGCTTTTTGGCGTTATTGCCTGCCTTCTCCATCTTATAAGGTAGCATAGCAGAACCGTTGAACGTTCAACCACGAGACCCGAATCCCGAACCACGAGACCCGAATCATGATACATGACACATGAGAAAAAGGTCTATCACCATAGATGGAGCGACCCCTATTTCATAGATCATCAGACCCCCATTGCATAGATGGAGCATAGCCCATTGCATAGATGGAGCGTGGCCTTATTTATCAATAAATCGTATGACATAGAACGATTAACCTTGCGCTATGCTCCACCATATGCTATACTATAGTTACAATAAGGGACAGCCTTACAGTTGACCCTTATAACACTGAATACAATATGAACTACGCAGACGCACAAGGACTGCTGACTGGACGTTGCACAGAGCGACGGAAGGTTGGCAACAACACATGGCTTGAGCGCCGAGACAACGGTGCCATCGCGCTCAGGCTACACGCTACTGACATCCTCACCTTTAAACCATCAGGTGAAATAGTAGTAGACACCAACGGCTACACCACCGTGACTACAAAGGCGCGGATCAATGAGCACTTGCCACCACCCTTTTACCTTTACCAGAAGCAATTCGTTTGGTATTGGAATGAGGATGACTCAGAATACAGCGACGGCGACATCGTTATCAGCAACCCACTAAGCTAATGAAACCAGAGAAACAACTACTAATCGGCAGTATCCTATTCATCATCACGATGTTAGGTATTGCCTACGTCGGGCCTGAAGTAATCACGCGCAAGGCCTTCGAAGTCATCTTCTTCCCCCTGAAGTAATGGCAAGCGCAAGCAAGGGCAAAGGATCAGTGAAAACTGTGGAGTGGAAGGTGCACCTAAGGCCCTTTGGCAAGAAGAGACAGAACAAGCGCGTCCGAGAGGACGGTAAAAAGCAAATCAAAGAACAAACCAAACCAAATAAAGAAAAGAAATGAGATCAATAGAACTAAGAGAACTACGCACCTTTATCAGAGGATACAACAACAAGAAGGCACCTAGACGTAAGCCCTTCAAGGTGGTAAAGAAAACCTACTCCGACTTCACTCATGCTGGCATTGTATTCTACGGGTGCAATATGGGAAGTGTGTGTCACATCCTCACGGTCCCAGAGTACCGGCAAGAGTGGGCCGAGTTTAATAGAGCACTTGCGAAAGAGTTCAAAGGCGTTGAGTTTATCACGATCAAAGGCAAGCGTATAGTAGGAGGGCACATCTTCGAGACGGCTAACTACTACGCAGACGAAGTCACCAAAAACAAAACGAAACAGAAGCAAACCAACTAAAGAAATGAAAAAAGCACTACCGAATAAAGCAATACTAGATTGGGCGCTCGCAACTAACGACAAAGATGTGTCCGTCAACATACCCGCTACGTGACCAGCCACAAAAACCGTTCAGTTGAACGAGGCGACGGCGGCAATGGTGGACTTTTCTGCTATCTCATACTGCAAAGTATACGACCGAGTGGAGAAAGACTACTGTAGATCCTTAATGGGATTCAATGCAGGCCCTCCAGACATCCCGACATGGAGGTTCATCCTGCAGCTTAGGAGGCTCGTCCAATACCCGACAAACTAAATGAAAACCTACAAATACTACAGGTTAGGCGCACTCGACACAAAAGGAAAGTGCCCCACCTCTGGACTGCCTACGATCAAACCCGAACCCTTAGAGGGTGACACCTTAAGGGTGTCCCACAAAAAGGAAACCCCTCAATGGTATTGGTATACAGAGAACGAATGGTATGCAATGCCCTCAAAGGAGCTGATCGACAAATACATTAGCAACTAACCCTGATTCCCGCATCCTGTATCATGTATAGGATGCGGCCATCAGTGTTCGAATAACCAACGCTGAACTAAAAAAATGGACATAAGACTAATAATCGCAATCGCCCTGATCCTCGCACTGCCTGTAACCCTGATCATAATCAGCGCGAACATGCGGAAGACAGAAGCAAGGCGCTACAAGAAGATGAAAGAGCATGCTGACACATACAAGAAGACGTATGGGTGGGCACAACACAATAAAAAGTAGCTCCGTGCTACGATTTACCTTGCGCTTGAACGCTGTATATGGCATACTATATACATGCTTAAGAAAGAGCATAACTGAAACACTGAAACTGAAATACTAAGATGAAGCATCCATTACTAAATCAAAACGTCGTCGTAAGGGCGCACAATGCCGGAGTTCACTTCGGAAGACTAATCGCCGCTGAAGAGTTCATCGTTCTCGCCGACTCTTACCGAGTCTGGCAGTGGACCGGAGCCTTCACCCTTTCGGAGGTGTCCCAACAGGGCATCAAAGGAGGACGCATTGCGCAGAAGGTGGACACAATGACCATCCCCGTCGGGGATGTTGGTGAGATCATGAACCTCACAGATGATGCACGAGACTCGATACTCCTCCACCTTGAGGGGGAGGACGAATCATAGACAAGAACAAAACTGAAACTGAAACTGAAAATGAAAGAAAAACTAAACATCGGATTGTTGGTGCGTGTGAGCTTTAAAAAGTTCAACCCCATCAAACAGAACAAGGCAATGAAGAACAACTATGCTTCTGCGAACGGGAGTGATGCCAGCATGTATGGTGCGACCACCCGCATGGTGAGTAAGGTGTTCATCGACCCTTTGCAGAAGATTGAAACGGAATGTCGGACCATCGTGGAGCGATATACTCTGCCTTGGGAAGACCGAGGCAATCGACTGCTACCAGCGAAGAACGTGCCCAAGTTGCAGGAAGAACTGGCCAACGTCCGAAAGCGGTGGGACTACGCCGTTGAAGACTACATCGTAGAGTGGGATAAGATTGTGGCAGATGCACAGTCAAGGCTCAACGGCGACTTCAACTATGACAACTACCCTGCGGTAGAGACAGTGAAGGCGCGGTTCACGATGCAAACCGTCTTCATGCCTATGCCAGATAATAGCAGGCTAGTAGAAGAGATTCGTGATGAGATGGAAGACATCTTCAGCGACCGCATGAAGTCTGCCTCACAGAACCTCCGCACTCGACTTGTGGATAAGCTGGCACACCTCGCAGCGAAGTGTGCCGAGGCAGAAGATGGTGAGAAGACACGCTTCTATTCCTCCAACATCGACAACGTAATCGAGCTATGTAAGGCGATCCCTGACATGCTGATTGAAGACGACAAAGAGCTGACTGACGCCGTCGAGCAAGCGGAGCGTTTGCTTGCAGGGCTTGACGCCGATGACATCAAGCACTCGCCGGACCTAGCTCGTGACGTTCGTGACCGAGCCAAGGCCATCGTGGACTCAATTAAACTGTAACCCGATTCCTGATTCCCGTATCCTGTAGCCCTACTGTGTGCCTACATACAGTAGGGCTTCTTAAACTGAAACTTAAACTGAAACTAAACTGAAATGAAACATTCTGAAATTACTACCAACGATATCCCATCCGTCCTTCTTCGCAACCTAAAGGCAGGCAACAAGAAGCCCGTGCTTCTACTAGCCACCTATGGTTTGGGTAAGTCCCAGCAAGCAGCGCTCTTCGCAGAGTCACAAGGCATGCACTACATCGACTACCGAGCGGCATACAAGACGTTCAACGATGTCAGGGGCTACGGAATCCCGAACAAGGAGTCAAGAAAGATGGAGTTCCTTCCCGATGAGGACTTCGACTTCCACCCTACCAAGCCGAACTGCCTCCACTTCGAGGAGCTACTGCTCGCAAGTGGTGCGGTTCAAAAACCCCTCATGCAGATCACGCTTGATCGTAAGATTGGCAGGACTCCGCTACCAGATAACACCTTCATCATGGCCTCAAGTAACAGGCTCCAAGACAAGACAGGTGTGGAGCGTATGCTCGCTGCGCTCGCCGACCGCTTCAGCATCTACCATGTCAGACCTGATATGGACAGCTTCATGAACTACATGGGCCAGCACGGCAACAGTGCAGAGGTGATGTCCTTCTTGCAGGTCAACAGTGACGCACCCTATGACTTCGACATCAAGAAATGGGACGGCGAATCTAACCTGCCAACCTTCCGCTCCTTCGAGAGACTGGATGAGTTAGCCAGCAGCTACGATACTGTAGGCGAGATGGTCTCAGACCACCTGCTCCCAGCACATGCCAGTGCATGCGTCGGACCAAAGGCAGGCAGCAACTTCGCCCAGTTTGTCAAGCTCACAGCACAGATCGGAGATGTCGGTGCGATGGTGGACAACGCAGCGGATATCAAGATCCCCTCGCAGCCGGACATCAAGTGGATCATTGCCTGTCGCCTCGTATCTATAGCGACCAAGTCCAACTTAGGTAACGTGCTGCTACTTGCTCACCGCTTGTCGGAACCAGACCAGACGGATTGGAAGGCGAACACCAAGCCCTCTGCCATGCAGACATATGTTGCGACCTCATTGGTTCGCCGTAACCCTGAGTTACTTCGCAGTGCTGAGCTACTGGAGTGGCACCAGAACTTCTCTGAAGAATTGACCACTGTATAAATATGACTGCACTTGAATTACAATCATCCGAGCCTGATTTCGGAACCATGAATTACTCTTGGAGCGCAGGCAACGAAGACTCTGTTTCCAGCTTCTACCACATGACATTCCCCAAGCACTGCCAAATCCACACCGTCCTCAATGGTAGGGACCTGTTCACCCAGATGATCCTAAGCAAAGAGCTGATTGGATTTATGAAAACTAAACAAGCCTCCTCAATGGAGCAACTTTACAATGACCTCAAAAAATAAAATAGAAAAAGCGATTACCTCCATTCTGGTGCGCCACTCATTCTTCGGACCTGCTGTTATGGCGATGCCGTGGATACGTGACGACAGCAGAGGGGCTACTGCATGCACCGACGGAGACACTGTGTTCTACAATGAATCGTTTATCAACTCACTCAGTGGTGTTGACGAAACAATCGGCCTTGTGCTGCACGAAGTAGGACATCCACTATTCCAGCACCTGTCACGACTCCGACGTCACTTCAAGCATGATCCGAGAAGGGCGAACATGGCAGCAGACTATGAGGAGAATCAGATCCTCACAGAGTATAATATGTCTGCTAAGTATCCCATCAAGTTACCGGAAGGTGCCCTGCTAGACCGAGCGAGGTTCGGCAGTGACTCTTGCGAGTCCATCTTCAAGCAACTACAGGAAGATGAGCCGGATGGTGAGCCGGAGGAAGACGGCGATGGCGATGGCGATGGCGATGCTGATGGCGATGGCGATGCTGATGGCGATGGCGATGCTGATGGCGATGGAGGTGGTAACAGTAGTGGTGGCGGTAGCCCTACTACTGTCGGTGCAGGCTCAACCTTCGGGGAGTTTGTGCCTCCTGAAAACACCAAGTCTGAAGCCGAGATGGATCAGAAGTGGCGGGAGATCCGTCAGAGCTGTATCCAAACTGCCAAGCTTCGCGGTGAGGGAGGCTCTGATTTCATCCAACGTCTTGAGAAGTTAGATGAGTCCCCCATCGACGTTGAGCAACTACTCAGTCAATACGTGGATGAGTTTGTCATGTCAGACGACAGCACCAAGCCCGACCGACGCTACCTTGCAGACAACGATGTGTGTATTGCAGGTATGGACTCTGAACGGATCGGCACGATGGTATTCGTCAAGGATACCAGTGGCTCCATCAACGATGAGATCCTCCGCAGTTGTGTCGCAGTCATTCAGGCCGCAGCAGATAAGCTCAACTTCTCCCGACTGGTCGTCATCGACGCAGATGCCAAGGTCCAGCATGTAGAAGTCTACGGTCCTCACGATGATATCGAGATGTGCGCCAAAGGTAGAGGTGGCACTGACTTCCGGCCTACCTTCAGGTATATACAAGAGAATGAATATGACGCACGAGTTGTCATCTACCTGACGGACGGCTACGGATCGTTTCCCAGCGAAGAACCAGACGTATCTACGCTCTGGATCTCATATGGTGCCTCCGAGAGTGGTTACCCGTTCGGTAGTGTGGTCAACCTTCAAGATCTGCAAGTATGATTCTGGAACTCAAGACAGCGGACGCATTCGAGTCTTTGATGACCAACCCGTATCGGACATTGAAGACCCATAACATAACGGCGAAAGGGGGTGACATATATTATAAGGGCAGCAGTCGGGAGTTGCCTAAATTTGTTAGCATGGTGGACGATTACTTCATCACGACAGAAAGCTTACACTACATCCACTACGCAGAGACCTACCCACCTAATTGGCGTGCCTTAATCTCGAAGCTCCTAAAAGAACGGAATGGTGTGGGTAGTGTGTCCAGCGGAAATATAAAACATTGTGAACTCGCAGACGTAATCAAGAAGCACCTACTTACTAACATGCCGTATGCTAATAAGCCGGAGTTGTGGGCGTGGTATTGGGAATACATCTACACCTATGTAGCTAGAGAGATCACCGATGGCAACGGGATGCTGGATGTGCTTGGCATACCCTCACCGTGGTATCTGTTTAGTTACTCAGGAGAAGTTAGCCCCATTAGTGTGGCGGGTCCCCACGATCTCATAAGCAAAGTCAGGACACTTGAATCAATATATCGCTACGAGTCGCGTGTGATCCCTAAACCCTTCGGCATGGAGTTCACGGAAGATAACATCCACAAACTATCGGCGCTCCATGAAATAGCTGAGATGACCATCAAGAACTTTTCACCTTAGTTGTAGAGATGGCAGCGGCTGCGGCGGCTAAACAATATGAGAATCATAAAGACTGCAGGGTGTTCATCCGGCAACACCAACCACGGACACGGTTATGGCTACGGCGATGGCAGCGGCTACGGCTACGGCGGCAACGGCGGCGGCAACGGCGGCGGCAACAGCGACGGCTACGGCGCAGGCTATGGTTGTCGCAGCGGCAACGGCAACGGCAACGGCAACGGCTACGGCAACGGCAGCTAAACAATATGAGAATCATAAAGACAGCAGGGCGTTCATCCAGCGGGGGCAGCGGCAGCGGCTACGGCAGCGGCGACGGCGGCGGCTACGGCTACGGCAGCGGCTACGGCTACGGCAGCGGCGACGGCGACGTCATCGGCAACGGCAGCGGCAGCGGCTACGGCGGCAACGGCGGCGGCAACGGCTACGGCTACGGCAATGGCTACGGCAATGGCTACGGCTACGCCAGCGGCTACGCCAGCGGTGAAGGAGACGGGGATGGCAATGGAGACTAAACAATATGAGAATCATAGAGACAACAGGGGCCACATCCGGCAGCGGCGGCACAGGTGTAGGCGTCGGCGATGGTATAGGAGATGGCTACGGTGGTAAGGACTTGTGCTTTTATGGCTACGGTTATGGTAGCGGGGATGGTAGTGTGTCCTCTACCAGTTATGGAAGCGGCGACGGCTGCGGTGGCGGTGGCGGTAGAGGCAGGGGCTGTGGTTACAGCGATGGTGATGGGTATGGTTACAGCAACTAAACAATATGAGAATCATAAATACAACAGGCAGCTCACCTCTAAAAGGGGCTGGCAGTAAAGACGGCAGCGGCTTCGGTGACGGCGCAAGCTATGGTTGTCGCAGCGGCGATGGCGAAGGCTATGGCAATGGCTATGGAGATAGCTGCGGCGGTGGCAGTGGCTATGGCAACGGCAGCGGCAGCGACTACGTCAACTAAACAATATGAGAATCTTAAATACAAAAGGCGTCGCACCTCTAAAAGGCAATGGCAGTAAAGGAGGCAGTGGCTACGCTGATGGCTATGGTAACGGAGATGGTAATGGCGCAGGCTTCGGAGAGGGGGATGGCTTTGGCAGCTGTAGCAGCGGCAGATGCAGAGGCGGCGGCAAAGGCAGCGGCAGCAGTAGCTGGTAAATAATATGAGAATCTTAAATACAAAAGGAGCAGCAGGTGTAAACCCCATGCCCAACGACAAAGGATGCGCTGATGGCTACGGCTATGGCTCCGGTGAGGGTGACGGCAATGGTGATGCTGCAGGCTACGGTAACGGAAACTACAACATCAACGCCTGCGGGGCTGGTGCAGGCAATGGGGACTACCACCCCCCTTTATAGCACTATGAGAATCTTAAAGACAAAAGGAGTCGCCAACTGTATGGGATATGACAGCAGCGGCAATGGAGACAACACTGGTACCGGCGATGGTTCCAACAATATCAGCTTCGGCAATGGCTTCGGACACGGAAGTGGCTACAGCTACGGCAATGGTAGTGGACTCCCCGATAACTCTGGCTGCGGCGAAGGCAATGGTGACGGGAGAGGGACTCTTAGTCGAGAGGGATATACCTTGTATACTCCTCGTTAATATACTTATGTGCCTTGTTAAGTCGCTCAATTAAGGTCGCGTTCCCGCTAGCCCTAATGTCCCCAACCAAAGTCTCTGGGATGGCGTCCCTTTTATAAACCCCACGCCTAGTGAGATCCGCGTAAGCCATAGATACTTTGCTATACTTCAAAGAACTGGTGATCTGCCTCCTTGAAACACCTGCCTTCTCAGCAGCCCTCATGTATCGGTAAAGCTTTGCGGCTGCGATTTGCTGCCCATCCACATACTCTCTAGCAGCACCTTTGATCTCACTAGGCGTAAGCGAACCATTAGTCATGATCTTTTTAATCTTATTCCGCGCTCTCAATCTGTCCGCCTTACTACTACTAATGCCCTTTTGGAATACTCTGGTCCAATCAATTGTGTTCCTACGTGCAGGATAAAATTCTCGTGCGAGGATACCTGTAACTGACTTGCGATCATCAAGGGGCTCATCTCCGAATGCTGCTTTACCCGCTTTGCGTAATGCGGCGAACCCTCGTGGCTCATACGCTTCCTTGAAGACGTAAGTTGTCATATCCATAAATGACTCAAACCCTCCATCCATACCCCCGTGAATTCGATCCCCTGTTCGGGCGTCACGGTTATTCGTAACATCCAGAAGAGCGTTTGTTACGATCTGTCCACCACCATATTCCTGCCTCATCATACCGAGTGCTTTAAAGAATCCTTTTATGGGGTGTCCACTAAACACTTCGCCCATCACTTGGTAGGCCATATTAGTTCCACCTGATACGGGGTTGACGTAAGTCATATCAACGAAGGAGTCCTTACCTGTAAAGAGCAGTGCTGCATTTTTCTGCCAATCTGGTAGTGACTCACGGAGCATCTCATCTTCTTCGTCACTGAGACCTGCAAGGACCGTCCGTGACAGGTAAGGTATAAGCACCCCCGCTCCACCAAGCGTAGTTGTGAAGCTAAACAGACGTTTGAAACCCCTGCTCCTCATGACGTCATTGCCACTAGTTATTTCTGACTTGATAACACTCGGTATGCCAAAAAGGATACGGATGATGTCAGTTCTGAATCTAATGAATGGAGGTAGTAAGAATGAGAACTTACCTGTAGCATATTTAACGATCTCGAATGCGTCTACATAAGACTGTGAGGTTGCCCTGACTGTGTGGGATGCTTTAACTTCGAGCGCATCATCGGACAGGTTGAACTTTTTACCCTCAGCCACTCCACGAGATCTATCACTATCACGGGCCCTCTTCAAAATCTCAAGCTCACTATCGAAGTAAGCAATCTTGTATACTGAATCAATTGCTTGCGACAAACCGACCAACACTTTCATGACTGGAGCGACCGTCTTATCACTCACGGCCTTTCCAGCCTTCAATAGCTTGTCTATTTTAGATGTAAGCGCTTCTGCTTCAGCCTCTAGAGTTTTTAGGCTTGTGTTGCCCTTCAATAATTCTGTGATTGTGTGGGCGGTGAGGTCCCCATGAACCAAGTTCAGCCTTACGAGATTCGCCATGTATGCGTCCAGACCTCTCATGTTCCCCATAAACATTTGTCCAATCTTTTTATGGGCAGCAATTACCCTTAATGGGTTGAGCCCGACTAAGGGGGCGAAGAACGCTACGTTACCTAGTATGTTCCGTAGGTAGAACCCCACAGAGAACAACGTCTTAGCCGCAAGTGAAGCACCAACCCCGAATTTAAGGAACTGAAGAGTTTTCTCGATGGCTAATTTGTCTGAAGACAAGCTGCTCTCAGTAGATCTTTGGAACTGCTTTTGCATGTCCGAATACATCTCACGAGGCACATAGTATTGGCTCGTCTTGCTATACTTAAACTCTACTTTATCACCCCCCTCCTCTGGTAGGATGTCGGAAGTCGCTGCTCGCGCACCTGTTCGAAGGTTGACGAGATCTAAATCAGGTCCGTCCTTCGCTTGCATCTCCCTGACTTCCTCTAAGCTATAAACAAACTGGTGCTCTTTATTGAGTCCTAGCTTAATGATATTAGCCATGAACGATTCCTGTGACGCTGCACGGCTCACCATTGAAACCGAGCGGAGGATATTGTCCATGACATCCGATTCATCATACTGACCTAAGAATTTACGGAACGCTTCGGGTATGGACTTACGCGCTCTGATCCGATCAACCAACGACTTGGTTGGGCTGGTTGCTAAAGGCGCAGACTTATCCCTGAATCTTGAGTTCGGGTCTAGTGAGTATAGGTATTCTAAGATGGCTCCTCTTATTGGATCGATGCCACCTTCTTTCAAAGAAGCAACAGCGTCTTCGGAAGTCTGGATGAGTTCCTCTTTGCTAGTCCTATCTTCATCGGGCACCTTTTCTTTTCGCTCCTTTGCCATTTCAGTAGAGGCAAAAGTCTTATGATATTCCTTATTGAACAACTCGTAGACCTGCTCATAATGTTTGACTAATTGCGCATCCCCCGCGACAGCTTCATTTTTTGCAATCTTGATGATCTTGTCCATGTAGCCTTCCTCCAAGAAGGCTCTGTATGAGCGGACAATGTAGATTCCTAAGTTGGCATCAATCACTACTCTTAGTTCCCCGTGAGTATCGAACTCAGAGGCGAACTTTTTAGAGAGTGCATCAAGCAAGAGCCTAAGCTCAGTAAGGTTCTGATACAAAGCCGGATTGGTCTGCATGAGCTTCTGTCTTGCGGCACTCCGCTTAGAGTGGGCAATATCTAAAAGCTTGGCTTGCTCTGCAGCGATAGCGTCATCAACCTCTTCTTTAGCAATGAGGTCCCGCTCGCTGTCGTTGAGTGGTCTCCCCTTCTCTAGCTTTTCGCGAATTATGCGCTCTTCAGCTACCGCGTAGCGTGCACTTCTGAACTCATACGATACCTGTGTGGAATCGGGTCGCCCCATGAAGTCAGCTAGAAGTCGGTTGTCCGCTTCGGGGTCCGCTTGGATGAGCTTCATCGCGGACTTCATAAGGTTCTCCGCTCTGCCATTGACTGCACTATTAAGTGCGTCTGATTGACGTCGGAGTTCCAAGATGCGTGGGTCGAGTTCCCCGTTCAGGAGCTTTTTGATCATCCCGTTCCGCTGATACTTACCCTCTTTAAAAACACCGACGTAAAATTCAAAGCCTCTTAGGAATGGGAATCGTTGGTAGATCTCCTCGTCGGTTGTTTCTGGTGTGATCTCCTTTAAAGCTTCATCCTCGAAGGTAGCGTCGAACCTTTGGTTGAGGGAGTCCACTGCGAGGTCGGGCATCTCAATATTAAACTGCATCATGTCGCTAATGTGGAACACCCCGCTGCGCAACAACTGAATCTCGTTAGACATCTGGTTGATCATCCGCGACATCTCCGAATTGTCCTTACGTAAATTGTATTTAGCATACATACGCTTGAAGAACCCTTTGAGGTAGCGGAACATGACCTTGAAGAAGTCAGGGTTCGCCATATAGAATGCCTTGTCCTGCTCAGTGGTATAACCCCTGTTGATCTTCTGGACTTCCATCCGTAGCTTCTCGCCTACCATCTGGCGTAAGATTGCGACGTCCCCCTTGCCAACACCTTCTTTAAGGGACTGGCGAAGAGCAGCATCATCAGTATACCTTTCGATGATCTCATCAAAATCACTGACTGACATGCCACTGGCAGCAGCGTCGATCTGCTCTAGTGGGATGACGTTGAGTTCGGCAGCGTGTGTGACCTCTTCATTCAGAATGGACTCCAAGATCATCTTAGCGTGGACGCTGTTAGTGACCTCATTGGACAAACCAAACATCGCTTTCTGCACCATTGGTCGGTTGATGAAAATTGCGGCGACTTCATGACCACCAATTTCTGCCATCTGAACAACGAACAAAGCCTTCGGGCGTGCAGCGAACATCTCCGCTGTCTTCGCCTCATCCAGCTCTATAATTGGGACGTCTGCGGGGACTGTCTCTTTGAGGACATCGTTTATGACCTCGTCAATAACGGCCTCTTGTTCGACCGTTAGTGTTCTGTCATATTGTATCCCACCGAAAGAAGTGAAGCGTTGGTTCTTACTCGCTTGCGCACTAGACTCAAGCTCTTCAACCTTCTTCTGAATGACTACGTCTGCATCGGAGGCCTTTGCACGTTTCCCTAACAAGTCAATCGCTCTAGGCTTAGGTGCGACGTCCATGTTCAAGAAGTCAACCAAATCATCGAAGGCTCTGTCCAATCGTGATTTAGGCTCGATCCCAAACAGTGACTTGAGCGTGTTGAGGATGCGGCGGAAGAAGCCATCAGGCAAGCTGCGGACCTCTTCTTGGAACGTGTTAGATGTAAAGATTGTAGCAAGGAGTTCGTCTATACTAGATACCCCATTCGCTACGGAGGGCATGTGCATGCCTGACTTATCGTAGCTCTTTTTCACTAGCTTCCTTAAGCCATCTAACCTCTTGAGTGCTGCCTTCTGCTTGGAGCTAAGGTTTTCGCTACGTGCTAAGTTGTATGTCGCGGCGTGTATGAATTCGTGAATCAAGACGGACTCAACACCTGAACCGTAGTAGCCTGCCACGTTGATTGAAACTCTCTGCTGCTCACTCTCAAATGGGACGAAGCTGCCTGCACTACTGCTGCGCTCATTATCTACAATGCGGAAGCGTGTGTTGCGAATGAGTGCCTTGTCGCGTAGCAGCAACTCAGCCATAAGTCTGTGTGACTCGTCAACCCCGCTGCGTGCGATCTCTTCAAGCGCGTTGATAACGGATTCGGGATCACCGTCCACTAGACCGAGACGCTCGATGGACACGTTGTTTATGTCTCGTGCCTTCTGTGCATCTTTAAAGGATACAAGGTTCGGGGCAGTTAGCTCATTGAATGTATCTAGAATTAGATCTTGGGCATCGCGTGTGGCCGCTAGCGCATCCACATCAAATGTAGCGGGTGGGTCGAAGCCGAACATAACCAAAGTGTTCTTTAACCTTGGTGGTAGCGAGTCAAACACACTACTAAAGTAGACATGGGCTGGTGAGCCCTCTTTGAGAACTGGTGAGCCCTCCCCTTTTTTAAGTGTGAGCCTACCTAAGAAGGAACTCATAAGGCTCGTAAAGCCCTGAGCTTTTAGCTCTGCTTCCACAGGAGTCTCCTTAGGTGTTGTCTCTGTAAGTATGATTAACTTGGCTAGCTTTTCTCTTACATCGTTTTGCTCTGTTGGGGGTAGACCTTTAAATTCGTTGTCGGTGGCACGCACGCCCTGTGACCTAAGCGCGTTGTAGGTGGTCGTGTCATCGACAGGGTCAGGACTAACTGGCTGTGTATTCTCGTTTAACTCTACACCGCCCTCATTTTGCCTAGCTGATTTCTGCTCGCGGCTGCGGACCCGTGTCCCTACCTTACCTATAACAGCAGGGAAGTTCGGGAATGAGGCACCCTCTTTGGGTTGGAACTCTTCTTTTGCTAGCATGGATTCCACCGCTCTTGAGATAATG